>OCVV012879337.1_pt1 | contig 92189 bp, 76 predicted proteins | sample 1539721 | NCBI WGS metagenome assembly OCVV01 (sample SAMN02144230, study PRJEB22623) | gut metagenome | biome: sheep rumen | host: Ovis aries | place: New Zealand
GGCAGAGTTCGAGTAAACTCGACTCTGTTCTCGGCTCGCTCCAAAATTGGGCTATGGGGTGGTGACGCTCCTACGGAGTTCTGAGCGGAAGATACGTTTATAGCAGGGGTTCCGCTACGCTACACCCCTGCCTGTATTATAACGTCCCTACGGGACTAACTTTTAGACGGGTTGGAAGGTGACGCTCCTACGGAGTTCTGAGCGGAAGAGACGTTGTTTACAGGGGTTGAAACCCCTGCCTGTATTCTGTCGTCCCGATGGGACTTGCGTTTGTCTTGTTTTACAAGACATTTTGGACAGACGGGTGGGTAGTGGTGGATGGACGGGTTGGAGGGTGACGCTCCTACGGAGTTCTATAAGGAATAAAACTTTTTTACAGGGGTTCCGCTACGCTACACCCCTGCCTGTATTATAACGTCCCATTGTCCAACAAGTTGGACATTTTGGGCGTCGCCTCGGCAGTGTTCAAGTGAACTTGACTCTGCGCTCGGCTTGCTCCAAAATTCGGGACTATTTTTGTCTTGCTGGCGCAAGACATTTTTTTGGTGGATGGAGGGATGGGGTGACAGTGGAGTAGTATTGGAGTAGTATTGGAGTCGTATTGGAGTCGTGCACCTTCAAAAAAGGGAGAGGAAATGGAAAAAAAACTTTTCGGAACGCGAGAGGGTGGTTACGTACTTTTTTTTGTTTATCTTTGGATTTCGACTACTCCACCAAACAAAAAACAACTAAGCATACGGAACATGAGCGAGGACGCGATGAACACAGAGGAGAGACAGGCGGATGCGGTCGTGCAGCCGGCGGAGGCGGGAGGCTCCATCACGCCGGAAGAGCAGGAACTGGCGGACCGTCAGATGATACAGCAGGGTTATGACCTGCTGATCGAGGACTACAAGAACTCGGGTCACAACCTGAACTTCGACCTGGTGGAGAAAGCCTTTCAGTTCGCCAACAAGGCCCACGCGGGCATCCGGAGGAAGAGTGGCGAGCCGTACATGATACACCCGCTGGCGGTGGCGCGCATCGTGGTGAAGGAAATCGGTCTGGGCACGACGTCAATCTGTGCGGCACTGCTGCACGACGTAGTGGAAGACACGGACTACACGGTGGAGGACATCGAAGGCATCTTCGGCAAGAGAATAGCCACGATTGTGGACGGCCTGACGAAGATAGCGGGCGGCGTATTCGGCGACAAGGCATCGTCGCAGGCGGAGAACTTCCGCAAGTTGCTGCTGACGATCTCGGAGGACGTGCGCGTGATCATGATCAAGATAGCGGACCGGCTGCACAACATGCGGACGCTCTCCTCGATGCCGCCGAACAAGCAGTACAAGATAGCGGGCGAGACGCTGTACATCTACGCTCCGCTGGCGCACAGGCTGGGCCTGTTCCGCATCAAGACGGAACTGGAGGACCTCTCGTTCCACTACGAGCACCCCGAGAAATTCGAAGAGATCAACGCCCTGCTGGAAGCGGGCAATACGCAGCGCGAAGAGGTGTACGCACACTTCATCACGCCACTGTGTGAGAAGCTGGACGCTCTGGGCTACACGTACAGCGTGCAGAACAGGCAGAAGACGGTGTATTCGATCTACCACAAGATGGAGACGAAGCACGTGCCGTTCAACGAGATCTACGACCTGATGGCGGTGCGCATCATCTACCAGGTGAAGGAAGGGATGGACGAGAAGGCTCAGGCGTGGATGATCTACAGCGCGATCACCTCGCTGTACCGTCCGCATCCGGACCGGATCCGCGACTGGATCTCGACCCCGAAGTCGAACGGATATGAGGCGCTGCACGTAACGGTGATGGGTCCGGACGGTCAGTGGATCGAGGTACAGATCCGTTCGGAGCGCATGCATGAGATAGCAGAGAGGGGCATCTCCGCCCACTGGAAATACAAGCAGGACGTAGAGGGTCCGGACTCGGAGCTGGACGAATGGCTGAAGACGATCAAGGACATCCTGAACAACCCGGAGCCGTCGGCGCTGGACTTCCTGGACACGTTCAAGCTGAACCTGTTCACGAACGAGATCTTCGTATTCACCCCGACGGGCGAGATCAAGACGCTGCCTCAGGGGGCGACGGCGCTGGACTTTGCCTTCCTGCTGCACTCGGACCTGGGTTCGCAGTGTATCGGAGCGAAGGTGAACCGGAGGCTGGTGCCCCTGTCGGAGCAGTTGAAATCGGGCGACCAGGTGGAGGTATTGACCTCGACGAAGCAGACGCCGCAGCGAGAGTGGCTGAACTTCTGCACCACCGCCACGGCGAAGAACAAACTGAAGTCCTACTTCCGGAAAGAGGACCGCAAGGTGATGGAATCGGGCAAGCTGGCGCTGGAAGAACTGTTCCGGAAGCGGAACCTGACGCTCGACAACCAAGCCATACAGCTGATACTGAACTACTTCAACATACAGACCCGCAACAACCTGTACTACGAGATAGGGAAAGGCGTGATCCGTCTGGAACACCTGCTGGAGGACGTATTCCAGAAGAAGAAGGAAGAGAAGAAAGGCTTCCTGAAATACGTCAGCAAGGTAACGTCGATGATCCCGTCGATTCCGCTGCTGACGACGCGGAAGGAGAAGGACGAAGCCCCAAGCGACCAGCAAGCCGCCGTCATCGCCAACGCGCGGAAGGACGCGCAAGCCGTTGCCAACGCGACAGCCAACAGCACGACGAACACGCATCCCGACAAGTTCGACCCCTCGGTGGCCGGATTCGAGACGTCGCCATCGCACTCCGCCTCGCTGCCGAAGATCAACAAGAAAAAGGTGCTCCGTCTGACCGACGACCCGAAGCACAGTACGACGCCCTTCAGCATCGCACCGTGCTGCCGTCCGATCCCGGGCGACGACGTCATCGCCTTCATCAACGAAGACTACAGGTCGGTGACGCTGCACAGGCGGAACTGTGAGGTGGCGGACAAGCTGAAAGCCAACTTCGGCGAGCGGATTGTCCAAGCCGTCTGGACGTCGCAGAACCAGAGCAGTTTCCCCATCACGGTATCGGTCAGCGGCATCGACACAGAGGGTGTGGTGGGTAAGATCATGGGGGTGCTGTACGGAGAGAAAGTCAAGGTCACGCACGTCGAGTTCGGTTCGAAGGACGGCATCTTCAAGGGGAGCGTCACGATACAGGTGTACTCGACCGAGCAGCTGGGGTCGGTGACACGAGCGCTGGAGGCGCTCAAGGAAATCAGTTCCGCCACACGCACGGAGACAGACTCTGAAAAAAACTAAAAAAGATGTCCAACAACAGAAAACGGACGACGGACTGTGGCACGGGGCTTGTCGTTACGACTGGTGAAAAAACACAAAAAAACGAAAAGCCATGAAAACGAGAATAATCATTCCGCTGTTGATTGCCCTGATGGGCAGCGCAGCCTACAGCCACGCACAAGGGCGCGGCACGAGTCCAAGCAGCAACGCCACGACGGCGGGTACGGGCAGTGGCACACGGTCGTCGCAGAGCGACGGCGGGGCGTACCGCAGCGCGCCGGCGCCGTCGAACACGCGCAGCAACGTCGGCACGCAGAGCCGGAGCACCGCAGGCGCACCGGAGCGGCATAACGCCCGTGCGGCGCAGCCTCAGCACACGGTCCCGATGAGCACGAATCCTCAACCGGCACAGCCGGCGCCGCGCTACAAAGACCGTCACATCAAAGTCTATCCACGTCAGGAGTCGCACGTCGTGGCCCGTCACTACGACCGCCACATCAGCGACATATCGCATCACGTGCGCATCCACCACAGCAACATGGACTACTACTACCGTGACGGGATCTACTACACGCTGAGAGACAACCGGTACGTAGTGGTAACGCCTCCGCGCCACATCCGCGTCACGGCGATCCCGTCGTCGTTCTTCGCGTTCCGCATCGGGAACCTGGACTTCTTCTACTCGGACGGCGCTTACTACAACTACATCAACGGGTACTACGAGGTGGTGGATCCGCCGATGGGAGCCATCGTCCCGGCGCTGCCGATCTATGACGTAAACACCCTGATCATCAACGGGCGCACCTACCTGGAGTACGACGGCATCCTGTACAAGCCGACCGTCTCGTCGTACGGTACGCGATACAAGGTAATGGGACGACTGTCCGACGTGCTGTACTAAGGAGAGCGCGACGGACAAGCGACAAAAAAAAGGGAGGAGCCCCCAAAGAACGGGTTCCTCCCCTTTTTTTTATACCTGTTTATATCAGGGAATATGAGGTGGGTCACCACTCGGCGAGGTGCTGCTTCTCGCGATAGATACGGTCGCGCAGTTCGTTGGCCCACCGGCGCTTGTCGCGGACGGAGGCGAGCGTCTGCCACGGAATGGGTTTGCCGAAGTAAGCCCTGAAGGTCTTGCCCTGGTTCTTATACATCTCATGGACAAGGAAGAGCATCTCGATATTCGCCTTGATACGGAGGTGGCGCCGGATCCAGGCGAGGGCATAGAAGGAGAAGGAGTTGTGGCCATGGAAATAGACAGGCACGACATCGCGGTGGTACTTGACCGCCTGAGCGACGAACGACTTCTTCCACTCGTAGTCCTGAACCGCCATCCTGTCGAGTTGGAAGCGGGAGCAGATCCCAGCCGGGAACATGATGACCTGTCGGTCGCTCTCCATGAGCTGTTCGATGGCGAGCGCATTCTCGCGGCTCTGCATCCTGCCGCCCATGCGTATCGGGACGATCAGCGGGCGGAGTGGCGGGAGCAGATAGAGCAGTTCGTTGACGATGAACTGCACCTCGCCGAAGCGGGAGCCGACCACCGTCCCGAGCGAGACGCCGTCCTGTCCGCCGAGCGGGTGGTTGCTCACGAAGATATACTTCCGGTCCTCGAGCCGTTCGATGCCAAAGGGCTCGATGGTCGTGCGGAGGTACTTCATGGTAGCGTCGGCGAACTCGAGGCCGCCGCCTCCCTCGTAGTGCTTCAGCATCTGATTCATCCAGTCCTGGTGGATGATCTTCTTGAGCAGCCATACTGCCCAGCGCGGAACTTTCTTGCCAGCCGGCATCTTATCCGCCAGCACCTGTTCGATGTCGATCAAAGGAAACGAACCCATAATACAAAGAAAAACATCCGGCCCTATGACCGGGCGGAACCATGCGTTCCGCTCCTCTCCCCGTCGGATGCGGGGCAAAGATAGGCACTTTTTTTCAGGAAAAGAACGCGGCGGAGAGCGGATGTGTCAGACGGAAAGAATGAGAACACGTCCGCAAGTGTTAAAACCCCTACTCCTTCGCAGACCCTACAGAAGCGCATGGCATGCGTAAAAATCCCCCACTTTCCGCCCCTTTTCGGCAACGGCAGACATAAAAGATTTATTTTCAGTTTTATAGATTTATAACGATTGTTGATAAATAGTCGATAAAAAGACGATAAGATGTCGATAATTCGTCTAAATTTGCCAATAACTATATTTCGTGGTGGAAAGTGGGGAATTCAAAAAAATACCTACCTTTGACCCTGGAAAAGAAGTCGGACCAAAGCAAGGGGGAAAAACATGTTACTCTTCATAGGAAATACGGAAGCCAAGGCGGATGCCAAGGGGCGGATCTTCATCCCCGCCTCCTACCGGAAGCAGCTTGCCGGCATCGGCGGCGGCACCCTTGTGATGCGGAAGGACCCGGACCGCAACTGTCTGATCCTGTACCCACAGGAGGTATGGAACGCCAAGTTGAACGACCTGAAGTCGCACCTGAACGAATGGGACGCTGACGACCAGATCCTGCTGATGCAGTTCGTCTCCGAGGCGGAGGTACTGGAGATCGACACCCAGGGGCGCGTGCTGATTCCGCGCAAATACCTGAACACATCCGGCATCGAAGGCGACGCGCTGTTCGTCGGCGGTATTGACCGCTTCGCGCTGTGGTCGCCACAGGAATTCGAGAAAGCGAAGTTCGCCCCACAGGAATTTGCCTCGCGCCTTGCGCAGAAATTCAAAGACCCGAAAGAATAAGAAACAAACAGAACCAGCGTGACACAGCCCTATCACATACCTGCCCTGCTTGACGAGACCCTCGAGGCACTGAGGATCCGGCCTGACGGCGTGTATGTGGACTGTACGTTCGGAGGAGGCGGTCACTCGCGTGCCATCCTCTCACGACTGGGCGAAAGAGGTCGGCTGTTCGGTTTCGACCAGGACGCCGATGCAGAGGGCAACAAGCCTGACGATCGGCGTTTCACGTTCGTACACGGCAACTTCCGTCATCTCCTGAACTTCCTGCGCTACCACCTGTTGCCGAACGAAGCGGCGAGGGAGGACAACGTGCCGAAGGTGGACGGCATCCTGGCAGACCTGGGCGTATCGTTCCACCACTTCGACACGCCGGAGCGGGGATTCTCGTTCCGATTCGACGCGAGTCTGGACATGCGCATGAACCAGCAGTCGGAGCGCACGGCCGGCACGGTACTGAACACTTATCCTCAGGAGAAGATTGCCGACATCCTGTACTACTACGGAGAGTTGAGAAACGCGCGGTCGATGGCGCAAAAGATCGTCGAGGCGCGCAGGGGCAAGTCCCTGGAGCGGGTCAGCGACCTGCTGGAGGTCCTGAAGCCGTCGAAGAACGACCTGCCGAAACTCTTTCAAGCCCTACGGATCGAGGTAAACCGCGAGATGGATGCGCTCGAAGAATTCCTCCAAACGGCGCCGCGCCTGCTGGCTCCGGGCGGAGTTCTTGCCATCCTGAGTTACCACTCGATCGAGGACCGGATGGTCAAGAACGCTTTCCGAGAGAAAGAGGCGGAATCGAGAGCAGACAGGAGCCTGCCGGTGTTCCGAGCCTCGAAAATGATCGCTCCGCGAAAAGAAGAAACCGAAGAGAACCCACGAGCACGCAGTGCAAAACTCCGCAGTCTATGCCTAGCATCGAACAAATAAAGAACACGACCAAACACGTCCTACAGGAGGTGGTAGGCGGGAATTTCCTTTCGAGCAAGACCATCCGTTCGTTCTACGGTCTGGTTCTGTTTCTGTTCGTCATAGCCATCATCTTCATCGGTTCGAGGTACCACTACCAGCGCGAGCAGCGACACAAAAGAGAGTTGATACTGAACATCCGCGACCTGAGGGACCAATACGTTGCCAAATCAGCCAGTCTGATGAAGATGAAGCGGGAGTCGGTGGTGGCGGATTCCGTACAGGAATACCTGCCGGACCTGCACAGTCCGAAGACCGCATCATTCATCATCACGCAAGAATAAAGAAAAGGGAGAGACATGTCGGACAAGGAACTACATACAACCATCTGGAAAAGAGCGATTATCATCTATCTGTTCTGTGCGGTGGCGTGTATGCTCATCATCGTCCGCATCTACAACATCCAGCACGCGGAGCACCCGCAGTGGATGAGCCTCTCCGACTCGCTGCGCAAGGAAAACATCTCGAAAGACATCCTGCCGGACCGAGGCAATATCTACGCCGACGACAACCAGTTGCTGGTGGCATCGGTCCCGGTGTATAAGTTAGCCATAGACTTCAAGACCCCTGCCCTGCGAGAGGACAACGGGAGGCTGTTCAAGGAGAACGTGGACTCGCTTGCCCTGTGTCTGTCCCGCTATCTGGGGGACCAGTCCGCCGCGCAGTACAAGAGCGAGATGCAAAAGGGGTACCGTGCGAGGTCGGGTTACTGCGTCCTGTCGCGTCTGACCCTGAATCACGACCAATACAAGCACATACAGACGTTCCCTCTCTTCCGTCTGGGCTCGAACAAGAGCGGTCTGGTGAGAGACCGGAAAATCAAGCGCATCAAATCATTCGGCATCCTTGCATCGGTGACCCTCGGCAAATACTCCGTGGACGAAGCCAAAGCCTACAACGGCATTGAGCACGCATACGACAGCATCCTGAGGGGAAGAGCCGGCAAGGGCCACATCGAGCAGATGGCAGGCGCATCGATCCTGACGGCGGACATACCTGCCGTCAACGGTTCGGACATCCATACGACGCTGAACGTCTCGATGCAAGACATCTGCGAGAAAGCCCTGATGAAGAAAATGCTGGAGGTAAAGGCAGACGAGGGAGCCGTCATCCTCATGGAGACGAAGACGGGTCAGATCAAAGCCATTGCCAACCTGGTCAGGACCGACACGACGGGCACCTCCTACTCTGAGAGCAAGAACATCGCCCTAAGGTCGGACATGGAGCCGGGCTCGACCTTCAAGGTGCCAGCCCTGATGGCAGCACTGGAAGACGGGACCGTCGCGACGAGCGACTCGGTGGACTGCGGCAACGGCGTGTGGCAGGTGAATCCGAAGATCACCATCAAAGACCACAACACAGGGGAGAAAGCCAATCACGTCATCCCGATCGGTCAGGCCATCGTCCGCTCCTCCAACATCGCCATGGGCAAAACGATACTGGAACACTACGACAACAAAAAGAGGGCCATCCACTACATCAACGTCCTGAAGGGGATGGGGGTCGGGCAGCACATCGACTTAGGATTCAAGGGAATGGCCCATGCGCGCATTGAAGGTCCCGAGGAGCGCAAAGACTGGACGTACACCGACGTGGCATCCATCGCCTACGGATACTCGGTGAACATGCCGCTGCTGTACACGCTCACCTTCTACAACGCCATCGCGAACAACGGAACCATGATGAAGCCCTACCTGATCCGCAGCATCACGCGCGACGGAATCGAGGAACGGTCGTTCCAGCCCACGGTCATGAAGAGTTCCATCTGTTCGCAGAAAACGCTGAACGCCATACGTGAGATGATGCTCGGCGTAGTGGAAGACGAACACGGAACGGCATCAAGATCCGTCCGGAGCAAATACGTCCGCATAGCCGGAAAGACGGGAACCGCCCGCTACGACTACAAGAACAACAAGACACCGCATCATCAGATCAGTTTCTGCGGATTCTTCCCGTACGAGCAGCCGCGCTACTCCTGCATCGTATTCATCAAGAACCCCAAGGCACCCGCTGCCGCAGGTCCGATGGCGGGAGGCGTATTCCGTGAAATCGCCGAGCACCTGATGGCCTCGAAGACGTACATACCCGTCTCGCAGTACCGCGAAATCGAGAGCGACCATCTGCAGAAAGAAGGCGACACGACAGGGACGGACGTCAGCTACCGCACCTTCGCCCAACTGGAAGACATCACAAAAGAAGGGAAGAAGCGGTTCCTGCATGCCGCGACGAAGACCAAGGCAAACCAGACCCCGGACTGCATGCACCTGGGGCTGAAAGATGCCATCTACCTGGCCGAGAGCCGGAGGCTCATACCCCGCGTCAGCGGTCGGGGCAAAGTATATAAACAGATTCCCGCAGCAGGGACTCCGCTACGGCGGAACAGCGTCCTGCAGCTATACCTTAAATAACACCGTCATGAAACTCTCAGCACTGCTTCAGAACATTGAAGTCGAAACCATCGTCGGAAACAAGGACACCGAGATCCAGTCCATCGCCTTCGACTCGCGAAAGGTGGGTAAAGGGACGTTGTTCGCAGCCATCAAAGGGACGGCGTCCGACGGTCATGACTATATCGAAAAAGCCATTGCAGCCGGAGCCAACGTCATCGTACACGAAAGCGAGACCGAAAAAAAGCAAGAGGGCATCACGTACGTACGCGTCAAGGACTCGGCAGAGGCCCTGGCGCTGCTGTCATCGAACTTCTACGGCAACCCGTCGAGGAAACTGACCTTGGTGGGAGTCACCGGAACCAATGGAAAAACGACGACCGCCACACTGCTCTACCAACTGCTGCGCAGATTCGGGCACAAAGCCGGATTGCTGTCCACCGTCGTCAACTACGTGGACGAGGAAGCAGTCCCTGCCACCCACACGACCCCGGACCCCATCGCCCTAAACGAGCTGCTCGCACGGATGGTGGAAGCCCACTGCGAGTATGCCTTCATGGAGGTATCGTCCCATTCCATCGTACAGAAGCGAATCGGCGGGCTGGACTTCGACGGCGGCATCTTCACCAATATCACACGTGACCATATTGACTACCACAAAACGTTCGACAACTACCTGAAAGCCAAGAAGGCGTTCTTTGACAACCTGAAAAAGGAAGCCTTTGCCGTCACGAACATTGACGACAAAAACGGCTTGCAGATGCTCGCCAACTGCCGTGCGGCGCACAAGACCTATTCCACCCGTTCGGCGGCAGACTTCAAGGGAAGGATCCTGGAAGAGGACTTCGACGGGATGATGCTGAACATCAACAACAACGAGATCCACGTGCCGTTCATCGGCCGTTTTAACGTATATAACCTGCTGGCGGTGTTCGGCACGGCGGTGTGTCTGGGTCTGGACCCCCAGGAGTCGCTGCGTCACATCTCAGCCCTGAGAGCCGTGTCCGGACGTTTCGAGACCATCCGTGCGCCGAAGGGCTATACGGCGATCGTCGATTACGCCCACACGCCTGACGCGTTGCAGAACGTCCTGGCGACAATCAACGACATCCGTCTCTCGCGACGTGACAGCGGGAGGCTGATTGCCGTCGTAGGTTGCGGCGGAGACCGGGACAAGGGCAAGCGTCCGATGATGGCCAAGGAAGCCGTGAACGGAGCAGACCAAGTGATCCTGACATCGGACAACCCGCGGCACGAAGACCCAGAGGCCATCCTCAACGACATGCTGGCGGGTCTGGACGAGGAAGACAGGAGAAAAACACTCGTCATCACAGACCGCAGGCAAGCCATACGGACGGCCTGCACGCTGGCACAGGCGAAGGACGTCATCCTGGTTGCCGGCAAAGGACATGAGGACTATCAGATCATCGGCGACGTCAAGCACCACTTCGACGACCACGAAGAGATCCGTTCGTGCTTCTGAAAACAAAAAACAAACAAACACATAATAAGAATACGCAAGCATGCTCTACTACCTTTTTCACTATCTGGACTCCTATGACCTGCCAGGAGCAGGAATGTTCAACTACATCTCCTTCCGTGCGGGTCTGGCATTCATCTTCTCGCTGTTCATCGCGACATGGTTCGGAATGCGCATCATCCACTATCTGCAACGCAAGCAGATCGGAGAGACCATCCGAGACCTCGGTCTGGAGGGTCAGATGAAAAAGAAAGGGACTCCGACGATGGGAGGCGTCATCATCATCCTCGCCATCCTCGTGCCGACGCTCTTCTTTGCCAAGTTAGGCAACATATACATCATCCTGATGCTGGTCACGACGGTGTGGCTGGGAGTCATCGGGTTCACGGACGACTACATCAAAGTATTCCGCCACAACAAAGACGGCATGCACGGACGTACCAAAATCATCGGTCAGGTGGGTCTGGGACTGATCGTAGGCCTGACGCTGTATCTCTCCCCGAGCGCGGTCATACAGGAGAACGTCTCCACCTACGTCGATCCGGTCACACACCAGACAGAAGTAAAATACAGCACCGAATCCATCAAATCGACGCAGACGACCATCCCATTCCTCAAGAACCACAACCTGGACTATGCCGAAGCCTTCCATTTCCTCGGCAAACACAAGCAGGAAGCCGGCTGGATACTCTTTGTACTGATTACCATCTTCATCGTGACAGCCGTCTCGAACGGGGCGAACCTGACCGACGGACTGGACGGGCTGGCGACAGGCACATCGGCCATCCAGGGTGCCACACTCGGCATACTTGCCTACGTCTCGGGCAACATCAACTATGCGGGATATCTGAACATCATGTATATCCCGGGAGCCGGTGAGATGGTGATCTACGCCGCCGCATTCATGGGAGCCACCATCGGATTCCTATGGTACAACACCTATCCTGCGCAAGTCTTCATGGGTGACACCGGTTCGCTTACCCTGGGCGGAATCATCGCCGTGTTTGCCATCGCCCTGCACAAGGAACTGCTCATCCCGATACTGTGTGGAATATTCCTCGTAGAGAACCTGTCCGTCATCCTACAGGTATCGTACTTCAAATTTACGAGAAAAAAATACGGAGAAGGGAGGCGCATCTTCAAGATGACGCCGTTGCATCACCACTTCCAGGAGCCTGCAGGAACGGTCAAGGCCCTGTTCCAAAAGCCCAAGCAGGCCTTGCCTGAGTCCAAAATAGTCGCGCGATTCTGGATCATCTGCCTGATCCTGGCCGCACTGACCATCATCACATTGAAAATCAGATAACCAGATCGTATCATCAAAGAAAGAAAAAACGGAATGAACGAACAAAAGAAAATAGTAGTCCTCGGTGCCGGAGAATCGGGTGTAGGGGCCGCCGTACTTGCACAGAAGAAAGGCTTTGACGTGTTTGTCTCCGACTCCTCTCCCATCAAGGAAAGCTACCGCTCGATGCTCATCCAAAAGGGAATCGAGTACGAAGAGGGGCATCACTCGGAAGAGAGAATCCTGTCGGCAGACGAAATCATCAAATCGCCCGGCATACCGAACGATGCTCCCATGATTATCCAAGTCACGGAGAAAGGCATTCCCGTCATTTCGGAGATCGAGTTTGCGGGGCGATATACCGATGCAAAAATGATCTGCATCACCGGTTCCAACGGCAAGACAACCACGACGATGCTGACCTACCACCTGCTCTCGTCGGCAGGACTGAACGTGGGGCTGGCAGGGAACGTGGGCAAGAGCCTGGCCCTGCAGGTGGCAGAGGGAGAGCATGACTGCTACGTCATTGAACTCTCGAGTTTTCAGTTGGACAACATGTACGACTTCAAAGCAGACATTGCCATCCTGCTGAACATCACGCCGGACCATCTGGACCGATACGACCATCAGTTCCAGAACTACGTAGATGCCAAATTCCGCATCACACGCAATCAGACATCCGATGACGCCTTCATCTATTGGAACGACGACCCTGTCATCCGAAAAGAACTGGAAAAACACGGCAGCGAAATAAAAGCCACCCGTTATCCGTTCTCCCTGCGTCATGAACCGGGAGTACGTGCCTATATCGAGAGTCTGCAACTGGTCATCGAAACCCACAAAGACAAATTCCAGATGCCGGTACAGGAACTCGCCCTTCCGGGAGAGCACAACACCTACAACTCAATGGCAGCCGGACTGTCTGCCCGACTGATGGACCTGAGCAAGGAAAACGTACGTCGTTCGCTCTCCGACTTCAAGGGTGTGGAACACCGAATCGAATACATAGCGACCGTGGCCGGAGTGCGATACATCAACGACTCGAAAGCCACCAACGTGAACTCGTGCTGGTATGCCCTGAAATCGATGACCACACCTGTAGTCCTGATCCTTGGAGGAAAGGACAAGGGGAATGACTATTCCGAGATAGAAGACCTGGTCAGAGAGAAAGTTCACGCCCTTGTCTTCCTGGGAGTTGACAACCGCAAGTTGCACGCTTTCTTTGACGGTAAAGTGGAGCACATCGCAGAAGCTCATTCCATGAAAGAATGTATCGAGCAGTGTCAGAGAATGGCACGAAAAGGCGACACCGTGTTGCTCTCACCCTGTTGTGCGAGCTTCGACCTCTTCTCGAGCTACGAAGACCGTGGCGACCAGTTCCGCAACTGCGTGAAGAACCTGTAAGACAAAATTCCTCAGAGTGTTCAGAAAATAATGACAGAAGAAAACGGACATCCATCCAAGAACGCAGAAGCGTCAGTCCCAAAACAAGAGGGACGCAAAATGAGCGACGCCAGCAACTTCCTGCAACGGGTCTTCATCGGAGACCGGATCATATGGGTCATGCTGGCAGGGCTGTTTTTTGTGTCCTTTCTCGTCATTTACAGTGCGACAAGCCAGTTTGTCGTCAACAAGGCGAATGACTACAAGGAAGCGGTCAGTCACGGAGGTTTTCTCCTCGCCTGTCTGATCGGAGCCCTGCTATCCGTCCATTACCTCCAACCGAAGCACTTCAGAAACGCAATCCTCGGCATATTCATCCTCGCCATCTTATTGCTGAGCATCCTATTCCTGGGGTTGAACATCCATCTACAAATCGGAGGGTTCCCCTTGTTCGGCGTAGTGAGCGAAAACAATGCCTCCCGATGGATCAGCCTGTTCGGCATCACATTCCAACCATCGGAATTAGCGAAAATCGGATTGGTTGCCTCCATTGCCCATATCCTGACCGTCCAACCAACGAGAAGGCTCATCCAATGGCCCGTCGAGAAGTTGAGAAACTGGGGAAAATTCCAGGTGCTGACGGAAAAGAAACAGATACAGATTGTCCGCTTTCTCCTTGCACTGCTACCGATTATTCTCTTCGACATCCTGATTGTCAAAGAAAACCTGTCGACAGCCATGTTGTTCGGATTTATCGGCATGATCATCATCTTTCTCTCCGGCGTGTGGGACAAAGCGATACTGTGGCTCTTCCTGGCCTTGACACTCATCGGAGCCATCGGCGTGGTCACCATCCACAACATGGACCTGGACGATGCGCAGAACTCATCACTGAAACGACTGTCCACGTGGAAAACGCGTATTGACGAATTTGCCGGAGGAGACAAATACGACTACAACGCGAAGAGCATGCAGATCATCCATTCGCAGATTGCCATCGCCAGAGGCGAAACCTTCGGCATGGGCCCGGGCAACAGCATCGAGCGGTCGAAACTGCCACAAGCATACGCCGACTTCGTATTTGCCATCTTCGTCGAAGAGTACGGGTTCATAGCAAGCCTGTTCCTGATCGGACTATACCTCACACTTTTCTACCGTTGCGGCATCATTGCAAGGAGGACGAAGGATCCCTATCTTGCCCTGCTGGTATTCGGACTGGGGGCATTCATCGTCGTTCAGGCACTTATGTCCATTGCCGTCACCGTACACCTCGGACCCGTCACGGGACAGCCGCTACCGCTCATCTCAAGAGGAAAATCCGCCATACTCATCACCTGCTTCAGTATTGCCTGCATCCAAAAAATTGCATACATTAGCAAGCAGGAACAAAAGAAAGAAGACTCGAGTACGGACACAGCTGAAAACGAAATTAAAACTCCTATCCTATGAAAAAAAATCCACATATCATCGTCAGTGGAGGAGGAACTGGCGGGCACATCTTCCCAGCCATATCCATTGCCAATGCCCTGAAAGAAAAATGTCCCGATGCTGAGATATTATTTGTCGGAGCGGAAGGACGCATGGAAATGGAACGGGTCCCATCTGCCGGATACAAAATCATCGGACTCCCGATCTCCGGCTTTGACCGCAAGAATCCAGCGGCCAACATCAAGGTGGTCATCCGACTGATCAAAAGTCTATGGAAAGCACGGAAAATCGTCCGTGAATTCAGACCTGACGTGGCAGTGGGAGTCGGCGGATATGCAAGTGGCGCCGCACTCAGAGCCGCCAACTGGGCCGGTGTTCCGACCCTCCTTCAAGAGCAAAACTCCTATGCGGGAGTAACCAACAAGCTGCTGGCACAAAAAGCCGCACGCATCTGTGTCGCCTACGAGGGAATGGAGCGGTTCTTTCCTGCGGAGAAAATCATTCTGACCGGCAATCCTGTACGACAAAACCTGACAGAGAAAGTCAACAGAGACGAGGCCTATTCCTTCTTCGGATTCGATGCCAAGAAGCGAACCATTGTGATCATGGGAGGCAGTCTTGGAGCAAGAACCATCAACCAGAGCGTCATTGCCAAACTGAAAGAAATCAGTGAAGAAAAGGACATACAACTCCTGTGGCAAACGGGTAAGTACTATATCGAAAATGCGCAAAAAGAAGCGGAGCCGTACCTATCCGACCGACTCATCGTCACTCCATTCATTACCCGCATGGACTATGCGTATGCCATCGCTGACCTGGTTATCTCACGTGCCGGAGCGAGTTCGATTTCCGAGTTATGTCTGCTGGGGAAAGCATCGATACTCGTCCCATCCCCCAACGTGGCGGAAGACCATCAGACAAAGAATGCCCTGGCCCTATCATCGCGTAACGCCGCCATCATGATTAAAGACAGTCAAGCCGTAGAAGAGCTGATGCCAACAGCTATCAAGACAATAAAAGACGAGGAGAAACTCTCTGAACTACGTCAAAACATACTTACATTAGCACAAGAAGACTCAGCCAACCGCATCGCTGACGAAGTATTGAAACTGATCAAAGACTGAGGTATGACCGAAAGCACAAAATATGACAACTACTATTTTCTCGGAATCGGAGGGATAGGCATGTCTGCCCTGGCTCGCTATTTCAAATCGAAGGGAGCCAACGTGGCCGGGTACGACCGCACACGCAGTGCGCTATGCAAGGAGTTGGAGAAACAAGGCATTCAAATTACCTATTCAGAGACCATAGACCAGATTCCACTCCGCTATCAAAACAAAGCGAACACCCTGGTCGTATTTACACCTGCCGTTCCCAAAGAAAACGAGCAGCGTACGTGGTTTGAGTCGCAAGGATTCGAAGTCTATAAGAGAGCACAAGTCTTAGGTCTTATTACCCGAAATGCCAAAGGACTGTGCGTCTCCGGAACGCACGGAAAGACAACCACCTGCAACATGATTGCCAACATCCTTTTCCAGACAGAGAAGGGATGCAATGCCTTTCTCGGCGGAATATCCAAAAATTTCAACACCAACCTGCTTCTCTCGGAAAAGACCGATTACACCGTCATTGAGGCTGATGAATTCGACCGATCATTCCATCAACTGAGACCCTATATAGCAGTCATCACGGCAGCAGATGCTGACCATCTGGACGTATACGGGACTCTGGATGCCGTACATGAAAGTTTTGAGCACTTTACCTCCCTCATACAGCCCGGTGGAGCGTTATTGCTCAAAAAGGGCGTAGAGGTACATCCACGACTTCAGAAGGCAGTCCGTTTATTCTCCTATGCGGCAGAAAAGAAAGAGGGGGAGACAGTAGACTATTATGCCGAAAACATTCATATAGAGGACAATACCATCGTGTTTGACTTCCACTCGCCTGTCGGTCAGATCCAAAACGTGAAACTGGGAGTGCCCGTCCGGATCAACGTAGAAAATGCCGTCGCAGCCATTGCAGTGTGTCAGCTCTGCGGAGCCAGTGACGAAGAAATCGTCAAGGGCATTGCGACCTTTTCCGGAACACGACGACGCTTTGAGAAACACGGAACGCACATCATTGATGACTATGCCCATCACCCTGCTGAACTGAGAGCCACCATCGAATCAGCTCAATATCTGTATGGTGGCAAAAAGATATTAGGATTATTTCAGCCACACCTATATTCCCGCACACGGGATCTGGCTAAGGAATTTGCTTCATCACTTTCCTTATTGGACGACGTCCTGCTCCTTCCCATCTATCCCGCCAGAGAGTTGCCAATTGAAGGGGTGAGTTCCGGAATCATCCTGGACCAGATCACGACGGCAAAGAAAGCAATCGTAGAAAAGAAAGACCTCCTAAAAGAACTGGACAAGCACGACTTCGATCTACTACTGACCATAGGTGCCGGAGACATTGACCTACTTCTCCCCGATTTGGAAAGATACATGACAGCCCGATTCGGGAAATAAAATCAAATAAGATGCGCAGACGTCCCAATTGGAAAAACATCAGTTTCCTAGTGTTAGCTCTGACACTGGCGGTCTTATCCGTATTCCTTCTGATACGGACAGACAGCAGCGAGAGAGAATCCGTTTGTCATGGCATCCATGTTTCCATCTGCGATACGCTGGATGAGCATTTCATATCCGAACAAGACGTACAGTCAGATATCCTGAAAAAATATCCGAAGATAATCGGAATGCGTAAAAAAAACATCAATACGGCCGAGTTGGAGAGCCAGCTCGCCAAGAATCCTTTCATACGAAAGTCCGAATGTTACTTTGCTCCCTCCGGCAACCTCGCTGTCAAAATCTGGCAACGACTACCCATTCTTCGTGTATTTGGTAATGTGGAAGTTAATGCCGATATTGCAGATACCATCAAATATCCCGTAAAGAAGTCACAAACAGACTACTACGTAGATGAAGAAGGGAAAAGATTTCCAACCTCTCCAAAGTACAACGCGCAAGTAATCATTGTAACAGGCAATCCTCCGACACAATTTGTATGCGAAAAACTGGTTCCATTGGTACGTCTGATTCGGGCTGACATCTTTTTGAGGGACGAAATACAACAAATAGATGTATCACCTGAACTTAATATCATATTAATTCCAACGTATGGTGAGCATTCTATTATCTTTGGAAAGGCGGACAACTACGCTGAAAAGTTAGCAAAGCTGAAACTATTCTACGAGAAAGGGCTGAACGTAATCGGGTGGGGACGATATCAAAGCATCAACATCGATTACGAGAACCAAGTTGTCTGTACAAGAAAAGAAATCGAGAGAAACAAAACAAACCAATAAAGAAGGACGTACCATTTCAAAAAAAGGAGAGCAGAGATGAACAAAAATATCATCATCGCATTAGACTTAGGCAGTTCAAAAATCAGTGCCATGATGGCACAAAGAACCGAGGACGGAAAATTAGAGATTCTGAATTGTCAAACCATTCATCATAAACCCAAGGACACTCCTATCAGAAACGGAGTCGTCAACAACAAAAGCATCGTCACATCGAATATACAGGAAATCATATCCCGACTTCGGAATCACGTATTGCTAACAGGACGCAACATTACATCGGCATACATTGGCATAGGAGGTCGCACGCTGACGTCCAAGGTGTTCTGTGTGGAAAAAGAATATGAACAAGACACAGAACTGGATGAACAAGAGTTGAGAAACCTTGAGCAAATGGCAAAAGACCAGATGGAACAGAGAGGAAACATCATTTACGAGGTCATTCCTCAAGAGTTCAATCTTGACGATGTAGAAATCGTCAACCCAGAAGGATGCACGGCACGCAAGGTAAAAGCAAGATTCCTGATAGTCAGCAGCAAGATAGCATTTGAAGAACGCATCACACCTGCTACATCCCGAGTCCCTCTGGCTCAACAGGGATGCGTGATAAGCGCAATTGCCGAAGCAAATTTCGTCATGACAGACCACGAAAAAGAGATGGGATGTGCCATGATCAACTTTGGAGCCGAAACAACAAGTATAGTCGTCTATAAAAATGGTTTCATACGCCACGTAGCCGTTGTACCGTTCGGCAGCAACAGTATTTCCGAAGACCTGACCACACTGCGCCTTACATCGAATCAGGCTGAGGAAATGAAACGCAAATTTGGATATGCCATGGTAGATTGTGTCCAGAAATCGAAAAAAATCACCATACAGCTTCCTGGACAAACTTCAATAGAGACAAATCAAATTGAAGTGGCAAAAATCATTCAGGCACGCATAGATGAAATCATGGATCAGGTATGCAAGGAGATCGACGAATCAGGCTTCTTCTCCGATCTATCAGATGGAATAGTCATAACCGGAGGCGGTTCCCAACTACATTCCATCGAGCAATTCGTCGCTTTCAAGACAGGCATGACAGTCCGCAAAGCAGACTTTCCCGAATTGGTTCAACCCAATGTCGATCCTCAATGGATACGACCGGAAAATTCCGTCCTTCTCGGACTATTATACAATGCAGAAACAGAGGACGACTGTACGACACCTAAAATTATTCCGCAAGAAGTTCCAGAATCACCCAAAGCAAAAGACGACCCTGGAGTAACGCAGATAGCTTCTCACACGTCTTCAACAGAAACAGATTCCTCTAATGGACATCATTCTGAACAAGAAAAAACAAATACAGACAACAGCGGAAGAAAAGGGAAAGGTCGATTAGGAAATTTATTCCAGAAAGCCAGTAAAAAAGCCGGGGCATTTGCCGAAGAATTTTTCTTTCAAGACACGGATGACCATTTCACCGACGATCAGAAAAATAAATAATCTGAAATTCATTTAGAAAAACAAAAAACAGATACTGCCATGGAAGACTTTGAAATGAGCCACGAATTCGTTTCTGCGAATGAAACCAGAACAGATTCCACCACTAACAGTCAAAATGCAGAGATGCCTAAATTTATTCCTTTTGAGGAACCGTCTTCATTATCCTCCATTATAAAAGTAATTGGAGTTGGAGGAGGAGGTAGCAATTCTGTCAATCATATGTTTGACGAAAAAGTCGAGAAAGTCGATTTCATCATTTGCAATACTGACAGACAAGCGTTGGAATCTTCCCCTATACCCGATGAAAACAAAATTCTTTTAGGTCCCATCTGCTGTAAGGGATTAGGAGCTGGAGCAAGACCCGAAATTGCAGAAGAGGCAGCGCGAGAATCTCTGGAAACCGTAAAAAACTATCTCAGTCATAACACATCCATGGTGTTCATCACTGCAGGCATGGGGGGCGGCACCGGAACAGGAGCCGCTCCTATCATTGCCCAGTTGGCAAAAGAAATGGGAATACTCACCGTTGGAATCGTTACCATACCATTTTTATTCGAAGGGAAAGCTAAAATCCGACAAGCATTGGAAGGAATCTCCAAATTAGAAAAAAACGTTGATGCCCTGTTAGTTATCAACAATGAACGTTTACGTGACATTTATCCGGATTTGGAAATTACAGAAGCCTTCAACAAGGCTGACGACGTGGTAGCCAATGCTGCACGTGGCATTGCCGAAATCATCACTAAAACGGGAAAAATCAACGTTGACTTCCAAGATATCACGACCATCATGAAAGACTCGGGAGTCGCTGTCATGAATACCGGATATTCAACAGGTGAGAACCGAATGCGCAAAGCCATTGACGATGCCATTAACTCTCCGCTTCTGAAGGATAACGACATACATGGCGCAAAGCGCATTTTATTTGTATTCTACTGTCGCAGCGACTCTGGCCAAATCAAAATGGATGAAATATCCGAAATCAATGATTTTATGGCAGAGAACGGCATCGCAGAGAAAGTCATCTGGGGATTATACTATGATGAGGAACTTGAGGAAAATCAAGTAAAAATCTCACTCATCGCCACTGGTTTCAAAGTGATGGACTTAGACCTTGGAAAAGAATGGCGGCGAGTGGGTGTAGAACCCGGTAATCTTTTCTCTGGTCAAACAACACCAACCGTCGGAATTAAGAACCAAGAGACGCAAACATTAACTGGAAGTTCCTCCTCTATACCAGAAACAGCCAAAGAAGGAATTGCTGTTCAAGCAAACAATGAGAAAAAACAAACAGAAGATCGGTTCAATGAATTCTATGGCGATACCAAACAGGTGCAACAGGAAACCAGACAAGCCATCGAACAAAAGTTGGGACAAACCGATGATGAGAACATCCTGAAAGAACTGGAAGATCAGCCTGCTATCGACCGACGTGGAAACATCACGCCAAAGCCATACAAACCTAACAATCACAAAAAGGATTGAGTCATAACATCTGACATATGCGTCCTCGGAACAAACAAACGACCCTTCGCGTTAGAGAATCCTGCATCCTGATGGATTTTCTGAGCAGACATTTTTCCGGCATGTCACGCACATCCATGAAAGGCTTGTTACGGAACGGAAACATTTGTGTAAATGGACATCCGGAAACAAAGTACAACTTGAGACTTGATCCTGGTGATGTAGTATTATTGAATTCAGGAAATGTCAATTATGAGTTAAGGAGTTCCCATCTAAAACTACTCTATGAGGATGATTATCTGCTTGTCATTGACAAGAACGAAGGATTGTTGTCCGTCACTGCCTCAGCAACAAAAGAAGGACTTTCAGCATTCAGTATTCTGCTTAACTATCTTCAAAAAAAGGATCCCCAAGCGCGCCTCTACGTCGTCCACAGACTTGATAAAGCCACTTCGGGTGTGATGATGTTTGCAAAAACGCCAGAGATGCAACATTACCTGCGTGATCACTGGAAACAAGTCATATCCGAGCGGACCTATATGGCTCTTACAGAAGGATGCCCTGAGAAAAAGGAAGATACGATTGTTTCCTATCTTCACGAGAATCGTGCACAAATAATGCTCTCCAGCCATCACGATGACGGGGGAAAACTATCTGTAACACATTACCGTGTCGTAAGGGAAAGCACACACTACTGTCTATTGAGAGTCAATCTTGAAACAGGACGTAAAAATCAGATTCGCGTTCATCTGGCTGAAATTGGACATCCGATTGTTGGAGACAACAAATACGGAGCCTCAACCAATCCCATTGGACGGCTTTGCCTTCATGCAAAGACCTTGGCATTCCGACACCCTGCCACAGAGTCAGATTTACGATTTGAAACTCCTGTTCCTCGCAAGTTTAATGCTTTGTTAATGAACGACGAAGAAGAACCCTCTCGTAGATAGAGACTTACTCCTTAAAAAATACAGGGGGACATTGAGAGTATTTCTCAACGTCCCCCTGTATTTTATCTGAGAAGTTAATCATCTAACTTTAGAACAGCCAAAAATGCTTTCTGAGGAACTTCAACCGAACCTATCTGCTTCATACGTTTCTTTCCTTCCTTCTGTTTCTCCAAGAGTTTACGCTTTCGAGATATATCCCCACCATAACACTTTGCCGTTACATCCTTACGAACAGCCTTAATTGTTTCTCTAGCAATAATCTTCGCACCGATGGCAGCCTGAACCGCCACATCAAACTGCTGACGCGGTATCAGATCCTTCAATTTCAGACACATTTTCCGTCCGAGACTTTCCGAGTTGCTTCGGTGAATCAGCGAAGATAAGGCATCCACGGTTTCGCCATTTAATAAAATATCCAGTTTGATCAGATCACTCTTTCTATAATCAATGATATGATAGTCGAATGACGCATAACCCTTTGAAATACTTTTCAACTTGTCATAAAAGTCAAATACGATCTCCCCCAAAGGCATATCATAAACTAACTCAATACGATCTCCGGATATATAATTCTGTGTTATCAACTCTCCCCTCTTACCAAGACACAGAGTCATGATATTGCCAATGAATGCTGTTTTCGTAATAATGGATGCTCGTATATATGGTTCGTCAATATGATCAATCGTTGTCTGCTCAGGTAAGCCTGTAGGATTATGGACTTCCAACATCTCTCCTTTCTTCGTATAAACCTTATATTGCACATTCGGAACTGTTGTAATCACCTCCATACCGAATTCACGGTCAAGGCGTTCCTGAACAATCTCCATATGCAAAAGGCCCAGAAATCCACAACGAAAACCAAATCCCAAAGCGACAGATGATTCAGGTTCAAACGTCAGAGAAGCATCATTTAATTGTAACTTCTCTATCGAGGCACGAAGTGTCTCAAACTCACTTGTCTCGATTGGATAAACACCAGCATAGAGCATCGGTTTTACTTCCTCAAATCCTGCAATGGCTTCTTTACAAGGGTTCTCGACATGCGTAATCGTATCTCCGACCTTCACTTCCCGGCTTGTCTTAATGCCAGAAATGATGTAACCTACGTTGCCTGCCGATAGTTCTTTCTGAGAATGCATATCAAGTTCGAGAATCCCGATTTCATCCGCATCATACTCTTTCCCTGTTGCAACAAACTTTACTCGGTCACCCGAATGCATTGTCCCATTTACGACTTTGAAATAAGCAATAATACCTCTGAATGAGTTGAAAACAGAATCAAAGATCAGACATTGCAATGGACCTTGCGGATCTCCTTCTGGAGCAGGAACGTCTTCTACAATTCGACTCAGGATCTCACTCACTCCCATACCCGTCTTTCCGCTTGCGCGTATTATATCCTCCGGACGACAGCCCAACAACTCCACGATCTGATCTTCAACCTCATCAGGCATGGCACTGTCAACATCCATCTTATTCATCACAGGAATAATTTCCAAATCGTGTTCGAGTGCCATGTACAAATTCGAGATTGTCTGAGCCTGAATCCCCTGCGTTGCATCGACAACCAACAAAGCCCCCTCACACGCAGCAATGCTTCGCGAAACCTCATAACTGAAATCAACGTGTCCGGGAGTATCTATCAAATTCAAAGTATATTCTCCCTTTTCTGCCTTCTCTCCGTCATATTTATAACGCATCTGGATAGCATGGCTCTTGATGGTGATGCCACGCTCACGCTCAAGATCCATATCATCCAACACCTGCGCCTGCATGTCCTTCTTTTGGACAGTGCCTGTCAGTTCCAAAAGTCGGTCACTCAATGTCGATTTGCCATGATCAATATGTGCTATGATGGCAAAATTTCGGATATGCTCGATCGACTGTTTCATAATTTCTGATACATCATTTAATTAGCAGTACAAAGATACATCATTTTAGCCGATCACCATCCAAATGCCATTGCGACACCAAACTAATTATGTTTCAATATTTTTTGAACTATGACAGAATTTACTATTTTTGTATCTCTTGGAATATATTCTGATATATAATAGAACTACAAATATCAATCAACACTAAATTCAATTAAAATGAAAAAGAAATTCATCTGTACCGTTTGTGGTTATGTTCATGAAGGAAATGAACCACCAGCACAGTGTCCACAATGCAAACAACCAGCTTCAAAATTCAAAGAAGTAAAAGACGATGCCATTACTTATGCTACCGAACATGTCATTGGCGTCGCAAAGGACATAGATCCTGAGATAAAAAAAGATCTCAATGCACATTTCATGGGAGAATGCTCTGAAGTCGGCATGTATCTTGCCATGAGTCGCCAAGCGGATCGTGAAGGCTATCCGGAGATTGCAGAAGCATTTAAACGATATGCATTCGAAGAAGCTGAACACGCCGCCAAATTTGCCGAACTTTTGGGAGATATCGTATGGGATACGAAAACCAACTTGGAGAAGCGTATGATGGCAGAAGCCGGAGCTTGTGAAGACAAATTCCGTATTGCTAAAAATGCCAAAGCTCAGAATCTGGATGCCATTCATGATACTGTTCATGAGATGGCTAAGGACGAGGCACGACATGGACAAGGATTTGCAGGTCTCTTCAAACGCTATTTCTCGGAAAAATAATTACTTTCCGAACACTAAAAGTCCGTCACACAAGATAAGCGTGACGGACTTTTTTTACCTTTACCTCCCGTAAAACTCATTCTCATTCCAATGAAAAAAGAACAAACCATCCTTTTATCGTTTCTCCTGTTTCTTATTCCTGTTATCAATGTCTCAGCCCAAAACAAAGTACGCAAACTATGGATGGCACAAGTTGACTATCGACTCTCCTACACGGGATTCCCAGACGTACCATCCGAGTCCCTCCCCAAAACAGCTATGTTGGAGGTCAGAGGAAGCAATACTCGTCTCACAAAAAAAACTCCCCAGGAAACAACCTATCTCATTGGCAACCGAGACAGCATGATGCTGCTGAACATGGCAGAAACCGAAACAGATCGCGTTGCTGTCCGTTGTGACAGTGTTGACATCATCTCTGCGCAAGCCGACATCCAGACAACGATAGAGACCAAATCCGAATTACGAACCATTTTAGGCTATCCATGTCACGGCTATCTCGTCACAATGATCGAGAATGGCGACACATATACCGAGGAAATATGGGCTACTGACTATATCGGAGGAAAGGACGTCAATTTCTTTCTCTATCCTGACGTTCACGGCGTTATTCTGTACAGTCGGAGGACCATGCAGGAACAGACAGTAGAGATGAAGGCGGTCAAAGTAACAAACCGTACCGCTATCAATGCTGGTTCTTTCTCCGTGCCGATGGATTTTTCCGTCGAACCTTGTGGTAACTGAAATGATTCAAAATATGATTTTCTATGATAACCTTAAAGCAGGAAGGGAATGAAGAGTTATTGAAACATATCACGACTCTGTTTCTAAGCTCAAAACACACACCACTGAACCTTTATCACTACATATTTCAATGGACTGACTCTCTGACAGAAAACGATTGCATTGCCTGTTTCAACTCTACTGTCATGGAATCTGAAGTCCTGAAAGCACTGTTGGTTAGGCATATTCCAACCGTTCTATTTGTCATGAATCGGTTTACCGATGAGAACAACATCCAGATTCAACACGCATTAAAAGAGAACAGGTTACTTATTGTCACACTACGTCGTAACGAACCGAAAGGAGAAGGTTATACTCCGATATTAAGGAATAAATACGTTATGACCCTTTGTCCGCATATCACCTGTGGATATATCAATAAAACAGGAAGTGTATTCCCCCTCCTAAAAGGGAAAAAAGAAGTCTGTCATCTCATAAAAGAACCAATTGTATCAGAGGAGAAGATAGAGACCCCATCGAAACGATGGACCGTTTCAGAAGAAAAGACACTGCTTCGCATGTTCTATGCCGATATGGGGATCCATGCCATACACAAGGATTTGCAACGTTCTTATCTGTCTATTGACCAAAAGATCAGATCAATCACACAATCCGAAGATGTCATGAAAGGACGATTATTTGAAGATTTCGTGTTAGATCAATTTGAAACTCAAAAGAAAGGGCTTTCTTTGGTGGAATGGAGAAGCGATAAATCCTGGAACGAGACCTACCCGGAAAGCAATCGATATCCGGACTTCGTGTTTCGGTATAAACAGAAAGAATTTGCTGTTGAATGCAAATGGCGGGAAAGAATTTACGACATTAGGAATGACTTGTTTCATAAAGAACAGATTTCTATATACCGCTCCTACTCTTTATCACGTAATATTCCAGTAACCATTGTACTTGGTATTGGCGGAGAACCCAGCTGGCCCGAAGTACTCTATTTGATTCCATTGAAACAACTCGATGAGATCCTGTCTGGGACTCTCTCTATCTCAAAAAAACGGACCACATCACTTGATATTTCTTCATTTCTATAAAACATATATTTGCTCCGAAATACAAATAAAGGGCTGCATCTTTACCTCGATGCAACCCCTTATTATTTACGGTTTACATTCAATATTATCCGCCAATACCAAACAGCGGAGCAACGATTTTCATTTGTAGTATATAGAATCCAGCTCCTGCCAGATATCCAGCCAAAACGGTCAGGGAAATCTTCTTGAGATACCAGATAAAGTTCATCTTTTCGATACCCATCACAACGACTCCTGCCGCTGATCCAATAATAAGGATCGAACCTCCCACCCCTGCACAGTAAGCAAGGAAAATCCAGAACTGTCCGTCAACAACCATATGCGACAACAACGGATCAGCTGCTATATCGGCAGGCGTCGCCACCGGATACATGCCCATTGCTGCTGCCACTAACGGTACGTTGTCAACGATCGAAGAGATGACTCCGATGATAAGGTCTATAACATAAAAGTTACCGACATGTTTGTCAAGCATGACTGCAAAGTCGGAAAGAATTCCGACACACTGCAAGACAGCAACAGCCATCAAAATACCAAGGAAGAACAGCAGAGTGGAAATATCTACACGCGAGAGAACCTTGCTGATACGTCCCTTTCGACTTTCATCCACCTCCGACTTGTGATGATAAAGCAATTCCGTATATACCCACAGAACTCCTAATCCCAAAAGAATACCCAGGAACGGAGGCAAGTGAGTAATAGACTTGAATATCGGGACAAAAACCAAAGCTCCGATTCCCATACAGAAGATTGTCAGACGCTCCGACTCTGAAATAATGCCTCGGGCCGTGAAATTATGAAACTCACCATGTTCCGTCGACGCATCGACCGCTAACTGACCCTTCAATGAGAAAGAAAGGATAAGCGTAGGAACAGCCATGGCTATGAAGGATGGCAGGATCAACTCAGGTATCAGGTGGGCGGTCGTGACGTTGCCCTTGATCCACAGCATGATGGTGGTCACATCACCAATCGGGGACCAGGCGCCTCCTGCATTGGCAGCAATAATGATGGCTGAGGCAAAAATCCAACGGTCTTTTTGTTCCGCAATGAGCTTCCTGACCAACATAATCATGACAATGGAGGTTGTCATATTGTCCAGAATGGCTGACAGGAAGAACGCAAGAATCGCAATCACCCATAACAATTTACGTTTCTCTCGGGTGGTGATATGACGCGTTATGACCTCAAATCCACCATGAACATCAACCAGCTCGACAATCGTCATAGCTCCCAGCAGGAAGAAGATGATCTCTGACGTGTCTCCCAAATGCTCGATTATCTGAACGTTTGTTACATAGGCAATGACCTGTTCGTGTAACGCTCCGACAGGTTGACTCTTCACCCAATCGTTAAATTCCTCCACCCCAGGCAGAAAAGAGGGAGCATAAAGGATATAGGCAGTCCAGAGTAAAGCAGCCATCAGCAAGGCCGATGCAGCCTTATTGACTTTGAATGGATGTTCCATGGCGATACAGAAATAACCGACGAGGAACAAAATAATCATGAATACTATCATACGAGAATAAATTTAAATGGTTCCATATGTTTTCAAAAAAGGATCAGTGTAGGATGTTTTTCCTACACTGATCCGCTTTCTTGCCTATCACTCCTTACGGTAGGAGGACAACTCTTCCGGTTCTAAGTGCTGGATAAAGGCAGAGTGCTTGGCAACTTCCGCCTCAGCCCAGTTTATGAACACACGGGCTGAATCCATAAAATCTGGCCCATTTTCCTTTATGGCTCGTGTCGCATCGAGAATAAGCAAATAACCCATTATGGTCACTCCTGCCATTTCCACCAAGCGACGGGCCACCAGATCAAGATACGCCTGTCCTTCTTCTGCATCGGACTGGGCATTCTTTCGCTCCTCAACAAGGTTGACTGCCGTTTCGTAAGCAGCCGCCATAGAAGCAAGACGTTCTTTCAGTCCATTCAGAGAAGCATCCACTGCCTCCTCCTGATATTCTCGGATACGGGACAGGTAGGTTCCTGTCATGACATGACGGATAGCCGCAACGGTCTGCAATTGCGAGGTTCCTTCATAGATGGTCAAAATGCGAGCGTCACGGTAGAGACGCTCACAGGTGTAGTCTCGCATGAATCCGCTTCCTCCGTGTACTTGGATACAGTCGTACGCATTCTGGTTGGCAAACTCCGACCCGAAGAGCTTGGTCTCAGGCGTGAACGCATCAGCCAGCTTCTGATAATACTTGAACTCTACACGCTCTTCTTTCGTAAGGCTTCGCGTACGCGATATGTCTCCATAGATTTTCGTAAAATCTACAAATCGGGTAGTCTCATAAAGCAAAGCACGGCTGGCATCCAATTTAGCCTTTATAAGAGATACCATCTCACTGACGGCTGGCATCTCAATGATAGCCTTGCCGAACTGACGGCGGTCACGTGCATAAGACAGAGCCTCTCGATAGGCTGCCTCAGAGAGACCTACGGATTGTGCACCGACCCCCAGACGGGCACCATTCATCAGGGACATTACGTATTTGATAAGTCCGAGTTTACGGTCTCCAACCAGTTGCGCCTTGACGTTGGTGAATACAAGCTCCGCCGTCGGCGAACCATGAATTCCGAGCTTGTCTTCTATACGACGCACCTTCATGCTACCATCCTTCGGATTAGTGCAGACAAAATAAGAAAGACCGCGCGCATCTTTCGTCCCTTCCTCACTACGGGCCAGAACCAATTTGATTTCTGCATCTCCATTGGTAATGAATCGCTTCACTCCATTCAGCAACCAACAGGAATCTGCTTCACTCCAGGTGGCCTTCAACTGCACGCTCTGCAGATCAGAACCGGCATCCGGTTCCGTAAGGTCCATGGAACACGTGTATCCCTTATTGATGAGCGGAAGATATTGCGCCTTCAACTCATCACTCGCAAACTCCCAGATCGTTTCCGCACAATCCTGCAAACCCCAGATGTTTCCGAATCCGGCATCTGCTCGGCTGATCACCTCATCTGCCATCACGTAAGGAACCATTGAGAAATTCAAACCGCCATACTCCCGAGGCAATGACATACCATAAACTCCTGCTTGCGTCAGCATGTCATGGTTTTTCTGTGTTCCGGAGGCATAACGGATTCGATTATTTTCCACATGAGGGCCTTCTTGATCAACGCCTTCCGCATTCTCGGCAAGGACATCCCCTGCTATTTCTCCTACCACGTCCAACACTCGGTCGTAATTGTCCATTGCATCCCGAAAATCCTGTGGTGCGTAATCATATTTATCCTTGTCAGCGAAGTCATTTTCCTTCAGCTTGACGATCTTATCCATCAGAGGGTGGTTCAGTTGAAACCTTAACGCCTCATTGTCCGTATAATAATTGGCCATTTTTACTTGCTGTTTTTCTTGAAATACTTAATTAACTTAGGCAATACGTCTTCCACCGTGCCCGTTATGACATAGTCTGCTACCGCGTTGATAGGCGCATCCGGATCACTGTTGACCGAGATGACGATGCCACTTTCCTGCATACCGGCTAAATGCTGAATCTGTCCGGAAATACCACAGGCAATATAGAGTTTTGGACGGACCGTAACTCCCGTCTGACCAATCTGACGATCATGGTCAACCCATCCCGCGTCCACTGCAGCACGGCTTGCCCCCACTTCTGCATGCAATTCCTTCGCCAGATCATAGAGCAGTTGGAAATTCTCTTTCGATCCCACTCCATATCCGCCACTGACGATGATAGGACTGTTCTTCAGGTTGTTTTTCCCTTTCTCCATCTGACGCTCCAGCACACTGACCACAAAGTCGGTTGACGAAACGTACTTGTCGATGTCGATACGCTTGATCTCCCCCTTGTAATCCGCATCGAGAATTTCTTTTTTCATTACTCCCTCTCGCACCGTAGCCATCTGAGGACGATGTTCCGGATTGACAATGGTGGCTACGATATTACCACCAAAGGCAGGACGGATCTGATAGAGCAGGTTCTTATATTCCTTTCCGGATTTCGCATCTGTGTAGTCTCCTATCTCAAGAGACGTACAGTCTGCCGTAAGACCACTGAAAAGGGCGGAGGATACTCGTGGTCCGAGATCTCTTCCCGTTGACGTTGCCCCCATCAGGGCTATCTGTGGTTCAATATCCTTAAAGAGGCCTACCAATATGGAGGTATGAGGCAATGACGTATAGAACGTCAGCCGCTTGTCATCAGCCACATAGAGCGTATCCACTCCATAAGGCATGACCTGAGCAGGAATTTTGTCCAGACCGCTTCCGATGGCAACAGCCTCCAACTGAACGCCGAGCGTCGTGGCAAGTTTGCGACCTTTTGTCAATAGTTCCAGACTGACATCTGCCGCTACTCCTTCTTCAATTTCAAGATATACTACTACGTTGTTCATTGCTAAAAGATTATCCGATTATGTTGTTGCCAATCAATTCCTTCATCAGTCCATCGATATCTTCGTCTGATGACGTCAGTCGTTTGCTTTCCTTCGCCTGGAAAGACACACTCTGTATCTCCTTCACTTTCGTAGGTGATCCTTTTAGACCGAGCATGTTCACATCCGTTTCTATGTCTTTTACACCCCACTCCTTAATGTTCAAAGCCTCATCTTTCTGATAGAGCTCTGGATAAGCAGGAGCCTGTGCCTGAGCCTCTGACGGCACTAGCGCACGTTTGAAACGCATCACGCGCTTAGCATTTCGACTGCGACATTCCGCCGCCGAACCATTGACCGTGATAACGGCAGGAAGCGGAGCCTTGACCAACTCCACTCCTCGCTCGACTCGACGTTTCACCGTCACCTGACCGGATTCCACAGCCACGATTTCCTCCGCATACGTCACCTGAGGCAAACCCAGTTTCTCTGCTACCTGAGGACCCACCTGAGCCGTATCTCCGTCAATCGCCTGACGGCCACACAACACCATGTCAAAATCACCAAAATTTTTGATTCCACAGGATATCGCATAGGATGTCGCCAACGTATCACTGCCGGCAAACTCACGTCCCGACAGCACCGCACCACCATCGGCACCGCGATACAATGCTTCTCTGATAATTTCCGCCGCACGGGCTGGACCCATTGTTAATACCTGCACTGTTGTGCCTTCATAACGGTCTTTCAGACGCAAGGCCTGCTCCAACGCATTCTTGTCTTCCGGATTGAAGATAGCTGGCAGAGCGGCACGATTCACCGTGCCGTCTTCCTTCATCGCATCCTTGCCGACATGTTGCGTATCAGGCACCTGTTTTGCTAATACTACAATTTTCAAACCCATTTTGTGTCAATTAGATTTATAGATTATTTTTTTCTTGAATGTCAACATCGATTCTCTTCAGAACCCAAAATCAACTCGGGTTTACCATGAAATTCTTGCCCATTTTAATTTAACAAAAATAGACATTATTCCCGAAAGACAGGAAATCTCAATAGTGAATTTTTCACAATAGAATGTTTTTGTGCAATTTTTGTATCATATTGATTATCTGACTTTTCCATGTATAACTGTTGATATTTTCTCTTTGTTTTATGTTATACAGCATATTCTTGATAGATCCTATACAATTTTCTCGCTTTTCCTGCGTTTTTACTCTTGGAATGACATCCTGTTGTTTCGGCTTGGTCATAAAGACAGAACAGCAGAGTCATAATTTATCCGAACCCTGCTATGCCCCCCCCTGAAAAAAACCTGATTGAAAAATAAATATTTTTTGCCTATGAATTTAAACTCTACTCCTGCTGACATTTCAGACCAAACCACACAGACTTCCTCCTGCCGTTCCTCAGAGCAGAATCTTGCCAGCCTTTCTTCTGAAGGTCCAAGCCAACACTCCATGATACTGATCATGCAGTTTGCAAGGACATATACTTCAGACATGCGAGAGAACTCTTTCCTCGGATATTGCAAAAATTGACTGACTGGACAACAAAAAAAAGACAGACCCCTTAAGAATCTGTCTTTTTTCGTAGCGAGAGGCGGACCCGAACCGCCGACCTCATGATTATGAATCATGCGCTCTAACCAGCTGAGCTACCTCGCCGTTGCTGAAAAGCGGTGCAAAGATAAAGAAAAAAGAGGAAAAGCCGAAAATATTTTCTATGATTTATTTTGCTTCCGCCTCTCTTTCTCCTTTCAAAGTCCCGCTATCTTCTTGACTTCAGCTATGACTCCCTGTGCAAATTCATCCGCCTTTTCTTCCGTTTCTGCTTCCGAATAGACACGGATAATCGGCTCTGTATTTGACTTGCGCAGATGAACCCATCCCTCAGGCATGTCAATCTTCACTCCGTCAATGTCGTTGATCTCGTAGTCTTTGTTTGATGAGTACTTTTCCCTAACCGCCGATAGCAAGGCATCCACGTCCATCGCAGGGGTCAGGTCAATCCGGTTCTTGGAGATGCAGTACTTCGGATAGGTTCTACGTAAGTCAGAGGTCTTCATGCCGCTTTTAGCCAGAAGCGTCAAAAACAAGGCTACACCCACCAATGCGTCACGACCGTAATGTAGTGCAGGATAGATGACTCCTCCATTCCCTTCGCCGCCGATCACGCAATTCTTTTCTTTCATCTTTGTCACCACATTCACCTCTCCTACTGCAGCTGCGTAGTACTCACATCCGGCATACCGCCTCGTTACGTCGCGCAAGGCACGAGATGATGACAGATTGCTGGCCGTGTTGCCTGGCGTATGTCGCAACACGTAGTCGGCAACGGATACCAACGTATATTCTTCTCCGAACATGCTGCCATCTTCGTTGATGATCGCCAGACGGTCTACATCTGGATCAACTACGAATCCGACGTCTGCTCCTTCACGACTCATCACCGCTGAGATCTCACCCAGATTCTGAGGTATCGGCTCCGGATTATGACTGAAGTGACCCGTCGGTTCGCCGTTCAGCAAGAGAACGTTCTCCACGCCCAGGGCAGACAGCAGTTTGGGGATAGCGATGCCTCCTACCGAATTGACGGCATCGACGGCCACCTTGAATTTAGCCTTCCGGATCGCTTCCACATCTACTAGTTTTAACCCCAAAACGGCCTGCACATGGCGGTCTGTATAATCCGTCTTCGACTCCACATGACCCAGACCGTCCACTTCGACAAACGTAAAGGATTCCTCTTCGGCAATCTTCAATACCTCATTGCCTTCCTTCTTATCTAGAAACTCACCTTTCTCATTCAGCAGCTTCAGGGCATTCCATTGCTTTGGATTATGACTCGCCGTAAGGATCAGACCGCCACACGCATCCTCCATCACAACCGCCAACTCCGTCGTAGGCGTGGTCGCCAGACCGATATTGACGACGTCAAAGCCCATTCCGACAAGGGTACCGATGACTATGTCTGACACCATTTCGCCAGACACACGGGCATCCCTTCCTACCACAATCTTGTTCGTCGGCTTACTCACGTTGACGCGGTTCCATGTGGCATACGCTGCCGTGAACTTGACAATATCAAGCGGATTAAGACCCTCACCGGATTTTCCTCCGATGGTTCCGCGGATTCCGGATATCGATTTGATCAGTGTCATACTATTTCTTTTTGTGGTTTGTCTCTGTTTTTATTTTTCGAAGCAACGCTTCAATCTGGTATATTCAACCGTTTTATCACATACAGGTACGGTGTTACGCTGTTCATGTCCGTATAGTTCGCTATACGCGACGGAATGATGAAACGGGCCGATGCCTGATGGTGCGCAATGATCTCCATCGCTTCCACAAAGCCTTTGCTGTGATAGAAATACGTACTTCCCGTCGACCCTGGTGTGACGAAGTTAAACGACAATGGCTGCTTGGTATAGTCTGCTACCACGATGCCACTCAGCTCCCGTTTTTCCATCGTGAGGACCACATAGTCGTTCGCCTTCAGGGTGACCGTTTTATCTCCCACCTCATCTATGCGCAGATAGATATTGTCGGATGTTCGGTACCATAGGTTGGGATTCGACGCCCATTCCTCATCCGTTGGCTGTTGTGTCGTCACTTGGATGCCGTTCGTCTTGATGAAATTGGATATACTGTTGGATTCCGCCTTTAGCAGATCCTCATAGTTACCGTCATCGTTACACGAAATCAGCACGATTGACAGCAGTATACCTGCCAGCAACAAAGATAGTCTGTTCATTCTTTCTCTACTTTTTCGTTACAGATTCTATTTCATATACCAACGGCGTCCGAGGCATGATTTTGTTTTTGTCTCCCAACGCCCCATAGGCATACAGTGACGGTGTTACAAGCACGGCACTTCCGCCTTCTCTCATCCGCTGCAACGCCTCATTCAGCGCTTTGTTCCTCCGGCCCGAGCCCACCTTCTGTATCTTCGCCGATGACCCCGTATAGTCATATAGCAATGTACCGTCCAACTGCAGAATGCGGTATTCCACCCGCACCACGTCTCCGTTTTGTACGGCGCTGCCATCTCCTGCCTTCTTCACGGCAAGGTAATACCCCGTCAACGAGGGCTCAAACGACAAATCCTTTCGGGCGCTCACAAAAGAGTCAATCTGCTCTTCCTCCACCGACTGCAGGACGGTATTGAGCTCCGTTATCTGCTGCTGCGTCGAGTCAGCCGGCAGTTTGTTGTACGGAACCTGCACACTGCGTTCACATCCGGTGAGCGAACACAATGTCAGCAATACAACACCCAATCGTCCCGCTCTCATCGTATGTTGGCTATGCTGATGATGTCTGAGAATACGCCGGCAGCCGTGACGGAGGCTCCTGCACCATATCCCTTGATTATCATCGGATATTCTTTATAGCGTTCCGTCGTGATCATGATGATGTTATTCGAACCCTCCAGGTCATAGAAAGGATGACGCGAATCAACCTCCTGAAGACCGACAGAACATTTTCCGTTGTCCAATGTGGCTACGAAACGGTATTTCCTGTTTTCCGACTCCAACTGACGACGCTTGGACTCAAAGTCCGCATCCATCTCCGATATGGTGCTCCAGAAATCCTCCAACGAACCTTCAAAGTACTTGTCAGGAACAAAGAGATGTTTCTCTACGTCTTCTTGCTCAACCTTATAGCCCGCCTCGCGCGCCAGTATGACGAGCTTCCGGATGACGTCTTTCCCACTGAGGTCGATACGCGGATCCGGCTCCGCATAGCCCGCCTCCTTCGCCATCCGGATAGTCTGTGAGAACGGAACTTCCGCACTGAGCGTATTGAAAATGTAATTCAATGTTCCCGACAGCACCGCATCAATGCGGGAGATTCGGTCGCCCGAGTTAATCAGGTCGTTGATGGTGTTGATGATCGGCAGACCCGCACCCACGTTGGTTTCAAACAGGAACTTGATGCCCTTTTTGCGGGAGAGATCCTTCAGTTCCGCATACGTCTCATACGACGAGGAGGCAGCTATCTTATTCGCGGCCACCACCGACACGTTGTTGGTCAACAACGCCTTGTAGAGCGACGCCACCGACGGCGAGGCCGTACAGTCCACGAACACGGAATTGTATATATTCATTTCCAGTATACCTTCCAACAAGGCTTCCGGAGTGTTATCCTCCCCTTCGCTTTCCAGACGGGTACGATAATCATGCAAGTCAATACCCTCCCTGTCAAAAACCATTTTCTTGCTGCTCGCAATACCCACCACTTTTATCTTCAGACGGTTCTGGTTCAGCAACAACTCCTGCTGCTGCAACAACTGCTCCAGCAATCCGCCTCCCACCGTGCCTATGCCACAGAGAAAGACGTTCAACTCCTGATATTCCGACAGGAAGAACGACTCGTGAATCAGATTCAACGTCTTGCGGAGCTGATCCTTCTGGATGACAAACGAGATATTCGTTTCCGAGGCGCCCTGGGCAATCGCGATCACATTGATGCCACTGCGACCCAGCACGCCGAACAACTTACCCGAAATACCCGGAATACGCTTCATTCGGTCACCGACCACCGCCACCGTCGCCAGGTCTTTCTCCGACTTGACTTCGTTGATCTCTCCCGTCGCAAGCTCATGCGCAAACTCACGGCAAATCAGCTCCACCGCATGGTCCGCCTCGCTGTTTTTTACTCCTATGGTAATCGTATTTTCCGAGGCTGCCTGAGAGATGAAGAATACCGAAATCCCGGCATCAGCCAACGATCCGTAGAGGCGCTTGCTCACGCCTGTCACGCCGACCATGCCCATTCCGAGCATCGAGACCAGCGCCGTATCATTGATGGATGAAATCCCCTTGACGCTGTTCCCTTCCGACTCCCTGTTGCGGGAAATATAGGTGCCGGGCGCTGATGGGTTGAACGTATTTTTGATGAGGATAGGTATATTCTTGTGGTAAACGGGAAATATGGTCGGAGGATAGATGACTTTCGCTCCGAAGTTGCACAACTCCATCGCCTCTACGTAACTCAACCTGTCTATCACATATGCCTTGCTGATGACACGCGGATCCGCCGTCATGAATCCGTCCACGTCAGTCCATATTTCCAACTGGCTTGCACCTAACTCTGCCGCCAGAATCGCTGCCGTATAATCCGAACCGCCTCGGCCGAGGTTCGTGATCTCACCCGTCTCCGTATCCGTAGCAATGAATCCAGGAGCTAGGACAACGTCCGCGGTTCCTTTGGCAAATCTTCGACGCACCAAATCCGATGTGACTTCCATGTCAAGCACGGTCCGGCCACTTATTTCCTTAGTCTTGATAAAGTCCGGAGAGTAAGCGTACTCTGCCGACAACACACTCGATACGATTCGTGACGACATGCGCTCGCCGAACGAGACCACCTGCCTCTTCTCTCGCGGCTTCAGCACCCCTTGTTCCGCTATGCTTTGATAGACCTTTTCCAGATCGGCTAAGAGAGAATGGACTTTTTCTTCCACCTCCGGTCCTGCACCCAAACCGTCCATCACCTGTTGATGACGTTGAACGATTCTGCCGTACCCTTCCTTGTATCCTTCTCCGCCTTGCGCCGCCGCGCTGGCCGTCTCCAACAACTCATCCGTGATTCCGCCCAACGCCGAGACAACGACAATGACCGGCTCGCTCTGCGATGCGACAATGGACTGAACAGAACGAATGCTTTCCACCGAACCTACGGATGTTCCTCCAAACTTTAATACTTTCATAATCTCTTATAATCTGCGATATGCTCTTAGTCTGCAAAAAAAATCTCAAGGGAGTCCCCAAAGAGACGACACCCCTCTGATCGTATGAACACGACAAAAATTGTGTAAAGGTAATGAATCCCATAAAATACAGCGCCATAGGAACAAGGAAAAATATATTTTATTTGCACGGATGCGAGTTTTTTACTTATTTTGCACCGTCTTTTTGGAGGCCCCTTAGCGGGACCTTACACGAAAGAGGTTGAGTAGCTCAACTGGATAGAGCAACAGCCTTCTAAGCTGTAGGTTAAGGGTTCGAGTCCCTTCTCAATCACAACCGCATTGTCCTCTCCTTCTTTTCGAAAGACTCCCAGACAATGCCCACAAAAAAAGAAACATTAGATTAGAGCAGTATGGTCACTGATGGCATCCATACTGCTTTTTTCTTAGATAGAAGATAAAAGAGGACCCGCAACCTCACGGTTACGGGTCCTTCTATGTTTTGCTGAATTTCGACTGATTAGTTGATAGCGTCAGCAAGCTCAGCACCAGCTTTGAATTTAGCAACCTTCTTTGCCTTGATGGTGATCTTCTGCTTCGTAGCTGGGTTGATACCCTGGCGTGCTCCTCTCTCTGCTACAGAGAAAGAACCAAAACCTACGAGGCTGATTTTGTCTCCCTTCTTGAGGGTTTCGGTTACTGCACCTACAAATGCATCAAGAGCCTTCTTGGAATCTGCCTTGCTGATGCCTGCTTTTTCAGCGATTGCGTTAATCAAATCTGCTTTGTTCATAGTAATACGATTTTATGATAAAAAATTAAAATTAAAAAAATTTCTGTTGTTTCTTTTCTCCAATCAAAAGTATTGCAAATATAGGACATTGGACCTTTCCAACAAGTTTTTTCTCAATTATTTTTAAAAAAATTACACCAATAGTTCATTTTTATGTTAAAAAACATGTTTTCTATCCTCACTCATCACTACACGCTCCTCCGCAAGAGTCATTTGCGTCGTTTTACATACCATAGAAGCAGAGACCGCCTTACTTGAACTCTGCCAGCACTCAAATCAAAGCCTGATGAAATCAGACTGATTTTATTTCCGCATTCAGATTATGACCGGAAGCCATATTTCATCCTACCACTCCACTACTACTCCACCACTACTCCACTACTACTCCACCACTACCACTCCACTACTACTCCACTACCACTCCACTACTACTCCAATACCACTCCAATACTACTCCAATACTACTCCAATACTACTCCAATACTACTCCACTACTTTTTCCTCTCTCCCTTCTCTCCCTTCTCTCCCCTCTCTCCCCTTCCTTCAAGAAAGCGGTTCAGCAACTCAGCTGCCCACTTACACTTCATCGCACAGGGACGTCCCTTGTACTTCTCTGGCAACGGAACTTGATGTGCTGGACCTTCCGCAGCGACGAATCCCTTCAGACCGAGGATCTCGCCACACACAATCGACCCGTACTGCTCCTTAAACTCAGAGCATAACTGATGAGTCACCTGCGCTGCGCGGTTGGACGATTCCTTGTCTCCGACATCGCCACTGCCTGTCTCCAGCCCGACGACAGCTGCAAGCGACAGAACCGCTCCGCATACTTGACGCTGACGGCCCACACCGCCACCGAATGCCGTGGCAAGCCGCGCAGCCGTCTCGGGCGACAGACCCTCCCGCTCCGCATAGGCCATCAGTACAGCCTGACCGCAGTTATACCCTTCCACAAAAAGATCCGCCGCTTTCTCTGCATAGGATGACCATCTCATTTCTTCTTTCAACATGATATTCCTTTTTTTGCAAAGATAAACATGTCTTGCCGCACAGAGAAAATTTTCTCTCCCATCTAATCCTTCTTCCTCCATCCCCCCTCCACCTCCATCCATCCTCCCTCCACCCCCCCCTCCATCCCCTCTCCATCCCATCTGGATGTCAAAAAACACGGACCCGTCATTTCTGCTCGCTTTTTTTCGTCTATCTTTGTGCTCGCTTTTTTATTTTATGATTTCACCATGAGTCGCTTCTCCGCTGAATACTCCAACATCCCACGCATCACCAAGGCCTTGTTGATTGCCAATTTCGTCATCTTCTTCCTGCAATTCCTCTTGGGCGACCTTCTCAGCTATTACCTCTCACTCCACTATGTCGCCTCCCGCGATTTCCACTTCTTCCAGCTGATCACCTACATGTTTCTGCATGGCGGATTCTCACACTTGTTCTTCAACATGTTCGCCCTCTGGATGTTCGGACAGGTAATCGAGAATTACCTGGGTACAGAACGCTACCTTATATATTATATTGTATGCGGCATCGGAGCGGGCATTCTGCAGGAAGTCTCCTGGTACTGGAGCGGAGTGAACCCTTTTGCCGTCGATAACTACATGACCGTCGGAGCCTCAGGCGCCATCTTCGGTATCCTGCTGGCGTTCGGCATGCTCTTCCCGAACCAACCCATATTCCTATTCTTCATCCCCATCCCCATTAAGGCTAAATATTTCGTGGCAGGATATGCACTCATCGAACTCTATTCCGGAGTACACGTCAGCGCTGGAGACAACGTGGCACACTTCGCCCACCTCGGTGGCATGATCTTCGGATTCCTGATGCTCAAGTTCTGGCAGAGAAAACCTTACGGCTCCTCCTGGAGCAAAAAAATAGAGAACGCTCTTTACAAAGCAAAAGATTTTTTCATACATTTGTTTTCCAATGACAAGGAGAGCTCGTTCCGCAACAGCTCTACCAACAACGGCACCTTCGAATCCGATGCCGATTGGAACGCACGCAAAGTTCAAGAAGAGAAAGAGATAGATGAAATTCTGGATAAGATCAAGGCAAACGGATACGATAGTCTATCCAAAGAAGAGAAGGAAAAGCTCTTTCGCAAAAGAAGCAACTAAGAGATTCTACCACGGCATCCTACATGCCTTCAATCTCACGCTGAACATCATCTTCATCATCCTCCTGCTCCTGGCGGGACTCTCCACTCAGATCTCTCCCGAGAAGTTTATTCTTCCCGCTTTCCTCGGACTCGGATTCTCATTCTTCGTGATCGTCAACATCCTCTTCGTGCTGCTTTGGATCATTCGGCGAAGATGGCACTTCGTACTCTCCCTTTTCTGTCTGATCCTGCTCTCCGGCAATATTCAGAACAACTTCCCTCTCCATCCTCTCGCCACCGACCAACTCCCCGACAGCGACTCGACCTCCACCCTGCGCGTCCTCTCTTTCAACGTCAGACTCTTCAACTTCTACGAACTCAACAAGGGACACAATGCCGCCCTGGACTACATCGCCGCACAAGACGCTGACGTCATCTGCCTACAGGAGTTCGGATTCTATAACAAGGACAAATTCCTGACACAGGACCTCATCCTACGCGCCCTGCGCCACAAATACCCCTACTTTCAGATCTCCTGCCGCAAACACGTACGACACCGCAGCAGTTATGGCATTGCTACCTTTTCCAGATATCCCATCGTAGGCAAAGGACGAGTCAACTACCCTTCTGCCTATAGCCGAACCATCTTCTCAGACGTCCTAATCGGCAACGATACCGTGCGCATCTTCAACTGCCACCTCGAGTCCAATCAGCTGACCAGCAACGACAAAAGAAAGATGCAGGAACTCATGGAAACAAAAAACACAAAAACAATCCCACAGACAACCGAACAGATCAGCGGCAAACTCGGCAAGGCAGCACAAATACGGGCGCGACAGAGCGACAGCATCAACGCCGCCATTCGACGCTCATCCGTCCGGCGCATCATCGTCTGCGGCGATTTCAACGACCACCCCGTCTCCTATGTCTACAAACGTATCCGCTCCGACCTCAACGACGCTTTCGTTAAGACCTCCTCCGGATTCGGCATCACCTACAACGAATTCCCCTTCTACTACCGCATCGACCACCTGCTCTATAGCAAGAATATCGAGGCAGGACAATTCCGCATTCATCGCGATGCCACCGAACATGCGAAGGACATCTCAGACCATTACCCCATTTCCTGCTCCTTCGAACTGCATCCTAAGAAACACAACATTAAATAAAATCACACATACCATGCAACCTGTCGTCAGCATCATCATGGGCAGCACATCCGACCTTCCTGTCATGGAAAAAGCTGCCAAGCAACTCAACGATTTCGCCATCCCTTTCGAGGTCAATGCCCTCTCCGCACACCGCACGCCGCAGGAGGTGGCCGACTTCGCTACTCACGCCGAAGAACGTGGCATTCGCGTCATCATAGCCGCAGCCGGCATGGCCGCTCACCTCGGCGGCGTCATCGCTTCCATGACCTCTCTGCCCGTCATCGGTGTGCCTATCAAGTCCTCTTTCGAGGGACTTGACTCTCTGCTCTCCATCGTACAGATGCCTCCCGGAATTCCAGTCGCTACCGTAGGCGTCAACGCAGCCCAGAACGCAGCCATCCTGGCCATCGAGATTCTCGCGCTCAGCGACGAGCGCATTCGCACACAGCTCTTGGAGTTTAAGCAAGGACTCAAGGACAAGATTACAAAAGCAAACGACGAACTCAAGAACGTGCACTACGATTTCAAAACCAACTGATGACGCAAATCGCCTATCTGGGACTGGGTAGCAACCTCGGCAATAGAATCCGACATCTCAACGTCGGCATCAGACTTCTGGAAAAGCAAGCCGGAGACGTTCTTCGCGTCTCGCCTTTCTACGAGTCCGAACCTTGGGGCTATCAGAGCCCTAACCGCTACGTCAATGCCGTATGCGAGTTGCGAACCGAACTGCAGCCTCTCCGACTGCTCGACTGCTGCAAGAACATCGAACGGCAGGCAGGACGAAAGAACAAGACATCAGACCACTACGAAGACCGGCCGCTGGACATCGATATACTCCTCTACGGAAACGACGCGATCGACTGTCCAAGACTCACCATCCCTCACCCCAGACTCGCCATCCGGGCCTTTGTGCTCTTTCCTCTATCCGACCTGATTCCGGATTTTATTGTACCTTTGACACGAAAAAGCGTTGCTCAACTGCGCGATGAAATAACCGATTCCTCCGACTCCGACAGGGTCAGACCTCTCCCACCCCTCTCTTCGTCCTCCCATTCTCTCTGATATAAAGATAAAATTCATTTTTTTGGCTATGGCAAACAAGAAAAACCTCATCACGCCCGACTACATCTTCGAGACCTCGTGGGAAGTATGCAACCGCGTCGGAGGCATCTACACCGTGCTCTCCTCTCGCGCCAAGACAATGCAGGACGCACACCCCGACAAGGTTATTTTCGTAGGACCCGACTTCTGGAAAAAACACGAGTCACCGTTCTTCCGGGAGGATACACAGGTACTGCAGGCTTGGAAGAAGGCCGCACACCGGGCCAACCTGCCCGTTCGCGTCGGACGATGGACCATCCCGGGAGAACCCATTGCCGTTCTCATCGACTTCCGGAAATACCAGAGACACGAGATCCTCGACGAAGCCTATGCCAATGCATGGTCTCGATATCTCGTCGACTCGCTGCACGGATACGGTGACTACGAGGAATCAGCCGCATTTGGCATTGCCGCCGGCATCGTCATGGAGAGTCTCTACAAGTTTTTCTGCAAGAAAGAACCCGACGCACGCTTCATCGCTCACTTCAACGAGTGGATGACCGCCTTCGGACTCTTCCATATCAAGGAGAACGCACCCGACATAGCCACCGTGTTCACCACACACGCCACCTCCATCGGACGATCCATCGCCGGCAACGGAAAACCGCTCTATGACCAGATGCGTAACTATAACGGCGACCAGATGGCACGCGAACTCAACATGGAGGCGAAACACTCCGTCGAGAAAGCCGCCGCATGGAACGCCGACTGCTTCACCACCGTGAGCGACATCACCGACATCGAATGCGCTCAGCTTCTCGACAAGAAAGCCGACGTCGTCACTCCGAATGGATTCGAGGACGGATTCGTTCCCTCCAGCGAGACTGCTTTCAGAAACAAACGCGACGAGGCGCGAAAGACGCTGATCGCGCTCACGCAACACCTCACCGGGACTACCGTCCAGGACAACGCCTTCCTCGTCGGAACTTGCGGACGCGCAGAGTATAAGAACAAAGGAATCGACCTCTTCATCGACTCCCTGCACGAACTCTCATCCCGACATCTCGACCGCGACATCATTGGATTCATCATGGTTCCGGGATATATCTCAGGACCACGCAAGGACCTCCAGAAGGCAATGAAGAAAGGACGCGTCGGCAACTCTCTTCCTGAAAATTTCATCACCCACGACCTCGTCAACCCAGACAACGACAATATCGTCAACGCCATACGATGGTTCCAGTTCCCTAACCGACAGGACGACCGAGTCAAACTCATCTACATCCCGAGCTATCTCAACGGCGACGACGGCATCGTCAACAAGGACTACTACGACCTACTCATCGGACTCGACCTCACCGTTTTCCCGTCCTACTACGAACCGTGGGGTTATACGCCTCTCGAGTCCGTGGCATTCTCCATCCCTACCATCACCACCACTCTCTCCGGATTCGGACAGTGGGTACTGAAGGTCTCCAAGGATAAGGAGAGCGGATGCGTCGTCGAGAACCGCGGCGACTACAACTATCTCGACGTGCGCGACAATATTGCCGGATGTATCTACCGCTACTCCCTCAAGTCCCCTGCCGAGATGAACACGCTTCGTGCCGCCGCAAAACGATTGTCAAAGAAAGCGTTATGGGAGAAGTTTATTGTTTTTTACGAAGAAACATATAACTTTGCACTCGCAAAAAAAATCACTGACAACAAGTCTAAGTAAACATTTTTTATCTATCTAAATAACGAGCAATGAGAGTATTGACTAACAACGCCAATCAAGCCAACTGGAAGGAAGTGAACGTAACTTCACGCGTACCGAAAGGCTTGACGCACCTTCGTGAACTGGCTTACAACCTTTGGTGGTCCTGGAACGAAGAAGCTACGGACCTCTTTGAGAATATTGATGCACAACTTTGGAAGGAGTGCGGATACAACCCCGCTCTCTTCATCAACCGTCTGGACTACGAACAGATGGAAAAACTGGAGAAGGACTCCGATTTCATGCAGAAACTGGAGGCCGTCTACAAGGATTTCAACGACTATATGAAGGTGAAGTTCGACACGAAAAAAACATCCGTCGCTTACTTCAGCATGGAATACGGACTCACCGACATCCTGAAAATCTACTCCGGAGGTCTCGGTGTCCTCGCCGGCGACTACCTGAAAGAGGCAAGCGACAGCCGCGTTGACCTCACCGCCGTCGGGTTCCTCTACCGATACGGATACTTCACCCAGACCCTCTCCGCCGACGGTGACCAGCTCGCCGTTTACGATCCGCAGGACTTCACTCAACTGCCTATCGAACAGGTCAAGGACGAAGACGGGAAACCAATGGTCATCGAAGTACCGTTCCACGACCGCATCGTCTATGCTAACCTCTGGAGAGTAGCGGTAGGACGTATCTCTCTCTACCTCATGGATACCGACAATGAACGCAACAGCGAGTTCGACCGCTCCATCACCCACCAACTCTACGGTGGCGACTGGGAAAACCGACTCAAACAGGAATTCCTGCTCGGCGTCGGCGGTATCATCGCTCTCCGCCGACTCGGCATCGAGAAGCAGGTCTACCACTGCAACGAGGGACACGCCGCGCTCATCAACGCTGAACGCATGGCTGAATACGTACAGAAAGGACTCTCCTTCAACCAGGCTCTCGAGGTCGTCAAGGCTTCCTCTCTCTACACCGTACACACTCCGGTCCCTGCCGGACACGACTACTTCGAAGAGGGACTCTTCATGAAATACATGGGCATGTATGCCGAGAAACTTGGCATCTCTTGGGATGAGTTCATCGACCTCGGTCGACAGAACCCAGGCAACAAGAGCGAGAAGTTCTGCATGTCCACCTTCGCATGCAACACCTGCCAGGAAGTCAACGGCGTAAGCTGGCTCCACGGTAAGGTCTCTCAGGAGATGTTCCAGCCTATCTGGAAAGGATACTTCCCTACCGAACTGCACGTCAGCTACGTCACCAACGGCGTACACCTGCCTACCTGGGCTACGCGCGAATGGAAGAAACTCTACTCCAAGGCCTTCGGTGATGACTATATCTACGACCAGTCCAACCTCAACATCTGGGATAAGATCTACCAGGTGCCGGACGAGGAAATCTGGAAGACTCGCAAGGAGATGAAGAAGAAACTCATCGACTTCGTCAAGCAGAAAACTCAGGAACAGTGGCTCAAGAGCCAGAGCGCACCGACCAATGCTATGGCTGCCATCGACTCCATCGACCCGAATGCGCTGATTATCGGTTTCGGACGTCGCTTCGCAACCTACAAGCGCGCTCACTTGCTCTTCACCGACCTTGAGCGACTCGCCAAGATTGTCAACAATCCGAACTACCCTGTACAGTTCCTCTACACCGGCAAGGCTCACCCTGCCGACGGAGCAGGACAAGGACTCATCAAACGCATCGTCGAAATCTCACGCATGCCTCAGTTCGTCGGAAAAATCATCTTCCTTGAGAACTACGACATGCGACTCGCCAAACGACTGATCTCTGGTGTGGACATCTGGCTCAACACGCCTACTCGTCCGCTCGAGGCTTCAGGTACTTCGGGTGAGAAAGCACAGATGAACGGCGTCATCAACTTCTCCGTTCTCGACGGATGGTGGCTCGAGGGCTATGTAAAGGATGCCGGATGGGCACTGACCGAGAAACGGACATTCCAGAACCAAGGGTATCAGGACCAACTCGACGCTCTGACCATCTACACCACGCTCGAAGAAGAGATTATTCCGATGTATTTCGCAAAGAACAGCCGTGGATACTCGCCGGAATGGATCAGAACCATCAAGAATTCCATCGCCAAGATTACGCCGCGATTCACTACCAAGCGCATGATTGACGACTACATCGAACGTTTCTACTGCAAACTCGCTAAACGTGGGGCTGAAATGAAAGCCAACGACTTCGCAAAAGCAAAGGAAATAGCCGCTTGGAAAGAGAAAGTCGCTGCCATGTGGGACGGCATCGAGGTCAAGAGCCTCAACATACCGGAAGGACTCGTCAAGGAGCCTGTTTCCGGCGAGGACTACCTCATCTCCGCTCAGATCGACACGCACGACGCTTCTCTCAAGACCTTCGGACTCGAACTCGTCGTCACTTACCAGGACGAGAAGAACAAGACCTGCGTCTATGACATCGAGAAGTTCAAGGCCGACGACGCCGAGGGTTCTCTGATCAACTTCTCCCTGAAGTACAAGATCAACAAGGGTGGATCCTACAAGTACGGTATACGACTCTTCCCGGACAATGCCGACCTGCCTAACAAGATGAACTTCGCATACGTCCGCTGGATCTGATTCCGCAAAAAAAAACGACTCAACGTCTGTTTCAGACTCTGAAATAAAAGGACCCAACCCCCGCTGATTCGCCATGGCACGTCAGCGGGGGATGTCTTTTCTTGCCAACTGTCTCTCCATCCATCCTCAATCCTCCACCCATCCTCCACCCATCCTCCACCCACCCTCCACCCTCCACCCTCCACCCTCCTTCTCTCCGACATATCCCGACCTTCACACGCTTCTTCCCAACCTTTCAAAAAAAAACCTTTTCGTTAAGCCGAAAGCAGAAGCCAAAAATATTTAGGTTATGCTGAGACGAGAAAAGGACTATTGAAAATAAACCCTTCCTTCCGTTCCGCCTCTTGAGGTCAGAAGCTCACTCACTACACTGACAGTTCTCTCCATTCTGAATTTCCGCCACACATGTCCCTTTCAGGTACTTAATCTGTCCGTTTCATCTATTTTTTTATAAAAAAAACACATAAAACGTTTGGAATGTTAAAAAGTATCTCTACTTTTGTATTCAGATAGTGTCGCTGAATCGACAGATAATACGACATAATCGAATTGAATCCGGAGGTTCGGTTTCCGCTCCGGAAAACAAAAAAAAACAAAAAACAAAACCTTCCTTTTGGAAACCGGAGGGAGAAAAATTAAAAAAGAAAACAGAAATGAAAAAGATTATCATGACATTGGCTTTTGCAGCCGCAGCTATGGTAGGCGTTAACGCTCAGTGGTCTATCGGTGGTGCTGTAGGGTTCGAATTTGAGAAGAACACCGATGGTGGCGCTGAAATTGACGAAATAGAGTATCCCAACGCTGAAAAGACAACAGCTTTCGCTATCGCTCCTAAAATTGGCTACGACCTGAACGAAGACTGGACAGTCGGTGCTTACGCAGGCATCCAGTGGGCAAAGTCTGAGTACGCTGGCGATGGCGAACGCAAGGGCCTCGGATGGAACATCGCTCCTTTCGCTCGCTACAACGCTCTTCAGTTCGGCAAGTTCGGCATCGCTTTCGAAGGCAAGGCGGGTGTTGGTATGTTCGACGTTGACGACGAATACAACACATTCGGTGTTGGATTCGGCGTTACTCCGTACCTCACCTACAAGGTGAACGACAAGTGGTCTCTCGACGCTGGTCTCGACTTCGCTCGCCTGGGCTTCGACTATGTTAAGACCGACTACGATGCTGATGGCCGAGAGGACGGCAAGACGACTAAGTTCGGTATCGGCGTAAACGCTAACGAGATCTTCACCACTGGCGACATCACCTTTGGTGCTACCTACCGTTTCTAATCAGAATATCTGATAGCAATAAACAACAAAAAAGCGCAGGCTTTCCAGCCTGCGCTTTTTTGTTGCCCCCCCATTTCGATGGACAACATTGAAGATGTAAAGATTTGCAAAAGACAGCGAAAAAGACAAAGAACAGAATGTATGGCGACACATTTTTTTCGCGACCTTTGCAGAATAATCTCTTTCGGAAGGCAATAATCCTCCGAAACTAATAACATGGGCAACGCCAAAGAAAAACAGACTCTCAGACCAATCGACGTTCACTGCCACTTCTTCAACCGCAAGGAAGTATCAGCGCTCATGCTCATCTCCATCATCCGCATGGTGAAGAATGCCGAGATCATTCTCTCAGGAAAAAACTCCTCCGAGAGCAACAACCGACAGGCACGACAACTGTCGCGCAATGCTCGCAGCTCTCTGGCCTTCCTCATGACCTCCATGCACTCTCCCAAACGAATCTTCAAGAAACTGTCCTCCTATGAGAAAGGGTTCATCTTCGCACCCCTCATGCTTGATATTCACTGGCTCACACAGAGCCCGAAGAACAAGGAACCCTATGTCAGACAGACCGACGTGTTCTCCACTATCCACGCCGAACTCGACAACATCAGCTCCGCCTTCCAGCATATCGGAGGACGACGCGATGCCACTCTCGAACAGCGGAGAATCTCCGTCGAGTTCCGACGCATCGCCTCTTCTCTCCACCGACTCGTCAGCAAGAAGACTTTCCGAGATCTGCCATTCATCAATTCCTCTATCGACAACTTCCCGCAACAGGAACAACAACTGACCGAACTCGCGCTCTCTCACCCAAACGATATCCTCCCTTTCTACGCCGTGGACCCTCGGCGTTCCTCCCACTTTTCCATAAAGGATGACGGTTCCTACGACATCGAACCGCTCACGCGCAAACTGCGCATCAACGGTGGCGCTTTCGTCGGTTTCAAACTCTATACGCCCTGCGGTTACTCCCCCACTCACCCCATGCTGATGACTTTGTACGACTATTGTGAGAAACACAACGTACCCATCATCGCGCACGTCTCCGGAAGCGGTGTGACCACACTGGCTAACGAACTGCACATCGAAGGACATGTCTATCTCGATGGCAGACTTCAGCAAGTCAACGAAGTATGGCACTTCGACAATAAGAATCTCTTCGCTCGCGACCGTATCCTCGAACACTCCGAACGTCTCAACCACCCCATGCTCTGGGAATACGTTCTCAACCACTTCCCACACCTGAAAATCAACCTCGCACATTTCGGACACCTGCCTCACTCCCTCGAGTGGACCAACTACATCTGGCGCATGATGTGCCGACGGAATGCCGACGGGTCTTTCCTCTACCCTAACCTCTACACCGACTTTGCCAACATCGTCTCCCTATCCACGCTCTCCGAGTTCCACGACCGATACTTCGTCACCGAACCGCTGCTCCAGAACCGGTTCCTCTACGGCTCCGACTACTATATGAATCTCGTCTATCTCAATGATATGAACGACTATGTGGACAATTTCCACCGCATATTCTCTCCCGAGGAGTTCAACCTCATTTCCGTCATCAACCCCCGACGCTTTCTCTCCCTCCCTCTGCCGGACGATAAGGAATCATGACTGACTTGCGCATTCCTCAAAAAAACAAAAAAAGACATTATAATCTGAAACATAGAATGAGAACCCTAATCCGAACAATGTTCCTCTGCTGCCTCCTCACTGTGAGCGTAGGACTTCACGCACAGATCAATTATTCCGGTATTGTGAAGGATGCCGACAATGCCGAACCGGTTTCCTATGCCGCCGTAGGCGTACTCGGTACGACCATTGGCGAGATGACAAACGACAACGGTGAATTCCGCATCACAGCACGACCGGGACAGAAACTCGTCATTTCCTTCCTTGGATACAAGGCCGATACCATCACTCTCTCCTCTCGAAGATACCTGGACATCAAACTTCGACCGGAAGCAACCATGCTCAAGGAGGTCGTCGTGGTCAAGAAGAAATACCGCAACAAGAACAACCCAGCCGTTGAACTCATCCGACACGTCATCGACAACAAGAACAAGAACCGACGTCCTAACGACAACCTCACGCTCACCCGACGCTATGACAAAACCATGTTCGCCATCAATGGCATCACCGACGATTTCAAACAGAAGAAAATACTGACAAAGATCAATTTCGTCTTCGACAATACCGACACCACTCTGATGGAAGGAAAGGAAATACTGCCATTCTACGTCCGAGAGGAAATCAACGATAAGTACGTACAACTCAATCCTTCCCGCACTAAGACTCGTATCGAGGGCGAGAAAATGGTACGCGTCAACGGACTCGATGTCGACAACGAGGGACTCGCACAGTACTCCAAATACATGTACCAGGACATCGATATCTATGCCAATACAATCCAGTTCCTCACCAACGGATTCCTCTCTCCCGTAGCCTCTACCGCCCCGACCTTCTACCGATACTATATCCAGGACACACTGATGGTGGACAATTACCAGTGCATCAAACTGTTCTTCGCTTCACGAAACAAAGCCGACCAACTCTTCACCGGAAATCTCTATATCGTCAATGATAGTTCCTATGCCATCAAGAAGGTCGAAATGACCGTTGACGGACGTATCAATATCAACTGGGTTCGCAGTGTCAATATCCAGCAGGAGTTCGAGAACAACCCTACGCACGGATGGATGCTGAAGAAGGATTACCTCCTCATCGATTTTATCTTCACCGAAAAGTCCATGGGTATCGTCGGTGAACGGAGCCAACTGTTCGAGGACCGGCCGGTTAACAATCTCACGGAAACACAGATCAACGAGATATTCGCCGGAAATACCATCGAGAAAATGGACGGATACGACTCCCGCGACGCAGCCTATTGGCAGGCCAACCGACTCGAACCACTGCCCATCACTCAGGAATTGACCTACGATGTCATGGATAGCGTACAGAAGGTTCCGGTCGTCAAGAACATGATGAAAACAGGCGACATCATCGTACGAGGATATATCGACTGCGGAAAATATGAGATAGGACCTCTCTACGGATTCTATGGATACAATGCCGTCGAAGGACACCGAGTGCGTTTCGGAGGACGGACCACCTCTCTGCTCTCCAAACGATACAACTTCGAGGCCTACGCCGCTTATGGATTCCTTGACAAGAAATGGAAATACTACGGAAAGACAGGGGTCTCTTTCACAAAGAACTCCATCTTCGAGTTCCCCGTGCGTAGCATCAGCCTCTCCTACTACAAAGACACTCGACGACCGGGACAGGAAAGCAACGTGAACGAAAACGCGCTCTTCAAGGCCATCGGACGACACACCAACCACAAACTCTACTACGACGAGACCATCACGCTCGAACATCTCTTCGAGTTCAACAACCACTTCTCTTATACACTCGGACTGAAATACATGCTCGAACATCCGGGAGGTGATATCTATTTCAACCGTAACAACTATAGCGCACACACCAACGACATCAACTACCTGAACATGTCGGAGGTCTATCTACACCTGCGCTTCGCACCGCATGAGAAGTTCTACCAAGGACGTACCACACGCCACCCCCTGCCTTCCAAACATCCCGTTTACTACCTCGACTGGAACATGGGCAACAAGGCCTGGGGCAACGAGTACAACTACCATAAGTTTGCCGCCGGAATCAACAAACGCATCTATCTTTCCGTACTCGGCGAAGCCAAATGCCAACTCGAGGCAGGATACGTTCTCGGTAGCGTCGGTTTCCCAGCGCTCACCACACACCCTTCCAACCAGTCTTGGCTCTACATTGATGCCTACAACCTGATGAACTACCTCGAGTTTGTCAGCGACCGATACGTCTCGCTCTGGATCGACTACTCGGCCAACGGTTTCTTCCTCAACAAGATTCCGCTGCTCCGACGACTCAAACTGCGCGAGGTCGCTACCATCAAGGCTCTCTACGGGGAACTGTCCTCTCAGAACAACCCGGCTAAACATGCCGACCTGCTCAAACTGCCGGTTCAGGACAACGGCGTACCCATGACCTATTCACTCGACGGGACTCCCTATATCGAAGGGTCGGTCGGTATCGCCAATATCTTCAAGATTCTGCGTGTCGATTTCGTCAAACGATTCACCCATCTCGACAACCCCGATGTCTCGGAATGGGGAATCCGAGCGAAACTGGACCTCGACTTCTGATGAATGAGGACCATTCACTCCAGGTAAATTGATTATTCAAATGCCTTCTATGCGTAAGTACCACTTTATCGTCAACCCGATTTCCGGCAATGCCAACAACCGGAAGTATGCCGAAAATCTCATCCGCATGCTCACGACACGACACGGTGCATCATGCCAGATGCACGTCCTCTCTGCTCGGGGCGAGGCGGAACCCTACGCACGACAACTGGCTCAGACGATCGACAACGACACGACCGTCGTTTCCGTCGGTGGGGACGGTACGTTCAACGAAATCGCTTCAGGACTCATCAATACCCCGACACGCATTGCCATCATTCCACGTGGATCAGGCAACGGGCTCTCTCGCATGCTCCGACTTCCGAACCACCCGAAAGAGCAGATCGACTACCTGATATCCGAGAAGACCGTGCGCATCGACGCTGGACGTTTCGGACAACGCAACTTCTTCTGCACCGCAGGCTTCGGTTTCGAGGCTAGCATCGCGTTCCTCTTTGACAAGACAGGACGCAAGAAACGGGGTCCGCAACAGTACGTCCACCACATCCTGCGCGAAGTGTTTACCTACAAACCCGTTGAAGTAGAACTGACGCTCGACGGGGAAAATATCCACGATAAGTTCTTCTCCGTTTGCTTTGCCAATGCCGACCAGTATGGCAATAATGCCATCATCGCTCCAGAAGCATCCCTTACCGATGGACTATTCCATGTAATCCTCGTCCGACCATTCCCTCTGATTGCCGCAGGAACCATGGGGGCCGCTCTCATGGGGGGGTATTTCGACAAACTGTCCTATGTCGAGACACGAAAGGTAAAACATGCTTCTCTCAAGGTCATCGACGACGCACGCTTCCACTGCGACGGAGAACCGATTCGTCACGAGACACCACTGCAGATCGATCTCATGCATCAGGTTCTCAACGTCCAGGTCCCTTCCGACTACGACGAATCGCTCTCACCTCGACTCGTCAACGAACTCAACCAGAAAATCGAAACGGCAAACCTCGAACTGACACAGGCTCTCAGATACCAGACCGACCGACTCAGCCGACAGGCCAACCACGTAGCTGACCAGGCCGTAAAACAAGCGTCAAAGGTCGTAAACCAGGCGTCCAGAAAGGCAGAGAAGGCAGCCGAACAGGTAACTCAAGTGCGAGGAGAGATCAGCAAGACAGCAAACCAATTGATTCATAAGCTCTTTTCTAAGAAAGACTAACCACTGTTCATGTCTAGACTTTACTTCCTACTCATCACTCTCCTATCGCTCTGCCCTCTCTGCGACTACGCTCGGACGGACAGTACTGCTTTATCACAGAACCTTCAGAGAGAACGCTCCGACGAGGATTCTCCCATCCGTATCCGTTCCGATATTCGAAAGACCGACCGGTTCATCGCTATGAATTCCGGTTTCGGGGAGGCACTGCTCACCAATGAATACCTGCGCGAACGGAATAGCATGCCGTCCTATATCGCCGGGACTTTTAAGTTCGGAATGCGTGCCAATGGGAACCAATGGACCGACTACGCCTACGGAATGCCCTATATCGGTGTAGGCGTTTATTCCCTGAATATCTTTGGCAAGGAAAGCCGAATGGGTACGCCCGTCTCCATCTATCTCTTCAGCGGATCACGCATCAAGACATTCTCACAACGCATGTGGTGGGCCTACGAATGGAATCTCGGTATGTCTTTCAACTGGAACCCCTACGACCCCTTCGACAATCCATACAACGTCACGCTGGGATCCTCCGTCAATGCACACATCGCACTGGCTTCCTATATCGCATGGGAAATCTCCAGACGATGGACCTTTAACTTCGGTGTACAACTCACCCATTTCTCCAACGGCGCTCAGAAACTTCCCAACAAGGGACTGAACCTCTATTCTGGTTTCTTCCAGGCCGATTTCCTGCTTGATAAAAGAAAGGAGTTCAAGAAACCAGACCCTTCTGAACTCGTCCCTCCTCCTTTCCGGAAACGCATCGACTACGATATCACTGCCACCGTCTCTTCCCATCAGATCACGTTCGATACCGTCGGGACTGGACTGCCTACCGAATTTCTCAATAAGAAGTTCACCGTACTCGGCATGACGTTCTCTCCTATGTACGTTCCAACCTACAAGTACAAGTTCGGACCGTTCATCGATTTCCTTTACGACGAGAGCATCGGAGCAAAAGCCTACATGCGCAGGAATCCCGCCGACGGACACGACTACATACGCTATTCCTACGGATCCGTCGGAAGCCGATTCTCGCTGGGACTGGGCATGAAAGGCGAGGTCGTTCTCCCCTACTACTCCGTGACAGGACAACTCGGATTCGACGTGATTCACGCCGACGATATGCTGCCACGCCTCTACCAGGTCATCGCTCTCAAACTTCCATTCGGAGACTGCCTCTATGGGGCCGTCGGCATTCGAGCCACCAACTTCTCACGCGCACAGTGTATCTATGCCTCCATCGGATATGCCATACCACAGATCTTCCATCGCAGACAATACCTCGAGTAATTATTCCGATATAGAAAAAAAGAGAAAAACATCTTCGTTCTTGGGAATAATGAAAACGAAAAAAACGTATGTTTGTAGGGAAAGAACATGCTTGATATAACACTCATGTACTTATGAAGAAAATCTTTACCCTGACAGCAATCGCTTTCCTTTGCTTCAACGCATCGGCAGCAACTCTGGAGGCCAGCACAACACAGCCGACCTATACCGGAACCTCGATCCCTCTCTTGAAAATTACCAGCGGAAGCGGTAAGACATCCTACGTCAGCGGAGTCATCAACGACCCGACCGACCCGGCCGCTACCAAGGGCATCTATTTCCAGGCACCCTCTGGTAGTTCTCTCTCATTCACATCAAGCAATACCAACGTGGTCAAGACTTCCGATATCACCGCGACGGAAATCGAAAGCGGACGCTACGCCGTCAAAATCAAACCGACCGGTGTCGGATCCACCAAGATCACCGTCAAACTCTCCGGCGCTTCCGACTACACGATTCAGTACGCCGCAAGCAAGGCAAGCGCAGAACCTTCGCGGACTACTTGGTTGGCAGGTAGCTCGGACGCTTCCGCTGTAGCGGAAGTCGGCGACGGATACTTCTTCGTGGCGGACGACGAGAACAATCTCATTCGTCTCTATAACATGAACGAGTCCGGAATGCCTGTCAAGGAAATCGACGTCACTTCCATGGCAGGAGGAAGTGCGGGCGAGGAGTTCGATATCGAAGGCGCTTCCGTGAGCGACGACGGACAGACCATCTACTGGATTGCCTCCTTTTCCAATAGCAAGAAAGGAAAACAGAAAGAATACAGAAACCGCGTTTTCTCTACCAAACTGTCCGGATCCGGCATCAACGCATCCCTCTCTGCAGGAGCCTATAGCACCAAGATGCGCGACGCTCTCATTGCTTTCGGCGACGCCTGCAATTGGGATTTCTCCGCCTCCGCTTCCTACGCCAATTCCATGATCCCGAAACGCATCGATGGATTCAATATCGAAGGTCTGACGCTTCAGAAAGGAGGAGAAGCGGCCTACGTTGCTTTCCGAGCTCCGTGCGTGCCGCTCAAAGGGGTCGCTCCGACAGCCTCCAACCGCAAATACGCCGTCATGGCACCCGTTACCAATTTTGAGACCATGCTCGCTGGAAGTGGCCTCAGTAGCATCAACCCTTCTTTCGGAGAACCAGTTCTCTTTGACTTCGGTGGACTCGGAATACGCGCGCTCGAACGCGTCGGCGACTACTACGTCATCATCGCCGGACTCTTCGAGGGTGGTGGTCACCCGAAAGCATACCTCTGGGACGGAACAACCAATACGGACGGATCACCTATCACGACCGAGGGCGAACACCTCTCTGTCATTGACATTGATATGAGCGATCTGGTACAGACCGAAGGAACCGAGGTGGAAGGACACCCGGAAGCCATCTCCGTTCAGCAGGATGGAAACAACATCATCATCCATATCGTCTGCGACAACGGTGCCGTCGATCTCTATGGAGACGGCAAGACAGCGAAGGAGTATGGCGCCGACTCTAAGAAATTCCCATGGGCAAAGTTCCGCAAGGATACCTATGTCTATGAACTGACTGCCTCAACTCCCGTTGACGAACACGAACTGACTGCATCTCTCTCCTGCAGCCTCATCGGAAACGTACTGACTGTCTCCGGTCTTCACGAAGGAATGCCCGTAATCGTTGCCTCTTACGACGGCAAAGTAATCGATACCGCCACAGCTGAAGGCGAGACCTACACCGTACGACTGCCTTCAACCAATACAACCTACATCGTCAAGGTCGGAAATAAAAGCATGAAACTCTACTATTGATAATCAAAAAGAACAACGCCTACTATGAAAAAAATCTGCCTTCTCGGAGTCCTCATCACAGGCATCTGTCTGACAGGTTGTAAGTCTCTCTACAAATGCGGAGACCCGGTCCCGGCTAAGAAAGGGGTCATGGGCAAACGACTCAAAGCCGTGGTCAACGAACGAGACCTGCTCTGCAACCGTATTTCCGAAAACGACAGCATCATCTCTTCGCTCATCGACGATACCACCCGACTCTTCCAGGAAGGACTCGCGAAAGATCGGTTCATCTCCGAACTCGGACAGGCAAATGCCAGACTGCAGAATAACTACGAGGCACTGCAGAACGACCGCATTTCCGATGCCGAGAAGTTCAATGTCGCCCTCAAACAGAAAAGCGACGAACTCGCACTGAAAGAGAAGGAACTCGCCGAACGCGAAAACAGGCTGAAGGAACTCAAGGAGGCTCTTGACAAGAAGGACGAGGCGACAACAAAACTCAACAATGCAATACGTAACGCACTGCTCGGATTCCGGGACGACGAACTGACGGTCGAAGAACGCGACGGAAAGGTCTATGTCTCTCTCAGCAACAAACTGCTCTTTAACTCTGGTAGCGCTACCGTAGGCGAGCAGGGAAAACAGGCGCTGCAGAAACTGGCAGAGGTGATGCTCAAGAACCCCGATATCGATATCGAGGTCGAAGGACATACCGACAACGACCAGTTCCGTTCACGTACGACTAACGAAACCGACGGACGAATCTACGTACGCGACAATTGGGATCTCAGCGTCATGCGCGCAACAAGCGTGGTCAAGGTCCTGACGGACGAATACAAGGTTGACCCTAAACGCATCCGGGCTTCCGGACGAGGTGAGTTCTTCCCGAAAGACGATAACGCTACCGCCGAAGGGAAGGCAAAGAACAGACGGACAGAAATAGTTCTCACACCGAAACTTGACGAAGTGATGAAACTCCTCAAAAAGAAATAGGCGTATCTCCCCGTCACCAACCGACGGGTAACCTTCAAGTTATGAAAAGCGAAAACACCGCATGAGACTTCATGTTTGTGTGTTTTCGCTTTTTTTATCTACCTTTGTGACCGTTTTTTGAAGATTCTTTTTTTTGTGAACCGATTATTTCATGGCGGCAAAAAGGACTGCAGAAAAGGATAGAAACTCTCTTACAATGAAACCTTTATTAGAGCCTGTTGACAGAGCGCTCCTCATCAAGGAACTGGACGCTTCTAAGTTCATACGAAATACCAATAAAGGTGGCAATCAACTCTACATTGTCACCGCACAGGATTCTCCTAATGTCATGCGCGAAATCGGACGACTGCGCGAATGGTCTTTCCGACTCGACGGAGGTGGGTCGGGAGAACCGATCGACATCTCTCCTTACGACTCCATGGAGAAACCCTACAAACAACTGATCGTCTGGGACCCGGAAGCACAGGAGATCACCGGTGGATACCGCTACATACACGGACAGGACGTCGTCCTCCTTCCCGACGGACAACCCAAGATCGTCATGGCACACATGTTCGACTTCTCGGAGAAGTTCATCAAAGAATACCTGCCATACACCATCGAACTCGGAAGAGCTTTCATACACCCTGACTACCAGTCGTCCAAGATGGGCGCCAAGAGCATCTTTGCTTTCGACAATCTCTGGGATGGACTGCTCGTACTCAATTATTTCGAACCAGAGGTACGATACGTCATGGGAAAGGTCACCGTCTACCAGGACACCAAGGAGATCGTACAGAAAGCCATCTTCTATTTCCTCAACCATGTCTGCGCCGGAGAGAGAGGACTCATGACATGCAAAAACACCTTCTTTGGACCCGATACGAAAGTCGAGCCCGAAATAGAAGCAATCTTTGAGGGATGCGATTCGCGCATGGATAAGTTCACCGCTCTGAGCAAGTTTGCTCGCACGCACGGCGAGAACGTTCCGCCACTCATATCCAGCTATTTCAAACTCTCCAACCAGATGAGCGTATTCGGTACAGGAATCAATACCGGATTCGGCGATATCATCGACACCGCAATGATGGTCAAGGTCTCCGAAATCGATCCTCAACGATGGAGCCGACACGTGGACTCTTTCCTCCGCGACCGCGCATTCCGCGAAGAGAACCATATCATCGAAGATGCGGCTCACCCGCTCACGAAGGCTTAATACATTCCCTCTCAGGGAAGCAGAAAGCGCCGACAGTTTCCCTGCCGGCGCTTTCTGCTTTGATACCAGTGCTCCGTCAGATCATTTTCTCTTTCAGGCTCTGAGCCGTATAGGATTTCTTACATTTCAACAAGGCCTCCGGCGTGCCCTCAAAAACGACGTTTCCGCCTTCCTGACCTCCCTCCGGACCCATGTCGATGACATGATCCGCACATTTGATGACATCAAGGTTATGCTCGATGATGACAACCGTATGCCCCTTCTCTATCAACTGATCAAAGGCCTTCAATAGAGTCTTGATGTCATGGATATGCAAACCAGTCGTCGGCTCGTCAAAAATGAAAATCACAGGCGACTTCTTCTCTTCACACAGGAACGAAGCCAACTTGACACGCTGACTCTCTCCGCCAGATAGCGTACTGCTGCTCTGTCCCAGACGGACATATCCGATGCCTACATCCTGCAATGGACGCAGACGCTCTACGATACGCTGACAGATGGGATTACTGTCCCTGCCGAAGAATTCAATCGCTTGATTGACGGTCATCTCCAGAATCTCATGTATGTTCTTGCCATTGTACTGGACATCCAGGATCTCACTCTTGAAACGACGACCGTGACACGCATCACACTCCAAAACCAAATCAGCCATGAACTGCATCTCTACAGTCACCGTTCCCTCTCCCTGACATTCTTCACAACGCCCGCCGTCCACGTTGAAAGAGAAATAAGCAGGCGTGAATCCCATCTGCTTGGAGAGCTGCTGCTCCGCAAACAAACGACGGATCTCATCATACGCTTTCAGATAGGTCACCGGATTGCTACGCGAGGAATGACCAATCGGATTCTGATCGACAAATTCCACATCTGTCGCCAGATTCAGGCTGCCAGACAACGTACCTTGAAGGCCAGGATGCTCCACCACGCCGTCGTAATAGCGCTTGAGGGCCGTATAGAATTCGTCGCAGACAAGCGACGACTTGCCACTGCCGCTCACACCCGTCACAACCGTCATCACTCCCAAAGGGAACTTCACACTGACACCCTTCAGGTTGTTCTCACAGGCATTCTTCACCTCTATGTAGTTATGCCAACGGCGACGCGTACGCGGAATCGGAACGATTTCTTGACCCGTCAGGTATTTCAGGGTGAAGGATTGCGACGCAGCGGCCTTCAACGGGGTCACGTCACTCAGGTTTCCAGCATAGACAACATTTCCACCGTTTCTGCCTGCCAATGGACCAATGTCAATGATGTAATCCGCCGATTGGATGATTTCCTCATCATGCTCAACGACAACAACCGTATTACCCAAGGACTGCAATTCTCGCAATACCTTGATGAGACGCTGCGTGTCTCGCGCATGAAGCCCGATACTCGGCTCGTCAAGGATATACAATGAACCAACCAGCGGGGCTCCCAGCGAAGTCGCCAGGTTGATGCGCTGACTCTCTCCTCCCGATAGCGTATTGCTCAACCGGTCAAGGGTCAGATAACCCAATCCCACGTCCATTAGGAACGTAATTCGACTGCTGATCTCTGTCAACAGACGCTTGGCTGTCTCCGCATCGCTTTTGCTTAACCTTAGTTTCTGAAAGAAAACCTGCAACTGCGACACCGGCATCCGAACCAGTTCGGTGATCGATTTACCTCCGACTTTCACATAGCCAGCCTCTTTCTTCAACCGACTCCCCTGACACGTCGGACAGGTAGTCTTTCCCCTGTAACGCGCCAGCATCACTCGATACTGTATCTTGTATTGGTTGTTCTTGACAAAGTCGAAAAAGTCATTGATGCCGTGAAAATAGGAGGTCCCTTCCCATAACATCTGCTTTTCTCTATCACTCAACTGATAATACGGACGATGGATAGGGAATTCGCATTTCCCGGCATTAGCGATCAACTCTTTCTTCCATTCACTCATCACCTCCCCACGCCAACAGACAACGGCATCTTCATACACACTCAGCGATTTGTTCGGAATGACGAGATTCTCATCGATGCCCACTACCTTTCCGAATCCCTGACACGTCGGACAGGCTCCCAAAGGGTTGTTGAAACTGAAAAGCTGCTCGTTGGGCTTCTCAAAGGTGATGCCGTCTGCCTCATATTGCGAGGAAAAGGTCTTCTTCTTCACTTCCTCTCCTTGGTACATCCAGACAACACAACGGCCCTTACCCTCATAAAAGGCACTTTCGATGGAGTCCGTCATACGGCTGACCGTGGACGATTCTTCATTCACCGTCAGACGATCTACGACAATCAGAAGTTTCTTGCGACATTTCTGCAGGGCATCTTCGCCCTTTGATATCGCATCCGTAATCTTCACCACCTCTTCTTCGATGGTCAGACGGCTGTATCCCTGCTGTACAAGGACTTCCAACTGCTGACTCAGTGTCCGGCCTTCCGATACGATGAGAGGGAAAAGCAACATCAGACGCGTGCCCGACGGATACGTGAGGATATAGTTCACGACATCCTCCGGCGTATGACTTCGCACTTCTTCGCCCGATAGGGGTGAATAGGTCCTGCCTATTCGGGCATATAACAATTTCAGATAGTCATATATCTCAGTACTGGTCCCCACCGTTGAGCGGGGGTTACGCATGTTCACCTTCTGCTCAATTGCTATGGCTGGTGGAATACCCTTGATGAGGTCTGCTTCCGGCTTCTGCAGACTGCCCAGAAACTGACGCGCATAGGCCGAGAGACTCTCTACATAGCGACGCTGTCCTTCCGCATAGAGCGTATCAAACGCCAATGAGGACTTCCCACTCCCGCTCAGGCCCGTTATCACTACAAATTGGTTGCGCGGAATCTCTACGTCTATGTGCTTCAGGTTATGAACCGATACTCCCTTCAGGACAATATTGCCCTTTGACTGAACGGTTTGCTCTTTCTGAGTCTTCTTTGACATTTTTTCTGACTGCGGTATTCTTGAATAGACAAAGATAATGATTATCCGGAATTAGGCATGTGATTCCACCCTTTCGATAGTGCACGCTTTCAACCATTTTCTTATTTTTGTATCTGTAATACCATTATCTTCTTTTTCATGCATACGATTGACATCTCTTCTCTTGACCTGCATCGACCTGTCAATGGACAATTCCAAATTCAGCCGCTCCCCTATGACAAGACAATGCTGACTCCCGCCATCTCCGGCGAGACTCTCTCCTATCATCACGACAAGCACTACGCTGGGTATGTCAACAAACTGAATGAATTGTTTGACAACGACGAGTTTCAGACATTCAAAGGACTTTCACTCGAAGAGATAATCTTGAACGCTCCGCAAAGTGTTCTGACAAACCAGGCAGGACAGATCCTCAACCACGAACTCTATTTCGAGCAATTTCTGTCTCCCGACTATGCCTCAGAACCTTCCTCCGCTTTGGCTGATGCCATAATCAATCAGTACGGAAGCATCGACTCGTTTAAGTCCGAATTTGAAAACAAGGGAGTCGCTCTCTTTGGATCTGGCTGGGTCTGGCTGTCAAGTGATGCTGACGGCACACTCTACATCACACAGGAAAAGGATGCTTCCAATCCCATAAGCAAAGGACTGCGGCCACTACTGACGTTCGATGTGTGGGAACATGCCTATTATCTCGACTACCAGAACCGACGAGCCTCTCACCTCGATGCGCTCTGGAGCATCCTGAATTGGAGACTGATTAACACACGATACATTCATTAGTCCTTTGTGGGGTACCATGGCATAGTTCGGGTAAATGCGGCCTTTGCTCGTTGGGCTTACAAAAAAAAGGACTAAAAAAAGACTCGGCTTTCTCTCTGGCACGGACCTTCGCCGCCTCCAACCGAGTGCTATTCCTCCTTTTCCACGTGGACATCTTCTGCCGGATGGGGCTTGGACAACGTTGCCTCCGCTTGCTTCTCTTCGGATTCCATTTGGTTGAGACCGACAAGGATGTAACGCTTGTAGTAGGAGATGATAAGGGTGGTCAACGGCAATGCCATGATCATGCCTACCACACCCAGAAGAGCTCCCCAAACCGAAAGAGACAATAGGATAAGGGCCGGATTCAGACCCATACGCTTACCCATGATCTTCGGAATCAGAAATAGATCCTCCAATACTTGAACGACTCCGGTAATAGCCAAAACCTCCAAGAGATAGGGCCAGTAAGACATTCCAGTCTGCTGCGTGCCGACAAACGCAAAGAAACCGACTACTGGAAGCATCACCAGTTTCATATAGGGAATCAACGTCAAGGCACCCATCAACAGGCCTAACAGGATGCCTAATGGCAGGCCAATCAGCCAAAATCCAAAGGCAAGAAGAACTCCCACAATCAAGGCTATCAAGGCTTGACCGCGAAAGTAACGGTTCATGCCGTCTTCCAGATCCTGCATGATCATGGACAGAACACCTCTGTAACGGATCGGAACCATTCGCATGAATCCATTGGTCACGTCGTTGTAGTCCAAAAGGATAAATACGGTATATAAGAACACGACAAACACGACAAACAACTTGACAATGAAGTCAAATGAGGAGGACAACAACGTCAGACCCTTGTCCGACAGGCTGTGTATCAGACCGGATATGCTGTTCTGATTCGCCGCAATGAATGACTGAACATTCTCCGCACTCAGCCAATCACCTAACTCACTCTTGACAGCCGAGGGCAGATACTCACTCTGCTGCAACTGCTCCGCATACGTGGCGATATGTCCACTCATGCTTTTGATCTCATTGGTCAGAGGTGGAAGGACGGTCAACAGAACCAGACTCAACAACAATAGGATGGAAAGAAAAGTCAGAAAAATAGCCACGGCACGGTTCCGCACACGACATCTGCGCTGGAAGAATACCGTCAGTGGATTCATCAGGTAGGCTAAAAGCCAAGCGATGACGAATGGCAACAAAACACTGCTGAGACGATCGACCAGCAGGTAGAGCAGAAACAAAACAACCAGTCCGATGATGATGCGGACCACGCGGTCAAACGTAAAGGGACGTTCGAAATCTCGAGTCAGACGAGAGGAACGTTCCCGATCTTCCACCGATTCTTCCTTACCGATATTTTTCATAACAGTCACGACATAGAGGTTCATACTCGCGCTGCTCACCCAGCAGAATACGCGTCTTCTCCGACACGAGACGATGACTCACATAAGCAGCCGAACCACACCGGACACAGATAGCATGCAATTTTTCTACCTCATCCGCCACCGCACATAACGACGGGACAGGACCGAAAGGCTGTGCCTGAAAATCCATGTCCAACCCCGCAACGACAACTCGTTTCCCCTCTGATACCAATTGCTGACACACCGAGGTCAACCCCTCATCAAAAAACTGTGCCTCATCGATGCCGACAACATCAGCCTCTACTGCCAGCAAGAGAATCTCTCCTGATGCCGAAACGCGAGTACAGGACATCGTCTGACGGTCGTGAGACACAAACGAGTCTTCTTCCTCCCGCTTATCAATCGATGGCTTGAAACACTCTACCTTCAAACGGGCAATCTCAGCACGGCGAAGACGACGTATCAACTCCTCCGTCTTTCCCGAAAACATCGAACCGACGATCAGTTCCAATCGCCCATTCTTTTTCTCACAGTCATTTCTCTGCATAACAATTAACGGTACCTTTTTCTTTTTGCTATCTTTGTACGCAAACCGACAGAGTTAGGATGGAACTTCCATTCTGGACTCTGACTCACAATATCAAAACGCACGAAAAGTTCAAAACCTGACTCCAAGAGATAGAATCTCTGAAAGACAAAGATAATAAAAAAAGAAGATGACTGAAGAAACTTACATCGCTCTCATACAGAAAGATATTCGCGAACTTTCTCTTATCGCAGAAGGTCTCAATGAGACGGGATTCCCAACCCCGACCGTCATCCGCCTGGCGTCGGACAAGGCCGTTGACATCGTCAACAACCTGCAACGCCTTTCTGAATACAAACAACAAAGAGAGGCAACCATCGCCGAGGAAGAAGAACGGAAAAGACAACAGCTAATCGCTGAAGAAGAACAACGCAGAATCGCCGAGGAAAAAGAGAGGAAAAGACAACAGCTAATCGCTGAAGAAGAACAGCGCAGAATCGCCGAGGAAGAAGAGAGGAAAAGACAACAGTTAATCGCTGAAGAAGAACAGCGCAGAATCGCCGAGGAAGAAGAGAGAAAAAGACAACAGCTAATCGCTGAAGAAGAACAGCGCAGAATCACCGAGGAAGAAGAGAGGAAAAGACAACAGCTAATCGCTGAAGAAGAACAGCGCAGAATCGCCGAGGAAGAAGAGAAGAAAAGACAACAGCTAATCGCTGAAGAAGAACAGCGCAGAATCGCCGAGGAAGAAGAGAGGAAAAGACAACAGATAATCGCTGAACAGGAAAAACAGAAACAGACACCCCATTCCACCTCTTCTCATACACAGAAAACACTTATCGATCGCACCGAAATAAGACCGACCAAGACCGAAAGCGTTATCGGCACAAGAGAAACAAAAGTGGAACGCATCATCTCTCAGAACAAGAAGGCACTGGCAGACCGGATGGCGAACACGAAAATCGAATCCCTGCGAAAGGCAATCTCCATGGGCGACCGCTTCCGCTTCCAGCGCGAACTGTTCGATAATAACGCAGAAACAATGAACGCTGCCATTGACTCCATCGATGCCTGCTCTGATATCTATGCCGCAGAGGATTTTATCAACGACCACTTCGACTGGGACCCTGAGAACGAAACCGTACGCGATTTCTTGATTCTTTTAAGTCGCCGATTCTGAAAAATACACTATGGGCAAATTATATGTCGTACCTACACCGGTAGGAAACTTGGAAGATATGACCTTTCGTGCCATCAAGGTATTGAAGGAGGCGGACTTTGTTTTGGCAGAGGACACCCGAACATCCTCCGTCCTGCTGAAACATTACGACATCCATACCCCCATGACTTCCCACCATAAGTTCAACGAACACCAGACAACAGAGGCCGTAGTCCGACGCATTCAGGCAGGCGAGACAGCCGCTCTGATCTCTGACGCAGGTACTCCCGCTATCTCAGACCCGGGATTTCTGCTCGTCCGGGCTTGCATAGCCCAGGATATCGAGGTTCAATGCCTGCCTGGAGCAACAGCATTCGTACCAGCCTTGGTCAATTCCGGACTGCCCTCCGACCGATTCTGTTTCGAGGGATTCCTTCCGGTAAAAAAAGGGCGACAGACCAGACTGAAAGAACTTTCAGAGGAGAAACGGACCATTATCATCTACGAATCTCCGTTCCGCATCCTTAAGACGCTCTCTCAGTTAGCCGAAGTTTTAGGACCTGAACGTAGAGCTTCTGTTTCTCGCGAAATATCAAAACTACACGAAGAATCTGTTCACGGTTCGCTTGCTGAACTGATTGAACACTTTACTCTGACACCCCCTAAAGGAGAATTTGTACTGATAATTGGCGGTTTGTCAAAATAAAACGTATTTTTGTATCGGACTTTTTTCATAATTTTGAAAACAAAAAAACCTTTTAATCAATAATGAAAAACATCATCTTCTTCCTCTCCCTTGCTTTTTTATTATCCTCCTGCGTTAAGGAATCTCAAGAATACAAGGACCTCCTTGCTCAAAACGACTCCCTGCAAGCAGTCGTCTCTGGCAAAGACAAAGACCTGCAGAACTATCTCAAGACGCTCAATGAGATTGCCGACAATTTTCAAGCAATCTCCGAAGCCGAGAAACTGATCAACAAAGACGCCAACGGAGACCATATCAATGGAAATGCAGAACAACGCATCAACCAGAACCTCCAACTTATGGCGAAGAAACTGGAAGAGAACCGCAATAAACTCGCTCAACTCCAAGGCCTTTCCAATAAACTGAAAAGTACCAACAAGAAACAGGAACTCGCAAACCTCGAACTGCAAAAGACCATTGAACGACTGACCGGTGAAATGGATCAGAAAGCAGGAGCAATCGACTCTCTCACCAATGTTATTAAACAAAAAGACGAACGAATCATTCAACTGGACGGGGAAGTCGGACGCCTGAACGACGATGTGGCTCAAAAGGCCAGTATCATCTCACAGCAGGAGGACGAACTCAGCAGCGCATGGTACGTTTTTGGAACCAAAAAGGAACTCAAGAACCAAAAGATCCTGACCAAAGACGGCATGTTTAAGAAAAGCGAATTTATGCGCAAGGATTTCAATCGCGACTATTTCGTTAAAATCGATATCCGCAACACAACGAAAATCCCTCTCTACAGCAAAAAAGCAACCGTCCTGACTACACACCCTAACAAGTCATACAAAATCGACGAGGAAAACGGAAACAAAGTGCTTGTCATCAAAAATGCCAAGGACTTCTGGAGCATCTCTAAATATCTCGTCGTCCGTACCGACTAATTCAAAAAAAACATTCTTAGATTAGGATAAATGCCGGAGACAGATATCGTTTCCGGCATTTTTTTTTGAGATAACTCACACTCTTTCTCAAACCGATGAACGCTCTTTTTTCTCGTAAGAAACACAGTATGGCAATATTTTTGAACAGATTTTCCTAAATTTGTAAGTCTACTACTTTAAAGATAGACTCAGAAAAAATAAACCTTTTCGTTAAGCCGAAAGCAAAAACCAAATTTATTTGGGTTATGCGGAGGCGAGAAAAGGTCTATTGAAAATAACCTTTTCTGCCTCTGTCAAGAAAAAAATCATAATACCGATATGAAAAAACAACTCATGACCCTTTTGGCTTTTGCCGTGGCTCTCTGCTCCTTTGCTCAGGACGACCTCTATTATCCGGACAGCCTTGCACCGGAAAAACCAAGCGAAGAATGGGACTATGCCCGGGAAGTAACCCAGAACCTTTGTTCCAATGCCATGGCTGGACGTGGATATGGCAAAGCGGGAAATAAACTGGCGGCTGACTATATTGTCAACGAATTCCAGTCAATGGGGGTCGAGGCGGTCGGAGGACAGTACCGACAGCCTTTCACCGTCAAGACCAACGCCTTCTCTGGTGCCATGACCGTTCAGCTGAACAATGACTACCTGATGCCGGGAGAGGATTTCCAGATCGAACCATCTTCCCCTGGCGTTAGCGGCAATTTTACCGCAACCATCATCAATCGACAGCAACTGTCCAATGCCATGACACGACTCGACAAACTGCGTCAGGCGAAAGGGAACGTTATCATCGTCGATAATACCACTCGCTACTCGGGAGAAACCTATACCGAGGCTACAAAAATCAACGAACTGATTGAACAATTCAAGACGGACGTAAACACACAGGTGAAGGCGGTCATTATCTATGATACCACACGCAACGACCGATGGAACATATCTACCAAACAGGGCATGAGACCCGTCATATACCTGAAAAAACCGGTTGACGACATCGAAAGCATTACAAACGTCAAATTAGACATCGATGCGCAACTGATGGAACAGACAACGTATAACGTGGTCGGCGTGATTCGTGGCATGGCGGTTCCCGACTCTTTCGTCGTAGTTTGCTGCCACTACGACCATCTTGGAACCATGGGTGGAACTCCATACCCTGGTGCAAACAATGGCGCTTCAGGTGTTGCCATGATGCTCTCTCTTGCCAAGCATTTCCAGATGATCAAACCAGCCTACTCCATGCTCTTTATCGCCTTCTCTGGCAACGAAGTGGGGTATAAGGGTGTTCGGACCTTCCTGCGATACCCCGCCATAGAACTCGATAAGATAAAGTACGTGTTCTCCTTTGACCTGATGGGTAACGGATCGAAAGGAATCAAAATCGTAAACGGCGCACAACACCCCGAAGTGGTCGCTCCAATCCAGAAAATCGCTAAACAATACAAGTTCGTACCGGACGTCGAAGCAAAGAAGGATGCCAAGATGAACGAACACTGGTTCTTTAAGGACAAAGGAATTGAAAAGTCGTTCTTTATCTACTCCGTAGGGGGATTCTATAACTACCATAACCTGAAGGATAACCCAGACCTCCTCCCCTACACCCGCTTTGCTGAAATGAATTCCCTCTTCATCCGCTATCTGGAGACAATCAAGTTCAAAGCTCCTGTCGTTCCAGTCAAAGGTCCGGCACAAGGGGCAAATGCTCCAAAAGGACCGACTCAGGGCGCAACCGTACCAAAAGGTCCGGCTCAAGGTGCTAAGGTAGCAAACTGAAAACAGAGAATAACGAACCGATCCTGAATTGATAACCTACGACTTTTTTGACTCTTTCCCTGGACTGCTCGCCTTCACCACGACAAGAGAAGGCGGAGTAAGTACAGGGAAAAATTTTACCTCGCTCAACCTCGGCAATTTCAGCGACGACAAACCGGAAAATATCAGGGAGAATCAAGCCATTCTCTGCCGGAAACTGGGAATACCTCGACATCATCTCATCAACGCGCACCAACAACACACCGCCAATGTGCACATCATTGACGACCATTTCCTGTCTCTGAATACATTAGTTCAGCAACAGTATCTGGAGGGAGTAGATGCGCTCATAACCGATCTTCCCGGCATCTGCCTGGCTGTGACTACTGCCGACTGCGTCCCCGTGCTGCTCTACGATTCTCAGAATCAAGCCATGGCTGCCATCCACTCCGGATGGAGAGGAACACAGAAAAACATCTTGCTGAACACCTTTCACTCTCTCGCACAGACCTACCACACACAACCGCAACATCTTTATGCCATCGTTGGACCACATATCAGCGCGCATGTGTACGAAGTAGGAGAGGAAGTGAAAGAGGCATTCTCAAAGGCGGATCCGAGATACGACTCTTTCTTCCAGCATCAGGACCTGCGGCCCGGACATTTCCTGCTGAACCTCTCAGGCATCATACAGATGCAACTGACCGATTGGGGTATCCCATCTGAACATCTCTTCTTCAGCGACCTGTGCACCTTTTCTCGCCCCGACCTCTTCTTCTCCGCACGACGCGACTCCATCCACTCTGGACGTATGTTCTCCGGCATACTGAAGAAATGAGAACTTTCCTCAACAGAGAAAAAAAAGAAGAAGCGCCCGCAGGACAGGATGCCTTACGAACGCTTCTATATACAGAAAATCCAATCTGTTCTGGTAAATCTACTTCCCTGCCGGTTCAATTCCTACAAGCGCACCCGTAATCGGATTATAACGAAGTCCGGAACTCTTGTACGAGGAAGGCAAAGCCTGAATACTTCCCATCTGTGCTATGAGAAGATCCGCATCAAAGAGCGTCTGATTGTCCATCGTAAGTTCAACTCTCGCCGATCCTGGCAGGTTATAAAAGAGTTCGCCCGTGGACGTAACCGCAGATGGAATCTCACTCTTCTTCGCCGTAATCGAGATATAGACCGGCGTACCGGAAAGGTCATCTCGACCTACGACTCCTCCCTTTTTCGAAACACGGAAAACAACCTCTCCTCCGACACTTTTCTTTGCCGGGGTGTACAGGATGATCTTCTTGACCGACGTGGTATTCTTCTTCCCTTCAAACAGCGACATCAGAGCGGACTCCGCACGATTCATCTCGTCGAACATCAGTTGCATCGACTTCCCATCCGACGGCAACTTGGTCATGTCTCCTGTGGCTAACGAGAGACGAGACTCGCGGATTCGATAGATCTGCTGCGCCGCCAGTTCTGCCTCACGGGCATCCGAAGTGGCAGAAATCTGCTCCTCATAATAGGCGGATGGATCAAACTGATTATCCTGCAACTCTATCTTGCTTTCATAACTTCCGACCGAATCGGTCCCAGCCTTCTGCGGCGCGATATTCAGTCCGCAGATAATGCCCTTCTCATTCAACCAGAGACCCTTTGCCGACGATACCTTAAACGTCTTTTCCTTATCGGGTTCCGCTGCCGGCTTGACATTGACCGACTTCAGACGCCATGTGACTTGGTCCTCTGTGGCAACATCCTTAAGACGTAGATACCGGTTTGCATAACGATAATAGGGACCTACCTTCGTTTCTGTACGCTCCAACTCAACTTCTATGGCAAGAACCGTTTTCGGAAGAGCATAGACAACCTGGGGGTCACTGTGTTTGCCCGACGACTTGACCGCCGCTTGTGATACCACATTGAAGGCTAAAAACAGGACCGTCGCAATGAAATAACGTGTCATGGGATAAGTTTGGGATTTTTTTCTTTACAAATATAGGAAAAACCAACGTGTCAAATACAAAGAACACGAAGAATGTCAATAAGATGATGATCCAACGGCTTCTCTCCTTTTATCGCTTCCGAAAACGGAACATAGACAATCTGATCGTCCTTGATGCCTATCATGCATCCACGCTGACCCTCAAGCAGGGCATCTACGGCTGCAACACCCGTACGACACGCCAGAACTCGGTCACTGGCCGTCGGTGTTCCTCCGCGCTGGACATGCCCCAGTATGGTAACATGAGGCTCATAACCGTTCTCACGAAGACGCTTGGCAACTCCCTGAGCGCCACCCGTGGCATCACTCTCCGACACAAGTACGATAGAACTCTTCTTGCGCTTACGGAACCCATTCTGTATAAGATGCTCTAACAAGTCCTCTGAGGTCGCAATTTCAGGAATCACCGCAGCCTCCGATCCGGTCGCAAGAGCTCCGTTCAACGCCAGAAAACCTGCATCACGACCCATCACCTCTATCAGGAAAAGACGTTCGTGGGATTCCGCCGTATCTTTGATTTGGTCAACAGCACGGACTATCGTATTAAGCGCTGTGTCATAACCGATCGTGGAGTCGGTTCCATAAAGGTCATTGTCTATCGTGCCGGGAACTCCTACTATTGGAAAGTCGAATTCATCTCCGAATTCACGCGCCCCGGAGAAGGTTCCGTTCCCACCTATGACGACGAGAGCGTCTATCTTCTCTTTACGCAACATGTCATAGGCTCGGCGACGACCTTCATAATCACGGAACTCAGGGCAACGCGCGGTCTTCAGGATCGTTCCTCCACGTTGGATGATATTGCTGACGTTCTCACTGCGAAACTCAAAGACCTCATCGTTGATGAGACCATGATAACCATGATAGATACCCTTGACCTGCATGTGGTTGAACAAGGCCGTTCGCGTGACGGCTCGGATGGCAGCATTCATTCCGGGAGCGTCTCCTCCCGATGTCAGAACTCCTATACAATTAATTTTTCTCATATCTTGTATTTCTCTATATTGGTTCTGTATTTCTGTTTATTCTACTCTCGTCTCTAATTGCCTGCGCACCTGCTCCATCAGCCACTTGGGCGTAGACGTCGCTCCGCAGATGCCTATCGTACGTACCGAGGAGTCTAACCACGAAGGATTCAACTCGTCCGGCCCTGATATGAAATGACTTTTCGGATTGACCCGCTGACATTCCGTGAACAGAATTTTTCCATTCGAACTCTTCTTCCCACTGACAAAAAGAATTAAATCATGGGACGAGGCAAAGTGACGGATGTTGGGAATTCGATTGGCAACCTGACGACAGATCGTGTCATTAAACAGACACTGCTTCCCGGCTTTTAAGTACGCCCCTATGCGCTTTGACAAATGATTGTATTCTTCAAGAGACTTGGTGGTCTGCGAAAAGAGCGTGACATGTTTGTCTCGGTCTATCAGCGGGAGATCTTCCTGGGATTCGACTACGATAGCCTCATCATTGGTCTGACCAACCAAACCGTTCACCTCTGCATGACCTCGCTTGCCAAATATGACAATCTGCATATCCTCCCCTTTGGCATCGTAGGTGCGTTTGATTTTCTGTTGCAGACGCAACACGACTGGACACGTCGCATCAATCAGGGTAATGCCGTTCTCCTGAGCTACACGGTAGGTAGAAGGTGGCTCACCGTGCGCGCGAAATAGGACCACTGAGTTCTGGAGTTGCGCAAACTGCTCGTGATTGATGGTGACAAGCCCCAAATGCTCCAGACGCTTGACCTCCTCACCATTGTGGACGATATCACCTAAACAATAAAGCGTGCCGCCCTTGTTCAACTCTTCCTCAGCTTTCCTTATGGCTGTGGTCACGCCAAAACAGAAACCCGAATGATCGTCTATTTCTACTGTGACAGACATTTCCCGTATTTTTATCCTCGTACCGCTCTCTCAAAGGCGGCAAGAAGCCACTCGTTCTGTTCTTCAATCGTCATATGACTATTGTCCAGGACAAGCGCATCCTCTGCCTGTACCAACGGACTCTCCGCACGGTGCGTATCTCGATAGTCTCGCTCCCGGACCATGGCTAGTACGTTCTCGTAGCAAAGACCTTCCTCGCCTTTCGCAACCAACTCGTCATAACGACGGCGCGCACGTACCTCGTCACTCGCCATCACGAATATTTTAAGTTCCGCATCAGGGAAGACAACCGTGCCTATATCACGACCGTCCATGACGACCCCTTTCGACTGACCCATCGCCTGCTGCTGAGAGACCATGGCAGATCGGACATAACGATATTGACTGACGACACTGGCCGCCTCAGAGATGGCCAGCGTTCGGATTTGAGACTCAACCCCTACACCATTGAGATAGGGTTCGGAACGACCTTCGGAATTAGGACGGAACGTAATCTGAATACCTGACATCATCTCTTGCAAGAAACCCTCATCTACCTTTCCGTCTTGTAAGTAAGAATGGGTCAGGGCATACAATCCTACACACCGATACATGGCTCCCGTATCAATATACGCATAGCCAACCTGACGGGCAAGGGCCTTCGCCATCGTACTTTTTCCGCACGAGGAATATCCGTCTATCGCTACCGTTATTTTTTTCATCGTTTTCTTAGTTCTGTTTCAAAGCGGTTTTTTACTTACTGAATAAAGCTGCTAAATGGAAGCCTAACGTGAATTGATATTGCCAGACTCCTGTTTGATATTGCGACATGGCGAATGACGCATCCACCTTTTTAAGCGAAAGACCCGCACCGAACGAGAATCCCGCCAACGATTTGGAGTCTTCCAATTCAAGGTCATCCGCCCGACGGCGGTTGTAACTGGCCGTAATACGCAAACGGCCATTCAAGGGTACAAAGTCGGCTCCTATGACAACGTGACGGAAGAACATCTCTCCAAAAGAATAGTCCGTTCCCGTCTCATAACCCACAAGCGTGGAACGACGGACATCATCTCGATAATCCAAGTCCCAATCGGTCAGATGATGATAGGTGACATTCAAACGGAATGGGGCATGCGAGAATCCCTTCGAGAACGTTAGCACCGCATTGAACGGCAACGACTCACGGTCCGAAGCATAGGTGTCAATCTGACGCCCTACGTTCGAGAAGACTAACCCCGTTGAGAAATGGTAATCGTCAAGGTGTAACCAGCCTCCCACATCCACCGCCATCGCAAAGGAATGATACGACTCATAATTGGAAAAAATCGGTTTGAGGGATAGACCGACAGAGAGAAAGGGATACAACGCACGCGCATAACCTACGGAAAAGGACAGGTCTTTGGCTGAAAAACTTCCCGTAGAGCGGCCGTACTCATCATATCCGTCAAAAGTGCCGTAATCAACCAACCTTGCGCCCAACGCAAAATGATGTTTTCCATACGAGTGACCATACGCAACCGACCCGATGTTCGCCTCAGAGAGATAGGAACTATAGGACATCGAAAGGCAACGACTCGTCGAGTCTCGCAGAAGCGATGGATTGACAAAGACAGTGTTCACACCATCCGACTCTGGCGCCACATGACATCCTCCATGTGAACTCTCATAAGCAGAAACGGGAATCTCAAGAAAAGTGTAACCCATTGTTCCGGAGGCCGACAGGGAAACGACCGACAATACAAAAAGACACGATGTAAGGAAACGTTTTAGCACAAAAGGTTCGTTTTATGTATAAAATGGGTTCTAAGATTTTGGACCTCTTCTCTTTGGGAGTCCAAAGTTAGTATTTTCATTCGTTTATTTCTATTTTTTTATGGCATTTGAATTACCATAATGATTTTTTATGTTACATTTGCGAAGCCAAAAATAAGAAAACATCACATTTCAATATTCCTATGGAGATAAAAAAAGCACCTTCGGCAGACCTTGAAAGGCAGAAAGGTTTCTTTTTTCTGTTGGGTCTGATTTTATCTTTAGGTACTCTCTACATCGCCTTTGAATTATCACAGCGCGAAATTGAGGTGTATCAAAATGACATCAGCTACGAGAACGCGGAAATGGAGGAAATGATGCAGACCGCGGAACCTGAACCTCCAGAGCAGGCTCCGGAACCACCGGCTCCTGCAGAAATCCCACCAGAGGTCAAAGTCGTTGATCACGAAGTGAAATCCAATACCGATGTCTTCACTGAGGTCAAACCGACCGAAGCCGTTGTCGTGGCTCCGCCTCCAGCTCCGGCACCAATCGCAAAACCAGTGGAAAAAGAGGATGACGTAATCTTCCAGGTCGTAGAGAAATCTGCGGAATACCCTGGCGGTATGCAGGAACTCTACAAATTCCTGAACAAAAACTTGAACTATCCTGCCGCTGCAAAGGAAGCCGGTATCCAAGGACGTGTTGTTTGCCAGTTCGTCGTCAACAAGGACGGCTCGCTTGTCGATGTGAAAATCGTAAAGGGACTGGACCCGGATCTGGACCGAGAGGCTTTACGCGTAATCAACATGATGCCTAAATGGAAACCAGGTGAACAATCAGGTAAAAAAGTGCGCCAGCGCTACACGTTGCCTGTTCAATTCAAACTGAACTGATCACTGAACTGACATTCAGAAATAAATAATCGTATTAAAGCCGCTCTGAATCCCTTTTCGATGGTTCAGAACGGCTTTCTTCTTGATTCTTGATGAAGAATACCATAAACAATACCTTCGAGGCGAACCCGCAGGAACAACAGACGGATTCTCTGACTGAGAACGGATTGACACGCGCCGTACTCATCGGATTGGTCACTCCAGAACAACCGGAAGAACGAACAAAAGAATACCTCGACGAATTGGCCTTCCTGGCTGAGACGTCTGATATAGTTCCCGAGAAACGCTTTATCCAATCTCTGGACTATCCGAATAGCCAAACTTATGTCGGACAGGGTAAACTATCCGAAATAAAGGACTATATGGAGTCTAACAATATCGGTTTGGCCATCTTCGACGACGAATTGTCGCCCAGACAACTGCGCAACATACAGAAAGAACTGAAAATGGAGGTGCTGGACCGCACCTCTCTGATCCTCGAAATATTCGCACAACGGGCTCAGACATCCTACGCGAAAACTCAAGTCGAAATGGCTCGACTGCAATACATGCTGCCAAGACTGACCAGAATGTGGAGCCATCTCGACCGACAACGAGGTGGTGGCTCCACCTCTCGCGGCATGGGTGAAACACAGATCGAGGTAGACAAACGGATCATTCAATCCCGCATCTCACTCCTTAGGGACGAACTGAAACGCATCGACCGACAGATGGAGACACAACGGCGAAACCGCGGCAAACTGGTCCGCGTGGCATTGGTCGGATACACCAATGTCGGCAAATCGACACTGATGAACCTGCTTTCCAAGTCCAACGTCTTTGCCGAGAATAAACTCTTTGCTACGCTCGATACTACCGTTCGGAAAATGACTATCGAAAATCTGCCATTCCTCCTGTGCGATACCGTTGGATTCATTCGAAAACTGCCACACAACCTGGTCGAGTCTTTTAAGTCCACTCTCGACGAAGTGCGCGAGGCGGATCTGCTTATTCATGTCGTTGATATCTCACACCCGAATTTTGAGGAACAGATAGAGGTCGTCAACAGAACTCTCAACGAACTGAACGGAAAGGAAAAACCGACGGTCATGCTCTTTAATAAGATTGATGCTTTCAGATATACACCGAAGGAAGAAGGAGACCTGACTCCACGCAAACGGGAGAACATTTCTCTGGAGGAGTTCAAGGAAACATGGATCGCCAAGATGCATAACAATTGTATGTTTGTTTCAGCAAAGGAAAAAAGAAATATCGAAGCACTGAAATCATTGATGTACAAGAATATAAGGGAAATACATGTTCAACGCTTTCCCTACAATGACTTCCTCTATCCCGACCTCAGCTTGTCCGATATTCAGAATTTGAATGATTAATAAAAAAGCCTGCTTATGACTGTTTTCCGCCCGCTCAGCAACCAGGAAATAGGACAATTGGAAAGACAGGGATGCCTGTCTTCCGATTGGACAAAAATCCAAGTATCGCAAGATTTTCAGACCGCACAGCTGCTTCGTTCTTCTCTGAATGGAAACATCAAAATCGACAGCGGTGCAATCATTGTGAATTCTTCCCTGACAATGGAAGGAACCTCTGCGTTCGGAAATGGAACGAAAACGACGGTCCTCGACGAGAGCGGTTCAAGAGCCCTGATCCTCACCCAGGAAATGACAGCCCAGAATGCCTACCTCCAGTGCTTTTGGAAACAAGACGAACAAACGACAGCTTACCTGTATCAACTTTTCTGCAAGAATGCGGATTCTTTCATCAACGATACAATGGTAGTCGGACGAGACGCCGCTGTCCGACATTGCGTCAACATTGAAAACGTACAGATCGGTCCGTTTGCCATTCTCAATGGCGTGCAACACATCTCTGACGGCACAATCCTAAGCTCAGAAGACAGCCCGACCATAATAGGCGACAATGTCATCGCACATCATTTCATCATGGCAAAAGGAGCGCAACTGACGGACGGTGCCTTGATCGAGAGATGCTTTATCGGTGAAAACGCTCTTGTCTCCAAACAGTTCTCGGCTACCGACTCTGTTATTTTTGCCAATTGCCAACTAACGCACGGTGAAGCAACCGCCTTTTTCGCCGGACCTTCAACAATCTCTCATCACAAGAATACATTGCTGATAGCTGGCGCAACGCTGTTTTTCAATGCCGGAAGTGGTTCGAATGAAAGTAACCACATGTATAAAAGCGGACCCATCCACTATGGCATCCTGGACCGAGGTTCTAAAATGGCAAGCGATAGCTACATTCCATGGCCGAGCAGAACCGGTTGCTTTTCTCTGATCATAGGCAAACACAAAAACAAGTTAAATACAAAGGAATTTCCGTTCTCCTACCTCTCCGCCGAAGGGACGCTTACACGAATCATACCCGCCATCTCACTCCGAAATCTCGGCACGTTCAGGGATGTGTCAAAATGGCCGGACAGAGACAACAGGAAGAATCCTCTGGCGGATAGTATCATCTACGATTTTCAGAACCCCTTTATCATCAGCCAAATCCTTTCTGGATACCTGCGCTTGCAGGATCTGCTGGAGAAAGACCAGGAAGATATCCTTTACCCTTTTGAGGATAAACACATCTATATCACAAGAAAGTCCGCAGAACGTGGGATTGAACTCTATCAGAAAGCCCTGCTCATCTATTGTGGCATCCACGCAGAGAAAGGACAGGTAGCGAAAATCGAACCATGGATGGATATATGCGGACTGATCACTCCATACCGACGCATTCAACGGATAATAAGACGACAACCAGACTCTCTGAAAGTTCTGAATGAAGAATTGCAAAAACTGACTCTTTCGTATCAACAGGATAATAAACGGTTCGCTTCTGCACTGGCAGGAATTCTTCTGAATAAGAAAGTTCTCGAAACAGACGATATCTCATCTCTGAGAAACAGGTCCAAGGAGGAAATCGACTCCCTGAAGACCGAAGTATTACTGGATGCTAAGAAGGAATATGAACATATATTCAAAATCAATTTCGGCGTTGACCAGGGTAAAGAAGCACAGGAAAAGGAGTTTGGACGCCTGCGAGGAACGCTAGATAAAGAAGCAATTTGCAAATTGATCGACAATGCACTGAATACAAGACAGAAGTAACATGAACGACATTTTTACCATAGGTTGCCACCTCTCCGCTTCTAAAGGATTTCTCGACATGGCCCAGACTGCCCTCTCCATCGGAGCCAATACATTCCAGTTTTTTACCCGTAACCCACGAGGAGGACAGGCAAAAGCAATAGACCCGGACGATATAAGACAGTTCCATGCTCTGGCTGAGGAAAACGGGATATCCGTCATTTTGGCTCATGCTCCCTACGTCTTGAATGCATGTGCCGCAAAGGATGATATACGCAACTTCGCCAGAGAAACCATGGCAGACGACTTGCAACGGATGGAACACGTTCCTGGCAACTACTATAACTTTCACCCAGGCAGCCACGTCCAACAGGGCATTGATATAGGGATTCAGAAGATTGCAGGAATATTAAACGATGTGCTCTTTCGCGAACAACAAACTACCGTATTGCTGGAAACAATGGCTGGGAAAGGATCCGAGGTAGGCAGGACATTTGAGGAACTGCACGACATCATGGAGAAAGTACAATGGGAAGACAAACTGGGAGTCTGCCTGGATACTTGCCACGTAAACGACGCAGGATATGATCTGAATAACAACCTGGATGACGTTCTGACTTCTTTTGATAAAATCATCGGATTGGATCGTCTGAAGGCCGTTCATCTGAATGACAGCAAAAACCCTCTGGGTAGTCATAAGGACCGACACGAACTGATTGGGAAAGGAACGCTGGGAGAAACGACCATACGACGGATCATCAATCACCCCGTCCTGCGAGACCTGCCTTTCTTCCTGGAAACTCCCAACGACATCAGCGGATACCAAAAGGAAATACAACTCCTGAAATCCTGGAGAGAAGAAAGATAACTATTCAGCAGGGGCAAACCGACGCATTACAGTAGGCAAAGCCTCAATAATATCTCCTGAGAGCAGGGAGACAGGTCCATAATGGGAGGCTGCTTCATCTCCCGCCTTTCCATGTAGATAGACCCCTAAAAGGGCTGCATCCGATGGGGAATAACCCTGTGCCAGCAACGATAACAAGATGCCGCAAAGAACATCTCCTGACCCCGCCGTTGCCATACCCGCATTACCCGTCGAGTTGAAATGAACGGTCCCGTCTGGCATGACAACAGCCGTATAAGCACCTTTCAGGACGACGATGACATGATTCTCAAGGCTGAACTCCCGTGCCGACTCAATCTGAGCCCATCGGTTCGATAGGGAAACACCGCTGATCCGCTCCCATTCCTTTGGATGAGGAGTCAGAATACTTCCCTCTGGAATGGCCGTTTGCCAGTTCGTATGAACCGAAAGGATATTGAGCGCATCAGCATCAAGGACCATCGGACGATGGGATAAAGCCAACACCTGCTTCAGTACCTGAGCAGTGGATTCCGAAGTACCCAAACCACATCCGATACCTACCGCCGAATAGGACTCGACAGACGGCTCTGTTACTATTTCATTTTCATCATCAGTAGACAGACACATAGCCTCTGGAAGAGCAACCTGAAGAACACGTTCTACTGTCCGTGGTACATAACAACTGAGCAGTCCGACCCCCATCCTCATACAAGCCCTGGAGGCAAGAACCGCCGCCCCGGCTTTCCCTCTACTTCCTCCTATGAAAAGCGCATGTCCGAAAGTGCCCTTATGGGCAAAACGACTACGACGTGACACAAGAGGCAAATCCTCTTCCTGCGTTAGAAAATAATCACTGGGAATATTACGGATAGCATCCGCATGAAGAGAGATGTCCATGACATGGAACTCTCCGACATACGGCTCAGACTGAGGCATCAGGAACGATAGCTTGGGAAACTGAAGAGTCAGTGTCCAGTCGGACCGGACAATGGCAGAAAAGTCATTGGACGAATTGTCCTCCCCAAACAGACCCGAAGGGACATCAACGGAAATGACCATTTGCTTGGAGGTCTGGTTCAACCAGCTTACCCAATTACGGAAAAGACCTTCCAATGGACGGTTAAGACCTGATCCGAACAAGGCATCGACCACGACGGTTTCCGCATCGAGAATGGGATAGATACCCGTCTCTCCAGTCACCTCCTGCACAACAACAGACGTCTCCCGCAGACGCTCCAGATTCACAGCACAGTCCGCAGACAACGATGACGTGGCACGAAGAAGAAAAACCTCAACCCGAATGGAACAGCACGAGAGAATACGGGCAATGGCCAGACCATCTCCTCCATTATTCCCGGGACCGGCAAGCACCACTACTCGGGTGCCTCTGTCAAGACGACGGAGAAGGAATTCCGCCATTACACGCGACGCACGCTCCATAAGGTCTATCGACCCTATGGGTTCACGCTGCATGGTCATAAGATCCAACTGGCGTATGTCTGATGTTCTGAATAGTTTCACTTCAGAAAGAAAACAAGACTATGATAACCGACTATTTCTGACGGATGAAGATATTGATGGGAACCCCGGTAAAGTCCCACTTTGCCCGTATCTTGTTTTCCAAAAATCTTCGATAGGGCTCCTTGACATACTGTGGAAGATTGGCAAAAAAAACGAAAGAAGGGATCATCGTATTCGGCAACTGGGCAGCGTACTTGATCTTTACGTATTTACCCTTAATGGCAGGTGGTGGGAAGTTTTCAATCAATGGAAGGATATATTCATTAAGCTTGCCCGCAGTTACCTTACGCGATTTATTGGCATAGACCGCCTCCGCCGTTTCAATGACCTTGAAAATGCGCTGCTTGGTCAGGGCAGACGTGAAGATAATCGGAAAATCAGTAAACGGAGCCAAACGGTTACGGATCGCATTTTCCATCGTTTTGATGGATAGGTCGGATTTTTCTTCTACCAAATCCCACTTATTGACACAGACAACAAGACCCTTCTTGTTTTTCTGTATGACCGAGAAAATGTTCAGATCCTGACTCTCGATTCCTCGCGTCGCATCAATCATCAGCACGCAGACATCTGCATTCTCTATCGCACGGATAGAACGGACAACCGAGTAATATTCCAAATCCTCTGTCACTTTCGATTTCCTTCGGATTCCAGCCGTATCAACCAGATAAAAGTCATGACCGAACTTGTTGTAACGAGTATAGATGGAATCTCTTGTCGTTCCCGCTATGTCCGTTACGATATTTCGATCGTCCTGCAGAAACGCATTGATAAGGGAGGACTTGCCTGCATTAGGACGACCGACTACAGCAATACGCGGAAGATCCTCTATGTCCTCCTCCTGCCTGTTCGCATCGAAATGACGGACCACTGCATCCAGAAGTTCTCCCGTTCCAAGACCGTTCATCGCCGACAACAAATACGGCTCACCAAGTCCCAGTCGATAAAACTCCGCCGCCTGATATTGCAGGTCAAACGTGTCTGCCTTATTGGACACCAATAAAATAGGCTTTTTCACCCGACGGAGCATGTTGGCAATCTCCGTGTCATATTCGTTGATACCGACTGTGACATCCACAATGTAAAGGATGACGTCTGCCTCCTCTACGGCAATAGTCACCTGACGACGGATCTCATTCTCAAAAATGTCTTCCGAACCCTCTACCCATCCGCCTGTGTCGATGATCGAAAACTCATGACCATTCCAAAAACTCTTTCCATACTGACGGTCACGAGTCGTTCCAGACACATCCGCCACTATGGCACGACGTGTCTGAGTCAGGCGATTAAAGAGCGTTGATTTTCCTACATTCGGACGACCAACGATTGCTACGATATTTCCTGCCATGGGATGTACGTCTTTAATGAGTTTTTATTCAGAGAGATTATAACCGAAATAACGGAGTTTATCCTCTCGGCTCCGCCAATCTTTTTCGACTTTGACAAAGATCTCCAGATAGACCTTCTTCTGAAAGAAGGATTCAATATCCTTACGGGCTGACATGGCCACCCTCTTGAGAGACTCCCCTCTCTTACCGATGATAATGCCCTTTTGAGACTCTCGCTCAACGTAAATCAAGGCATTGATCCGGATAATCGACTCCTCTTCCCTGAAACGCTCCACCACAACCTCCACCGAGTAAGGAATCTCCTTATCATAATGGAGCAGGATCTTCTCCCGTATGATTTCCGTAACAAAAAATCTCGCCGGTTTGTCGGTCAGGGAGTCTTTGTCAAAAAATGGAGGCGATTCAGGCAATAGTTCCTTGATGCGCTTGAGCAATAGATCCAAATTGAATCGATGCAAGGCCGAAATAGGTAGAATCTCCGCACGCGGTATCGTTTCTTTCCACTGCGCAACCAACGACTCTAAACGCTCCTGATCGATCAGGTCAATCTTATTGACGGCAAGCAACAACGGTGCCTCATTCTCATTGACCATCTTAACGAAACTCGCATTCTTGTCGGGAGAATCCACAGCATCCGTGACATATAGCAATACATCAGCATCCGTAAGGGCGGATTTCGAAAACTGTAACATCGATTCCTGCAACTTATAATTCGGCTTCAGAACTCCTGGTGTGTCGGAATAGACAATCTGGAAATCCTCTCCGTTGACAATGCCCATAATACGATGACGCGTCGTCTGGGCTTTGCTTGTAATGATAGATATACGCTCCCCAACCAACGCATTCATCAACGTTGACTTTCCTACATTCGGATTCCCTACAATATTTACAAACCCGGCCTTATGCATGGCATTGAACAAAAGTCTATTGTATTTTTCGTTTCTAAACAGAATTCTTCATTCACGATTGCATAGGACATTCTTCGAGAGATACAAAAAGCACGGCTTTGATAGTCGTGCTTTCTTTTTCAGCATCTGTCGCTCTTGTCAACGAGGATCATAAGCCCACTTCATATAGGCTCCTGCCCAGGAAAAACCCGCTCCAAAAGCAGCCATGACAATATTGTCTCCCTTCTTCAGACGTTTCTCGAAATCCCATAGACACAGGGCAATCGTTGCTCCCGAGGTATTTCCATAACGCTGAATGTTGATCAGTACCTTGTCATAAGGGACGTTAATACGATTCACCGCAGCATCAATAATTCGCAGGTTTGCCTGATGAGGAATGAACCAATTGACATCCTCCGAACGAAGATGATTACGCTCCATGATCGAGGCCGAGACATCTGCCATGTGCGTGACGGCAAACTTATAAACCGTAGGACCTTTCTGCCAAAGATAATGCATGTGATCCCGTACAGTTTCCTCCGTAGCTGGATAAGCAGAACCTCCTGCCGGAAGCTTCAGGAACTGACCTCCACTTCCATCCGTGTGGATTTCAGCATCCATCCAGCCGTACTCATTGTTCGGCTCAAGAAGCACTGCCGCAGAACCGTCACCAAAAAGCGGACACGTGGAACGGTCCGTATAATCAGTGATACTGGACATCTTCTCCGCACAGACGACAATGACCTTCTTGTATCTTCCACTCTGAATGAAAGACGAAGCCGTCTCCATCGCGGTCAGAAAACCACAACAAGCAATCGACAGGTCAAAAGCAAAAGCATTCTTGATTCCCACCTTGTCACATATCATCGATCCACAATTCGGAAAGACATGATCCGGCGTGGTCGTTGCGCATATCACCAACTCAATCTCGTCTGCGCCGACACCCGTCTTTTCCAACAATTGCTTTACTGCCAAAGCTCCCATTTCCGATGAACCCACACCCTCGCCCTTGAGGATACGACGCTCCTTGATGCCAACGTGGGACATGATCCACTCATCGTTGGTATCAACCATTCTGCTCAACTCATCGTTTGTCAGAACATAGTCTGGGACATAGCCACCGACTCCGGTAATTGCTGCATACATAGCGATTGTTTTTTGGGGGATTACCTACTGATCTGCCATCACTTTCTCCGCAAATACAAGAAATTGGAGAGTATTTTATATGAATTGCTTTTTATCAAACCAGATATACAGAACCAAGATTGCTTGGACTCTATACCATGGCTCAAAAAAAGAACTGTTCTAAATAAACGAATCGGACTTTCTGCAAAAAGCCGATTCGAAAACCTTTTTTTCCCTGCTATTAGACCAGGTAGCGACGGTTCCTATTTCTCCAAAGACTCTGTCTCCTTGGAGATTGCCAGCTTCCCTCTGTAGAACCCACATTCAGGACATACAGTATGAAAAATATGCAAAGCTCCGCAGTTAGGGCATGCTACCAAGGTAGGTGCTTTTGCCACATAGTGAGTTCTTCTTGCTGCAGTTCTTCTGTTCGATTGTCTTCGTTTAGGATGTGCCATGTTTTTTTATTTAATATGTTTTGTTTTCTTCTTTTATTTTAATGGGCTTCATTGCCTGTCAGACATTCCTGCGTGTCTTTCTCTAAAAAAGACTCACAAGTCTCTGATCAAAGACTCCCTTGCTTTTCCGCCAGTTTCTTCAACGCATTCCAACGTTCGTCCGGTTCCGTCTTTTCCGTGCGGCATCCCGCTCCATGACGCTCCAGCTGACTCATCATCTCTGGATTACACTGCCCCTCTTCATGTTCATGGACAATCGGTATTTGAAGTGCGATGAGCTCATACAAATGCCATTCCAGATCCAAGACTCCTTCCTTCTCATCTACTATCAGCAGATCGTCACCTTCGTCCAACTCTGCCTCACCCATCCTCACAAAAAAGCGATCCTCGACATCTATCGGCACTTCCACGTCATCCAGACATCGATTACAGGGAATCGTGATCGTACCATGAATACCGACCTCTACGTCAAACGTCTCTCCAGAACGAACCGAGACTTCAACATCTAAATGACCTCCCGTTATCTCAGTCCCCTCTTTGGAAACAAAAAACGAATCATCCAATTCATACCGAAACTCACTCTTTCCAACCGGAAGCGAACGTAAGTCTATTCGGTAATAATCAAAGGATTCCATATTTTTCGACTTTACGAAAAAACTTTGCAAAGTTACACTTATTATCTTTCATAACAAGTCTTTCGTGTTACTTTTTTTGTTTCTTCTCTTTCTTTTTCTTCCTATTCTCTTGTTTTGCGAGCACAATACTGAAGGTTGTACCACAGCCCTCTTCGCTCCACTTGACAAAGATTCGTCCTTTGTGATATTCATTCACAATGCGCTTGGCCAACGACAACCCAAGCCCCCAGCCACGACTCTTGGTTGTATAACCCGCCTTGAAGACATCATCCCATTTCGACTTCGGAATGCCGATTCCCGTATCTGTGACGTCAATCGTCACGTGAGCATCGTCCTCCGTCATCAGTACGTCAATCCGACCTACCCTTCCTCCCATCACGTCCATGGCATTCTTACACAGATTTTCAATGACCCACTCAAACAACGGTACGTTAAGCGGGATTTCTAAACCCTCCTCACACTGACTGATAAATCCGATCTCCGTCCCTTTGGAGGCACGCTGACGCATATAGCCTAACGCCGCCTCCACTACATTACGGATATCCGCCGGTTTTAACTCCGGACGAGACCCTATCTTTGAGAATCGCTCCGTGATAACCTGCAAACGGTGGATATCCTTGTCCATCTCCCCATACATCTCCTCGTCTTCCGAATGCTTCATACGCATCAGTTCTACCCACCCATTGAGCGACGAGATGGGAGTACCCAACTGATGAGCCGTTTCTTTACTCAGACCAACCCACACATCGTCTTGCTCCGACCGGCGGACACTGAGGAAGAAAAACAAAAGCATAAGACAGAAGATCGATACGACTGACAATATGCCGAACGTAAAGTATCGGACATTGCGCAGCGTCGCGCTCTCATCATAATAGACATATTGAAATCCATCTCCCACATCAATGCGAATGGGAGAGTGAATCTTGGAGAATTGTGTCACACATTTTCGGACATAAGACTCCTGCTCCGCCGACGATGCAGGCAACTGGATATTACGGGCTCCACTCTCTCCACCTACCAACCGACCCGCTTCATCTACAAGGAGTACTGGGATGTCATCATTGGAGTTGATGATCTTCAACAGAAAGGACACGTCCTCTTCCTCGTCTGCTTCCGCCAAACGCATCATGGACTCCGCCCACAAGGCGATACGCCCTTCCTCATTCTTCAGCATGGACTGCTCGAAACGATGCACCAAAACGATCGTAGTAACAATGATCAGCAACGCAGCCATCACGAAGCTGATCTTAATCCATCGATATCTATTGCTGTAACTTCTCATCGGACAACATCCCTGCCTCTTTATCCTCGCCCATCACCGGGCAAAGACGGATACCTTAACGATACTTGGACTCACTTTCGTCATCACGTATGCTTAGATAACTGTTATAGCGGGATTCACTGATCACATGGGACTCGACCGCCTCCTTTACAGCACATCCCGGCTCGTTGATGTGCTGGCAGTTGGCAAAACGACACCCTTTCGATTCTCGGAATATCTCTGGAAAATAGTGCGAGATCTCATCCTTTTTCATATCAACGACTCCGAATCCTTTGACTCCAGGCGTATCGACGATATATCCTCCGTTCTTCATCGCATACATTTCTGAAAAGGTGGTCGTATGCATACCCTTTTTATGATAGGAAGAAATATCATTGGTTCGCGCCACCTCTTCCCCCTCCATGGCATTGACCAACGTGGACTTGCCGACACCCGAATTTCCAGAGAACAAGGTCACCTTCCCACTAAGAAGCGCACGCAGTTCGTCAACCCCTTCACCAGTGACAGACGAGGTTCGGAGCGTCCCATATCCTATCGAATGATACAACGTCTCCAATCCTTCCAGATACTCCAGATCGAAAGGATCGTACAAATCAATTTTATTAAAGACTAGAACCGCAGGAATACCGTATGCCTCAGCCGTAACCAACAACCGGTCTATGAAAACAGGTGATGTCTCAGGATGACGGACAGTCACCACAGGCACAAAAAGATCCAGATTGGCCGCTATGATTTGAGAGGCTTTCGAAAGATTGCTCGATCGACGGATAATATAATTCTTGCGGTCAGCAATATCCGATATCAGACCGGTTTCTTCTTTGTCCGTCTCAAAGTAAACCCTGTCCCCGACTGCTACGGGGTTCGTACTGCGTATATCTCGCAAACGGAAGGTTCCCTTCACTTTGCAAGCATAGTCCCGACCTTCTTCCGTCCGGACGATATACCAACTTCCCGTATTTTTTATCACCAATCCTTCCATCCCTTCATTTATTGAACGAACAAATCCTTTCGATATACCAAAGGGCTGAGTCAAATTTTTCGATGAGCCAAAAGAACAATGATAACTCGACCGAATCATTGCCTTGGCAAGAAATAACGGTCACGACCAATAGAAAACAAAAGGTCTGCTGATCGATTGAAAAAAAGATAATGAACCGACCTCAGACAGTCATCACCTCTTTTTCCTTTGCCGCAAACAACTCGTCGATCTTCTTGATATATCTGTCGTGAATCTTCTGAACCTCTGCTTCGCCGTCCTTTTCAACGTCCTCGCTCATACCGTCTTTGACGGCCTTCTTCAAACCCTCAATGGCATCTCTGCGTGCATTACGAACCGTCATCTTCGCATTTTCACATTCCTGCTTACACTTCTTGACCAATTCCCTACGACGCTCCTCTGTGAGCGGCGGTATCTGTAGGCGAAGCATCTCTCCATTGTTGATCGGCATGATCCCAATCTCCGAATTGATGATGGCACGCTCTATCACGGACAGCATGTTTTTCTCCCACGGCTGAATAGCAATGGTACGCTGGTCAGGTGTCGTCACCGATGCTGCCGAACTGATGGAAGCCTGCGTTCCATAATAGTCTATACGGATAGGATCCAATATCTTCACATTGGCCTTCCCGGCTCGGATACGTCCCAATGCCTCATCCAAATACAAGATAGACTCCTCCATCTGTTCCTCCGCCTTAGCGAGGTATTCTTTTACTTCTGCCATTTTTCTTTCTGTAAAAATTTTATTGTTTGTTTTCTGTTTTGCTATGCTAACTTCACAAGGGTGCCGATCTTCTCACCCATCATCACCTTCTTGAGATTACCCACTTTGTCCATATCAAAGACATAAATAGGCATACCGTTCTCCTTACACATCGTCGTGGCAGTGAGATCCATCACCTTCAGCCCTCGTGTATAGATTTCATCGTACGTTATCTCCTCAAACTTCGTGGCTGTCGGATCCTTCTCCGGATCTGCCGTATAGATTCCATCCACCCTTGTTCCCTTCAACATAACATCGGCTTCTATCTCTATAGCACGCAACGACGAACCGGTATCCGTTGTGAAATAAGGATTCCCAGTTCCTGCCGAGAAGATAGCAATCTCTCCTCTTTCAATCGTTTCCAATGCCTTCTGCTTGCTGTAGAATTCTCCGATAGGCTCCATTCGGATCGCCGTCAACACTCGCGCCTTTACACCCTTGGAGTTCAAGGCTGAACTCAGCGCCAGACTGTTGATGACCGTTGCCAACATACCCATCTGATCTCCCTTCACTCGGTCAAATCCCTTGGAACTGCCACTCAATCCCCGGAAGATATTTCCTCCGCCAATGACAATCCCTATCTCTACACCCATCTTATGTATTTCCGCTATCTGTTCCGCGTACTCCGAGAGACGGACTTCATCAATCCCATATTGCTTCTCCCCCATGAGCGACTCGCCACTCAACTTTAGTAAAATACGTTTAAATCGAACCATACCCGCTTTCCTTATTTCTTCAGACGATTGATTAATATTTTACAAATATAGAAAAAAAACGAAAATCTCCTTTTTTTCAATAACTGACTGACAAAGACACGTATTCATCCTCCGCCGTCATCAATACTCTGCCAGGAAATGAATGACCGCACATACATTCCTGTTCGTTCTGACAGACCCACCCGTCCAATCAAAAGTTTCTTCCAATAATCACAGACAGGGAAATCAGTGCACCCAAGTACCGTCCCCCTGCTTGCACAAACGATGCGATGATAGGATGTCATTTCAAACAAATCCGCCCATCGCTCGCAGAATACATTTTCTCACTTTTTCTTTCTTTAAAGACCATACTTGAATCACAAAATAACTGATAATAAATTGTTTATAGAATGATGAGTATTGTAAAAAAAACCAATTTTCAGACACAATTCTTGGAATTACATAACAAAATGTTTACTTTTGCATTGTTCGTACTGTTTATTGTTGTATAAACAAACCTTAAATCTATTTATTATATGAAGTCTTTATCACTGCAAAAGGCTCTTGCCTTTCTGTGCGTGCTTCTGTTTGGTTGCAGCCTCTCCGCTCGCAACCTGACACTGCAAAGCACCATCTCTTCGCCCGAACCATTGAAGGGTATCGTGTTCTGGCCTGAACAAGCCGCAGACCACAGCGACCTGCAGAACTCCATCTCGCTGGAATACAGCTACTGTCTTCCATGCCAGGTGGTAACAGGTAAAACCGACGGAGTAATCCAGTACAACTGGACATCGTTCGAGAATTTACTGAACGACATTGTTTCGCGCGGACATCAGGCCATCATTCGATTCCGCTACGAATACCCTAACGAGACTCTCAAGAACATCTCGACCTGTACCTGCAACCAAGCCGGTGCCACCGCCGTTCCGCTCTATATAAAGAACGGAAGCTACGGCTATGGACCGGAATACAGCAAGACAGTGAAGGGAGATGGAAAAACCTTCTATGCTGACTGGACCAACGATGAGCTCAAATGGTTTACCAAACAGTTCTATACCGATTTCGCTGCTCGGTACGACAACGACCCTCGTATCGCATTCATCCAAGTCGGATTCGGTCACTGGAGCGAATACCATATCTTCGATGACAACGGACTTCCTTCTGGATGGAAGGGCAAATACTTCCCAGACGATGCCTACCAGAGCGAGTTCCTCCAACATATCAACGCAACGTTCAAGAACACTCCTTGGAGCATTTCCATCGATGCCGCTGACGACTCCTATACCCCGATTGCAGGAAACAGCACGCTGCTGGGACTCAATTTCGGTCTCTTCGACGACTCTTTCATGCACGCCAAACATGATATCGCTCAAGGCGAAGGTTGGAACGAAACCGAATGGATAACCATGGGTAAAGACCGGTGGAAAAGAGCACCGGGCGGCGGTGAAATCAGTTACTACACCGAAAACGATCAACATAACTTCCTGAATCCTGACGGCATGTACGGCGTGACTTGGGAAGATGCTGCTGCTAAATACCACATTTCCTATATCATCGGAAACGATGCCCCTGACGGACCTTATGCCACGGCAAGTCGTCTCAACGAAGCAAGAATGAAAGCCGGATACAGTTTCGAGATAACAGCCTATTCAACCGATGGAACCAGCATCTCCGCTACTGTCAAGAATAACGGTGTGGCACCAATCTACCACGATGCTTATGTAACCGTTAAGAATGTCCGATCTACGACATCTCTCAAAGGCCTTCTGCCTGGAGAAAGCAGATCATGCACCGTGTCGGGCATTTCCGTCGGTGCTGCCGAGAACCCGGCTCTTACCATCACCTCCGACAAACTCCTATCAGGCAAGACAATCCCATATCTCGCCAACCTCACAGGAGAAGGTTCTACTCCTACTCCAGACGACCCGATCGCTCCGGCCGTAACCGCAACACCGGGTTCGCAGAACGTGACGCTCGGATCGGCGATCACGCCGGTAGTCTTCACTTCCGATTCCGTAGCTACGTTCGCCGTGACCGGCATCGACGGTACTGGACTCTCCTACGTCGTGGCTGCCGACGGCAAGAGCGTGACCGTCTCCGGTACGCCGACCGCCGCAGGAGCCATCAACCTCTCCGTCACCGCTACGGCACATGAACTGACCTCCGCCGCTGCTACTGCCACCGTCAACGTCACCGACGGCGGCGCTTCCACCGTCTCCGACTGGTGGAACTTCTCCGACGATGACTTCACCGCTCTGCCTTCCGACATGAAGACGAATCAGCTTGTTCGCGGCTTACGTATCTTGGCAACAAGTAGCAAGAACGTGACGACGGGCTCTTCTTCCTATACCTTCTCCGACGGAGAGGCGCTTTCGAATTATATTGACCTCAAAGGAGGAGGCGCAAAGGATGCAAACCGATCTCTCAAATTCAAGGTCAACGGCTCATGTACCATCACAGCGTATGCACAGGCATCCGGCAGCAGAACCGTTGTCTTTGCAACGGATGCGGGCAGCAACTTAGAAAACACACAAATCACCGGTAGCGGATACCATGTCCTTACTCAGGAATATGTCGGAACAGCCGATTCGATTCAGATTTTCTCTAAGTCGAGCGGCATCAAGTTCTACGGAATCAAGGTATCGTACAGCGGAAGTTCGACTCCGGTCGCTCCGGTCGTAACCGCCACTCCGGCTTCGCAGAACGTGACGCTCGGATCGACGATTGCTCCGGTAGTCTTCACCTCTGATTCCGTAGCAACCTTCGCCGTGACCGGCACCGAAGGCACTGGACTTACCTATGTCGTGGCTG
>OCVV012826683.1_pt1 | contig 91426 bp, 72 predicted proteins | sample 1539721 | NCBI WGS metagenome assembly OCVV01 (sample SAMN02144230, study PRJEB22623) | gut metagenome | biome: sheep rumen | host: Ovis aries | place: New Zealand
ACCGTTGCCACCTTGCAACACTACTTGAGAATCAGCGTGTTACGTGTGGCAACGAGGTGACAAGGGTGACAACGAATGGCGTTTTTGCCCTAAATATTCACTCAACACAGTTACTATGTTCATCAAAATACTGCATGGGGGTTGCGAAGCCCCGGGCTCCAAGGGTCGAAGGTGCCGCCTCCGTGGGCTGGAGGTGCCGCCTCCGTGGGCTGGAGGTGCCGCCTCCAAGGGCTGAAGGTGCCGCCTCCAAGGGGCGAAGCCCGGGGCTCCGTGGGTCGTAGCTATGGGCTTCAAAGTACAACTATGGGCATCGTGGATGAAGGCCCTATCATGCTGAATTGCAATCAAACTTGGTTTACAAAGTAAATCAATTTGATTTACTCAGCAATTCAATTTGATTTACTTTGTAATTCAATTTAATAATAGTAAATAAAAACTTATGTGCCATACTTTATTAATTATTTTATTTCCTTAGGAGTCACCCCGAACTCTTCCTTGAAATACTTGGAGAATAGCCGGGGAGAGTTGAAGCCTACCTGGTAGGCGACTTCGGAGACATACATCCCACTCTGCTCCAGCAACTGCTTACCACGCTTGAGACGTATCAAACGGACAAACAGCACAGGAGTCTTACCTGTCAGATGGTAGAGTTTCTTATATAACTGAGAACGGTGAACGCCCATCTCATTACTTAACTCCTCGACACCAAAATCCGGGTCACTGATATGTGCCTCCACGATACTGATGGCATGTGCGATAAACTGCTCATCAAGGGATGTCACAGTAATCTCGGAGGGTTCTATATCCACCTCCTGGGCAAAGCGCTCATGCTGTTTCTGGTTTCTCTCCACTAATTTATGGATGCGCTGCCGGAGTATTTCCATACTGAAAGGTTTCGTGATATAGTCATCCGCACCAGCCTCCAAGCCCTGCAGCTCGTCACCAGCCATACTCTTTGCCGTCAGGAGTATCACGGGGATATGCGAAGTGTTAATATCCGTCTTTACACGACGGCACAGTTCTAATCCATCCATCTCAGGCATCATCACATCACTGGTAATCATGTCTACATCCTTCTTGCTCAACAGATCAAGAGCCTCAGCACCATTGACAGCAGTCAATATATTGTAATCACCTTCCAGGCTCTGCCGCATATAAGCAAGGAAATCCTTGTTATCCTCAACAAGTAACAGTGTAGGCAAGCCCTCCTTTTCTGACGACTGACGACCGGCATTTTCCTGTTTGACATCCATGGGGGAGATTTCTTCTGCCTGTTTTGACGGATCACCATTCTTCTTTAAAGGAATGGTGAAACGGAATACTGAGCCCGTCCCCTCTGGTTGATCAGACACGGTGATGTCGCCACCTTGTAGACGAACATACTCACGGACGATATGAAGACCGATGCCACTACCCATAGACATGCGGTTTCCTGACGCTGACTGGAAGAAGCGGTCGAAGATACGATCCTTGTCTGCATCAGGAATACCGACTCCTGTATCAGCCACCGTCACGACAACCTGTCGGTCGGCAATATCCACCCCTACGGTAACACTCCCTCCTGCATCAGTGAACTTAAAAGCATTCGACAAAAGATTCATCATAACCTTTGTCATCTTGTCCTTATCGAAGAAAGTATCCACATGCTCCACATACGACTGGAAGGAGAAACTGACCTGTTCTTTTTCCGCTTTCAGTTGGAAAGAGTTACAGACATCCCGCAACAAAGTGATAATATCGCCATAGGAAGAAACCAGTTTCTCACGTCCTGACTCCAGACGGCGGAAATCAAGAATTTGGTTTACCAAAGAAAGCAGATGGTCCGCACTGCGATGAATCATCTGAAGGGTTGACAACTGCTGAGGGTCCTTCACTTGTTTAGACAGTTCCTCTACAGGACTGATAATCAAGGACAGAGGTGTCCGTAAATCATGACTGATATTGGTGAAGAAACGGAGTTTCATCTCATTCATCTGTTCCTGCTGCTCCTGTTGCAGCTGCAACTCATGAATCCGCTGTTTGTAAACACGACGATGATGATAGTAACGGACAACACCCCATACCGTCAGGACTACAATAACTATATATAAGAGGAAAGCCCACCAAGACAACCAAAACGGCGGAGCGATATGTATTGCCAGCAACAGACTCGGTTGTGAGAATTGTGTACGGGTAAGTAACTGATAATCACCTGATGGCAGGTTAGAGAAGACGATAGTCCGTCCCTCTATAGGATGCCAGGTGTCTGAGAATCCTTTCAACTGATAATAATAGGCATCTGCAGAGAAACCATCATTATCAGGATTGGAACACTCTATCACGAGATTATTTTCATGGTAGCTCAAGGAAAGTTCATGAATGAAAACAATATCCTTTCCCAGAGTCTGAGGAGTTAACAGCCTGTCATTAACACTAACCGCCCCCAGTAATAGCTGGTGTGATTCCTCCAGCTGATTAACCTGCGACAAGAGTTTACGGGTATCCACCCGCTGGTAGCCCGTTGTCGTACCCAGCCAGAGAATACCATTGGCATCTATCTCACTGGCACGGAAATTATAGTATAGCTGCTTGCCATCAGGATTGATATTGAAGGAATAACGGTCAAACTTGCTCCTGTCCTCTAATTGATGACGCAGCATGAGTAATTCCGTGGGAGTAACAATCCAGACATTCCCATCCTTGTCAACAGAGATATTTTTTAATGGGGCATGCTTTAAATCGGCTAACACCTTCACTTCCCTGCCGCTGGCATCCAACAAGGTCAAGCCCTCACAGCCCTCATTACCAAGCATCCAAACATAATCGTCTTTATCTACACACAAGTAACGGAAACGCCCGTCACACACTTTCTCCCAGACAAGGTCTTTGCCTGCCTTATAAAGCCCTTCGGTGGTTGCAGCATAGAGCTGATGTTTATGATACGCTAAATCTAATGCGTATGATGGTTTCAAATGCGTGTTCATGGTATCACCTGTTACAGGGTTAAGCCACCACACACCTTTTCCTAATAAGGCAACAAAGAATTCACCTTTGTCATTCTCAACGACATCATAGGGTGAGCTGTCCTTGAAATAGCGAGTGGTATTTCCATTCTGTTGCCGGTGCCACAGCCCTTGATAATAGAGTCCGATCCAAAGTGAGCCGTCTTTACCTGAATGAAGTGCTGTAGCAGAACCGTTACCCATGATGTTCTTGTCAGTATCCCCATCATGAAGGTACACGCCACGATTTTCCATTCCAATCCACATGCCTCCGTTATGTGGAGCTGGTGCAAAAGTGAGAATGTCGGAAATGGACTCTTGTGTCGCCATGTCCACAATTTTGTTGAGAGAATAGTTCTCCTGATGACTGGTACAAATTGACAAACCGCCTTTGGTATAGGATATCCACATCGCCTGCCGTTTCTTGTCATAATAGAGCATGTCTATTTTGTTACTCTGAAGACTATTGCCATCCCACGTGGAATGTACTAAATGAGCAAGAACGTGTCCGTCAATATCACAAAGGTAAATACCATCCGAGTCCGTGGCTATCCATAATTGCTGCTTACCATCCAATTGAAATCCCGCAATATTTGAGGGAATCTGAACGACCAACACCCACTGACGATGCAAATGATCATATTTCCACACCTTATTATCATACCATACCCAGACATTACCCGCCTCATCCATATTGACAAGTTTATGAGCATGGTACCCCTCAGGAAGTGTCACCTGACGAATGATTCGCTTTTCTTTGATGGAAAGAACATAAAGGCTCTTGTTGGAAATGAGAGCGTAACAGGTTTCATTACGGCAGACAGCAATAATATACTCTTCTGCTCCTATAGAAAGACTTGTCACTTTTCCTGTCTTCTGATCCAACCAATAGAGTTTGTTGTCTTTGGTTGCAAGCGTATGTCCTTCCTCATCGGCATTCACATCAAACTCTTTCCATACTTTGATGTTTCTTTTAGCAAACATCGCAGGGACATCTTCCACAAACTCATTGCGCTGTGGATGATAATAATAAACATCATTATCTATCGTTTTGACCCATAATCCACCTTCTGAATCACCAGTAATCTTATTGACGCTCATATTGATGTCGGAAGACAGCCGCTGGTAACTTCCGGGATTCCTGCTCTCCAACTGTGGCATACTCAGTATTCCTGAGGAAGTACCTAACCATACTATGCCATTTGTGTCACGGTAGACGGCACGTACGCTATAGCCTTTTGTATTTATATGACGGAATTGCAGGTTCTTCTGTGCGTGGATTGACAGAATACTTACAAAAAAGAAAATAAACGCATAGTATTTCCGCATAAGTCTCAGGTTCTTATTTCTGCTGCAAAGATAGTGCTTTTTTCCGAATTACGACATCAAAACGTATAAGAGTATATGTCACAAATGTTGCAAAAATGTACCATAACAACCGGGTGCTATTGCATCTTTCAATTTTTAGAGTTATCTTTGCAGCAAAATCATTAACACGTCAAATATGAAGAATCTAAAACAAAGACTCATGATGGGCGTTATCCTTGCCCTCATGGTAATGCCGGGAAAGGCACAGAAATGGGAACATTTAGCAGACACCCCGCAGATGGGATGGAGTACATGGAACAAATTTCAGGGAAATATCTCTGAAGACATCATTAAGGGTATAGCGGATGCCATGGTGGAAAGCGGACTGCGTGATGCCGGCTACACCTATATCAATATTGATGACTGCTGGCACGGCAAGCGTGACGCGGACGGTTTCATACAGGTGGACAGCAAGAAATTCCCTAATGGCATGAAGGCTGTTGCGGACTATGTCCACAGCAAGGGACTGAAACTGGGTATCTACAGTGATGCCGGGACAGGTACCTGTGCAGGAATGCCCGGTTCTTTAGGACATGAATACCAGGATGCCATCCAATATGCCCGTTGGGGAGTGGATTATCTGAAATATGACTGGTGCAATACGACCAATGTCAACCCACAGGGTGCCTACCAACTCATCAGTGACGCACTGCGTGCTTCGGGTCGCCCGATATTCCTCAGTATGTGTGAGTGGGGAAACAGCCGCCCTTGGAAATGGGCAAAGGAGATTGGTCACTCTTGGCGAACAACCCCCGATATCTGGTGCGACTTCGACTCTCTGCGGGTCTTTGAGGCAGGGTACACGCAATTTGGTGTGATGCAGTGTATCCAGTTCAACGACTCCCTCCGTCAGTATGCCGGCAAGGGGCACTGGAACGACCCCGACATGCTGGAGGTAGGCAATGGAATGACTGAGAATGAGGACCGTGCTCACTTCACGATGTGGTGTATGATGGCGAGTCCTCTCATCCTGGGAAACGACCTTCGTTCCATGAGTGAGGCAACACGCAACATCATCATGAATAAGGAGATGATAGCTGTTGACCAGGACACATTAGGTATTCAGGGCTTACACTATTGTGACCATGATGGACTGCAATTCTGGTTCAAGCCTCTTGTAGGGGGTGACTGGGCTTTTACTATTCTCAACCCGACAAAACAAGATATCACCTATGCGCTCAACTGGCAAGACTTTAACCTGACTGACAAAGAGGTGAGTGGTCTAAGCACTTCTTTTGATACGAAAGTCTATCAGGTATACAATCTGTGGACACATAAGATGGAAGGAAAGACCAATATCAAAAACAAGACAGAACGTAAACTGACGGTGAAAGCCCGTGACGTTGTCTCATATCGTTTAATCATAAAACAATAATCATGAAAAGAACAACACTATCCCTTATCTTCCTTTTTTTCGCTACTATCGGCATCCTTGCCCAAACCAGTACGAAGTTAGAGGCAGAAAATGCTAATTACGTGAATTGCAAACTGATTCAAGATAGCAAGTATTCTGGTGGGAAAGCACTGGAAATAACAAAAGAAAATGCCAAAATCACCTTTACCTACAATCAGTCGGAAAAAGGGAAATATATCGTCTATGTGGGCTATGACGGACTTCATGGCGACAAGGTGGTGAACCTTGCCGTGAACGGCAGTAACGGTACTTTCACGACCAAGGGGAGAGCAGAGACAGCCGTTGGTACTTTCTTTATGAATAAAGGCAATAACACCATCATTATCACTCCCGGTTGGACATGGTTCCGCATTGACTATATCCGCATCGAGAAGGATAATAGTATCTCTTTGCCTTTTAATATATCGCCAGCCCCTGTTGATCCTCAGGCAACAGCCAATGCTAAGAAAGTATACTCCTTCCTCTATAACAATTTTGGAAAGAAGACCATTTCTGGTATGATGACTGGTGACATGTCGTCTGCCAATGGGAATGTCACACAGCATGACGACATAAAGGCTGTCTATGAAGCCTCCGGCAAATACCCAGCCCTCGTTGGTTTCGACTTCATGAATACGACTGGTGCTTACGAGAATGCCGATTGGACTAAATCATATACCAATAATGTCATTGAGCTGGCAAAAGACACCTACAAGCGTGGAGGCGTTCCAACCTTCACATGGCACTGGCGTGACCCCAGCCGCAGCACTGGCGAGTTCTATTCTGATCAATGTAACATGAAGATTACCAATGCCTTAAAGAATGACGGCACATGGAACACCTCTTCTTCTCTCTATCAGTACATCATCAAGGACATCGATGCCATTGCCGATCATTTCCTGGAATTACAGAATGCTGGTGTCGCCTGTATCTTCCGCCCTCTCCATGAATCAAGTGGCGGTTGGTTCTGGTGGGGACGAGAGGGAGCGGAACCTTTCAAGAAACTCTACCATCTGCTTTACGATGAGATGGTGAATGTCAAGGGTGTTCATAATGTCATCTGGGTATGGAACGCTGGAGAGTATGACCAAGACTGGAACCCGGGCGAAGCCTATTATGATGTCGTCTCAGCGGATATCTATAACAAAAGTTTCGACTACTCCAGTAATTATGTCTTGTTTGACAAACTCAAAGTACTCACTGGAGGCAAGAAGATTCTCGCTTTATCAGAGAATGGTCCCATCCCTGATATCGACAAGGAGTTTGACGAGGAGGCTGTATGGTCGTGGTGGATGCCTTGGTATCACACATGGAATGGCAAATTCGTCGACCAGACCAGCAAGGAAGAATGGACGAAATGTATGAACGACAGCCGTGTCGTCACCCTTGAGGACTTATCCGCTGGCTGGGAAGCATACACTGGTATTCAGTCACCGAAAGTCGGCAAGCATACCAATCTTGCCATCTATGACCTTCAAGGTCACCGCCTCTCTGAAATACCACGCAAAGGGATGTATATCAGAGGGGGTAGAATTCTAATCAATAATTAAACCAACAATATGAACCTAAGAAAACTGATGACGGTGATAACTGTCTGGATGACAGTACTCACCATGAACGCACAGAATGTGAGAGAGGTCATCCGACTGGACGAGGGGTGGAAGTTCGCTTTCGGCAACGCCGCTGACCCTGCCAAGGACTTCGGGTGCGGAACGGAGTATTTCAACTACCTGACGAAGGCGAACTCGATTCATAACGAGGGACCATATTCCCCGAAGTTCGATGACTCGAAATGGGAGGAGGTGCGCATCCCCCACGACTGGGTGACCACCCTGTCGTATGAACAGAAAGCCAGTCATTCTCACGGTTATAAGACCGTAGGCTATAAATACCCTGAGACCAGCGTGGGATGGTATAGGAAGACTGTGAAAATTGAAGAATTGAAAAGTGGAAATACCGAAGACCTTCCCTGCAGGTATTATCTGCAGTTCGACGGTATCTTCCGCAATGCCCGTGTGTGGTTCAATGGGTTTTATATGGGCACGGAACCCAGTGGCTATGCCACTCAGGTATATGACGTGACGGAATATGTGAACTATGGAGGCGACAACCTCATCTGTGTACGTGCCGACGCTACCCTTGAGGAGGGTTGGTTCTACGAGGGTGCCGGCATCTACCGGGATGCATGGCTTGTCAAGACAGGTAAGGTGAGCGTGGCTCCCTTCGGTACTTTCGTCTATGCCGACATGAAAGCACCTTACACGACTGCCACGATGGTTGTAGAGACAGAGATCCATAACAGCGCCCTCGCCACACAGTCCTGCCAGGTGGAGCAACGCCTGCTGGATGCCGACGGAAAGGAGGTTGGCAGGATGGCTGCAGCAACAATGCAGTTAAAAGGCAAGCAGACCAGCAGTTGCAAACAACAGATGACGGTCAGTCACCCACACCTGTGGAGCACTACGGACCCTTACCTCTATCAGGTGGAGACCACAGTGAAGGTGGATGGCAAGGTGACGGATGTCTATACCACTACGACAGGTTTCCGTGAGGTGGTCTTCGATGCCGACAAGGGTTTTCTGTTAAACGGCAAGTCCATCGAACTAAAAGGTGCCAATATGCACCAGGACCATGCGGGCGTGGGGGCTGCCATCCCCGATGCCCTGCAGGCATGGCGCATCCAACAACTCAAAAAGTTCGGGTGTAACGCCTACCGTGCCTCGCATAACCCCATGACTCCTGCCCTGCTCGACATCTGCGACCGCGAGGGAATCCTCGTCATCGACGAGAACCGTCTCTCTGGTATCAACACCGAGCACCTGCGCCTCTTGGAGAATATGATCAAGCGTGACCGTAACCATCCTTCCGTCATCCTGTGGAGCGACGGTAATGAGGAATGGGGAATGGAGAATACCATCCAGGGAACACGCATCGCCGCTGCCATGAGGGAGTATACCAAACTGCTTGACCCCACCCGCCACTCTACCATCGCCAATGCCGGTGGCGGAGAGATGATTAAGGGACTTGACGTGGTAGGTTTCAACTATATCCTGCAGAATGATGTGGACAACCGCAAGAAGAACAACCCGACATGGAAGATAGTAGGTACGGAGGAGACGACGGGCTGTGGTACCCGCGGTGTCTATTTCGACAATCCGGAATTCCCTGGACGCATGGTATCGATGAACCGGAGCGCTGACAAGGACGGTACCTACAACCGTATCGAGCGTGGCTGGAAGTTCTATGCTGACCGCCCATGGGCAGCGGGACTCTTCTACTGGACCGGTTTCGACTACCGCGGCGAGCCCAACCCCCTGTCATTTCCTGCCCACGACTCAGAGTTCGGCATCCTCGACTACTGCGGTTTCTGGAAAGACGAGGCGTGGTATCTGAAGTCATGGTGGACCGACGAGCCCACCCTGCATATCTTCCCCCACTGGAACCTGCAAGGTCATGAGGGTGAGGAAGTGGAGGTATGGGCATACAGCAACTGCGACGAGGTGGAGCTGACGGTCAATGGCAAGAAGCTGGGTCGTCAGAAGATGCCTAAGAACGGACACTTGAAGTGGAAGGCGGTCTACCAGCCTGGCAAGGTGGTTGCCGTAGGCTATAAGAACGGTAAGCGCATCCTCACGGAGACGATAGAGACCACCAAACCTGCCGACAGGATTATCGTGAAGAGCAACCGCCCCAGCATCACTGCCGACGGACGGGATGTCGCCATCGTCACCATCGAGTTGCAGGATGCCAAAGGACGTGTCGTTCCTGATGCCTGCCAACCCCTGACCTTCCGTATTGAAGGCAACGGCCGCATCATCGGTGCGGGGAATGGTGACCCCTCCTATCCCGGTGCCGACCACCCGAAAGACAAGGACTGCAAGGAGTTCAGCATTCCTGCCTTCAACGGTTACGCACAAGTCATCATCCAGAGTGAGAAGAGTGCCGGCAATATCCTGTTGCAATGCACCTCCACCGGACTGAAGAGCGGCACCGTCAATATCCGGTCTGCACAATAAGGAACACGCACACATATACAAAAGTCGGGCAAATACTTTGCTATTTGCCCGATTTTATTTAATTTTGCACCAAATTTGTAAAAACTAAGAAGAAAGATGATGACAGCTAACGAGATTCGTGAATCGTTTAAGAAGTTTTTCGAGCAGAAGCAGCATGCTATCGTGCCCTCTGCTCCTATGGTGATTAAGGACGACCCTACCCTGATGTTCACCAATGCGGGAATGAACCAGTGGAAGGATATCATATTGGGCACACGTGACCCTGAGCCACGCCGTCGTGCCGATACCCAGAAGTGCCTGCGTGTCAGCGGTAAGCATAACGACTTGGAGGAGGTGGGTCATGACACCTATCACCACACCATGTTCGAGATGCTCGGCAACTGGTCGTTCGGCGACTATTTCAAGGAGGGTGCCATTGATATGGCATGGGAATACCTGGTGGACGTGCTGAAACTGAATCCTGAGGATCTGTATGTCACCGTCTTTGAGGGTGATTCCTCTGAGGGACTGGAGCGTGACGACGAGGCTGCCGGCTACTGGCTGAAACATGTGCCTGCCGACCATATCATCAACGGCAACAAGCACGACAACTTCTGGGAGATGGGCGACACAGGTCCCTGTGGTCCCTGCTCTGAGATTCATGTCGACTCCCGCACGGAGGAAGAGAAGAAGAACGGTCCTACGGGTCGTGAACTGGTCAACAAGGACCACCCGCAGGTCATCGAGATATGGAACCTCGTGTTCATGCAGTATAACCGCAAGGCTGACGGCTCACTGGAGAAGCTCTCCATGAACGTCATCGACACCGGTATGGGCTTCGAGCGTCTGGTGCGTATGATGCAGGGGAAGCACTCCAACTACGACACGGATGTCTTCCAGCCTATCATCAAGGCGGAGGAGCAGATCTGCGGCATGAAATATGGAGAGAAGGAAGAGACGGATGTCGCCATGCGAGTATGTGCCGACCACCTGCGTGCCGTCGCTTTCTCCATCGCTGACGGACAGCTGCCCTCAAATGCCAAGGCGGGTTATGTGATCCGCCGCATCCTGCGCCGTGCCGTCCGCTATGCCTATACCTTCCTCGGTCAGAAGGACGGATTCATCTATCAGCTCGTTCCCACCCTCGTTCATGAGATGGGTGATGCCTTCCCTGAGCTGAAGGCACAGCAGACACTGATCACCAAGGTCATCAAAGAGGAGGAGGAGTCTTTCCTGCGTACCCTCGACAAGGGTATCGCCATGCTGAACGATGCAATGGAGAAGTTGAAGGCTGAAGGTAAGAACCAGCTGGATGGCGTACAGGCTTTCCGTCTGTTCGACACTTACGGATTCCCCCTCGACCTCACTGAGCTGATCTGCCGTGAGAACAACTTCACCGTTGACGAGGAGCAGTTTAATGTGGAGATGCAGAAACAGAAGGAGCGTGCCCGTAATGCCGCTGCCGTGGAGAACAGCGACTGGACGGAGCTGAAGGCTGGCGAACAGCAGTTCGTGGGCTACGACTATACCGAATACAACTGTCATATCCTGCGCTACCGCAAGGTAACCCAGAAGAAGAACGAGTTCTATGAGCTGGTTCTCGACGCCACTCCTTTCTATGGCGAGATGGGTGGACAGGTCGGTGACTGCGGTGTGCTCTGCAACGAGAATGAGACCATCGAGATTATCGACACCAAGCGTGAGAACAACCAGAGCGTACATATCGTCAAGCAGCTGCCTAAAGACCCCACAGCGGAGTTCATGGCATGTGTGGATACCGACAAGCGTGACGCTTCTGCCGCCAACCATACCGCTACGCACCTGCTCGACTATGCGTTGAAACAGGTACTGGGCGACCATGTGGAGCAGAAGGGTTCGTATGTGTCACCTGACACCCTGCGCTTCGACTTCTCTCACTTCCAGAAGGTGACCGACGAGGAGTTGCGCCAGGTGGAGCGGATGGTCAATGACATGATCCGTCAGGACATCCATATCGACGAGCATCGTGACGTTCCGTTCGACGAGGCAAAGAAACTCGGTGCCATCGCCCTCTTCGGTGAGAAATACGGGGATAAGGTGCGTGTCGTACGCTTCGGACCGTCCTGTGAGTTCTGTGGTGGTATCCATGCCAGCTCGACAGGTCGTATCGGTTTCTTCAAGATTATCTCGGAGAGCAGCGTGGCTGCCGGCATCCGCCGTATCGAGGCAAAGACGGGTAAGGAGTGTGAGGACTTGCTGTACGTGATGGAAGACCACATGAAGGCTATCAAGGCTTTGTTCAATAACGCCAAGGACTTAGAGGGTGTCATCCAGAAATACATCGACGAGCATGATGCCATGAAGAAGGAGATAGAGTCGTTCCAGGCTCAGGCTGTGGAGCGCACGAAGAACTACCTGATGAAAGAGATCCGCACCATCAATGGTGTCAATGTCATCTCACGTGTCGTGGAGATGCGGCCTGCCGCTGTCAAGGACCTCGTCTTCCAGTTGCGTGCCGCCGTGGAGCCTCCCTTCCTCTGTGCCATCGGCTCGAAGTTCCAGGACAAGCCTCAGCTCAGTATCATGATGAGTGATGACATGGTGAAAGACCATGGACTGAATGCCGGACAGATGGTTCGCGAGGCGGCAAAGCTCATCCAGGGTGGTGGCGGCGGTCAGCCCCACTATGCACAGGCTGGCGGTAAGAATGCCGACGGTCTCAGCGCTGCCGTCGACAAGGTCATCGAACTGGCGAAACTCTAAAATACCCCTTAGCCAAGGAACTATAGGTGTTTGGGATATCCCTTCTGGGGTATCCCAATATTTGTTATGGGGGGATACTCCAATATCATACAAAAATTCCGATAGTCGTATTAAACAATATGAAAATCATTTAAAACTTATTGTTTTAACAAAATAATTATTATCTTTGCATGATAATGTAGTACTACTATTAAACATGGAAGGATTTCAGAAGAATCTCCTGCTGACGTGGAAAAACATCCAGTCGGAGTTCCATTGACATATAGGGAATTCATTAACTTTATCAATCATTATAAACAGAAGTGATATGCCACAATTCATAGATACAGAAAAAAAGATATGCGAATTGTTTACACAAGGAACTGTCTTCGACTATAATGGCGTACGATATACGGTGTCCTCATCCGCTGCGAAGCCTACGACCAAAAAGGGGGAATGTAAGACGGATGTATATATTCCTACCACTTTTGATGGTGGTGAGAAAGTGTTTAAGGTTTCTGTGAAGCAGACGAATGCGGATTTCCTTGAGAATAAAGTAACTTACCAAAGGGCAAAGGAGATTTTGGGCTCTGATGTGGACAAGATATTGATAAAAGCTATAGGAGGGTTAAAAGATAAGTTTAATCATACAAAATTAGTGTATTTTGATGCAGGGGACCATACAAAAGCGAAATCAATTAAACTAGGATGGAAATTTGAGTTGCTAAATGTCTTGAGTGGTAATCTCTCAGGAAAAATAGACTTGACTAAAGAACAGAAGATAGACGTGTATAGCGGTAGTAACTTGCCCAAAGAGAAGAAAGATGCCTCCGTTGGTAATTCTATTGTGAAAGAGAGTGGCGTTGCCAATTATATAATGGTTGTCAATCCTAATGTGCAATGGACGGTTGATTATTGTATCCAACAGATGCAGAAAATAGAGGACTATGTTAATGGCAAAGAAATATATTTTGCATGTAAAGCATTAAATTACAGGGCGACTGTAAATAAGTGGGATGGTCCAAGATCTCTTGCTGTATATGTGGATTGGAATATTATAGATGGAAAGTTGCATGGAAAACTTATCTTTGACCAACCTCTACAGAAAAAGGGAGCCGAGATGGGAGAGAAACTTAAGTCACTATTAAGAACGCTAAAGATAAATGCATCAAATTTCTCAAACCTCAAAGGTTTGTTAGCAGACGGTGTTTCTTATTATGTAAAGGAATCTAGCAGATGAAAGTAATTAGTTTATTCTCCGGATGTGGCGGTTTGGACTTAGGCTTCGAGAAAGCTGGGTTTGAGATTCCTGTTGCTAATGAATTTGACCCAACGATATATGAGACCTTTAAGGTGAATCACCCTAAGACGAGGTTGATAGAGGGTGATATCAGAAAAATATCTGAGGATGACTTCCCTGATGATGTGGATGGGATTATCGGCGGTCCTCCTTGCCAGTCATGGTCAGAGGCTGGTGCTTTGCGTGGTATTGAAGATCAAAGAGGACAGTTGTTCTTTGACTATATAAGAGTACTGAGGAAGACACAACCCAAATTCTTCCTTGCAGAGAATGTCAGTGGCATGCTTGCCAACAGACATTCGGATGCTGTAAAAAACATCTTGAGTTTGTTTGACAAAAGCAATTATGACGTTACGCTTACTTTGGTGAACGCTAAAGACTATGGAGTCGCACAAGAAAGAAAACGTGTGTTTTATATAGGCTTCAGAAAAGATTTGAAGATTGACTTTAAATTTCCTGAAGGCTCTACAAAGGATGATGCCAAGAAACTCACCTTGCGCGATATTATTTGGGATTTGCAGTTTACTGCTGTTCCATCTGGGCAGAACAACAACCACAACCCAGAAGCTGTGAATAATAATGAGTACTTCACTGGTGCGTATTCTCCTATATTCATGAGCAGAAATAGAGTGAAGGCATGGGACGAACAGGCGTTTACCGTTCAGGCTTCCGGCAGGCAGTGTCAACTTCATCCACAAGCACCCAAAATGGTGAAACATGGACTGAATGATTGTCGGTTTGTTGCAGGAAAGGAAGACTTATACAGACGAATGACCATCAGAGAGGTAGCAAGAGTCCAGGGCTTCCCCGATGACTTCAAGTTTATCTACAAAAGTACGAATGATGCTTACAAAATGATTGGTAACGCTGTCCCGGTAAATCTAGCTTATGAGGTAGCATTGGCCATAAAGAGCGTATTGGAATGAAATAAGATGGTTTAACTTGTTTTTCAACTGGCATATGAAAATAATATCGTTATTTTCTGGATGTGGAGGACTTGACTTGGGATTTGAGAAAGCTGGTTTTGAGATTATTTGGGCTAATGAATTTGACAAAACGATTCATGAAACCTATAGATATAATCATCCTCAGACAGAGTTAAACACGAGGGATATTCGGGAGATTAACGAATCAGATATTCCTGACAGTGATGGTATCATTGGTGGTCCTCCTTGCCAGTCATGGAGTTTAGGAGGCAAATGTCTTGGAATTAATGATGAGCGAGGAAAATTGGTTTTTGATTATATCCGTATAGTAAAAGACAAAAAACCAAAGTTCTTCATCATGGAGAATGTCCCTGGCATGGTTACTCCCCGCCATATTCAATCATTCGAGCAATTTCTACATTTGTTTCGCGAAGCAGGATATCAAGTAAAGTATGAATTATTGAATGCCGCAGATTATCGTATACCACAAGACAGATTACGTGTGTTTATAGTCGGTATAAGAGCAGATATAAAGAATGAGTATTTCTTCCCAACAAAAGTAAGTGAAACACCTATTACACTTTCTCAAGCTATTGGTGATTTGAAAGAGCAACCAACAGCCTATTTAAATGAGAAAGTCAGTCAGAATTATAAAGGTGTACTCAATCACGACTATTATAATGGCGGTTATGACTCAAAATTTATGGCAAGAAACCGTATCCGAGGATGGCAAGAATTATCTTTCACCATACAGGCGCAAGCAAAGAACGAACCGCTACATCCTCAAGCACCTAAGATGGAGTATGTTTCTCAAAACGAAAGAAGATTTGCCATGGGTCATGAAAAGGAGTATCGCAGACTAAGTGTAAGAGAATGTGCCCGTATTCAAACATTCCCAGATCATTTCCGTTTTATCTACTCTAATATAAAAGATGGTTATAAAATGGTTGGTAATGCTGTTCCTCCACGGCTTGCTTATTATTTGGCATTGTCGGTAAAAGATTGTCTTGTATCTAATGGAGCCGATAAGAAAAAATACATGTTAGTAGGTTATGTGAAAAGTGAATATGATCTGAGCATCATAAAGAAGCATCATGTTTATTATATTCGTGGAGGCAATCGCCCTGGTGCAATGCAGTATGGACAAATACAGCAAGTAGACTTGTTAGTATTACATCATGGTGGGAATAAGTATATGTTCAAACTAGATAAGAATTGTGTTGTTCCTTGTACTTCTAAAGACTTAATGATTTTTGGCTTTCATCCCCATGGCAATGAATACTGGCGGATTGAAATACAGGAAGAAATACCTATTGACCGGAATATAATAGGAAGAATAAGCAGTTTCACCAAATATCCTCAAATTATAGGATTCTAGATTAAATGAGAAAGATGAGCAGGACTGCCTAATCTATTTTCCCGTTCAATCATTTGGTCAGATAAGAAAAAAAACTTATCTTTGCAAAAATATTAATAAACCTATAAACTTATGTACGACAAAGAACGCGGGCTTTACATTGCCCATTGCGCCAATGGGGCGCTTTCGATTCAAGGTAAGATGGCGAACCGCCATGGACTCATCGCCGGTGCCACAGGTACAGGTAAGACTGTCTCCCTGCAGGTGATGGCAGAGACCTTCTGTCAGGCAGGTGTTCCCTGTTTCATGGCAGATATGAAGGGCGACCTCAGCGGTATCTCACAGGTAGGTAAGATGAGTGGATTCATCGAGAAACGTCTCCCGGAGTTCGGTATTGAGAACCCGGAGTTCCAGGCATGTCCCGTCCGCTTCTATGACGTATTCGGCGAGCAGGGTCATCCCATGCGTGCCACCATATCGCAGATGGGACCGCTGTTGCTCTCCCGCATCCTACAGCTGAACGAGACGCAAGCCGGTATTCTCAATATCCTGTTCCGCGTAGCCGATGAGCAAGGATTACTGCTTGACGACCTCAAGGACCTGCGCTCGATGCTCAACTGGATGGGAGACCATGCGAAGGAGATTACCTTGAAATACGGTAATGTGACCACCACGAGTATCGGTGCCATCCAGCGTTCGATATTACAGTTGGAGAACCAAGGAGCGGACAAGTTCTTCGGTCTGCCCTCCTTCGACATCCAGGACTTGCTGGCAGTAGAGGGCGGCAAGGGTGTGATGAGTGTGCTGGCTGCTGACAAGTTGATGATGCAGCCCAAGCTCTACTCCACCTTCCTGCTGTGGCTGCTCTCTGAGTTATACACCACCCTCCCGGAGGTGGGCGACCTGCCCCAGCCGAAACTCGTGTTCTTCTTCGACGAGGCACACATGCTCTTCACCGACACCTCGAAGGCTCTGCTCGACAAGATAGAGCAGGTCATCCGTCTGGTACGCTCGAAGGGAGTGGGTATCTATTTTATCACACAGAGTCCTGCCGATATTCCAGAGAACATCCTCGGACAGCTGGGTAACCGTGTGCAGCATGCCCTCCGTGCCTATACCCCGAAAGACCAGAAAGCAGTGAAGACGGCTGCTGACACATTCCGTGCCAACCCTGCCTTCAAGACCGACGAGGCTATCATGAACCTGGAGACGGGTGAGGCTCTCGTCAGCTTCCTGGACGGGAAAGGTGCTCCCACAATGGTGGAGCGTGCGAAGATACTCTTCCCTCTCTCGCAGATTGGTGCCATCACGGAAGGACAGCGCATGGACATCATGAAGCAGAGCCGTATCTATGGGAAATACGACAACCCCGTTGACCGTCAGAGTGCTTTCGAGGTACTCCTCGCCGAGGCAGAGCAGGCAGCTCTTGCCGAGACAGAAGAGACAGAAGCCGCTGAGGTGGAGAAGCAGAAGGAAGAGAAGAAGAAACCCGGTATCATGAGTAAGGTATGGAAAGCGGTGCTCACTGCCATCACCTCTACCCTCGCCACCATCCTCGGCACCTATGTCAGCGACAAGATAACGGGTAAGAAGACGAAGTCAAGGACATCGGCGACAGGCAGAGTGGTCAAGAATGCCACGAGTGCTGCTACCCGCTCCGTGACGAGGGAACTCACCCGTGACATCCTCGGTAACCTGATTAAATAGAATTAAATAAGAAACAAAAGAAAAGCGGTTGACAACTCTCAACCGCTTTCTTTTTTTATTTCAGTGTCCGTATCAGGAACTCACTGACATAGTCTGTCGTGCGATAGATGTTCTGTGAGAAGCCATGATCGAAATACTCCTGCAACACATACTCACTGCCCTTCCACAACTGGTGGAAACGCTCGCCATAAGTATAAGGTACCACACGGTCACCATTACCATGAATGATCAAGGCAGGTCCCTGATACTTTGCCGCCGTCTCATAGATGGGCAGTGAGAAAGCAGTCTGTATATATTTGCGACCCAAGCGCTGAGGTCCCCACAACTCCACATATTCCGGTGGGTCGAGCGGGTTATACATCTTTCCGAAGGTAGAGCCACGGATGGCATCGTCACGCAGCACGGCGGCAGGTGCCATCAGTGCCACGGCAGCGATATCGGGTGCCAGTTCTCCTGCTGTCATAGCAGCGACCACGCCACCCTGTGAGTGACCTACCAAAGCAACCTTCGACACATAACGCAGGTCACGGACATACTCAACGACCTTCTTGGCATCTTCTATCTCATTGGGTACCGTCATATCCTCAAACTTGCCCTCACTCTCCCCGTGAGCGTTGAAGTCGAAACGGACAGAGGCAATGCCATGCTTCTGCAGGGAGTCGGTGATAAGCTCAAAGAGCGGACCGTCCTTCGTTCCCCCAAAACCATGACAGAAAACGACCATCGGACATTGCTCTCCCTGTTTCAGGACGGGTTTCTGGATGACAGCCTGCAGCTTCCCATGGTCACCGTCTATCGTCACACGCTCCCTGACAGATTGGTACCCTGTAGGACGCAACTCCTTCAGGTATTTGTCGACCTTATAGGTCAGTACGGTCGACAGAGCCACCTTGCCGTCCTTGTCGATGACCACCATGGAGGGAATCCACTTCACCCCATATGCCTTGGCGATATCCGTCTCCTTGAATTTCTTCAGTTCGCTGACCTGCGTATAGGTGATGCCATACTGCTCACAAGCTTTCTTCCATGCGGCGACATCAGTATCCATCGAGACACCGACGAACTCCACACCCTGCGGTGCATACTCCTTATACATCCGTACCACCTCAGGAGCATCCTTTCGGCAGTCTGGGCACCATGATGCCCAGAAGTCAAGGACAATAGTCTTGCCCTTCAACTGCGAGAGCTTAAACGTCTTGCCATCAATGGTCTTCATCTTGAAGTCGGGAGCCACCGTCCCTGCCTTTACCAGTTCTGTGGCATACTTAGCGTCGAAGTCGGGCTCTGGTCCGAACTGCGCCTTTACTGTCGTGGCTGTTATCAACAGCGCTAAAAACATCAGTTTCTTCATCATTATTATTATATTGATATTAGTCTGTAAACTCCAGAAAGCCCTCCACCCACTCAACACGATGAGCCTCTGCCTCCATGGTGGGATTGCTGACAGAGAGACCCAGGAGACGGATGGGATGGTCAGCACTGTAGCCGACTTCCTTCAGCAGTCTTTTTGCCACAGGCAGGATGCCGTCTTTATCCAGGAGGGAGTGCTGAACAGTGAGGGAACGGGTAATCTGCGTAAAGTCGGAGAATTTCACCTTGAGGGTCAGGGTATGCCCTTCGAAATCACTCTTGGCAATACGACGCACCAGTTCCTCTGTGGCATGATACAGCTCGACGAGGACTGCCGATGGCTTATAGATATCCTCTAGGAAGGTACGCTCACACCCTACCGACTTACGGATCCACTCCGTCTCCACAGGACGGTTGTCGATGCCCCTCGCAAAGTCATAATAGACCTTTCCCATCTTACCAAAGACCTCCATCAGATGCTGCAATGGCACCTCCCGCAAATCCCCGCCTGTGAAGATACCCATATAGTGCATCTTCTCCGCAGTACGCGGTCCAACGCCCCATAGCTTCTCGACACGCAGCTGTGCGAGGAAATCGAGGGCACGGTCAGGATGGATGGTCGTCATACCGTCAGGCTTCCGCCAGTCAGAGGCAATCTTCGCCAACAACTTATTATAAGAGATACCTGCCGATGCCGTCAGGTGCACCTCGTCACGGATGCGCTGCCGTATCTCACGGGCGATATCCACGGCAAGAGGAATCTGCCTCTTATTCTCCGTCACATCGAGGAAAGCCTCATCCAATGAGATGGGTTCGATGAGATCGGTATAGTCATGGAAAATAGCATGGACCTGACTGGACACCTCCTTATAACGGGCATAGCTGCCCGGTACAATCGTGAGATGCGGACAGAGCCGTTTCGCCCGCATCATCGGCATAGCGGAATGGATGCCATAACGGCGTGCCTCATACGAGGCGGTGGCAACCACCCCACGGGGACCGTCATAGCCTACTGCCAGGGGGATGCCCCGCAGTTCCGGATGGTCGCGCTGCTCCACCGAGGCGAAGAAGGCGTCCATGTCGACATGAATGATTTTCCGATTAGAGTTCTGCATCAGAGCACTGGAAAGTGGTGCCCTTTGAGATGTCACCGGTCTCCAGTCCGAGTTTGAACCACTTCATACGCTGCTTGCTGGTACCGTGGTTAAACGACTCAGGAACGGCATAGCCACGTGCTTTCTTCTGCAGATAGTCATCACCAATGACCTGAGCACAACGGATAGCCTCCTCGATGTCGCCATCCTCCAGAGAGCCGAAACGCTTGTTGTCATGATGTGCCCATACACCGGCATAGAAGTCGGCAAGCAGTTCCAGACGCACGCTAAGCTTATTAGCCTCAGCCTCTGGGAGTCGTGACATCTGCTCGTGTACCTTGGCAAGTGTACCTGTCAGGTACTCCACATGGTGTCCCACCTCATGAGCGATCACATAGGCATAGGCGAAATCACCCTCGGCACCCAGCTGTTGCTTCATCGTGGTGAAGAACGACAGGTCGATATACAGTTTCTGGTCACCAGAGCAATAGAACGGTCCCATCTGTGCGGAGCCCTGTCCGCAAGCTGTCTGGACACCACCAGTATAGAGCACCATCTTAGGAACCTGATACTGTGCCCCATTCTGCTTGAAGATCTCCGTCCACACATCCTCCGTTCCAGCAAGAATCTGGGTGGAGAACGTCGCCAACTGCTGTTCCTCCTCCGTAAACTGGGGCTGTCCCTCTGTGACCTCCGTATTACCACCGAAGGTATTCTGCTGCACCTGTTGCATCACGGCAGCCACAGGGTCGCCACCAGAAAGCCATGCAAAGAGTGCCACCATAATAATACCACCGATACCCAGACCAGCTTTCGCTCCGCCACTCATTCCACGGCGGTCTTCCACGTTCGAGCTTTCTCGTCTTCCGTCTAATCTCATAATTGTTATTGTTTTAGTGTTTTTGTTCTATCTGTCTGCAAAGATAACATTTTTTCAGTCAAATATGACAGAATATATGAAATTTTTCTCCTTATGGATATGTGTCTCTATCCTCTCTTGTCCTGTCAGAACGCTCTTCATGTCGTTGCGGAGTCCTTCTCCTGACAGTTTCAACACGGCTTCCTTCATCGTCCACAACCGGGTAAATGCCTCTTCGGGATGTAACGACTGGGTGATCTGTGCGATTTCCACATCATTCATCGTATAACGAACGAGACTGTCTTTATAGGAACGGATGCTCTCGATATCAACGCCCACCGGACGGTCACTAACGACACAGACAGCCGCCTCCCGACAGTGACTGAGGTTAAAATGGATATCGGGATGTCCGACAATAGAGGGCTTGCCATGCTCCCCATACTCAAAGACGGGCTTCTCGGTGATACCATATTCCTTCCGCAAGCCCTCACATAGCAACAGATAGGCTGCCGCACAGGTCTTCCGTCCCTGTTCGTGCTTGAACTTCAATGCCTGCTCCCTGCGCTGTTCCGACAACAGGGGCAGTGCTGCCTCAAAGTCGAAATGGGCAATATCGTCATTCAGGTAAAGCATCCAGTCCCTCCTCTGTTTTGGGAATACGACGGTTAGGATTTTCCTTGGCACCGAGGTCGACGAGTTCACGACCTTTCTGTACCACGCTCTGCCTACCAGTAAACAACTTATTACCTGCCGACTCAAAGGCACGGTGTGCCTGATCCAGTTGTTCCCCAATCTTGTTATACCGCTGGATGAAGTCACCTAAGCGGTCGAGCAACTGTTCGGCAATACCGAACACCTTCTCCTGATTCTCTGCCTGCTGGTTCTGCACCCAGGCAATGTGTATCATATGGAGGATGCCCAGCAGGTTCTGCTCACCCGTGATAAACACTTTCCGTTCGAAAGCCTCACGCCACAACGTCGGATCGTTGGCAAGTGCCAACTGCAGGGAACTCTCGAAGGGGACGAACATGATGACGAAGTCGACAGCCTCACGAGGTGCCTTGATATATTTGGAATAGTCCTTACGAGCCAGTTCCGTGACATGACCGCGAATCGACTTGATATGATCCTGCAGGGCACGCTCTTTCTCCTCAGGGTCTTCGGCATTGACATAGCGCTGATAAGCGACCAGCGACACCTTCGAGTCAATGACGGCATCCTGACCTTGCGGATAGTGCAGGATGACATCGGGCTGCATCTCCTTACCAGTATCGTCATTCTTCAGGGGGCGGCCCTGTTCGTCCCGCAGACGAGCCTGCACCTCATAATGGATACCCTCCGTCAGTCCCTGTGAGGCGAGGAGGTCGCCAAGGATAATCTCACCCATATTGCCACTCACCTTATTGTCACGGCGCAACACATTGGCAAGAGACTCCGCCTTCTCACCAATCTCACGGTTCGACTCCATCATCAGCCGCAACTGCTCTTTCAGTGAGGCATTCTGAGCCGTATGGTCCTTGGTATTGTCGGTAATCGCCTTACGCATCTCACTGATGGCATCCTTCAGCGGCTGGGTGATAGTACCCATATTCTCCTTGTTCTCCTCCTTCAACCGCTGTGCCTGTGCGTCCATCAACTGCTGTGCCATCACGCGGAGCTGCTCCTTGGTGGTCTTCAACTGCTCGTCAAACTGCTCACGGGCTGCCTTCAGCTGCTCCGTCGACTGCTCCCGCTGTGCCCGCAACTGGTCGGCTGCCTGTTCCCGCTGACTGCGCATCTGCTCGGCAAAACGCTCCTCGCTCTGCCGTTGCTCCTCGCTGCGCTGCTGCGAGAGCATCTGCATCTCCGTCTCTTTCTTGGCAAGTTCAACATGCAGTCGTCCCACTTTCTGGTTCATCACCAGATAGAGGACGACTGCACCGACGGCTATTCCGATGACAATATACAATGCTATCATCGTCACAGCCTATATTACTCCCACTCAATGGTTCCCGTGGGTTTCGGGGTCAGGTCATACAGAACCCTGTTCACTCCAGGAACCTCCGTGATAATACGCTGTGTGATATGATGCAGCAACGCATACGGTATTTCCTCGATGGTGGCGGTCATGGCATCACGGGTGTTGACGGCACGGATGATGACAGGCCAATCCCAACTGCGCTTGTTGTCTTTCACACCTGTTGACTTATAATCGGGCACAATGGTGAAATACTGCCATACCTTGCCCTCCAGTCCGTTCTTGGCAAACTCCTCACGCAGGATGGCATCACTCTCACGCAGAGCCTCCAAGCGGTCACGGGTGATGGCTCCTGTGCAGCGCACACCGAGTCCGGGACCTGGGAACGGCTGACGGAACACCATATTGTCGGGCAGTCCCAGTTCCTTACCTACCACACGTACCTCATCCTTGAACAACAGTTTGATGGGCTCTACCAGCTCAAACTGCATATCCTCGGGCAGACCGCCCACGTTATGGTGTGACTTCACAGGACCAGACTCCACGATGTCGGGATAGATGGTACCTTGTGCCAGGAAACTGATTCCCTCCAGTTTACGTGCCTCCTCCTCGAACACACGGATAAACTCCGCACCGATGATCTTACGCTTCTGCTCAGGATCGGCAACACCAGCCAACTTGTCCAGGAAGCGGTCGGTGGCATCGACATACACCAAGTTGGCATTCAACTCGTCACGGAACACACGGACAACCTGCTCAGGTTCCCCCTTGCGTAACAGACCATGGTTCACATGCACTGATACCAACTGCTTGCCCACTGCCTTGATCAGCAGGGCAGCCACCACCGATGAGTCCACCCCACCGGAAAGCGCCAGCAGTACTTTTTTGTCACCAATCTGAGCCCTCAGCTCCTTCACCTGTTCGTCAATGTATTTCTGGGCTAACTCGGGAGTCGTTATACGCTCCATATCAGCCGGTCTCACATTACCTGTACTCATATCTTCTCAATTTTAAAAGTTAATACTTCTGCAAAGATACAAAAAAATCAATTAATACAAAACAAACGCTTTGTTTTTAATATTAATTATCGAACGTCTGTGTCTTCGGCCAGTTGACGAGGTATAGTTGTCCGGTGGCACGGGTAAAAGCGGTATAGAGCCAGTGGATATAATCAGGAGTGAGCATCTCGTCCGTCATATAGCCCTGGTCGACATAGACATGCGCCCACTGTCCGCCCTGTGCCTTGTGGCAGGTGGCAGCGTAGGCGAACTTCACCTGCAGGGCATTATAGTATTTATCCTCTTTGAGTTTCTTCAGCCGGTCTTGTTTCAAGGGGATATCAGCATAGTCTTCCATCACTGCATGGTAGAGCTGTTCCTGTTGCTCGCGGGTCAGTGCAGGTGCCTCCGAGGTCAGGGTGTCGAGAATCACCATCGCCGTCAACTCATAGTCATCATAATCAGGAAAGGTCATGGTGACCTCCGCAAAATGAAAGCCATACAGCTCATGGACATTCCGCACCCTCCGCACCACGGCACGGTCACCATTGGCGATGAATGAGAGTTGAGAGTCTGCCGCCCCCCAATAATAATTATTCTTCACTATCATGAGCTGGTCGCCGCTGGTGAGTTGATCCTCACGTCCCAGCACCATATTACGGATGCCCTGGTTATAAATATTCGCCCTTTTGTTGCTGCGAGTTATCACCATCGTCTCGTCGAGTCCTGCCTTGGAATAACTACTTGCCAACGACTCTATCAGCTCGTCCCCCGGCACGATATGGATATCCTCAAAACCAGCAAAATGTATCTTGGGTAATATGATTTCCCCCTCGCCTCTTAGAGAGGGATTAGGGGTGAGGCTCCTAATAACGGTCGCATTCCATAAGATGCCAGACTCCTGACTCTGTCGCAACACCTCGTTGAGGTCACACTCATGGACATGCAGTCCATAAGCCCGTAACACCTCGCCCATCAAGGCAGGACTCTCCTCCTCACCCACCGGGGGCAGCTGTGCCTGGTCACCAATGAGGAGCATGCGACAATTACGGCCATTATACACAAACTGTATCAGATCGTCGAGCAACTGCCCTTGTGCAAACGGTGTATCGCCATAGTTAGAGGCATTGGCAATCATCGAAGCCTCATCAATGATATATAAGGTATCCTGCGCATTGTTATAGTTGAGGTCGAAAGCCCCCTCCAATGATTTCTGACGATAGATACGACGATGGATGGTATAGGCAGGATGACCGGCATAGAGCGAGAATACCTTGGCGGCACGACCAGTAGGAGCCAGTAGCACCATCTTCTGTTTCAGAGATGCCATTGCCTTGACGATAGCGGCAGCAAGAGTCGTCTTTCCCGTACCTGCAGAGCCTCGCATAATCATCACAGCCTGCTCGTGACGGTCTGTCATAAACAAGGAGAATATGTCGATGGCGTGCTCCTGCTCTCTCGTCGGCACATGGAGAAAAGCCTCACGGATCCGATACTTCAGTTCGTCAGTTATCATATTGGCTACAAAGTTACCAAATAAGTGAGAGAAATACAACAAGAAAACCTGTTTTCTTTTCATTTCCGAACGAAAAGTAAGTTCAGCGAAGCCAAAGTTACCAAATAATTTGGTTTTCTTCTCACTTATTCGTAATTTTGCAAACGATATGAAGATTTCAAATCGCATGACTAACATGATTCTCGCCCTCATGGCAGGTATTCTCGCCCTGCTCTGTGTGCTGAGTATCGTACAACACTAATTGTGACAAACATGCAGTATGATAATATGACCAACCAGCGACTCGTCATCCGCATCAGCCGCAATAGCCTATCCTTTGCCGCCGTCAATACTGAGGGCAACGGACAAATCGACTTTGAGCCTTATACCCTGAACCCGGGTATCTCCATGGCAGCTAATATGCGAGAGGCATTCCGCACACAACCGATGCTCCAGACAGCGTATGGCCGTGTACTGGTGATGATTGACACTCCCACCCTCATGACTCCCATTGAACTGTTTCATGAAGAGGAGCAGCGCACCTTGTATCTTCATTCTTACGAAGGTCATGAGCAGGATGAGATAGCCCATACCGTATTGCCAGACCTCAACTGCGTGGCGATATTCTCTGTGAACCGTGACTTGAAACTCGTACTGGACGACCATTTCACACAACCCACCTTCATCGCTGCTATAGCCCCTGTATGGCATTACCTGCACCAGCGCAGCTATGTGGGGGTGAGGGAGAAACTCTTTGCCTACTTCCACGACCGCCACATGGAGGTGTTCAGCTATGGACAGAACCGCTTTAAGTTCTGCAACACCTTCGAGGCGCGTGATGCCCACGACGCACTATATTTCCTCTTATATACCTGGAAACAGATTAGTTTGCAGGCAGACCGTGACGAGATGCATCTGGTGGGTGACATCTATGAGCAGGAATGGCTGACGGGAGAACTGCAGAAATACATCAAAAGGGTTTATACCATCAATCCTTCCGGTGACTTCAACCGCTCTGCCGTCACACAGATAGAGGGGATGCCCTATGACCTCATGACGTTATTCGTAAAAGGACGATGAGAATTATTACAGGAAAATATAAAGGCAGGCATTTCGAGATACCCCGCTCTTTCAAGGCACGTCCGACAACCGACTTTGCCAAGGAGAATATCTTCAACGTGCTCAACGGCTATATCGATTTTGAGGATGCTGCCGCCCTCGACCTCTTCTCAGGTACGGGCAGTATCACGCTCGAGCTGCTGTCCCGTGGATGCGGTCAGGTCATCAGCATCGAGTCAGACCGGGACCACCACCGCTTCATACAGGAATGTCTGAAAAAACTCTCTATTGGCAATACCGCCATTCCCATCCGCGGAGATGTCTTCCGCTTCGTCAAGTCATGCAGACAACAGTTTGACTTTATCTTTGCAGACCCGCCATATGCCTTGAAAGAACTGCCTCAGATTCCCGATTTAATTTTCGAGAAGAACCTGCTGAAGGACAACGGCATCTTTGTCTTTGAGCATGGCAAAGACTATGATTTCTCCCAGCATCCCCATTTTGTGGAACACCGTGCGTATGGCAGTGTGAATTTCTCGTTGTTTAAAGCAAAGGAGACATCAGTCGGATAAGACTCTCCCACAACCGTTTCTTGAATGATGGATGAATCCTTTGAGGCAAGTCGCTCAACAGGATGGCATTCTCTTGGTCACGCAGAAAGACATTACGCATGCGGATTGCCATGCCCTCGTCATAGATAAAGGCGTTCGCCTCGAAATTATTCTCAAAGGAACGGAAGTCGACATTCGTGGAACCCGTGGTGGTGATGGAGTCGTCGCATACCATGACTTTGGAATGCAGGAAACCCGCCTGGTAAAGATAGACCTTCACTCCTGCCTCGTAAGCCTCGCGGAGATAGGAACGGGAAGCCCACTCCACGAAGCGCGCATCAGAACGGAGAGGACAGAGGATACGCACATCAACGCCTGCCTTCGCTGCTGTCTTGATGGCAAAGAGGACGGGTTCGTTGGGAAGGAAATAGGGTGTCTCGATATACACATAGCGGTGTGCCGCCAATATCATGCGGACATACCCCTGCATAATCTCCGGATAGGGATTGGTGGGTCCGCTGGTGACTATTTGGGCGAGACAGTTATTGGTGGAGGGTGGAGAGTGGAAGGTGGAGAGTGGAGGGTAATAGTCACGATTGGTGATCAGGGTACGGTCGACAAAATACCAGTCGATGAGAAAAGCACGCTGCAAGCCATAGACGGCACCACCCTTGACACGCAGCATGGTGTCACGCCATGGCTGGTCACCCGTTCCCTTCACATAACGCAAGGCGATGTTCATTCCTCCGATATACCCCGTCTCTCCATCAATGATGACCAGCTTGCGGTGGTTACGGTAGTTCACCTTGCTGGTGAACGAGGGGAAGCGTACGGGCAGGTAGGCAGCCACCTCGATACCCTCTTCGCGCATCCTTTCGAAGAAACGGTGCGCTACCTGCCAGCAGCCTACATCATCATAGATGACACGTACCATCACACCCTCCCTCGCCCTGTCTATCAGGGCATCGGCAACCAGTCTTCCCAATGCGTCGTCCTCGAAGATATACATATCGAGATGGATATGGTGTTTCGCCTTGGCGATGTCCTTCAGCAATTCCGGGAAGAAGGCATAGCCGTCGGTCATGATGTCTATCTGGTTGTCTTTGAAAGGCAGGGAGAACGACTGGTTGACGAAGAGGTCTACCAACTGCTTATGACGCTCCGGGATGCGCAGGTTCTGCTGCTCCACGAATCCCAGCATGGAGCGTTTCGTCAACTGGTCGACAGACAGTTGGCTGACCATGCGCTCCTTACGGTGGTTGATGCCGAAGAAAAGATAAAAGACCAGTCCCACCACAGGCACGAAGATGATTACCAGCGCCCATGCCATCGTCTTGGCGGGTTGCCGGTTGTCCATCACCACATGGATGACCGCCATAGCGATTATCACCCACAGGATAGTCATCCCTATTATATATAGTAATGAATACATCACGTTACTATTAGCGTCCTAACATCTTTCCTATCTGCTGACAGAGCAGGGTCACTGACTGATACTCGGCCATGAGCTCTTTCATACGTCCCATGTCTTTCTCCGTCTTCATCTCATTCATGATGTCCTTCTGCCTGCCCGTCACAATCATGTAACGGAAGTCGAGTTCCAGGTGCTCCACCTGGTTGCGCAGCTCCTTGGCTGACGGTTCTTTCTTGAAACTGCGTCCCAGCTGGTAGCTGTCCACGGCAAGGCGGTGAGCCAGTTGACTGATCTCCACGTCGGGATGCTGGGTGAAATAGGTCTCTGCTTTGAAACCAGCCTCTGCCGCATGGTCTGCCGCCTCTTGCAGGATGCGGTTAAAGAGGTCGTTGCTGAAAGAGAGGTCATCTTCCGCGAAGTCGTTGGCAAGATACTGGATGACGTTCATCTTCACATGTCCGTCGTCTACGGTGTCCTCATCGACAATCACCACTTCACCATAGCGGATAATCTGCTGGATGAGCAGTCGCTCCACCTCATTAGCCTGCTCCAGAGGAGTATGCAGACCGATAGGCTCTTGCTGGACGGGGCTGCTCTCTTGCTGACGTGCCTCCCGCTCCGCCTCTTTCTGCTGTTCCTCCTTGTCACCAGCTATATACTTATTGGCTTGGGATATCAGTGTCCGCTCGTCCATGCTCAGACGCTGGGCAGTGTCCTTGAGGAACAGCTGCCGCTCCACAGGGTCGGGGATGACACTCACCGAGCGCACGATGGAGTTGATAGCCTCGGCACGCTTGATGGGGTCCTTGACACCTTTCAGCATCAGGTCAGTCTTAAACTGGATGAAGTCGGTCTGGTTCTTCTCGATATACTCCTTGAACTCGGTGGCGGTATGTTTACGGGAGAAGGAGTCGGGGTCGTCACCGTCAGGCAACAGCAGCACCATCACCTTCATTCCCTCCTGCAACAGCATGTCGGTACCTCGCATGGCTGCATGGATACCTGCCTCGTCACCATCGTACAGCAACGTGATATTCTGGGTGAAACGGCGCAGCAGACGAATCTGGTAGACAGAGAGTGCCGTACCGGAGTTCGCCACCACGTTCTCCAGTCCGCACTGGTGCATGGCAATCACATCGGTATAGCCCTCGACCATATAGACACGGTCCTCCTTCACAACGGCTTTCTTCGCCTGGTAGATACCATAGAGTTCCCGTTCCTTATGATAGATCTCCGAGTCGGGTGAGTTGACGTATTTCTGCTGCACGCCCTTCGTTGCCGCATCAAGTTTACGACCACCGAACGCCACCACCTTGCCACTGACATTCAACCAGGGGAAGATGGCACGACCGGCGAAGCGGTCATAGATGCCGCGCTCATTCTCGATGCACAGTCCGGTCTTCACCAGGAACTCGTCCTTATAGCCTTTCCGATGTGCCTCGTTGACCAGGGCATCACGCTTGGTGAGTGCAAAACCCAACTGGAACTTCTTGATGATATCGTCACGGATGCCACGACTGCGGAAATACTGTTTGCCGATAGCCTGTCCGTCCACGTCGTTATTCAGGATATCATGGAAATACTGACATGCCCACTCGTTGACAATGAACATCGACTCACGGTCGGACTGCTCTCTCTTCTCCTCGTCTGAGAGCTCACGCTCCTCTATCTCGATATTGTATTTCTTCGCCAGCCAGCGCAGTGCCTCCGGGTAGGTGATCTGCTCGTGCTTCATGAGGAAGTTGACGGCATTACCTCCCTCCCCACAGGCAAAACAGTGACAGATCTGTTTCGAGGGTGACACCATGAACGACGGGGTCTTGTCGTCATGGAAAGGACACAGTCCCTTGTAGTTCACCCCCGCCTTGCGGAGGCTCACGAACTCGCCCACCACATCCACGATATTGGTGGCATCCATGATCTTGTCTATCGTCGCCCTGTCAATCATGTGTGCAAAGATAGTCAAAATTATGAAATTTCCCAGAAATGATTCTTTTTTTTATAAAAGTTTTATATCTTTGCAAACAGAAACTCAAACCAAAGACAATGACCAGAATTATTCTTTTCACGATGATCTTCCTGCTGGGACTCAGTTCCGCACAGGCACAGAACAAGAGCGAGCGTATCAAAGAGATCCGCAAGATGTATGCTGAGGCAAAGGCACAGATTGCCAATAATGGAAAAGACGGCAACCCTGCCAAGGACATGAAAATCGCCTTCAACGAGATTGTCAGCATCGAGCACGGCATCTATAATGAGGGATCACTCGATATCTATTTCGACGAGCAACGTAAAGTCAATGTGAGTGACGGCTCGTTCAACGCCTATGAACAGCCCTACTTCATCAGCTATTATAATACCATTCATGGACATGAGTGCTTTCGTGAACAGATGTACGACCGCAAAACGGGTGTTCTCGCCTTCGCTTTCGTACGCTGGATCACCGATGCGGGAATGACCATCGAGCACCGCTACTATTACGATGCCGCAGGGAAACTCATCGAGACGAAGAACAGCACCGAGAGTGACGATTGGGGAACAGGTGACTCAGAGAAGAAACTCGCTGAGCTGTATCACCAGATTTTCAAGTTGGCCATCGAAGACGCAGCGACAGCTCCTGCTGTGAAGTTCCAAGGCACCCAGCGCTCGAAGGCTGACCAGTTGAAACATATCCGCACACAGTATGCCCTTGCCAAGGACAAGTCAGGAAAGAAAGTCGAGACTTTCTACCCCTGTGATGTCACCATCACTATCCACAACCAAGAGGAAGGTGACTGTCCCCCTGTGACGGATGTCATCTGTCTTTTTGGAGAGAAGAGCAACAACGATGCCACGTCGGACACCAAGTGTTTCTTGGCAACGACCCATCGTACTACCATGAGTTTCGACAACTACAAAGAATTCCTTTACGACCCTGCTACCTACAACCTTATTTTCTCCTATGACAGAGGTGCGGAAGAAGGAGAGGTCCGTGAGTGGCGTTACTATTTCAACGAACTTGGTACCTGCATCGATAGAAAGAGCAACGCCGAGGAAATCGGTGATGGCTCGTCCGAAAAGAACTACGCCCACGCCCTCCAGTCCCTCTTCCAACTCTTGGTGGAGAATTGGTAATCATTCGCAAAAACTAGTCCAATTATTGATTATTTGCAAATAAGATATGCGGAATCTTAAATAAGATAGGCAGAATCTTAAATAAGATAGGCGGAATCTTGAATGGGGATGTCTTGCGTCACCCATAGGAGGTATCGGAGTACACCCATAACTGATATCGGAGTGAGGGATGCGAGGCATCTCCGTCAAATGGAGGCTTTAGTCGGTAGGAAAGTGGGCTTTAGTCGTAATGAAAACAGGCTTCAGTCGGTAACTGAATGCCCGTCAGTCGGTAACTGATTCTATATAGAATTTTCGAAAAACATATAACCATATAACATGATGTGGCTCAAATGCCGATGTACAAAGGGATTGAAGTATGTTATATGTTGCCCAAACATATAACATACATATAACATACATATAACATGTTTACATTTATCAACTCTTCTCCCTTGCTCTGCTAACAGATTTTTGCACTTTCGTCCAGACCGGTTTTTGCGATCTTCTGAAAAAACGCCCTACTTTTCCATATTATCAATGTAGGACATGATAACGTTGACCGCAGCTTCGGGAGTCATGTCATCCATAGAGAGTACCAACTGGTAGTTACGGGTATCGTAACGGGTGGTGTCATCATATTTCTGGATGTAGGTCTCACGACTCTTATCCATCTGTTCGATGACATCACAAGCCTCCTGCTCGGTGATACCGCGCTTCTGTACCAAGCGATTGATACGATGCTGCATGGATGCCTGGATGAAGACGCTCAGGTGGTTGGGCCAGTCACGGAAGACAAGGAAGCTGGAACGACCTGCCACGACACACGATTCCTCTTGAGCCAAGCCCTCCAAAATAGCTTTCTCGGTCTCGAACATGGATTCTGTGGTCAGCCTCACCTCTGCCTCCATAGGCAAGACAGGACTGTTGACCAGTGTCTTGTAATAGTTATTGAACTCATTCCACCAAGTCTTCTTCTGTGCCTTGATGCGCTCAATCTCTTCGAGGGTCAGTCCAAACTTCTCGGTCAGTCCTGCCACGAGAGCCTTGTCGTAGTATTTCACATTCAGCCGCTCTGCCAGCAGACGACCTACGGTACGACCACCAGAACCGACTTCACGGTTGATGGTGATGACAAATTGCTTGTTTTTGTTCATATCTTATTAGCTTTTGATTTACATCGAACCAGCTCACGCTCGATAGATGGAGCAAGCTCATCTATGCTCGCTTAACCGCTGCTTTGACTATTTTGTCGAACCAGCTCACGCTCGATAGATTGAGCAAGCTCATCTATGCTCGCTTAACCGCTGCTTTTTCCTCTGATCATGGTCAAGGATGATCTTGCGCATACGCATTGACTTGGGAGTGACCTCCACCAGCTCATCTTCCTTGATATACTCCAGACACTCTTCCAGTGACATGACGGTCTTGGGGATGATGCGTGCCTTGTCGTCAGTACCGGAGGCACGGACGTTTGTAAGCTGCTTTGCCTTGGCGACATTCACCACGAGGTCGTTGTCATGCACATGCTCACCGACAACCTGTCCCATATATACCTCCTCACCCGGGTCGATGAAGAACTTACCACGGTCTTGCAACTTATCAATGGAATAGGCGAAGGCGGTACCTGTCTCCAGGGCAATCATCGAACCGTTGACACGACGCTCGATGTCACCCTTGTAAGGCTGATACTCCTTGAAGCGGTGTGCCATGATAGCCTCACCCTGTGATGCCGTCAGCACATTGGTACGCAGTCCGATGATACCACGGGAAGGGATGTCGAACTCGATGTTCGTACGCTCGCCCTGACTCTCCATGGAGGTCATCTCACCCTTACGGCGTGTCACCATATCAATCATCTTAGAGGCGAACTCCTCAGGTACGTTGATGGTGAGTTCCTCGATAGGCTCACACTTCACCCCATCAATCTCCTTATAGATCACCTGCGGCTGTCCCACCTGCAGCTCATAGCCCTCACGGCGCATGGTCTCGATGAGCACGGAGAGGTGCAGCACACCACGTCCGCTGACCACCCAGCGGTCGGTAGCGTCCTCGAAGGGCTCTACACGCAGAGCGAGGTTCTTCTCCAACTCCTTCTCCAGACGGTCGTTGATATGACGGCTGGTGACGAACTTACCCTCCTTGCCGAAGAAGGGGGAGTCGTTGATGGTGAAGAGCATCGACATCGTCGGCTCGTCGATGGCGATAGGAGGCAGCGGTTCCGGATTCTCCACATCACAGATCGTGTCGCCAATCTCAAATTTCTCCAAGCCGATGACGGCACAGATGTCACCACAGTCTACCTGCTCAGTGCGCACATGTCCCATACCGTCGAAGGTATGCAGTTCCTTGATCTTCGTCTTCTCCATCGTACCGTCACGATGGGCAATCGTCACCTGCTGACCATCCTTCAGAGAGCCACGGTGTACACGTCCCACAGCAATACGCCCCGTATAACTGGAGTAGTCGAGTGACGTGATAAGCATCTGGGGAGTACCCTCCAACTGCTGGGGAGCAGGAATCACCTCCACAATCTTGTCCAGCAGGTAGGTGATGTCGTTGGTAGGTGTGTTATAGTCCTCACCCATCCATCCGTTCTTTGCCGAGCCATAGACCACAGGGAAGTCCAGCTGGTCCTCGGTGGCGTCCAAAGAGAACATCAGGTCGAAGACCATCTCATAGACCTCCTCTGGACGACAGTTAGGTTTGTCGACCTTGTTGACCACGACGATAGGTTTCAGTCCTATCTGCAACGCCTTCTGCAATACGAAACGCGTCTGGGGCATCGGACCCTCGAAGGCATCCACCAGCAGCAGGCAACCGTCCGCCATGTTCAGCACACGCTCCACCTCACCGCCGAAGTCGGAGTGTCCCGGAGTGTCTATAATATTGATTTTCGTTCCTTTCCAGTTAATACTTACATTCTTCGAAAGAATCGTGATGCCACGCTCCCTCTCAAGGTCGTTAGCATCCAACACCTGGCTCGAAAGGTCCTGTCCCTCACGGAACAGGTTACCAGCCAACATCATCTTGTCCACGAGCGTCGTCTTGCCGTGGTCTACATGAGCGATAATCGCTATGTTCCTAATATCCTGCATTCCTTTTCCTTAATTAATTTGGGTGCAAAATTACTACTTTTTTCTGAGAAAAGTTTGATAATTCGAAAAAATGTAGTAATTTTGCACCCGCATTTGATGATGTACCCCACTTCTGATGAGGGTGGCAGGCATCTGAAAGATGTATTATATTAACAATTTAATCATCAAAATTATGTATTTAGATCAAGCAAAAAAGAAAGAGATCTTTGAGAAGCATGGCAAGAACGTAGCAGACACTGGTTCTGCAGAGAGCCAGATTGCCCTGTTCACCTATCGTATCAGTCACCTGACAGAGCACCTGAAGAAGAACCACAAGGACTTCGGTACCGCTCGTTCACTGACAAAGCTGGTAGGTCAGCGTCGTAAACTCCTGAAGTACCTGTACAACAAGGACATCAACCGCTACCGCGCCATCATCAAGGCTCTCGGACTGCGTAAATAAGCAGCAAAACCAAAAATAAAAGCCTCGCATTTAGCGAGGCTTTTTTATTGCTCTTATTTCTGCAACGTGATATTCACGTTCTTCTTCTTGATATTCTTACAGTTGGTGAACACCGCATCCTTCTTGGCGAGGATGGTCAGGTTCTCTAAGGTAATACCGTCGATAGGCATCTCAGGCAGACCATTGAACTCCATGGCACGTCCGGCACCATTGCAGACACAGTCCTTGATGTCGATATTGCGGAAGATAGGAGTCTCCTCTGTCACAGGAGCCTTGGTGACATTATCCGGATTGTCACCATCCTCCAGCATCTCAGCCACCGACTTTCCACCATAATACATATTGAAGGTAATGGCATCGGTCTTGATATCGGTCATCGACACCTTATTAATATATATATTCTCAACAATACCACCACGACCACGGGTAGACTTGAAACGCAAGCCCACGTCAGTACCCAGGAACTGGCAGTTCTCCACAAGGATGTTCTTCACGCCACCACTCATCTCTGAGCCGACAACGAAGCCACCATGTCCTGCGAAGACAGTGCAACCGTCAACTACCACGTTCTCACATGGAATACCACGGCGACGACCGTCGGCATCCTTACCACTCTTGATACAGATACCATCATCACCAGCATCGAAACGCGAATTGACAATGAGGACATTCTTACAAGACTCTAAGTCGAGCGCATCACCATTCTGGGCATAGCTGGGGTTACGTACCAATACCTGGTCTATGATGATATTCTCACTCATCAGCGGATGGAGGTTCCAAGCGGGAGAGTTCTGGAAGATAACCCCTTTCAGCATGACGTTCTTACACTGTACCAGAGATATCATCACTGGTCGCAGGAAACGCTTAATGGCATTCCACTCCTCTGCTGTCTGCGCATTAGGTACATTCATGTTGGCACCCTTCTCACCTTGCGCATAGCCTGCAGAAGGCACCCAATAGCCTGGCTTCAATTCCTGTGAGCCGGGAATAGCGAGCAAAGACTTCCAGTGCTTGGCAGTCACTTTCTCTTTCTTCACAGGACGCCAATACTGACCATTGCCGTCAATCACACCCTTACCAGTGATGGCGATATTCGTAGCACCCTTGGCATAGATAGGAGACTGCAAGCGACGGGTATCCAGTCCCTCAAAGGAAGTCTCTATGATAGGATAAAGACTCTCGTCTGCAGCAAACAGGATAACAGCACCAGCCTTGAGGTTCAGTTCAATATTACTCTTGAGGACAATAGGACCAGTATGCCACACGCCCTGCGGCACCACCAGCTTACCGCCACCTCTCTTACTCAATGCGTCAATAGCCTTGGCAAAAGCCTCTGTATTAAGGGTGATGCCATCACCAACGGCACCAAAGTCGGTGAGTTTCACCTGATAATCAGGAATCACGGGAGCACTTACCTCCGGCATAGCGAATGGCAACTTCTCCGTAAACTTCTTGTAGGGGTTGTCAGCTTGTGCGCCTATACTTACTGCAAGAGCTGCCACAATAGTCAGAAATAGTTTCTTCATAATTGTATTGTTTTATAGATTAGTATATTTAATATCTGATTTCATTGAGAGGAATCATGACAAAGTCACGCTCATGCATCAGCGGATGCGGTATCTTCAGGTCTGGCTCATTCACTGTCAGGTCATCATAGAGCAGGATGTCGATGTCTATGGGACGATCTGCGTAGCTGGAAGTTGTCTTGCTCTTACGTCCCAACTCCCGCTCTATCTTCTGCGTCGCCCTCAGCACCTGTCGAGGGGTGAGTGTTGTCTCACAGAGAATAACACCATTCAGGAAACAATGGTCAGACTCGAAGCCCCAGGGTTCGGTCTCTATCAAGGAGGACTGTCTGACAACTTCTCCCACCCTCTCCTGGATGAGCAATACTGCTTTTCGGATATTCTCAGCTCTATCACCAAGGTTAGAGCCGAGACCGAGAAATAATTGATGATTAATCATCGAGTATCAACATCGCATCACCATAGCAGCCAAACATAAAGCCGTTACGCACAGCTTTTTCATACGCTTCGTATATCAGCTCATAACCGCCGAATGCCGCCGTAGCCATCATCATAGTTGACTCAGACTGATAGAAATTAGTAATCATCGAATCAGCCAGTCCGAAGTCATAGGGGGGGAAGATGAACTTATTGGTCCAGCCATCAAACTCCTTCAACATGCCATCGGTACCTACCGCAGATTCTGTAGCACGCAAGGTACTGACTCCCACTGCGCAGATATGATGTCCGCTGTTCTTCGCTTCATTGACTATCCGGCAAGCCTCCGCATTGACGATCATCTGCTCAGAGCTCATCTTATGCTTGGTCAAGTCCTCCACCTCTATAGGATCAAAACATCCCAGACCGCAATGGACAGTGATATAGGAGAAATTGACACCATGTATCTCCAGACGCTTCAACAACTCGCGACTGAAATGCAGTCCAGAGGCAGGAGCTGTCACGGCACCCTCATTCTTGGCATAGATGGTCTGGAAATTCTCCATATCGTCAGCTGTCACCTCACGACGGTCTATGATATAACGAGGTACAGGAGCTGAGCCCAAAGCAAACAACTCACGCTTAAACTCATCATGTGGACAGTCATAAAGGAAACGCAAAGTTCGCCCACGGCTGGTAGTATTATCTATCACCTCCGCTACCATAGGACCATCATCCTCAAAGAAGAGTTTATTACCAATACGTATCTTACGGGCAGGTTCTACCAATACGTCCCATAGACGCAGTTCCTCATTGAGCTCACGCAAGAGGAAAACCTCTATTTTGGCATCTGTCTTCTCTTTGGTACCATAGAGACGGGCAGGGAACACTTTCGTATCATTGAGCACCAAGGCATCACCTTCATTGAAATAATTAACTATGTCACGGAACAGCAATGGCTGGTCTGTCTCCTTTCCCTTGTCATCCTTCTGGAACATGTCGATGGTCTGACTCTTACGATGGACCACCATCAGACGACACTCGTCGCGGCGATAAACTTTCTCAACGGTACCATCCTCGTTCTCAAACGTCTTATGAGGCGGCTCCAATGCCACCTGCTCCTCAGGTAGTTTGAATTTGAATTGTGATAGTTTCATATATTTTATTTTTCGAGATTACGATATTTCGATATTACGATATTTCGAGTTCCTGGCTATCAAGCCAAGTATTGAAGCCATCCAGCTCCACACAGTCCTCCAAACGCACATCCCCCACTCGGGTACGACAGAGTGCCGTCAGATAGGCACCGCTACCCAAAGCTTCTCCAATGTCACGAGCCAAAGAACGAATATAGGTTCCCTTGCCGCATACCACACGAATAGAAGCCTGCTTCTTCTCTTCGTCAAAAGAGAGTAACTCTATTTCATCTATACGGATTGGTTTTGCCTGTAGCTCCACTTCCTCGCCTTCACGTTTCAATTGGTAGGAACGTTTCCCGCCAATCTTCACTGCAGAATACTGAGGGGGAATTTGTAAGATATCGCCTACAAACTGAGGCAGTGTCTTGATGATTAACTCTTTGGTGATATGCTCCACGGGATAGGTCTCATCCTCCTCATGCTCCATATCATAACTGGGGGTCGTCGCTCCCAATTGGAGAGTTGCCGTATACTCCTTGGTATCGTATTGCAGGCGCTCTATCTCTTTCGTCTTCTTTCCCGTACAGAGAATCAACACACCTGTCGCCAATGGATCCAAGGTACCAGCATGTCCTATCTTCACCCGCTTCACCCCTATTTTCTTAGAAATACGGGTACGGACGAAAGCCAGCGCACCAAATGAAGTCATCCGGTAGGGCTTATTAATATAGATTATCTCTCCCTGAGTGAAGTTCATTAGTCAACCATTGCTAGTGAATGACCCGTCAGTAGCAGTACGATGATAATGCCACCAACTATAATACGATAAATACCGAAAGCCTTAAAGCCATATTTCGTCAAGAATGCCACAAACCATTTCATGGCAAGAAGGGCAACGACAAAGGCAACAACACAGCCCAACAGCAACATCGTGATGTTATGAGGCGTTGCCCAGGCAGCATCCTCCTTCAATAAATCAAGCAAATCGAGAAGGGTGGCACCTGCCATGGTGGGTACGGCAAGGAAGAAGGAGAACTCTGCGGCACGCTTACGAGTAAGTCCCTGTGTCATACCACCCACGATAGTAGCCATTGAACGTGACACACCAGGAATGACAGAGATACACTGATAAAGACCTATGTTAAAAGCACGCTTCTCATTGACCTTATTATCATCAGAACCCTTATTGAACAATTTGTCACAGAACAGCATAAACACACCGCCCACTACCAACATGATGGCAACAACCAATACGCTGTCGAGCAGCCAGTCGAGTAATCCCGATTTCTTTGCCAATAGTCCTATCACAACAGCAGGAATGACACCAACTATCAATAGCCAGTAGAAATAATATTTATGCTTGAGTCGCTGCCACATATTACTACCGGCTGGTGCGGGAGTATGGTCAAACTGGAAGAAGCGCTTCCAATAGAGGCATACGACGGACAGAATAGCGCCAAACTGGATAATGAAAGTAAAAGCATGGACAAATGGATCACCCTGCGGAATACCCAACAGATTCTGCGTGATGATCATGTGACCTGTAGAGGATACTGGCAGGAACTCTGTCAATCCTTCAACAATAGCGATGATAACTGTCTCCAACCAAGTCATTTCGTCTCCTCCTTATCTTTTGGTTTACGCATTACAGCATAAATCATCGAGACAAAACCAATCAGACATACCACTGGTGCCACTTTGATACGACGGGCACTGAAAATATCAGGATTGTATGCATCTTCTGTAGAGCCAGCTCCACTCATGAGGATAAATCCTATGACGACAATCATCATTCCCACCACCAGTAGGATATAATTGATACGGTCAAATGCTAAATTCTTTCTATCCATAGTTTCATTTATTTCGAGATTCGATATTACGATATTACAAGCATTTATATCTTATATAGCTCACCTGCCGTCATCTTCAGGAACTTGTTGACGGCAAGCCATGCACAAAGGGCAGTAATCAAAAGCCCAAAGAGGAACACCGCTCCTGCTGTAATGGCAAGTTCCTCCCACTGGACAATGGCAAGGATACCCGGTTGTGTCAGGTACAACCCATAGAAGCAGACTCCCAACACGATATTTGCCAAGATAGCAGCTACGAAGCCAACCATTACCGCATTCTTAATAAAGGGACGACGAATGAATCCCCAAGAGGCACCCACCAGTTTCATCGTATGGATGATAAAACGGCGGGCATAAACACTCAGTCGCACCGTGTTACTAATCAGAGAGAACGATACAAAAGTCAGTAAGACGGCAAGTACCAACAGGATGATACTGATACGACTCAGATTAAAGTTTACCTGATCAACCAAATCCTCCATATAGGCAATATCACTGACACGGGCATCCTTCCGTATCTCCTTGACAATCCACTTCAATGAGTCACGGTTGGCATAGTCTGACTTCAACTGTATCTCCAATGTTGCCGAGAAGGGATTGAAGCCCAAGAACTCAGAAGGGTCACTGCCCAGTTCCTTCGTCTGCTCCTTCTGAGCCTGCTCCTTACTGATATAATCAATATTGCGAGAATAGGGACGATGGTAAAGATCACGACAGAAACGATGCGCCTGGTTCACTGTCACATAATCTTTCAACATCACCGTAACAGTCAGGTTCTCCTTCATGTGGTTCGACAGATTGCGAGCCAACAATACCGAAAACACAACCATACCCAATAAAATCAATACCATGGTGGTACTGATACATAGTGTAACAACCTGCATGCCACGGCGGCTGCGGGTTCTTTTTCGTTTATTTCCCATTTCCTTTTTAGACGTAATACACCTAATTTGCTGCAAATTTACAACAAATCAGTCTAAATGCAAAACAATTTACGTTTTATTTGCTAATTTTGGTTTCACCGAAATTATCTTGACGAGGAAAAGCCCAAATAAAATTTGGCTTTTCTCTCGTTATTTGCTAATTTTGTACCCGAAAAGAAAATGGCATATGAGTACAATTATTTATCCATCCCCTATATTCGGACCAATACACAGTCGTAGACTGGGTATCTCATTAGGCATTAACCTTTTACCTGCTGATGGCAAGGTTTGTTCCTTCGACTGTATCTATTGTGAGTGCGGCTTTAATGAGGACCACCGTCCATCCCTCCCCTTGCCTGCACGCCAGGAAGTGACACAGGCTTTAGAGAAAAAACTGCAAGAAATGAAAGCCAATGGACAGTTGCCTGACGTATTGACATTCGCAGGAAACGGAGAACCAACGTGTCATCCCCATTTTGCAGAAATCATTGATGACACCATCCTGCTACGCGACAAATACTGTCCGAAAGCGAAAGTGTGCGTGCTGAGTAACTCTACCATGATTCATCGCCATGAGGTACACGATGCGTTGATGAAGGTTGATGACAACATCCTCAAGCTCGATACGGTCGACCCCTCATATATTAATAAGGTGGATCACCCCAACGGAACCTATGATGTTAACAAGATCATCGAACGCATGAAGGCTTTCCATGGACACCTTATCATCCAGACGATGTTCATGCGAGGGGCATGCAACGGAGAGAGCGTCGACAACACTAGTGAGGAATATGTGAGTCCCTGGCTGGAGGTGGTGAAACAGATCAAGCCTCAACAGGTAATGGTCTACACCATCGACCGAGAGACACCAGCCCATGGACTGGAAAAAGCAAGTCGCGAACAGCTCAACGCCATTCGCGACCGTGTGATAGCAGCCGGCATACCTTGCTCGGCAAGTTATTGATTCTAAATCTTGGTAATAATACCAATCTCGGTAGCACGGATAAACTCGATGATATGACGGATATATGGTCCATCAGGCACCTGCTCTTCAATCTGGTTGACAGCATCAAACGTAGAGGTCTTACCATGGAACAACAGACGATAGGCATTGGCTATATGCTTCAACAACTTTTCGTCAACCCCATGTTGACGCGCTACTTGCATGTTCACACCACCATACTGCACATCATTGGTACAGATGATAAAGGGAGGCACATCTTTTGAGAATGTTGTACCAGCCTGTATCATCGCGCCACGTCCCACACGGGTCCTGGCATTCTCGATAACGCTGGATGAGAAGATAACACTATCCTCTATCATACAGTCACCAGCTATCTTCGTGCCATAACCAAAGACACAACGGTCACCCACCTTGGTATCATGTGAGATATGGGCACCTTCCATCAGTACGTTATCATTACCAATGACTGTCTGTCCCCCCTTATGGGTGGCACGATTCACCACCACGTTCTCACGGAAGATGTTATTGTCACCAACGACACACTCCGTTTTCTCGCCACGGAAATTGAAATCCTGTGGTAATGCACCTATCACCGTTCCCTGATGAACCTTATTATTATTACCCATACGAGTACCATTACAGATGCTCACAAAGGGAAATATGATACAATTATCACCAATGACTACGTCACCTTCAATATAGGCGAAAGGGAATATCTTACAATTATTGCCGATCTTTGCTCTGGAGTCAATCTCGGCCTTTGGACTTATTTCACTTGCCATAACTCAATCTCTAAACATTAAACTCTTACATTACTTTCCTCCTCCGCCTAACGCCGTATAGAGTGACACTACAGCCTGCATCTTAGAGAAGTCGTCACTAACTTTCGAAAGTTGCGCATTGAGCAACTGGGTCTGAGCAGTCAGCACCTCCAGATAACTGGAACCACTGCTTTTATAGAGTGCCCGTGTATCTTCAACATTCTTAGTCAGCACCTCAATACGTTGAGCCTCCAGTTTGCTGTTGGCATCATAGCTATTGTAGTTGACAAGGGCATTCGACACCTCATTACCAGCCTGCAAGATAGCATTCTGCCAACTGTTGAACGCCTGCTCATACTTAATCTTACTTACCTTCAGGTTAGCCGTCAGCGCACCACGATTGAAGATAGGCTGCGTCAGACCGCCGAAGAGGTTGGTGAGCCATTTACCGGGATTCAAACCACCACTGGCGTTAGTAAAGGCACCAGTAAAGCCGATGCTAATATTGGGATAGAACTGTGAACGGGCTGTCTGTACATCATGGAAGCAAGAAGCCAGTGTCATCTCCGCATTATGCACGTCAGGACGGTTCTTCAACAAGGCGACACCCACACCTGTACTGAATTCTGCCGGTAGGGACTGCTCTGCAAGCGTAGAACGGGGAATCTGCTGACCAGCCTGTCCAATAAGCAAGGAGAGGGCATTCTCCGTCGCACGGATCTGACGTTTGAACTCGTTTGCCTGTGTCTGTGTCGACAGATAGGCAGCCTCCGCACTCTGCACACTGGTGGAACGCATACGCCCCAACTGGTACTGGAGCTTCATCATCTCCCAAGTCTCCTTTGCCATACCTGACATTTCTGTCACGATACGAAGTTGTTCGTCAAGCATCAATAAGGTGTAGTAGGCATTAGCGACACCACTGACCACCTGTGCACGAACCGCCATCTGATAATCCTTGGCTCCCAGCATCTTCATCTGTGTTGAACGCTTCTGCGACAGAATGTTGCCAAAGATATCCAGTGTCCACGATGCAGTGACAGGCAGTGTATATGCTTTAGTCGTCTGCGAAGGGTCTGTGTAGAGTGTCTGAATATTACCCAAAGAAGTGGAACCGAAGTTGATGGCAGGCAGGAAAGCCAGCTTAGCTGCCTTCAGCATCGTCTCATACATCTGCACGGTGAGCACAGCATTTTGCAGGTTGGCATTTTTCTCCAAGCCCTGCTCGATGTACTTCCGTAACTGCGCATCAGTAAACACACTACGCCACGGCAAGTTACCAAACGAAGCCGTATCCTGTACTACCAAGGTATCCACATCCGAGATAGTATCACGGATGAGTCCCTTCGCATCAACGGCTGGACGCTCATACTTATTGTATACACCGCAACTGCTCATAAGCAGTGAAACGGCAGCAAATATCATAAACTTTTTCATAGTCTCTTACTCCTCTAATTTGTAATCAACAGGACGATGAGCATACTGTGCAATCTCCGAAGCCACATCGGAATTTTCTTCCTCGTCCTCAAACTTCATCGGACTAATCTTCTCCTGCAGGCTCTGGAAGATCACAAATAATGCGGGAACTACCAGTACCTGGCACAGCGTACCAATCAACATACCGCCTACGGCAGCGGCACCCAACGTCTGGTTACCATTCTTACCTACACCAGAGGCAAACATCATAGGCAGCAGACCAATAACCATTGCCAATGAGGTCATCAAGATAGGACGCAGACGAGCTGCGGCACCTAACACTGCCGACCAAGAGATAGCCATACCCGTCTGTCGACGCTCCAAGGCGAACTGCACAATCAAGATGGCGTTCTTCGCCAACAGTCCTATCAGCATGATCAGTGAGATCTGCATGTAGATATCGTTGGAGTGACCGAAAATCATCGTAAATAGGAAGCAACCAGCAAGTCCGAAAGGTACGGAGAGCACAACGGCAAGAGGCAGGATGTATGACTCATACTGTGCCGACAGAATCAGATAGATAAAGATGATACACAACGCGAAGATGACGGCTGTCGTATTGGAAGCCTTAGCCTCCTCACGGGTAAGACCCGAATACTCGTATGTGTAACCCTGTGGCAGTATGTCGGCTGCAACTTCCTGTGCAGCCTTGATAGCATCACCCGTAGAATAGCCGTTTGCCACCGTTGCCGTCACGTTGATACTCGTAAACAGGTTGAAACGGTTGATGTTGGAAGGTCCGTACACACGTTCCATACGACAGAATTCCTGGACTGGTGACATGCCACCAGGAGTACGCACGTAGACACTGTTCAGCGACTCTGGTGTCATACGCGTTTCCGGCGAACCTTGGATCATTACGCGATAAAGTTTTCCGTAAGCATTAAAGTTGGACGCATAAAGTCCACCGTAGTAACCCTGCAAGGTGGTCAGCACCAGATTAGGTGAAATACCTGCCTGCTTACACTTGGCAACATCCACATGAAGCATGTACTGAGGATAGTTCGGGTTGTAAGATGTCTGCGCCGTCTGGAATTCAGGGCGCTTGTTCAGTTCTGCCAGATACTCTTTCACGACATCAAAGAAGCGGGTCAAGCTACCACCCGTACGGTCCTGCATCACGATGGACACACCAGAGTTAGCAGAGAAGCCAGGAATCATTGGCGGTGCGAAGGCAAGAATCTGAGCATCCTTGATATGAGCCGTCTTCAAATATATCTGAGCCAGCACACCATTGGCTTCGTATGGATTCAGGAAGAAGCGATAGATACCATCGCCCTGCCATAGTCCGCTGAGTTTCCACCAGAATCCTTTCTGACGCTCCTCGAAGGGTTTCAGTTTGATGATAAACGTAGCCTGGTCAGAACCCGAACCTGCAATGAAGTTATAACCTTGAATCTGCTCACGACTTTGAATAGCGGGGTCTGCAGCCAGGATAGAGTCAACCTCTGTAATCACCTGCTTCGTGCGTGCCACGGAGGTGGCAGGCGGCATGGAGATGGTACAGAAGATAGTACCCGTATCCTCGTCAGGTACCAGACCCGTCTTAGCACCTGCCATAGTTGCTATCAGCACAGCAATACCTATAATCACTGTGATACCGATAGCTATAGGCTTTCTCACCAGTTTCTCCACAATACCCCTGTATTTACCAAGTACAGAGTCGTATGCCGTATTGAATGAAGCATGGAAACGGTCGATACGTGACATCTTCTTATGTCCCTCCTTGTCGTGAGGTTTCAGGAAGATGGCACACAGGGCTGGTGACAACGTCAGGGCGTTCAGTGCCGAAATAAAGATGCTGACTGCCATTGTCACACCAAACTCCCGATAGAACGATCCGCTCGTTCCACCGATGAATGACACAGGGATGAACACTGATGCCATCACCAAGGTAATGGAGATGATTGCACCCGAGATCTCGTTCATCGCATCGATAGAAGCAACCAACGGACTCTTATACCCTTGGTCGAGCTTCGCATGCACGGCTTCCACCACCACAATGGCATCGTCGACAACGATGGCGATTGCCAATAGCAATGCCGACAGCGTCAGCAAGTTGATGGAGAATCCGAACACTGAAAGGAAGAAGAACGTACCGATCAGTGACACAGGAACGGCTATCAATGGAATCAGTGTGGAACGCCAGTCCTGCAGGAACACATAAATCACGATGAACACCAGGATCAAGGTGAAGATCAAGGTGAACACCACCTCTTCGATACTGGCATAAAGGAACTCCGTTACATCGTAGTTGATTTTATACGTCATACCTGGAGGGAACAGTTTTGCCTGTTCTTCCAGCTCTGCCTTCACCTGTTTGGCAATCTCATTAGCATTAGAGCCGGCAATCTGCTGAACCATACCCAATACCGACGGAATGTTATTATTCTTCATCGATACCGAATACTGCTGTCCACCCAGCTCTATCTTGGCTACATCCTTTAGTTTCAAGGTCTGTCCGTTGGCATCGCTGGAGATGATGATGTTTCCAAACTCCTCCGCTGACTTCAGTCGACCTGTATAGCGCATACTATATTCATATGCCACATCCGACTGTTCGCCGAACGTACCAGGAGCAGCCTCAATATTCTGCTCTGCAAGCACATTACTGATATCCGATGGCATCAGATTGTGCTGTTTCATCACATCGGGTTTCAGCCAGATACGCATGGAGTAGGTCTTCAAACCAGGCGACTGCACGTCACCCACGCCCTGAATACGCTTGATGGCTGGAATGATGTTAATATTATTATAGTTCGTCAGAAACTCGTCATCATAACGTCCGTCAGATGTCAGGGTGAACATCAGCACCTGTGATGTCTGACGTTTCGTCACCGTTACACCGATACGCGTCACCTCGGCAGGCAACAGTGCCTGTGCCTGTGACACACGGTTCTGCACGTTGACGGCACACATATCAGGGTTCATACCCTGACGGAACAACACGCTGATCTGTGCTGATCCTGCACCTGCCGTAGAGGAGATATAGTCCATACCCTCTACACCGTTGATACTCTCCTCCAGTGGCGTGATAACGGAGTTCTTCACCGTCTCGGCATCAGCACCAGGGTAACTGGTCCACACGGCTACGGTAGGAGGTGCTATATTGGGGTACTGCTCAACAGGCAGCGAAACCAATCCAATGAAACCCAGCAGGACGATGAGGATAGAAATCACCGTCGATAGCACTGGGCGTTTGATAAATGTTGTAAAAGTCATATCTTTAAACTCTCAACTCTAAACCCTAAACTCTCAACTATTTCTTCATTGCTCCCACGATATCGCCTGCAGACATCGCCTTCGCCTGCTCTGATATCTTCTGCTGGTAACGCTCTGGAGTGATGGGCACAATCTCCATGCCATCATTCAACTTCGTGACACCATTGGTCACATACTTATCACCAGCCTTCAGACCGTCTGTCACGATATAGTTGTTGCCATCGTTTTGCGGATCCACCTTAATCTCGCTATACTTCACCTTATTGTCCTTGCCAAGGATGTACACGAACTTCTTGTTCTGCACCTCCATGACGCACGACTGTGGGATGATGATGGCTGAAGAGGCAATACGCGGGATGATAATGGTACCGGCACCACCGCTCTTCAACTTCCTCTCAGGATTGACGAATGAAGCTATCAGTTGCACGCTACCCGTAGCCTGATCTATCACACCACTCATCTTTGTTACAGCACCCTCGCTGGCATAGATGCTGCCATCTGCCAACTGCAGTTTTACAGGAGGCAGACTATTCAAGCCCTTCTGTGAAATCACCATGGCATCCTTCTCCGTCACCGAAAAATAGACATCCATTGAGGAGATATTTGACACGGTAGTCAATGAGTTAGAGGCACTTACCAGCGCACCTTTCTTATAAGGTAATGTTCCTACGACGCCAGAGGCAGGACTCTTCACATAACAGAAACTCAGCATCTCACGGGCAGAAGCCAAGGCTGCCTGTGCCTGTGCCAACTGTGCCTTCGCACTCTCAAATGCATTCTGAGTGGTCTGCAGCTCATAGTCACCAATCACCTTGTTGGCATGCAACTGCTTGGAGTTCTCGAATGTCAACTGGGCGGTGTTCACCTGCTGCTGGGCAGTATTCACAGTAGCCTGTGCCTGACGCACTTGAGCCTGATAGGTAGAATTATCCAATACAAACAATATCTGACCTGCACTGACGGTCTGACCTTCTTTAACGTTAATCTGTGTTATAAAACCTTGTACCTTTGGGCGAATCTCTACATCCTGCACGCCTTTGATGGTAGCAGGAAATGTAGCCTGCATGTCGGCACTCGATGTACCAACCGTCACTACGGGGTACTCATTATCACCGAAATTTGGGCGACCACCTCCGCCGCCACATGAAATCAATGATGCAGCAACAGCCGCAAACATCATCATTTTGTTCATTTTCATACCTATTTATATTATTATTTATTCGAATAAATCTCTTTTCTTAGTTCAAAACCCAATACTTATTTCTCGGTTTTCGGTCTGCAAAGTTACTAAAAAACCGCATTATCTAAGTAATAGGAACTACACATTTAACAATCTTTATGCATAAGGCATTTCTTTTACGACAACCCTTCTATTTTACCATCAATAATGGTGATGCGCTCTGCCTGCGGATTCTTGGGAAGACCAGGCATCCGAAGCATGTCACCGGCAATGGCAACTATCATCTCACTGCCACTGTTGACGATGATATCACGGATACGTATCGAAAAACCTTCCGGGGAACCGTAACGGGTGGAGTCGGCAGAGAACGAGAACTGCGTCTTGGCAATACATACAGGATAGCGGCTGATATCCTTGTCGTCCGCGAAGATGGTCTTGACAGCCTCCAATCGTTTCTTACCCGTCTTCGTAAATTCGACAGAGGCAGCACCATAGATACGCTTGCATACCTTTTCTATCTTACCCTCTATGGTATCCGCCTCAGGATAAGTGAAATGAATCGGCAGCGGTTGGATATCGTCAATGGTCTCAACCACCTTCTGAGCTAGTTCCACTGCGCCTTCTCCGCCCTTTAGAAAGGCTTCGTTAACCGCAAAGCCGACACCCATGTCCTCACAGTTCTTACGCACGATGTCTATCTCTTCGTCAAGGTCTGTATCAAAGCGGTTAAGGGTTACAATGACCGGTTGTCCGAAGCCCTGCATGTTGTTGATGTGACGATTGAGGTTTTTCAGTCCCTCTTTCAAACCATTGGCATTAGGCTCTTTGATGCTGTCCAGGTCTACCCCTCCATGCATCTTCAGTCCTTGTGTGGTAGCTACGATGACCACTAGACGCGGCTTCAACCCTGCCTTACGGCACTTGATATCGAAAAACTTCTCAGCACCCAAGTCAGCACCGAAACCAGCCTCCGTCACCACATAATCTCCATAAGTCATTGCCATCTTGGTAGCAAGGACACTCGAGCAACCGTGTGCGATATTAGCAAAAGGTCCTCCATGGATGAAGGCCGGTGTATTCTCGGTAGTCTGTACGAGATTGGGCATAAGAGCGTCCCGCATAAGAACAGTGATGGCACCTGCCACTCCCAGGTCGCGGACACGAAACGGTTTGCCGTCGGAAGTAATCCCCAACAATATATTCTCGATACGATGCTGTAAATCCTCCTCACTGGTGGCAAGACAAAGGATTGCCATCAACTCAGAGGCAGAAGTAATGTCAAAACCCGTCTCTGAGACAACACCGTCACCCCTCAATCCTGTTACCACATTACGCAAGGCACGGTCGTTGACATCCAACACTCTTTTCCAATAGATCTCCCGTAAGAAAAAACCATCTTTGCGATGCTGGTAGATATAGTTGTCAAGCATAGCACTGATGGTGTTATGAGCTGAGGTGACAGCATGGAAGTCACCAGTGAAGTGCAGGTTAATCTTCTCCATCGGCAACACCTGGGCATAACCACCGCCCGCAGCACCGCCCTTGATACCGAAACACGGACCCAGCGAAGGCTCACGCAGTGCTACCACCGCTTTCTTTCCCAATTTCTGAAGTCCTAATGTAAGTCCGATACTCACTGTTGTTTTACCTATACCTGCTTTGGTAGGACTGATGGCAGTCACCAATATCAGACGACTTTTCTTCACCCTTTTCTCGTCAATCAACGAGATGGGCACCTTAGCCATATAACGTCCATACGGTTCTATCAACTCTTGGGAAATCCCCAACTGGGCTGCAATGTCGCCAATCGGCTTCAATTGGCACTCGCGGGCAATCTGAATATCAGTCTTCATCTTTTATATGTTTTTGCTTGTGGGCGACAAAGATACATTTTTTTTGTCAAATCACCAAAAAAGTCACCAATGCTTTCTTCACCTCATAGCAATAGTCCCTATAGGGGTAAAGGAATGCCTCCTTTCACGTGTTCCAAGCATTGGAACAACGTAAAGGAGATATTAGAACAAAGCACAGGAGGTATCGGAATGAAGAATGAAGGCTTTTTCTGTCATATTGACATATAATTGCGCCAATATGACATGCTAATTTCATTGGCACATAACTTGTACTATAGAGGGTGTAAGCCGCAAGCGAAAGCAGAGGCAACAAAGAGATAAACAACATTAATAAACAATTAAAAATAGAATTAGGAGGTATGATTATGTTACCAGTATTCAAAAACAGTTGGTTCCCAACAGTATTCGACGATTTCATGAACAATGATATGATGGCTTGCGCCACCACTACCGCACCGGCAGTCAACGTCAAGGAAGACGAGAACGCTTACACCATGGAGGTTGCTGCTCCTGGTATCAAGAAGGAGTACTGCCGTGTACACATCAATGATGACGGTAACCTGTGTGTAGCCATCGAGAACAAGATGGAGCATAAGGAGGAGGACAAGAAGCAGCACTACCTGCGCCGCGAGTTCAGCTACAGCAACTACCAGCAGAACTACTCACTGCCTGACGATGTCAACAAGGACGGCATCTCGGCAAAGGTGGAGAACGGCATCCTGACCGTCGTGCTGCCGAAGATGAAAAAGGAGGAGACGAAGGTCTCACGTATGATTGAGATTTCATAACCCCAGTCTTGGTGAGATGAAAGAAAGAAATCCAGATGAAAATTTGGATTTCTTTTTTTTTCTTCTTACTTTTGCACTATGACAAACGAAGACAAGAAGCAACGTGACGAACTTGTGAGCAAGAACATGGGCTATGTGGTGACACTCGCCCGTCAGTATTCATCAGAACTACTGTCTACCGACGACCTCATCAGTGAGGGCTGTATCGGTATGATCAAGGCTGCGGAGAAATATGATCCCAGCCGTGGCAAACCTTTCGTCACCTTTGCCGCCCCCTATATCCGCCACAGTATCGAGGAGGCAATCCGCAAAGTAACCGGTGAGATGCCTGTGCTGTCCACTGACGAGTCGTTACCTGTAGGATCGAAGAATAATTACACGCTACTGAACGTCCTGGAAGACAAGGACGCTCCTAAGGCTGACCAAGCTGTTGAGCAGAATGCGCTATCGGACGATCTGGTGCGTGCCATCGATTTCCTCAACGAGAGGGAACAGGCTGTTATCCGCGGCATCTACGGTGTGGACGAGGAGCGTAAGACCATGGCTGAAATGGGTCTTGCCTTGGGATTGAAGAGGGAGCGGGTACGCCAGATAAGAGACAAAGCCCTACGCAAGATGCGTAAGGCTTCGTCAGACGATTAAGCGGTTAGCTGATATTTAGAAACTAAACGCTATTACATATCTCATACCCCATTTCGGACTCGTCGGCAGGTCGTTATAGTTCAGCCGTCGAACATACTCCACATGGAAGAACTTGAAGATGTTATGGATACCTAATACGATCTCCGCATAAGGACGATCAGGATTGATCACTTGACAGCCTTTGGGGAAATACATCAAACGGTGGTTGCCTGCATTCTCCGGAAGGAATGGATTGTTCTTGTCGGAGAGTTCTCCCCACAACATACGGACCCCGATATACTCACGCCAATGTAGTTTCTTGATCAAGGGGATACGGTTGAAAATCTTACCGTTCAAGTCCCATGACACCATCAACGACGCGAAACGGTCGGTGAGGAACTCCATCGTATTGATGAGGTTGAAAGTCTCGGGCAGGATGACATACGACTGGTTGGCAGCAGGATGAATCAGCAAGGGATAAGGAACCTGGTTCCACTGCATACCACCCTTCAAGGAAATATCGAGCTTACCCCAACTACTCAACCAGAAACGCTTATAGATATGCAGCTCGGTGTAGTTGTAGGAATACTGTCCACCGAAGACACCATCAAAGCCCATCGTATGGGAGACACTGAACACTGGGGCGTCGAGGTTGATGACACGACGGCGCAACTTATTATTGATATATGTCTCACCAGGTGCATAGCGTAGTTTTGCAGTCACCTCGGTAGTCCGCATATGTTCTCCGTTACCAGTCCTGAAGAATTCCTCACGAGGAGCACTATCCAGTGTACGGAAAGACATATTGCCACACGCTTCGTTCTCCTCCATTTTTCCTATCAGCGTAGCTTTCAGACCCCAGTCAGTCTCGTAATCGAAGGTGATCTGCTGTCTGTTATAGTACATCATCTTATCCGTATCAGCCCATTTGAACGCCACCATGAAGTTATCCTTATCGGTATCCATGAAGCGGTCGCCTGGTGAGCACACGTCACGTCCCACCTGGACCGTTATGGTACGTCTCGGGAACTCATGCGGCAGGTATTTCTTCGGGTTGATGGAATAGGTAAACTCCGCATTATAGTAGTTCTGGTGACTACCCCATCCACGGCCATAGTAACCAGACAGGAAGAAATGCTTCGAGAGGTTGGCAGTGGTCTTCAGACTCAGTCGGCTGCGCCATCCGTCAACATAGTTATGCGACAGGATGGTATTGACAGGACAGATATCGATATAGTTGGGCGTACTCGTCTCTATCGAGTTCTCGAAGAGCGCTTTCAGTCCGAAGATGACATACTTCATGCCCTTGATATTCTCGATGCGGTGGATGAACTTATCCATGGAGCCCTCGCTCTTGGTCAGCTCCACCTGCCGGTACTGGTTCCAGAAAGCGTCGTCACGCATCTGTGCATCCGCCTCTGTCACCTCGGGAGCCATACCTCGGAACAGTTTCTTGGGAATCGGATCGAAGGAATAGTCCCTCATACGAGTTGTTCGTGTCACAATCAACTGACGCATGAAACTTAGCAGCTCCAGTTCTGTCGACATGTCATCCTTCGTCAGCACCCATTGTCCGTTAGGCAGTTTCTCATACTCCTGCAGGATCTTCACGTTCCGTACGAAGTTGACATTGCTCTGCTTGGGAATCGTCATCTCACAACGGCGCACATGCAAGGTAGAGTCCTTGAGGATATACAGGTCGCCACGGAAGCCCATGTCATTCTGGTTGTTGGGCAGAAAGTGCAGATGGATGCAACTGTCACGCTCTATCGCCAAGGTATCCTCGATATAGTAGCGGTAGAAACCGATACCCTCCTTGGAAATCGGAGAGATGAAAGGATATTGCAACAGACGGATATGGTCCTGATAGAGGTCGATATTCGTGAACACATCTTTGATGACGGTATTGACGATATCACCCGTCTGGAAGATGTTGTTAACACCCTTCGACGACTGTCCTTGAATGATGGTCTTCTCCGAATGCGGATCCTTACGGTATACTTTCTGCGAAACCGTCTCGTCAACACTCACAGGAAGAATCAGTTTACCTGTGGCACTGCTCGTCTCAACCTGCTCCACCAACCATGGGTGCTTCTTAAAGGGACCCTGCTCCAACTGCTCGGGTTTCAGGTCATTGAGTGACGTGGTAATCTTCTCGTACTTATTATACTGATAATAGTCGTTGACGGCAAGGTCAGTCTTTTTCTTCGCCTCCACCACCCTTTTCATCAATTCGACGGCAGGATTATTCTTACGACTATAGCGACCACGCTTTGACTTGACAGTAACCTCTGCCAGCATCTGTTTATCAGGTTTCAATGCAACATTGAGCTTTGCCTTTGTCTTAGCATTGACATTGATGATACGCGTCTTGTAGCCTACAGCACTGAATGTGATATTCCATCCTTCGTGGCGGGCTATAGAGTAACGTCCCTCACCATTGGAGATAGCATTGATATGGTGACCCTTATACACCACGCTGGCATAAGGAATGCTGTCACCGGTCTCGGCATCAGTGACATAACCTGTTATCTGCTGGGCATGAATCTCGAAACCTAACAGACAGAAAATACTTAGTAGATACGCTTTAAGCTGGGTCATTGATTATTTCTTAAACGTATATTCCATATAGCCACCACTCCTGTCGTTCATACGCAGGGTCTTGAAAGAAGAGGTCTTGGTGTCGACAACCAGAACGAAAGAGGTGAACATCTGGCGTTTCTTACCTGTCGGGGTGATGGTAATTGTCTCCACTCCACCATTCTTTGAAATGGTCAAATCGTCTCCTGCAGGGATGGGACGTCCATTGATGACAGCCTCCAGAACGGCTTGGAAGGTAGCAAACATGGGGTTGCGGCGACTATCTGTCACGTGTTTCTTCTTACCCATGGTCATCGTAAACTTGGTTCCGTCCATAATGAGTTGGTCACGGTCGTTATCCGTTGAGATACATATATATGACGGTTTGCGAATCGTCAAAGTACCCGTTGTCACCACATCTGTCTTGACAGCTTTCTTATGAGTTGTCTTCGTAACGCTCTGTGCCTCAGCAATGGCAGAGAATGCCAACATACAGCACAACATCAATACAATCTTCTTCATAACTCAAAACTCTTAACTTTAAACACTAAACTCTAAACTAAGTATAAAGTCCTCCATTAATTGAAATAACATTACCAGTGATATAACCCGCTTTCGGGGAGACGAGGAAAGCCACGAGGTCAGCGACTTCCTCTGGGTTGCCGAAGCGGTTGGCAGGGATTGTCTTTTTCAGCGATGCCTCATCAAGACCCTCCGTCATGTCTGTCTTGATAAAACCAGGAGCAACAGCATTCACTGTGACATTCTTACGTGCCACCTCCTGTGCCAGTGCTTTAGTGGCAGCAATGATTCCTCCCTTGGCTGCTGAATAGTTGGTTTGACCAGGCAGTCCCTTCAGTCCACTGACACTCGCCATATTGACAATACGACCGAACTTATGCAATTGCATGGCAGGCAGCAGGGGCTGTGTGACATTAAAGAAGCCTGAGAGGGTGATGTCCAGCACACGATGCCAGTCATCAGCAGGCATCAGTGCCATCACATTGTCACGACGAATTCCCGCATTATTGACAATCACCTCAATATACTCCTCTGGATGACGCTGCTGCCATCCATCCAACGCCTCACGGACTTGCTGGGCATTGCTTACGTCAAAGGGGAGCAGCTCACCCTGTCCGTTGATTTGCTCCAGGGTTTTCTCTGCCTCGTCTCGATTGCTGGCATAATTGATGATAACCTGATAGCCATCCTGTGCCAGTCTGATTACTACGGCGCGTCCGATGCCACGGCTACCGCCTGTTACTAATGCATATTTCATTGTCATTTCGTTTTTATTCATTATTTATATTCAATACAATATCACACGTCTGTCGCGCAGTCATTGCCACTCCCTCCAGACCATGCAGCATCACATTCTGTCCTGTCAGCAAAAGATTACTAAGAGGAGTACGTGGGGAGAGCATGGTGAACAGCGGTTGTCTGCAGTCTTTTCGGATACCATAAGCAGACCCGCCAGGGGTATGGGTAAAACGCTGCCATGTATGGGGGGTGCTGACATACTGTTCACTGACCATGTCACGAAGTCCTGGAACGACAGTCTCTGCCAACACCATGGGATCACTGTCACACGGGGTCAGAAGATCAAGCAATGTCGCATCATTGGAGCCATCCTCGGGAACTCTGCAACTTAGCATCACCTTTGATGTAGCCTCATCCCAGACACTCCCTCCCTCATAAACAAACTTATTATGATTGAAATAAGGAAGGGTCTGTGGTTTCAACACCAGAGAGAATGTGTACATCCCATAGGTATTCTCCAACATCATCATTCTTGTGCGGAAGATTTTCTTCAGCACCTTGCTGTCTTTTACAAGCCCGAAAGTCTGGGCAGGATGGATGTCACTGATGAACAGGTCTCCCTCATATCGTTCCCCATTGTCACATAGGGCAGCGACAACACGACCATTCTGTTCTACCAGCTCCTTCACTTCAGAACGACAGATCACATCACCACCCATCCGCTTGATATCATCCACCAACGAACGGACGACAAGACCACTATCTCCCTTTAGTCGCCAACTGCTCTGAATATAGCTCTTCTGACTATGGGTAAACGCTAACAAAGGTAAGGTCTCACGCCGCAGTTCCGTCTTGAGACAAGAGCCCGACAAGACATCAATCAACAATTTGTCACTAAAGACCTCGCTCAACCACTGCCAAGCATTGACGGAAGGGTCAGGGTCCGGTCCTTGCAACATATCAACATACTTTCTTAAGGCAGCTCGCTGATGAGGGAAATCTGCCGCCAGTATTTCCACGAAACGATCGAAGCCTTGAGCAAGACACCATGTATGACCATCAATGGTTATCTGGTCGGTACCTTCGACATCCATCCGATGCCAAGGTAAACCTAATAGACCCAACTGTCCGAAGATATCATGCAAAGCTTCTCCCTCGTCCAGTCCTCCTACATAATGAAGACCCGTGTCAAAGGTATGTCCCTTGCGCTGATAGCTCTGCATGCAACCGCCAGGTTGCCAATGGGCTTCCAGCACAAGGACGCTACGTCCTGCTTTCGAAAGCAACTGTGCACATGCCAGTCCTCCGAAACCACTACCTATGACCACAACATCATATTTCATCCCTTCTTGCTATTAAGCCATCGGAAGATGGCAGGTTGAAGTACATAGGAAAGAATAACCGCTGACAGAAGACCCACGAGGGTGGAGAATCCCACAGAGCGGATAGCAGGATGAGAGGCTATCAGCATACTGCTGACGGTTGTTATCAAAGTGACAGCACTCAGGAAGATAGCTGTCTTATGGAAAGTCAGTTTCTGTTGGTCATGGTGGGTTAGTCCATCCATCACGAAGATGCTATAGTCAACACCAATACCAAAGATAAAGGTGGAGATGATAATACTAATGAGGTTGAAGCGGATGTCGAAGAGCACCATGGCTCCCAAGACGATCACCCAGCTGAGCAGGATGGGCAGGAACCCCAGAGCCGCATGCTTCAGGTTAAAACGGAAACTCAACAGCAGCACAGCAAAGACAAAAGCCATTGACAACCACTGCAGCACGTTGAAGTCCTCGCTCATCCGAAGCAGGGTATCAGTTGTATAATAATAGGTGTCAAGTACCAATAATTCTGGATGTTGGGCAACAGCATCACAGATACGGATATAGTCGCTCTCACTGCTACGTACGCTGTCGTTGGCGCAACGGACAGAGGTAAAACAAAGGAAATTGCCATCATAGGACTCTTCCATCAGTGTCGACTGATAACCGGCAGGAATCAGACCTGCTTTGTAAAGAGCATCCGGTACATAATCATCTGCCACTTTCTGGAAGAACGTATCGAAGGCATCCGACGACAAACCTGCCTGCGATGCCGTCTCAGCTATCAGTTGTCGTACTTTAGCCAGCCGTTCTGGTGTCCAGTATGCCTTCCATGCGTCGATGCGTTGTTGTTGCACCTTCAAAGGAACGAATATCTGACTGGTATGGGTATAGCTCTTCACCAGTCCTAACTGCTGGAGCGAGTCAAGCTGGTGATCCAACAGAGCGAAATGCTCTATGGCCTCTTCCATTGTTTTCCCCTTACTGGCGAAATATTTCTGTTTGTCACCTGTATAGGTCTTGTCACGCAATACCTGTTCCGAATGCTCAGTGAGCTCTGCTTCATAACCAAGATTATGCATGTCTGCGTCAAAACGGGTCCCTCCCACGAAATAAGCACAGATACAAACCACCATGACAACGAGAATCGCTATCAACAGAGGTTTCTTACGGTCGAAGGGATACGTATTGATGCGGTCTATCCAAGCAAAGGAGTGCTTAACATGCTCATCTTTTTTCAAGAACTGAGGCAGATAGGTCAGACTGAACAATGTCGTACCAAGGATGGCAAAGGCAGCAAACAGTCCAAAATCCTGCAGGAGGTCAGTCTGGATAAAGATCAAACCAGCAAAAGAACCGATAGTTGTCAGACAACCCAGCCATACAGGCTTCACCTGATCTCGCAACATCGCCTCAGGGTCGCCCACATACTGCTGATGGGTTAAGACATGCAGGACGTAACTAAGTGCCACGCCTAAGACTACTCCTCCGATACCTAAGGCAAGCAACGAGAACTGCCCCTTGATGAAATACATCATGGTCAGACCAAAGAGAGTACCGAAAACGACAGGTAGTAACAACAAGGGGATAGTGTCCCATCTTCGGAAACATACCAAGAGGAATAGCAATACCAGAATCAGCGCTCCTGTAATCGTCGTAGTAAGGTCATGCTTGATCTGCGACGAGTTATAATAGCCACTGGCTGGTGTTCCATGATAGCTGATACGTACGTCAGGATGACTCTTGGCAAACTCCTCTATCTGTTGGTTCATCATCTCAAAGAGCGCAGAGCCTTGTCCTGTATTAGTCGCAGAGAAATGAGGAGTGATAAAGGCGAGACAAACTGTTGAGTCTGGTACGAAGAAATGCCCGTTGATGGTTTTGTAACTTCCTGTTCCTCCTTCCAACAAAGGCTGGAACTGTTTGGCAAGCACATTACGCATGCCCATCGGATCCATCTGTATCAGTTCAGGAAAAAGTTCTCCTATCTCACTCTGCAGATCATCATAGTTCTGGCGCATCTGTCTGGTGAAGTGCTCACGTGTCAGCAAGGTGTCAAAACTGGTATAGACTGCAGTGTCGATATAGGCTGGGAAATGGGCGGTGAGGTAGTCGACACCATCCAACATCAGGTCCTCAGGCAACTGGTAGAAGATATCCTCGATGGTATGACTAGCAGAGTCACGCAACAGGAGAGTATCCACAAACTGGTCACAGACTTCCGACAGCTGCTCAACTCCTTTACCCTCAAAAAGAAGAAAGGTCTTATCCTTGATTTTCAAGTCGGCAAAAGCCAGTTTCGTCGTACCATCCTCGTTTTTCGACGACGGCATCAACTTGTCGATGTCCTCCTCCAAATGAATACGGGTGGCAAACCAACCGAACACAATAAAAAGGACTCCCATCGATGCCCAGCAAACTAGCTGATGGCTGCGGAAGAATTGATATAACCTGATGAAAAAGCTCGTCATTGCATGAATATTTTCAAGTCTACCTCAGCGATGGTCTCCTCTCCTGTTTTAGAGATGCCATGAGCCAAAGTCATATTACCAAATGAGAAGCCAAACGTCACCGTTGTCTCTATTCGTTCATTTACCCTGACACGCCGGTGACAGCAGAAGTTTTTCACCTCTACAATCATACCGATAGGTGCTGTGTCTTCCTCCTTCTTCTTACAGGCAGCGAGGGCAGAACACGACTGGGCGATATGTTCTATCAGCCCAGTCGGTGATATCATGCCGTCGGGCAACAGGAAATAGTTCCCCCTACCGACGGTGAGTGCCGTCATAGCGGTATTCTCATCCTGCTGCTCAAACTCGTCGACCATCATGAAAGGGTCACGTTGCGGGATAAGCCGCTTGATATCGTCCCCCTTGATGATCATGCTGGCAAGTGCTGCTCGATGTAATCGTACAGATTGTTGAATGTCTGAATCTGATGCAACTCATTCACGGGAATGGTAATCTTGTAGGTTACCTGCACCAGTGCTATCAGGTCTACCAAATTGATGCTGTCCAGCTGGAGGGTGTCCTTCAGGTTGGCATCGGGTGTAAACTCACTCTGCTCTACTTCAAACTCTTCTGAGAGCAGTCCATTAACCTGCTCAATGATTTCTTCTCTTGTCATAATTTTCTAATTTTTTGATTCTTTTTATATTTCAATATTCCGATATCTCGATTAAAGATTCTTCACTATCAATGTGGAGTTTGTACCACCAAAGCCAAACGAGTTGCTGAGGAAGGTATCGAAATGTGCCTCTATCGTCTCAGGAATGACGTTCACACAAGCTGTCTCCTCATCAGGATTCTCGAAATTGACATTACCTGCGATGAAATCATTCTTCATCATTAGTATGGTATAGATAATCTCCGATGCACCTGCCATCCACATCTCATGACCTGTCTGACTCTTCGTGGAAGTGACAGGAACACGATAGTCGCCGAAAATCTGGGCGATAGCCTGAGCCTCACGGCTGTCACCAATCTTCGTAGAGGTGGCATGAGCATTGACATAGCCAATTTCCTTGACATCCACACCACTCTTCTGGAGACAGAGTTCCAACGAACGGGCAGGTCCTGCCACATTAGGAGTGGAGATATGGTCGCCATTACCTGAGAATCCCCAGCTGACAATCTCTGCAAGGATTGGCGCACCACGGCGAACAGCACTCTCATAGTCCTCGATAATCAGGGTTGCGGCACCACCACCAGGAACCAAGCCATTGCGGTCACGGTCGAAGGGACGACTTGCCTTTGTGGCATCGTTATCCTCACGAAGGGCAAACGACTGGATGCCGTCGAAAGAGGCGACACCATACATATTAGCTTCCTGAGCACCACCGCATACCACACAGTCTTGCAGACCGTTCTTAACCAGCAGGTAACCCAGACCAATAGACTGTGAACCAGAAGCACAGGCTGCTGATGCTGTCAGATTGATACCTTTCAGGTGAAACAGACAAGCCAGGTTCATCGTCACTGTCGAGTTCATTGACTGGAAGATGGCGCCACTGCCACAAGCTGCTGTAGAGCCAAACTCACGGAACTTGTCGAGAGCACGCATGGTAGCCTCAGCTACTGAGTCGTTACCATAGATGATTCCCACCTCATGCTGGTCGATATAGTCTTGTTCCAGACGGGCACTTGCCAAAGCATCGCGGGTTGCCATATAAGCATACTGTGCTTCCTCTGGCATGAACTGTCTGAAGTTACGATTTACAAACGGTTTCAAATCGGCTTTAGGTACGTTGGCACAGAAGGGAGAACGGAATCCCGCATCCACACGCTCCTGACTAAAGATGATACCACTCTTGCCATCATACAAGGACTGGCGTACCTCATCCAGCGTCGTGCCAAGACACGACCAGATACCCATTCCTGTGATTACTACTCTTCTTTCCATTTTATATATTCTTTTTATAACATCTTCTGCGTTTTACGAACTGCGGATGCAGAGGCTTCCATTGCGACAGCTCCCGGACATTGTCCTCCAGCTGCGGCCCCGTCTCTGCCCACTTGAACCCATACTTATTATAAATAGGTATAAGGTCGTCAAAGAACATGGCATTCACACCCAGTCCCTGATAGTCTGGACGGACGGCTATGAGCAACATCTCCGCATGGTCTTCACGTTTCCATTTGAGGGCTCTCAACAGATGATACCATCCCGTAGGCCACAAACGGCCGTTTGCCTTCTGCATAGCCTGGGACAGACACCCCATGGTGATGGCTGCTCCCACGACCTCCTCCTGCTCATTGACTATCACCGGAATCAGCTGCTTGTCTATCAAATACAGATACTTACCCACAAAACTGTCTGCCTGTGCCTTCGACAACTCAGAGAAGCCGAAGATAGGGGCATACGACTGGTTCAGCAAGTCAAAGACTTTCTCCGCATATCCACCACGGAGGATGTCCCGATTGGTAAGTTTCTTTACCCGCAACCCTATCTGTTCCCTGGCATATTGGGCAACACGGCTATAGCGTGCCGGTATCTCCTTCGGTATATCAATACGTACCTGCAGCCAGTCCGTCTCTTTCTGCATACCCCATGCTTCCATGTGACGGGGATAATAGTCGGGGTTATAAATGGTGTTCATCGACCCCATCATGTCAAAGTCTTCCACCAGCATTCCCTCCTTGTCGAAATCGGTGATACCCAGCGGACCCTGCATACGGTCCATTCCCTTCGACTTGCCCCATGCTGCCACAGCATCCAGCAGAGCCTTAGAGACGGTAAGGTCGTCTATGAACTCTATCATGGAGAACCGCACGTTCTGTGCGTTCCATTTCTTATTCGCCTTGTAATTGACGATCCCCACGATACGTCCTACAGGCTGGTCATTCTGATAAGCGACGAAGGCTTGGACGTCGGAAAACTCCAACCCAGGATTCTTCTTCCGGTCGAAAAGCATACGCACGTCCGACTCCAGGTCGGGAACGAACTGAGGACAATGCTGGTATATTCCATACACCACACGGATGAAGTCGTCCATCTGCTGATGTCCCTGTACTTTTCTGATTACCACCTCGCTCATCGCACTATCCTTTTATGTTCTACACGGTATTCCATAGGGGTCACATTAGCCTGCTCACGAAAATACTGGCTGAAGAACGATGAGTTAGGGAATCCTAGCTTATTGGATATCTCCTTGATACTCATATCGGTATCTTTCAACAGCGAGTAGCAGTCTTGCATCGTACTCTCGGTGATCCACCGCATGGGATTCTTGCCACTGACTTTCTTCGAGATGGAAGAAAGATACTTGGGGGTGATATGCAACTGGTCGGCATAGAAAGCCACCCGTTGCCGTTTCTGTTCCTGACTGGACAGCAGCTGCAGGAACTGGTTGAAAATCTCTTTGTCGTGGATGCTCGAGGTATCGTTGTTAAGTGCCATATCCTCATGGCGCAACAGCTCCTCGCACACCATCAGCAACATCGTACGTAAGAACGACACCAATATCTCCCGGGACAGCAGGGGCATCTTCTCTGCCTTGAAGATGGCGCGGGTGTAGTCCTGCATGCCACCTAACCAGTCATTGCCCTCCACCACGTATATCTCCCGCATGTACATCGCTTTGTTCCAGATGTTTATCTGGTTACCCAATATCGATTTCAGCATACGGTCGGATACCAACAGTGCCGCAGCCTTAGCATCAGAACTGACAAACGTAGGCTCAACGAGCTTGCCTGCAGGTATCAACAGCAGTTGTCCTGGAAAGACTTTTACCTGACGGCTACCGCCCATCTCCACGACGATACGGCCGCCACGGCAATGCACGATAGTATTATACGACATCCTTGCGGAGGGTAAGTCTTTGGTGTCTCTCACGTTGTCAGCAAAGAGTATTTCATCCCCCATCGCATGGACAATATTCAATTCTTGCATACGTACTCTTCTTTTCCGCTGCAAAATTAAACATTATTTTCCAATCTTCGACGTTCTTTTTTTCGCCCTTATTGTTCTTTTTGTAATTTGAGCAACTTTTAAGCATGTACTCCATCTTTGACAGAAAACAGGGTGGAGGATGTAAGAAAGCATTCCCTTCAATGTAAATCAAATTGAATTGCAAAGTAAATCAAATTGAATTGCAAAGTAAATCAAATTGAATTACTGAGCAAATCAAATTGATTTACAATAACAAGAATGCTTGTTGTCATCATCAGGAAGTTGTCAGACCCATGGACTGAGCCTTCTGCAACAGCAATTGCATGAGGGGTTCCCGCTCGTTCTCCACCTTGTTGTCGAGGACGGCATCCTTCAGGTACTGCTTCAGCACCCCCACCTCACGGGAAGGACAGAGATGGAAAAGCTCCATAATCTCGTTGCCGTCAATGACAGGCTGCAACAGCCGCTTGTAGTCTTTCTCCTTCAAGTCGGCGATTTTCTCACGCACCATGCGGAAGTTCTCAAGGAATATCTTCTTGCGGACCTCATTCTTCGAAGTGATATCTGCCTCGCAAAGGGTCATCAGGTCGTCGATGTCATCACCTGCGTCGTTCAGCAGTCGCCGCACAGCAGAGTCGGTCACCTCCTCGTCGGCTATGGCGATGGGACGCATGTGGAGGTCGACGAGTTTCTGCACATAGCGCATCTCGGCTCCCATCGGCAGTTTCAGACGACGGAAGATATCCTGCACCATCTTGGCACCTATATAATTATGGTTATGGAAGGTCCATCCCACCGAGGGTTCCCACCGTTTGGTCCTTGTCTTGCCGATATCATGCAACAGGGCTGCCCAACGGAGCCACAGACTGTTGACAGTTGACGGTTGACAGTTGGCAACGACATTCTCCAAGACCTCCAAGGTGTGATAGAAATTGTTCTTATGGGCACGGCCGTCCCGTTTCTCCACAATGTCGAGGGCTGCAAGCTCGGGGAGTATGAGTTGCAGCAGTCCGCTGCGCTGCAGGTACTCAAAACCGATGCTCGGATGGGGTGCCATCATGATCTTATTCAACTCCACCTCGATACGTTCGCCACTGACAATCTTGATACGGTCAGCCATCCGCTCCAGAGCCTCGAACGTCTCTTCCTCTATCTGGAAATGGAGTTGGGTGGCAAAACGGATACAGCGCATCATCCGCAACGGGTCGTCAGAGAAGGTCACCTCCGGGTCCAGTGGGGTGGCAATGATACGGTCCTGCAGGTCAGCAATGCCATTGAAGGGGTCGACCAACTCACCGAAACGGCTCTTATTCAGACAGATAGCCATCGCATTGATGGTGAAGTCACGACGGTTCTGGTCGTCTTCCAAGGTACCATCCTCCACAATGGGTTTGCGGGAGTCGTGGCTATAGCTCTCCTTGCGGGCTCCCACGAACTCCACCTCCATATCATGGAATTTCACCTGTGCCGTCCCGAAATTGCGGAAGACTGACAGGTGTGCCTTCCGTCCCAGCTCCTTCTTCAACGCCGATGCCACCTCGATACCGCTGCCCACCACGACGACGTCGATATCGTCGGACGGACGCTCCAGGAAAATGTCACGGACATAGCCACCCACCACATAGCACTCCACACCGAGACGGTCGGCTACAGCACTGATCTGATGGAATATCTCTTGGTCTAATATCTTAGCAAGAGCGGCATCGGAATACAATTTCATGACATTTTTTTCTTTTCGGTTGCAAAAGTACAAAAATATTTGTAACTTTGCACACAAATTAATGAATTTATCTAAAGTACACGTACAAGTATGAAGCATTTCTTTACAGCAATCTTGCTTTGCATAGCATCTATTACCTATGCTGACACTTACAATTACAAAGACATGGAGCCGCTCAAACTGGAAGTTCCGGAGATGAAGGCTGAGTTGGGTACAGTAAACAACGAGGAATTCGACAGGAGTGCCCTTTCACTGACTGCCCCAGACCCCAAAATGGACTTCGCGTTCTTCAAGTCACGCACCAATCCTAATACCAAGGCATATAAGTTCATGGACGACATGACGTTCGTCGGTGTTCCCCTTTTCATTGCCGGTATCATTGCCAAGAGTGAGAAGAATGCTTTCAAACAACAAACCAGGCACTCACTGGTGACTAAGTTCAAGACAGGTATCGACGACTATACCCAGTTCTTCGGACCTGCTGCTGTGGTGGGCTTGAAACTGGCTGGTGTCGAGGGACGCAGTGACTGGCCCCGTCTGCTGGCAAGTGCTGGTATGGGCTATGGTATCATGGCACTCTTCGTGAACACCATCAAGCATACAGCCAAAGAGATGCGACCTGATGGAAGTACGGCAAACTCTTGGCCTTCCGGTCATACAGCCACTGCCTTCGTCGGTGCTACCTTGCTGCACAAAGAGTATGGTCTGACCCGCTCACCATGGTATTCGGTGGCAGGCTACGGTGTGGCAACGGCAACAGGTGTCATGCGTGTACTCAACAACCGTCACTGGATTTCCGACGTGCTCTCTGGTGCTGGTCTCGGTATCTTGTCGGGTGAGCTCGGCTATGCCATCTGCGACCTGTTCTTCAAGGGCAAGGGTCTGCTCCGCAACGACATCCCGGGCATGGCAAACGTTATTGAGCATCCCTCATTCTTCAGCATATCAATGGGTATCGGTTTCGGTACTCGCGACTTCGACTTTGAGATGAAAAAGTGGGGATGGTCTGACGATTTGCACATGAAGTTCCGCGCTTCTACTGCCGTAGCCGCTGAAGGTGCCTACTTCTTCAACCCCTACATCGGTGTGGGTGGTCGCCTTCGCGTGAAGAGCACACCTATCAATGGATGGGATAAAGTTGTTGACTTCGGATGGGAGGATATGGATGCAGCCTTTGAATCCTTGGACACAGATGAACAGGAGGTCTTGGGGAAAAACATTGACAACATCGATTTTGTTATTGAGAGCGACCACCTGACGGAATTCGCAGGTGACCTCGGTGTTTACTTCAATCTCCCATTATCCGACCGCTTCGCATTGGGAAGCAAACTGCTCATTGGTCGCAGCATCATGCAGGAACTGGCACTCGATGCAAAAATTGCCGGACAGCACTATTACAAGGAAAACGACTCTTGGGACAATCCTACTGGCGATGCTTTCGAGCATTCATGGGACTACTTTACGATTACTGGCAGCAACAGCAATAAGTTCGGCACAGGTATTTCGCTCACATACGCTTACAAGCAGAATTTCTCATGGAAGGTGTTCTTAGATTACGACTACACACGCAAGACCTACACCATGGACTACAATGTTGGAGGTATGTATGAAGCTTTATACCCTGAGGATTATAAGAATTTGTCAGATGCTGAACGTAAAGAGTTCAAGGAAGGGACTTCCGCATCCCAGAGCATCAAGAAGAATATGCACTCTTTCGTGCTGGGTGCTTCCTTCGCGATTAATTTCTAAACCTGTATGGCAGTAGAAAACGAGAAAACCAATGCGCAGTTCGAGCAGGTGATGCAGGAATGCCGCAGCCTGTTCGAGAAGAAACTCCATGACTATGGGGCTTCTTGGCGTATCCTGCGTCCGCAGTCACTCACCGACCAGTTGTTTATCAAGGCAAAGCGTATCCGCTCTTTGGAAATCAAGAAGGAGTCGCTGGTCGGAGAGGGTATCCGCCCAGAGTTCATCGCCCTTATCAATTATGGTATAGTGGGACTCATCCAACTGGCACATGGTTTCTCCGACACTGTGGATATGCAACCCAAAGAGGCTATGGCACTCTACGACCGCTATGCCTTGGAGGCACTGGAACTGATGAAACGCAAGAACCACGACTACGACGAGGCTTGGCGTGGCATGCGGGTCAGCAGTTATACGGACTTCATCCTCACCAAGATAGAACGCGTCAAGGAAATAGAGAATCTACAAGGCGACACCCTTGTCAGTGAGGGTATCGACGCCAACTATATGGACATCATCAACTATGCGGTCTTCGGAGCGATTAAGTTGAGTGAACAAGGATGAGGAAGATATTAGTGAATATCGCCCGCTTCGTGGTCGCCCTGACCTTTATCCTCTCTGGATTCGTCAAGGCTGTCGACCCGATGGGCACACAATATAAGATAGCCGACTACTTGGCAGCGATGCACATCGGACAGTATGTGCCCGACTTCGTGCCGCTCATTGCCTCCGTACTATTGTCGGCAACTGAGTTCTGGCTCGGTGTCTGCCTGCTATTTGCCATCCGAAGGCGTGTAGTGACACGCATCATATTGGTATGGATGATTATCATGACACCGCTGACCCTGTGGCTGGCTCTTAGCAATCCCATCAGTGACTGCGGGTGCTTCGGTGATGCCATCGTGCTCACCAACTGGCAGACTTTCTGGAAGAACGTCGTCCTGCTGGTATGTGCCGCTCTGATAGCATGGCAACCACTGGACATGTTACGCTTCGTATCAAGGACGAACCAATGGATTGTGATGAATTTCACGGCATTGTTTATCCTCATAGTAGCTGGAACGTCTCTTTATAAGCTGCCCTATTTCGATTTCAGACCCTACCACATAGGGACTGACCTCAGGAAGGGGTGGCAACAGATGATGGAGGGTGAGGAGTCGCCCTATACGGATCTTTTCATGCAAAGTGAGGATGGTACAGATATCACGGACTCTATCCTGAACCTGAAAGGGTATGTGTTTCTGTTAATATCACCGCATCTTGAACAGGCAGACGAGAGTCAGTTTGACAAGATTAACCAATTGTTTGAGTATGCGCAAGAGAAAGGATATCCTTTCTACGGGCTGACAGCAAGTGGGGAGAAAGCGATGAACAGATGGAGAAATGGTACTGGGGCGGAATACAAATTATGCCAGACTGACGATATCGTTCTGAAAACGATAATCAGAAGCAATCCCGGACTCCTCCTTCTCCGTGATGGTAAGATTATCCGCAAATGGAGCAACAATGACCTGCCTGAGGAGACGATGCTGACGGACAGACTGGAGAAAATAGAGATTGGCAAGATGCCTGAGGACTCCGTACCACGGAAGGTGACAACGATTATCCTATGGTACATACTGCCTCTTGTCCTGCTAACTATCGCAGACCGCCTGTGGGCTTGGACAAACTGGTTGAAGAAGAAAGAAAAGTCAAATAAGTTATATCAAATTTTAAAACGTAAAGACATGAGAAAGAAAATTGTAGCAGGAAACTGGAAAATGAACCTGAACCTGCAAGAAGGTGTTGCTCTCGCTAAAGAGCTGAATGAGGCACTCGCTGCCGACAAACCCAACTGTGGTGTGGTCATCTGCACACCGTTTATCCACCTCGCCTCTGTGGCTCAGGTTATCAACCAAGACGTTATTGGTCTCGGTGCAGAAAACTGTGCTGATAAAGAAAAGGGCGCCTTCACTGGTGAGGTGTCTGCTGAGATGGTAAAGAGCACGGGGGCACAGTATGTCATCCTTGGTCACTCAGAGCGTCGTGAGTACTACAAAGAGACTCCTGAGATCCTGAAGGAGAAGGTTCTGCTCGCATTGAAGAACGGACTGAAAGTTATCTTCTGCATTGGTGAGACACTGGAAGAGCGTGAGGCTAACAAGCAGAACGAGGTAGTAAAGGCTGAGCTGGAAGGTAGCGTCTTCAACCTTAGCGAGGAGGACTTCCGCAAAATCGTGATTGCCTACGAGCCAATCTGGGCTATCGGCACTGGCAAGACTGCCACTGCAGACCAGGCTGAGGAGATTCACGCATATATCCGCTCTATCATCGCTGACAAGTATGGTAAAGATGTTGCTGAGGACACCAGCATCCTGTATGGTGGCAGCTGCAAGGCAAGCAACGCTCCAGAACTCTTCGCAAAACCTGACATCGACGGTGGACTGATTGGCGGTGCCTCACTGAAATGTGCCGACTTCAAGGGAATCATAGATGCTTGGAAATAAAAACAGCATGATGCATCTATCTTTTCATCGTGACAGATGGGTCACCTTTTTCATCCTGTGTGTTGGCATGTTGATGCATGCCAATGCACAGACTTTTACTGAACGAATACAGAAAAAAGTGGATGGAAAAGGAACTATGACAATCCATCAGAGCGAGGAAATCAAGCAATTGGTCAACGATCCCAATGCTACAGACTCACAAGTACAGAAAGTCACTGAAAGCAAGAGACAGGTTGAGCCTTTAAAGGACAACAAGCAGGTGAACAACACGACATCAAGTTCTTCAGAAAACGACGAGACAGAGCCTGTAGAGACTCAAAAGAAAGCAATACAAAAAATCACAGGCTACCGTGTTCAAGCCTTTGCTGGTGGCAATTCTCGTAAAGACCGCCTGACGGCAGAGTCGATACGTAATAATATTAAGTCACAAATCCCCAACGTGGCTGTATACGTCCATTTCTATTCCCCACGATGGATTTGTCGGGTAGGTAACTTCCGCACTTACGAAGAAGCGCACCAGATGATGGTCAGACTTCAAAATATGGGCTATAAACAAGCATCAATTGTTAAAGGAAAAATAACTGTCACATACTGATGAATCTGGAAGCAGAATATAGAGAAGGACTAGATGAGCTTGCAACTCATTATAAAGAAGTTCTGAAACTTCTAGGAGAAGACCCGGAACGCGAAGGACTGCAGAAGACCCCCGTTCGAGTAGCTAAGGCTATGCAGGTCTTGACACGTGGCTACAACATGGATGCTCGCCAAGTGTTGCAACAAGCCCTTTTTAAAGAAGATTATAGCCAAATGGTCATTGTCAAAGACATAGACTTTTTCTCGTTGTGCGAACACCATATGCTACCTTTCTACGGAAAGGCACACGTTGCTTATATTCCTAATGGCTACATCACGGGACTATCTAAAATTGCCCGAGTCGTAGACATCTTCTCTCACCGCCTGCAGGTACAAGAACGTATGACACTGCAAATTAGACAATGTATTGAGGAAACACTACATCCTCTAGGTGTTATGGTAGTTATCGAGGCTCGTCACATGTGCATGCAGATGCGGGGAGTAGAAAAACAGAATTCCATTACCACCACCAGTGAATTCAGCGGTGCATTCAACCAAGCCAAGACCAGGCAGGAATTTATGAATCTGATACATAATAATTCTTAAAACAAACAATAAAAATTGTATCATGGAACAAGACAACAAAAACTCATATCGTACCAAACAGTCACTCACTGAGGAGTTCTACCACAGTTGCATGGGTAAAATTGTAATTTTATGTATATTACTTCTCATTCTCTTCGTTATCGCTTTGATGACAAGACCATCTGACGAAAAGATGCAGTCAGAGATGATGGACAATATCCGTGAATGCATCCAACAGAATGACAGCATCAAGGGAGATGCCATTGATGATGTTGTGGCGAACTTTGGTCGTATCTTTACAGAAGCTGATACAACAAAGAATGACAAGGAAGCAATGGACGCTTTCAACAAATATAACAAATTAGAGATCTACCGCCATAGTTTCTATTCTACAGCACGTCTACGCAACAATCTTAGCGCTGAGGGGATACGCGTTGGCATTGGAATCTTTAATATCGTTATTCCCACTATCAGATACAGTGACATCATTCTTTTTGTAAGTACTATCAAGAACTATAATAAAGAACGCCTTATCGAACCGATGCCACAAGATGAGTACGTAGGCGAGAATCCAAACATCAAAGAATATCACTATTTGGGCGATCCTGACAATTAAACCAACCGCATAAGGAACGATTCCAAATAAAGGACAAAAATAAAACCTCTTCTATTTTAGAAGAGGTTTTATTTTTGTGGGCGCTGAGGGATTCGAACCCCCGACCCTCTGCTTGTAAGGCAGATGCTCTAAACCAGCTGAGCTAAGCGCCCTTACTTCTTGTAAGCGGATGCAAAGGTAAGAAGAAAAAATGAGAAATGAGAAAATAGCAAGAAAAAATATCAGTTACTTAACACTGTTTAACAAATCTTGCTAAATTCTCATTCCTCTTTCCACATCATGAGCTATAATTTGTACAAATCACTCGCCGCCATAAGGTCAACCTTTTTCTCTGAGAGTATACGCTCACAACTCTCTAAGTCCGTTGGACGGATGACAACATGTGCCACATCACCATTGGCAAATGAATACATATATTCAATAAAAACTCCTGCGTCAGAGAGCATCCTGAGCACCTTGGCAAGTGAACCACTCGTATTAGGACAGATGAAACCGATAACGTCAGTAATCTTCACAGCAAAATGAGCAGCTTTCAGCACCTGGTACGCCTTGTCCGGATCGCTAACAATACAACGCAGGATTCCGAAATCTGAATTATCAGCAATACTCATGGCAGAGAGATTAACTCCAGCTTCACCTAACACATCAGTAACCTCTGTGAGGCGACCAGACTTGTTCTCCAAAAAAATAGACAATTGTTTTGCTAACATAATATTCTTGTTTTAGTATTTATAATTTACGGTTATCTATCACGCGTTTTGCCTTACCTGTTGAACGCTCTATACCTTTCGGCTCTACGAGCTTAATCTTGAAGCCCAGACCTATGACAGAACGCAGTTCTGCCTCCAATTTCTTTTGCAGTCCTACCATTGTCGCCATATCATCAGTGAAGAACTCTTCTTTCACTTCCACTTTCAGTTCACTGGTATCGGTATTATTGACACGGTCAACAGTCAACAGGAAATGTGGCTCATATTCCGGCAACGACAGGATAACAGCCTCAATCTGGGACGGGAAAACATTAACACCACGAATAATCAACATATCATCGCAACGTCCCAAAATACGATCCATGCGAACCAATGTACGCCCACAGGAGCATTTGTCATAATGAAGAGCTGTCAGATCATGGGTACGATAACGCAACAGAGGCATTCCTTCTTTGGTCAGATGAGTAAAAGTCAACTCACCCAACTCACCCTCTGGCATCGGCTCACCCGTTTCAGGATTCAAAATCTCTGGATAGAAATAGTCCTCGTTAAGATGGGTACCATGCTGGCATTCACACTCATAGCCAACACCTGGACCTGCAATCTCACTCAATCCATAGATATCATAAGCCTTGATGCCCATAGAAGTCTCCAGCTTCTGACGCATCTCTTCTGTCCACGGCTCAGCACCGAATGCACCAATTTTCAACTTAAACTCCTCACGCGGCCATTCTGACTCACGCATTGCCTCACCCAAAAACATCGCATAAGAAGGCGTGCAACAAAGCACAGAAGCACCAAAGTCATGCATTAGTGTAATCTGTTTTTGCGTATTTCCTGACGACATTGGGATAACACTGGCACCAATATTAGTCGCACCATCATGAGCACCTAAGCCGCCTGTAAACAGTCCATAACCATAAGATACCTGAAAGATATCATCTTTTGAGGCACCATATGCCGTGAAAGCACGAGAGATTGCTTCTGTCCACATAGCAATATCCTTACGTGTATGCAGCACGACAACAGGTTTACCTGTCGTACCAGACGACGCATGGATGCGCACAATCTGACTCATCGGTACTGCTGCGAGACCAAAGGGATAATTATCACGAAGATCAAGCTTATTGGTAAACGGCAATTTGACGATATCGTCAATATCTTTGATATCACCTGGTTCCAAGCCCATCTCCTGAAATTTCTTACGATAAAATGGCGTGTTATGATAGACATACTCAGCCATTTTCCTTAACCTAATGCTCTGAATCTCGCGTAACTGCTCACGATCCATGCATTCAACACTTTCATTCCAAATCATTGTTTTTGTTTTTTGGTTATACCGTCTTTAGTTTGTTATAGTTTTGTGTGATGCAAAGATACAATAAATAAATGAAAAATGAGAAATGAAAAATGAGAAATTTATAGATACGGGGATTTTTTTATAAAAAAAGGCACCCTCCCAATTTGGGAGAGTGCCTTGTATCTTTTGATACAGAATAATTACCTAATTACTTCAACTCAACAGTTGCACGGCGGTTGAAGCTGATTGGAGACAGTGTGTTAACACCACCCTCAGCCTCACACTCAATGTTAGCACGGTCAACACCCATGTTAACGAGAGCATCAGCAACAGCCTGAGCACGCTTCTGAGACAAAGACTGGTTGAAGTTAGCGCTACCAGTCTTGCTGTCAGCATAACCCTTAACTACAATCTTAGCGTTGTTAGCCTTTGCTGCATCAGCAATTGCCTGTACGTTCTGCAGATCCTTCTTAGAAGCAATCTTAGACTTTCCAATATTGAAGAATACAGATACTGGAGCAGAAACAATCTCCTTAACAGCCTGCTTAGCCTCAACAGCGTTAGTTGTTGTTGGGCACTTGTGGTTTGCAATCTGGTTGCGGAGACGAGCGTTCTCTGCGTTAGCATCAGCAAGCTGAGCATTCAGAGCATCAATCTGACCCTGTGAGAGAGCCTTGATAGCCTCTACGTCAGGAGTCTTGCTCCAACCAGTCTTGCCAAGGTTATAAGTAAGACCGATTTCAACATTCAGGTTACGATCGTGATTTGCAATCAAACCCTTGAAAGAACGGCTCTTATATGGTTTTGCACCTGGCAGAAGACCATTTGCACCATCAGCTCTGTTCATGAAAAGGTTGTAGTTAACATCCAAGTTGATGGCAACCTTCTTGCTAATCTTGAACTCATTCAAGATACCAAGACCCCATGCTGGAGAATAACAGTTGTAAGACATATTGCGCTCCAAACCTACACTTGCATAAGGAATGAAGTTCCAAACACGATTCTCATTATAGCCAAGCAACATATTGCTCAGATTAAACATAACCTGCTCATTCAAAGTCCAATACTTAGAAGCATTGGTTTTCTTATCTGTAGACACAACAGTACGTCCCCAGATACCATTGAACTTTGTACGAAGTCCGATACCAGGAGTAAACCACTTACCAATTGCTACAGAAAAACCAAGGTTGTTACGGAAACCTTTCAGAGGACTCTTCGAGAAGTTGTTCTGAACCTCCTGACCACCCCAGAAAGCTGTTCCTACAACATTAGCCTGAACAAACCAGTTGCTCCAGAAAGAATTAGTAGATACGCTGTACTTCTCTGTAGGTACAGCATCCTGTGCCATAGAGGCAACAGAAACACCAGCAAAAGCCAGTACCATTAATAACTTTTTCATACCTATACTAATATTAATGTTAAATAATATATTATTCACTTTTATCAATTTCTGTGCAAAAGTAAACATTTATTTTAAATCTGCAAACATTTTTGGCAAAAAATTGCACTTTTTTAGGGAAAAAACGCTTTTACTCCTACATTTATAGGTCATAGGGCACTAAATAAAGTTAAAAATCATCCCAGCAAATGTTCTAAATCCCTTTGGGGTAAAATACAGAGTATTGCTTTCCCGTCTGGTGTATAATTAACATTAGAACAGGAAAATAGTTCATTGACAACATTCTCCATCTCTTCATTAGTAAGAACCTGTCCTGAAGGTATGGCAGCATGACGAGCAAGGCTTAAAGCAAGTGAAGAATGAATATCATGAAGACTACCCATCCCCTTTTCTATCGTATCACTTACCATATCCTGCACCAACTGAACATAGTCAAGTCCTTCAATACCGGCAGGTATCGCCTGTATACCATAACTACATTGTCCAAGATCTGTCAAGTCAAAACCCATCATTTGCAATTCTGGTAAAATCTTTCCTACAACAACCGCGTCTGAGGGAGCAAACCGCACAACCTCAGGGAAGAGCACTCGCTGGCTGTTTACTACCTGGGATTCCAATTGAGACAGATAGCGCTCGTATCGGATTCTCACATCAGCTCGATACTGGTCAATAATCATAAGACCTGATTTTACTGCCGTCATGATATAGCGACCCTTATATTGATAATGTATAGGAGACTTCTCTTCTAACTCAAAAGCATCCATCTCCAAAGACGTTTGCTGAGGATGTTCTGGCAGTTGCTCATAAAGTTTTTCCCATTCAGCAGATTTCTTGGGGAGGCGCTCATCATGGTGCTGCTGTTTGAAAGGATTATAAGAAGGATTATAAGAGGGTTGAGGAACATCCACCTTTTGACTACCAGAATTAAATATGGGAATATCAGGTTGCCCTACCGTGTCAAAGTCTATCTGAGGTATTTCACAAAACCTTCCTATTGCATCTTTCACGGCAGCCATAAGGATTTGCCAAATAGCCTGCTCGTTCTCAAACTTGATTTCTGTCTTGGTGGGATGGATATTCACATCAATATCAGAAGGAGGAACTTCAAAATAGACAAAATATGGAACCTGCATTCCTACCGGCACCAAACGATCAAAAGCCTGCATCACCGCTTTATGGAAATAGGCATGTTTCATGAAACGCCCATTGACAAAGAAATAATTATGTGCCCCTTTTTTCTTCGCAGACTCTGGTTTCCCCACAAAACCCGAAATCTTGCAAATCGCAGTCTCAACTGAGACTTCTAATAAGTCTTGATTAAAACGTTTACCAAACACATCAACAATACGTTGGCGTAGTGAACCGCTCTTCAGGTTTAGCAATTCCTGTCCGTTACTATGCAGCGTGAAATTGATTGAGGGATAGACAAGGACGATACGTTCAAAAGCCGTTAAGATATTATTCAACTCTGTCGCATTCGTCTTTAGGAACTTTCGCCGGGCTGGTACATTAAAGAACAGATTCTCCACCTTGAAATTACTTCCAACAGGACAATTTACAAGTTCCTGTGACTCCACTTTCGAACCAGATATACGTAAACATGTACCCAGTTCACTTCCAGCCATCCTTGTACGAAGTTCAACCTGAGAGACTGCAACGATAGAGGGTAATGCCTCGCCACGGAACCCCATAGTCGTCAACGCAAACAAATCATCGGCTTTACGAATCTTTGAAGTAGCATGACGCTCAAAGGACAGACGGGCATCTGTCTCAGACATACCCTTTCCGTCATCAATCACCTGGATAGAGGTACGTCCCGCATCCACCACTAAGACCTTTATCGTATGGGCGCCAGCGTCCACAGCATTCTCCACCAGTTCCTTAATGACAGAGGCGGGACGCTGAATCACCTCGCCTGCCGCTATCTGGTTGGCAACAGAGTCTGGCAATAACTGTATGACATCACTCATTCTTTTCCTCCTTTCTGTTCAGTTTCTGTCTAGGTGCCTCTCTTCTCTTGATCTCCTTCAGCTCCTGACCTGCATTCTTTGGTCTCCAATTGAAGATATCATCTTTGTTTAGAGGTCGAATGTAGTCAAACCACGCATACTGCGGAAGGAAATATTTAGTTGGCGGTATCTGTGTCATGGGATAAAGTGTTCCCACGGGTTTCTCCATCCATATCTTTTTCATTTTCCTGTTTTCCAGAAACATCTTCATCCATGGTGTCTCTGTATAGTTCAGTCCTATCAGGGTACTGTCAGACTCATCCACAGGATAATACACAATCAACACATTGCCCACCGCATCAGTCTCATAAATCTCACCTTTCTCGAAATAAGCAAGCATCTCCTTGGATGATACTTGATTGAAATGGACGGTGTCTGGCATCTGTTCGGTTGAGAAAGCCTGACCAAGCACATGAGCCCTATTAATGGTAGAGTCTTTCATATAGACACGTATCTCCTCACCAAACAATTGCTGACTACCATTCCACACAATAGGGTCACGATACATCGTCATACAAGAGTCTTTCGAGTTGTATACAAGTGAATCACAAACAGCCTGCACATCTACCCGGTAAGCGCGTACCTTATTATATGCATGTATCTTACGGTAGACAGAATCCGTATTGATATTGAAAGTATACAACTTAAACGTGTCAGCATGCATATAAAGCGTGTCTTTCTGTGAATAATCCATTGCCACAGCACGTTTCGTAGCCATTGCATACCCTGTAGAATCATTATACTCACAATAATCACCCGTCAGTCGGTTCTTATTAGCAGAGTCAGTATAGATAACGTTCCAATAAGCATAGCTAGTTCCCTTCTTAGCATCATGATAGACACTATCCCCAACGATAGTACGTCCCTGATCCTTCATTATTGAACGACCAAAAAGCTCTGAAGTCTCTGTCTTGGTATTATAATAGCCGTCCTCGCTGTAAATATGACTTGTACCCGACGTAATATTCGAGGGTCCCACAATATGGGCACGGGAAGTCTGTGTGTCATAATAGAGGGAGTCAGTTGTCAGGTAAAAGTTCTTATCGCGAAGACGCACATCATAATAGAACATTGCCATCTTTGTATCTGTATGATATTCCCCCCAGTCACTTGTCAAAGTAGAGTTATTGTCAACGAGTTTACCACCCTCAAAAAAATTACCAAAATTATAAAGACGGTCATAGTCAAGACTATCCGTGTAGAGGGTAGACTGCCGATGTTTTAGCACTACATTATAGCGCGCTTGTGCTATCTGCGCATTACCATCATAATAGGCATAGTCACTGAAAAGCTTCAAAGTGTCACCCTGCAGCATCTTCACATGTCCAAAAGCCTCAAAAGAATTTGTCTGTTGAAAGAAATTGGCACTATCGCAATAAAGATTAGCTCCCATGTGGCGGAAATGAACATTACCCACCAGAATTTGGGCATCTCCATTGCGATACTGGTCGTAGCGCAACTGATCAGAATGGACTAGATAAACACGTTTGTCCTCCTGCCGCTTGCGGGAAGTATTCCGCTTGCGGTCAGGCTGCATCGCCCAGACGAGACTCAGTCCGAACAGACACAGCAGCAAGAATGCTACCGTACGGAGTCTCATTTAATCCAGCCCTGATATTCGAATTGACAATCCTTATATCTGTCGTTTATGCGGACATAGGTAGTCTTTATCTTGTTAACTACCCATTCATGCAGTTTCTCCTGACGACGTTTCTCCAACACGACATCCTTCATTACCTGAAAATCCTCCGTGATAGTAGCCTTATGCCCTTCCGTACGACTCTTCAATTTGGCAATCACGCAGACTGTCTTACCACGCTCGTTAATCATCTGGAAAGGAGCAGATATTTCACCAACTTTTAATGTGTCCACGGCACGAGCAACTTCGGAGGGAAGGTCTTGCAGTTGGAAACGGGACGTACGTCCGTTTTGTGTGGCATTCGCCATCAATCCATTATTATTACGGGTGTTCTTATCGTCAGATATCATAGAGGCACCTGCCTCAAAGGTAAACTTTCCATCTTTTATGTCTTGGCGGATAGAATCTAGACGAGCCAGAGACTGGTCGATGGCATCCTGTCCGACGACTGGTTTACGAAGGATATGGCGGACATTCACCTTATCACCACGTTTATCTATTAACTGAATAATATGATATCCAAACTCAGACTCCACAATCTTAGACACCTTCTTAGGGTCTGTGAGATTGAAAGCCACATTTGCAAAAGCCTGGTCTAGAGTTCCTCGTCCAGTATATCCCAGCTCACCACCACGGCGCGCTGTTCCTGGGTCTTCAGAATAAAGACGCGCCAATGTCTGGAAAGATGTTTCTCCACGGTTCACACGATCTGTATAGTCACGTAATTCCTCTTTTACGCGGTTAATCTCATCCAAACTGACCCGAGGTGTCTGTGCAAGAATCTGTACCTCCACCTCTGTCGGAACATAAGGTATACTGTCTTGTGGCAGATTAGCAAAATAGCGGCGCACATCGGCAGGGGTCACTGTGATATCCTTCACCAACTCACGCTGCATACCTTGAATCAGCTGTCGGTCACGGAAAGACTCACGAAGTTCATTTCTGATCTGCGTCATGCTCTTTTTATGATACTCCTCCAATTTCTCACGAGAACCTATCACAGAGATCATATATTCAATCTGTTGCTCAATACCTGAAGAAATCTCCGCTTCCGTCACTTCTATACTATCGATAGCAGCCTGATGTAAATAAAGTTTCTGGACGGCAATCTGCTCAGGAATCGAACAGTCAGGGTCACCTTTCCATCGCATACCCTCCTGCTGCCCCTGGATACGCATTGCCTCCACATCAGACTTGAGGATAGCCTCATCACCAACAACCCAGATAACCTCATCCACTACACTCTGGACATTTGTACTATCATCAGCAACCCTTGCCTGCAAGGGCAGGGTCATCAACAATGCAACCAATGCGATAATGCTTCGTATCTTCATACTTAATGATGCTTATTTACAGTCTTTAATACTTTCTTATTCACTTTTACAGGATATTTCTTACGCAGGTCATCAACCCAATGTTTATCCATCTCCTCCTGCAAGTCGGCAACCACCAGTTCCCGAACCTCCGTATAGTCTTTCGGCTTGAACCCTTTTCGTCTGTATTTTTTCTTATGCTTCTTAAAATAATATTTCAACGCCTCCTCGTCTTCAGCAGCTTGTCTGCCTACGGACTGTTTGCTCATCTCATACAACAAGAGACCTTCAAAATACTCTCTTCCGAGACCTTGCGCCGGTTCTTCAACACTCTCAACAGGCATTGGGACATTTTGCACCATGACATCTCCCGACAGCTCACCCTCACTTACCTGATGGTGTATTTGCCGTTGTTCCCGATAACGTGAGAGAGCGTCTTCCATATCCATATACTTCCCAGACGACCTACGGTCTTTCATCCATAGGATATGGTAACCTATCGTGGAAAGGAAAGGACGACTCATCTCACCTTTTTGCAGACCGAAAGCGACATCCTCTATTTCCTTGAACATCATGCCACGACCATACCAACCCATTGAACCATCTGCGGAAGCTGACTTCTCGTCTTGGGAATACTGGCGAGCCATCTGCCCAAAATCCGCACCATCCTGCAAATCCTTATAGATGGACTCTATACGTTGCTGCGCCCGCCGTTGTTCCTCACGACTTGCCTTTTGCGACACCCGTATCAGAATCTGAGCTGGACAAATCACCTCACTATACCCCAGATTACCAATCCTCCACTCATCGGAACCAGGACGGGACATAGGAGCATCATTTGAAGATGTACCGCCCACAACCGGTTGGTCCATCATACTATACGCATACTCACTCTTGAAAGATGAAGTGGCATCAATATGAGCATCCATCGCCGCCTTCACCTTCAACTTATAGGTGATATACAACTTCAGATAGTCAGCAACTGTCAGATGACTGACACGGCTTAAGGTAGTATTCTTTAAGTAAGACTGCTCAAACTCCGAACGTGTCACGGACACATCACCTACCGTAAACAGTATCGGATCATCAGCCGCCTGCACTATCATTGGAACAAGCGCCAACAAAGCAATCAGCAGTCGCAACCTCATCTTAATCGTTGGGACGAGAATAGTTTGGAGCCTCACTGGTAATAGTGATATCATGTGGATGGCTCTCATTGACACCAGCATTAGTGATGCGTGTAAACTTAGCGTCATGCAACTTCTCAATGGTAGAAGCGCCGCAATACCCCATACCAGAACGCAACCCACCTACCATTTGGTAGATGACCTCCTGAACGGTTCCTTTATAAGGAACACGACCTGCAATACCCTCTGGCACTAGTTTCTTCACATCCTTGGTGTCTGCCTGGAAATAACGGTCCTTGGAACCATGCTCCATCGCCTCCAAAGAACCCATACCACGATAGCTCTTGAACTTACGTCCGTTATAGATAATAGTGTCACCAGGACTCTCCTCTGTACCTGCGACGAGAGAACCCACCATCACACAAGAACCACCAGCTGCAAGTGCCTTGACAACATCACCAGAATAACGTAAGCCACCATCAGCAATCAAGGGTACACCCGTACCTTGCAATGCCTGATAGACATCATAGACGGCACTCAACTGTGGAACACCTACACCAGCAACGACACGTGTGGTACAGATAGAGCCAGGACCGATACCTACTTTCACCGCATCAGCACCATTCTCCACGAGCATTCTGGCAGCCTCACCTGTAGCGATGTTACCCACCACGATGTCAATATTGGGAAAAGAGGTCTTAGCCTCACGCAGTTTCTCTATCACGCCCTTGGAGTGTCCATGCGCTGTATCAATGACGATAGCGTCAGCACCAGCATTCACAAGAGCCTGCATACGCTCGAGGGTATCAGAGGTGACACCCACACCGGCAGCCACACGCAGACGACCTTTCTCATCCTTACAAGCCATGGGTTTGTCTTTTGCCTTGGTAATATCCTTATAGGTTATCAAGCCAATCAGATGATTCTCCTTATCCACCACAGGAAGCTTCTCAATTTTATTCTCCTGCAGAATCTGAGCGGCAGCCGTCAAATCTGTCTGCTGATGTGTCGTCACAAGATTATCCTTCGACATAATCTCTTCGATGGGTCGGTCCAGACGGCGCTCAAAGCGCAAGTCACGATTGGTGACGATACCCATCAGATGCTTCTCGTCATCTACCACAGGAATACCACCAATATGATACTCTGACATGATGTTCAAAGCCTGTGCAACAGTAGAACCAAGGGGAATCGTCACGGGGTCATAGATCATGCCATTCTCAGCACGCTTGACGATAGCCACCTCACGAGCCTGGTTCTCAATAGACATGTTCTTATGAATCACACCGATACCGCCCTCACGGGCAATGGCTATCGCCATCTGACTCTCGGTGACAGTATCCATTGCTGCTGTTACAAACGGCACATTCAACTGAATATGACGTGAGAACTGGGTACGCAACTCTACTGTCTTAGGCAGTACTTCTGAATAAGCGGGAATCAACAGGACGTCGTCAAAAGTCAAACCGTCCATAACAATCTTGTCTGCAATAAATGATGACATAAAAAAGCTCCTTTAAATTTTATTGCGTGCAAAATTACGCATTTTTTCCGACATAGCAAGCGTTTCACCTTATTATTAATACGATTTAACGCGAAATATCAGTTCGCCATTTCCGAGAGGAACTTAATACGCACAAGACGGATCTCGTCTTCTGAGCATTCATCGCCCAACTCGTCAATAGCAGCTTCCAGAGAGTCGGTATCACTCTCAGAGAAATAATCATAGATATCATCGATATGATCCTCATCCATCACCTCATCCAGGAAATAGTCTATGTTCAACTTGGTACCGCTATACACGATAGCCTCCACCTCGTCAAGCAGTTCCTCGAACTCCAGTCCCTGTGCATTGGCGATATCGTCCAGAGCCACCTGACGGTCGATGCCCTGTATAATCTTCACCTTCAGCATCGACTTCTTAGCGACAGTACGCACACGAAGGTCTGCCTGCCGAGTGATTTCGTTCTCCTCGCAATAGCGTTTGATCAAGTCCACGAACTCCTTGGCATACGGTTGTTTCACCTTACCCTCTCCTACTCCCTGGATATTCTTCAGCTCCTCCAGGTTGACGGGATAGTCCGTAGCCATCTGCTCCAAAGACACATCCTGGAAGATGACATAAGGTGGACGTCCCATTTTCTTAGACACTTTTTTACGCAGGTCTTTCAACATCGCGTTCAGTGTCGGATCCAGGGCACTGGTACCACCCTCTTGCTCTGGAGTGTTCTCCTCGTCATCGTTAAACTCCGTATCCTCCACGATGAGGAATGACTCCGGCTTCTTCAGGAACTTCTTACCAGCAGCAGTGACTTTCAATAGTCCATAGTTCTCTACGTCCTTCTTCAGATATCCTGCTATCAGCGCCTGCCGGATCACAGGGTTCCACAATTTCTCGTCATCATCCTCACCAGCACCGAAAAGTTCCTGCTCCTGATGTTTATGGGCAAGTATCTCATCTGTCTCACGACCCATGATAAAGTCTATCACATAGTCGGAACGGAAATTCTCCTTGATGGCAATAATCGTATTCAAGACAATCACCAACTGGTCTTTCGCCTCTATCTTGGTCTTGGGATGCAGACAGTTGTCGCAGTTATGGCAGTTGTCCTGCTCATAGGTCTCTCCGAAATAATGCAGCAGCATCTTGCGACGGCACACAGAGGTCTCTGCATAAGCTGCCGTCTCCTGCAGCAGTTGTCTGCCGATATCCTGTTCTGCGACAGGCTTTCCCTCCATGAACTTGTCGAGTTTCTGGAGATCTTTATTAGAATAGAAGGTGATACACAATCCCTCTCCCCCATCTCGACCGGCACGTCCAGTCTCCTGATAATATCCTTCCAAGGACTTAGGAATGTCATAATGGATGACAAAGCGGACATCAGGTTTGTCAATACCCATACCGAAAGCGATGGTGGCAACGATGACATCTATCTGCTCCATCAGGAAGTCGTCCTGTGTCTGGGAGCGGAGTGCAGAGTCAAGACCCGCATGATACGCCTGTGCCTTGATATCATTGGCACGCAGTATCTCCGCCAATTCCTCTACCTTTTTACGGGAGAGACAGTAGATAATACCGCTCTTCCCCGGGTGTTGCTTGATAAACTTAATGATATCCTTGTCAACATCCTTGGTTTTCGGACGTACCTCATAATACAGGTTAGGACGATTGAATGAGCTCTTGAACTCCGTCGCATCCATGATACCCAGATTCTTCTTGATATCCGTGCGCACCTTGTCCGTTGCAGTCGCTGTCAATGCGATAATCGGTGCATTGCCTATCTCATTGATAATCGGACGGATACGACGATATTCCGGTCGGAAGTCATGACCCCATTCAGAGATACAATGAGCCTCATCGATAGCATAGAAGGAAATCTTCGCCTGTTTGAGGAACTCCACATTCTCCTCCTTCGTCAATGACTCCGGAGCGACATACAGCAGTTTGGTACGACCCTCTTTGACATCCAGTTTCACTTGGTCGATAGCCGACTTGTTCAGCGATGAGTTCAGGTAATGCGCTGTTCCCTCCTCACTCATTGCACTGATCACATCCACTTGGTTCTTCATCAGTGCAATGAGTGGGGAAATAACAATCGCCGTTCCATCCATCAGCAACGACGGCAACTGGTAACAGAGCGACTTACCACCACCCGTCGGCATCAGCACAAAGGTATTCTTGCCATCGAGCACGTTCTGCACGATAGCTTCCTGATCACCTTTGAACTTATCGAAGCCGAAGTATTTCTTCAGGGCTGCTGTCAGATTCACTTTTGTTTTTGGCATAGGCTTTTCTTTTTATTGTAAGTGTGACTTGTCGAGCTGCTGCTGGGCATACTCCGCTGTCACTTCAAAGGATTTCGTTCGTTTAGAGGGTACCTCGAACATCGCATCCATCATGATACTCTCCACGATAGAGCGCAGTCCGCGGGCACCGAGTTTATATTCCACTGCCTTGTCGACGATGAGTTTCAGTGCCTCTGGGGTAAACGTCAACTTAATCCCATCCATCTCAAACAGTTTCTCGTACTGTCGTACGATAGAGTTCTTGGGCTCTACCAATATTCTCTCCAAGGCAGTACGGTCGAGCGGGTTCAGATAGGTCAGCACTGGCAGACGACCGATAATCTCAGGAATGAGTCCGAACGACTTCAAGTCCTGTGGCAGGACATACTGCATCAGGTCCTCCTTGTCAATCTTCCGCACGTTCTGTACAGAGTTATACCCCACCACATGGGTATTCAGACGCTGGGCAATCTTACGCTCGATGCCGTCAAAGGCACCTCCGCAGATAAACAGGATATTCCTCGTATCCACATGGATATACTCCTGGTCGGGGTGTTTGCGACCACCCTGTGGCGGTACGTTGACCATTGTTCCCTCCAGCAGTTTCAGGAGTCCCTGCTGCACACCCTCACCGCTTACGTCACGGGTGATGCTGGGGTTATCACTCTTACGGGCAATTTTGTCAATCTCGTCAATGAAGACGATACCCCTTTGCGCTGCCTCCACATTATAATCTGCGACCTGCAAGAGGCGGGAGAGGATACTCTCCACGTCCTCACCCACATAACCAGCCTCGGTGAACACCGTCGCATCAACGATGGTAAAAGGCACATCAAGCAGTTTGGCGATGGTGCGTGCCAGCAGAGTCTTGCCAGTACCCGTAGAGCCTACCATGATGATATTGCTCTTCTCTATCTCCACCCCATTGTCATCCTTGGGTTGCTGGAGCCGCTTATAGTGGTTATAGACGGCAACGGAAAGGAACCGCTTCGCCTCATCCTGTCCGATGACATACTGGTCGAGATATGCCTTGATCTCCTTGGGTTTCGGCACTTTTTTCAAGTCTGTCGCACCCTCAGGAGCTTTCTTGGCATCAGGACCATAGCCGTTTGCCTTGGCAATCTCGTAGGCCTGAGCGGCACAATCCTCGCAGATATTGCCGTTAAGACCCGTAATCAGCAGTTTTACCTCTTTATCTGTTCTTCCGCAGAAGCTACATGTTTTTCTCATTATTTCCTTACCAATACCTGATCTATCATACCATATTCCTTTGCCTCCTCTGCCGTCATCCAGTAGTTGCGGTCTGAGTCATTCCACACCTTGTCGTAAGGTGTGTGTGAGTGCTCTGAGATAATGGTATAGAGTTCTTTCTTGAATTTCATGATTTCCTTCGCCTCGATCTCAATATCGGATGCCTGACCCTGTACGCCACCCAGTGGCTGATGAATCATCACACGGCTATGGGGCAGTGCGGAGCGTTTCCCCTCCTTACCAGCGACGAGCAGTACTGCCGCCATCGAAGCTGCCATACCGGTGCAGATGGTGGCAACGTCGGACGAGATAAACTGCATGGTGTCGTAGATGCCCAGTCCTGCCGTCACACTGCCACCAGGGGAGTTGAGGTAGATAGAGATATCCTTGCCACTATCCACACTGTCAAGATACAACAGCTGTGCCTGCAGGGTATTGGCGGTATAGTCGTCAATCTGTGTACCGAGGAAGATGATGCGGTCCATCATCAGGCGTGAGAACACATCCATCTGTGTCACGTTCAACTGACGCTCCTCGAGGATATAAGGGTTCAAATACTGGGCCTGCGCACTGACCACCTCGTCGAGCACGAGACCGTTCATTCCTAAATGCTTGGTAGCATATTTTCTAAAATCGCTGTTCATATTCATAATCAAAGTAAATACAAAATTACGAAAAAAAGTCGGAACACCATGCATTCCGACTTTTTTTTTGGTTAAAGAAATATAAAGAAGTCTCTTTCTTTACTTATTTCGTGACTTATTTCTCCTGTAACATCTTCTGGAAGTCTTCCAAAGTAATGTCTTTCTCGTTCAGTTTAACGACATCCTTCAATGCAGCTGTCAGCTTCACGTCAACGGCACGGTCAACGAGTCCATCTACGTTCTCACGTTTCTTCAGCATCTCTGCAGCATAGTTGTCGAGGTATTCCTCAGGAACATTCGACATGCCATACTGGGCGAACTGGGCACGGGCAGCCTCTTTGGCAACAGCCTTCAGGTCGTCGTCCTCCACCTTGATATTCTGGGCAGCCACCAGCTGTTCCTTGATCAGGTGCCATCCGAGTTCCTTGATGCTTGCCTCGAAATTCTCCTCCACGAACTTCTCACCCTTGTCCTTGTTATTGTTCAGCATCACACGCTTCAGCAGAGCCTCCGGGAACTCCAGCTTGCCCACCTTCTTCTCCATGTGCTTGCGAACATCGAGCAGGAACTTATAGTCAGAGTCTGACTTGAACTGCTGACTGATCATGTCGCTGATCTTCTGACGGAACTCCTTCTCGTCTTTCACATTACCCTCGCCGAAGGTCTGGTCGAAGAGCTCTTGGTTAACCTCTGCCTTCACATAACGGCTAATTTCGGTAATCTGATAGGTGAAGTCGCCCTCGTGGTCTTTCACATCCTCTTTCTGAATCTTCAAGAGGGAAGACACCTCCACGTCACTCTCTGGATATGCCTTGCGGGGATTCCAGGTGATGATGTCACCCAACTTTGCGCCGTCGAAGAGTTTCTTCTGGTCGTCCACCTTCATATACTGGGGCATCAGCACTGCGTCAGCAACGGTGATACCACCCTCTTTCACATTTCCGTCGGCATCCAGCTCCCGGAGGTCACCTTTCAGCATATCACGCTGTTCGGCATCGTAAGCCTCTACCTTGTCGTAGTGACCGGCACGCTGCTGGTACATCTCAACCTGCTGGTCGATGAGCTTATCGTCAACGGTGATGTCATAATAGTCAATCTTATCCTTACCGCTCAGTTTTGCCTCGAACTCTGGGGCAACAGCGATATCGAACTTAAAGGTCAGAGGCTCCTCGCCCTCGAAGTTGAGTGCCTCCTGCTTGTCACTGGGCAATGGCTCACCCAGCATCTGAATCTTGTTCTCACGAACATACTCATAGAGTTTCTCACCCAGCATCTTGTTCACTACGTCCACCTTGACAGCGGCACCATACTGGCGCTTGATGAGACCCATGGGGGTCATACCGGGACGGAAACCGGGCACGTTAGCACGTTTACGATAGTCTTTCAGGGTCTTCTCGACCTCTGCCTGATAGTCTTCTTTCTCCAATGTAATGGTCATCAAACCATTGATCTTGTCAGGAGCTTCAAATGAAATATTCATCTTATTTTTACCTTATTTATTTATAATATTCGTTTTGAGCGTGCAAAGATAGTGCAAATTGAGCAAAAAACCAAATTATTCTTTATTTTTCTTTCTCCACTCCCTGACTCGCAAGGCGATATTTTTCTTCAGACACTCACTGTACAGCCATGGTTCGCAGCTATGGATATCACCCACATTGAGAAAGCCTCTAAAGGCAGGGTACTCAGCACCACTATATCCTTTCACCACCAGCACGTGGTACTGTGGATCGAGGGTCACGGTGATCGTGTCGTGGAGAATGGCTGGGGTAGCATCGATACGCCAGTTGACGGGGTTAATACCCATACAGGTCTCCGACAGTATAGGTTTCACATACTTCACGTCTTTCACGGTGTTGTAGCAGATGGTGACACCGATGTCTGCGGAGTCCTTGGCGGCTCTGATGCGAGGACATTCAAGGGTGTCTTGCGGGGTCACCTTATAGCCCAGCACATAGGCTGCGACAAGATGCTTATAGGTTTCGTCGCTCATGTATTTCAACAGTTCCACGACAGCAAGACCGCCCTGACTGAACCCTGCCAGCACAAAGGGGCGACGGGGATCCCGCACTTGCAGAAACTGGTCGAAGGCTTTTTTCACGTCACCCATCGCCAACTGGACTCGCTGCTGGATGGTGTCGTTATTCTGCGTCATCCAACTGTCTATCGCCAAATGCCGGTAATAGGGTGCGTAGAAATGATTCCCTTCTGCCATGTAACCCGCAATCTTCCCCATCTCGATCGCCATATGCTCACGATGCACGGGGTTCCACACGTCGGCATAACGGCAGACCCGTCCGTCATTTGTCTTCCAATCCATCTCCCATGTGGAGACGATATAGAACACGTCGGCACCCTTGTCGCCTGCGTCCTGCAGGGAGGCATACCACATCGCAGCCTGCTGGTAGTCAGGGGATTGTGGGATATATTGGTCTGTATCTTCCTTCGCACAAACAACCAGAGACAATGCGGCTGCAAATAACAAGCAAACTGTTTTTTTCATCTTCGCCTTCATTTTATGGGATTTAAAATGTTCTTTAAGAAAAAACGTTGGAACTCGCTCTCAAAATTAGGGGTGAGGATTTGCTTGCCCATGGCTTTACGGATCTCATCCAACGTCCAGAACCGTCCTCCTGCCAACTCGTCAGCAGAGGGATTGACGGCACCGTCATACACGGTGCGGTTGACATACACTAGCTCACTCTCCCGCTGCGAGTCGAAGACATACATTCCCAACCGTTCCGGTACGAAATCGGTGATGCCCAGTTCTTCGCGGACCTCACGCATCAGTGCCTCCTCTGGAGTCTCCCCATAGTCGACATGACCGCCCACGGCAGTATCCCACTTCCCTGGTTGTATATCCTTCCACTCCGGTCTTTTCTGAAGGTATACCTCCCCTTTACTGTTGAACACATGCAGGTGAACCACAGGGTGCAGCAGATGACTACCGCTATGACACTCCCCACGAGTAGCGCATCCCAACACCTTTCCCGTGGCATCCACCACAGGAAACCGCTCTTCCATATTATCGTGATTCATCATCGTAACTTTTTTCGCCTGCAAAGGTACAAAAAAAAAGAAAATGCTCCAAAATTTGGAACGGAACATAAAAAGTTGTATATTTGCAGTCACCAACAATATCATTTTGTAAAACTATAATACTAATCTCAAAAACGACAAACGTATGAAAGACTTAAAAATGTACATCAACGGTCAGTTCTGCGAAAGTTCTAACGGCAAATGGATTGACGTGTTGAATCCCTCCACGGAGGAAGTGATCTCCCGACAACCGGAAGGTACCATCGAGGATGTCAACCGTGCACTGGATGCGGCTCGTGCGGCACAGAAAGCATGGGGCAAGACACCTGCCATCGAGCGTGCGCAGTATCTGTTGAAGATGGCTGCCGGCATCAAGGCACGCGAACAGGAATTCACAGAGATTATCATGCGCGAACAGGGCAAGACCCGCACATGGGCAAGTATCGAGGTAGGTGCCACCATCGCCTATTTCGAGTATATGGCATCTTTTGCCCGGCATATCGAGGGTGAGATCATCCCCTCCGACCGTCCCAACGAGACGATACTGCTGACCAAGAAACCGATTGGCGTAGTAGCAGGCATTCTCCCTTGGAACTTCCCCTTCTTCCTCATTGCACGCAAGGCTGGTGCTGCCCTGATAGCAGGATGTACCATCGTCATCAAACCCTCACAGCTCACCCCAGAGAACTGTACGGAATTTGCCAAGGTGGTGGCTGAGACCGGTCTGCCTGCCGGTGTCATCAACATCGTGACAGGTAAGGGTTCTGTCATCGGCAACGAGATGGCTGGCTCACCGAAGATCGACATTGTCAGTGTCACCGGTTCCGTGAGTGCAGGAGAGAGTATCATGGCTGCTGCCAGCAAGAACATCACCAAGGTCAGTCTCGAACTGGGTGGCAAGGCTCCTGCTATCGTCTGCAAGGATGCCGACCTGGAGCGTGCAGCACAATGGATTGTGGACTCCCGCATCGGCAACAATGGTCAGATATGTAACAATGCAGAGCGTGTATACGTGCAGAAAGAAGTGAAGGAGGCATTTACAAAAATCCTCGTCGACAAGATGAAGGCTGTCAAGGTGGGCGACCCCTGTGCTGACGCATCGGTCGACATGGGACCGCTGGTGGAGGCACGGGCTCTGGAGAGTGTCACCGAGAAGGTGGAGCGTGCCATCAGACAGGGTGCGAAACTGTTGTGCGGTGGTCAGCGTGTAGGCAACAAGGGCTATTTCTATGCTGCCACCGTTCTTGACAACTGCACGCAGGATATGGACATTATCCATGAGGAGACCTTCGGTCCTGTCATCCCGCTGGTGGAGTTCGACACCATCGACCAGGCAATTGCATGGGCTAACGACTGTGAGTACGGACTTGCCTCCTCTATCTTCACCAAGGACCTCAATATTGCCACCAAGGCATGCCGTGAACTGGAGTTCGGTGAGACCTACATCAACCGTGAGCATTTCGAGGCGATACAGGGTTTCCATGCCGGGGTGAAGAAATCGGGTATCGGTGGAGCGGACGGAAAACATGGCGTGGAGGAATATCTCGTCACCCATGTCACTTACCTCGACACTTACGAGGACATGTAAGTATGACGACAAAAAGAATCCTTGCAGAAAGCTGCAAGGATTTTTTATTGGGGAAAATAAGTTAAGAAATTTGGTGGTCTCCTCACTTATTCGTAATTTTGCAGGCTGAATTTATTAAAATATAAATAGGAACATGAACGAAAAGATTCAAAAGACCCTCAAATCCGCTGAGACGGAGGACTGGCTCGACCTGCATGTGGTACGCCCGTTCTGCTATTGGTGGGCGGTATTCTTTGCCAAACTCGACATACACCCCAATACGGTCACCATCCTCTCGATGATTATCGGAGCTGCCAGCACGTTCTTCTTTGCCTGCGGCAGTTTCTATTATGAGGGGACACACGGACTGGTGATGAACATCATTGCCATCCTGCTGCTTTGTCTTGCCGACATCTTCGACTGCACTGACGGACAGCTGGCTCGCATGACGGGCAAGAAGAGCCGGATGGGACGCATCCTTGACGG
>OCVV011360501.1_pt1 | contig 91385 bp, 71 predicted proteins | sample 1539721 | NCBI WGS metagenome assembly OCVV01 (sample SAMN02144230, study PRJEB22623) | gut metagenome | biome: sheep rumen | host: Ovis aries | place: New Zealand
TGCTTCGGTGAGCAAGTGGTGCACCAATGCTTCACAACCCAGCTTAGAGACTTTGGTTGAAATCGCCAGAAGTCTTAATGTGGATGTGAAAGATTTACTGTGGTCAACTAAAGAACGGTAAATAGACAACAGGCAATATGAGACTACCAATCAACATAGAAGAACTTCTAAGCGGACGAGCTGTAGAAGGCGACCGCATAGAGTATAAGACAGGCTGGAACCCTGATGCTATCTACCGTACCATCTGTGCATTTGCCAATGACTTTGACGAAACAGGTGGTGGCTATATCGTGGTGGGAGTAAAAGAAGAGAACGGCCATGCCATAAGACCAGTTATTGGTATAGACCCTAACCAGATAGAGCCTATCGAGAAGGAAATGGTTGGTTATAACAACCTGATGCGCCCATACTATCAGCCACGATTGTATATCGAGGAAGCAGACGGAAAGACGATTCTCGTCATCAAGATTTCTCCAGGTGAGCGAAGACCATACAAGGTGCCTGACCAGATAACTGCTAAGCAGAAGACGTATAACTACTACATCCGGTATAATAGTAGCAGTATCGTTCCGAAAGACGAATACGAGCGTGAATTGATAAACCTCGCCAACCGAATGCCCTTCGATGACCGTGGAAACGACGACATCAAGTTGACAGATATCTCGCCTTTGCTCCTACATGACTATCTTGTTAAGGTAAAGAGTAGTCTTGCAGACATTTCGTTGACAGACCACATGGAGGATGTGCTGGAGCAGATGGACTTATTAGAGGCTGTGCCGGAAGGATGGCGCATCAAGAATGTGGCAGCGATGATGTTCTCGGAACGCCCAGACCGCTTTTTCCGTCAAGCGCAGATAGAAATAGTTCTTTTCCCTGAAGGTAGAGAAAAGAATCCCAATAACTTGATTGAGGTGGAACCCATCAGGGGCAGTGTGCCGCAGATGATAGAGAAGGCGTTAAGTTATCTGAACACCAACATCATAAAGAAACAGATTATCAAGCCCAAGGACAGGGCGCAATCCATAACATTCTTCAACTACCCTTATCAGGCTCTGGAAGAAGCTGTCGTTAATAGCTTGTATCATAGAGATTGGACGATTCGGGAACCTGTTGAAATTACCGTAGAGCCTGAACGCATTTCGATTCTGAGTTTTTCTGGCCCAAACCATACGATTCCGATGGAGGCAGTCCGAAGTGGTCAGTCGTTGCGCTCGCGTCGTTATCGTAATCGTCGGCTCGGTGAATTTCTAAAAGAACTGGAACTAACCGAAGGACGGGCAACAGGCATTCCCACCATACAGGATGAGTTGCGCGACAATGGTTCTCCGCAGGCTGTTATCGAAACTGACGAAGAACGCTCATACTTTTTGATAGACATTCCGTGCCATCCAAATTTCATAACAGAACAAGTCATCTTAAACAAGGATTTCACTAAAGGGGACTCAAAAGATGACCCAAAAGAAGTCCTAAAAGAAGTATCTGATAGACAAGGCTTTATCTTACTTCTTATAAAGGGTAATGACCTGATAACGATTCAGGAAATGTCCCAAAAGATAAAGGTTTCGGAAAAAACGATTAAGCGAGAGCTGGCTGTTCTTCAAGAAAAAGGAATCTTGACCCGAGAAGGCGGTCGAAAGGACGGCAGATGGGTTATAAAGGATTAGGTGTATGGAGAAGTTTCTTGATAGTCTTGGAGAAATATTTGCTACCATTATCATACAGGTAATGATTGTCGTGGGCATTCTTTGGGTTACTGGTTATATTGACACATCTACTGAGGAATTGATTCAGAAAGCCATACCATATTGCTATGGAGTTGCTGCTATTATTGTCACCTTCAAGATAATTGCAGTGGCATTTGCCCTAAAGTATGAGATCAAGATAGCGAAACTAAAGAATCATCTTAATGATATTCTTGCTAAGCAGCACTTAGAGGAAGTCCCTCTCAAACTTGAAGAAGTGATGGACCAGGAAATAGTTCTTTCATAAAGGCTGTAAAGCAGATGGATGAGGACGATACTAATGCTACTATGAGAGTCCTTCAAAAGCGTTTGCACGAAATAGTTGAGAATTTGGCCGAACAGCGAGTGGCAGAGATTAAGAATAACATGGCTAAGGACAATGATGAACGTATCCGTGAAATTAACATCCTTTCGGCCGGATTGTCTGACGTGATATAACGTCGCAACTATCTACTCGATCTTGAAAAAGAGATAAAGCAGAAGCAAGAGGAAGACAGGAAACACCGCTTAGACATCACACAGGAATATACAATGCTGGTGTTCTCGCTTGCTGGCACGTCTGTAGAAGATGTAGAGAAAGTATGTGACATTGTCAAACTGTTTATTGAGACAAGACGGGTGGCAGCCAATAAGGATTTATACATCCCGTTGAACAAGAAACTGCGCAATGCTGAGTTGAAGCAGTTCGTCACCAATATAATAAGGTATAACGGAAAAGACTATCTCGATGGAGTTTCTTTCCTCCAAACCGCTTTCTGCGAATGGTTCAGTGGTAAGAAAGAAAACATTGCCAAGAACTATTCTGTGCTGCCAAAAGACTCATTGGTGTCGAAGGAGGGTGTGGAAGCGGACTTGGAAAGATTGCGTAAACTGATAGATAAGGAGGTAAATAGTGATAAATGGGTTCGGATTGTGGATTCCCTGCTATAAATCTGTGGTTAAAATTTGACTAAATAACATATATGAAGACAATGCAAACAGTTCTAGAACTATCACATATAAAAGCAAGGCGGTATTTCTTGGAATCACAGAACTATTGTAATATGCAGTTCCCTGTATATATTGATTTCAAGCCCGTGATTAATTATGTGCAAAGCACTATTGGGAATAAAGAATTGAATGATATTCTGAAAGTTCCTAAAAAGATGCCTTCTGATTACGAGAATGTAAATCATAAGATCTTGGTCAAAAAAGATGCGAAATACTCGTATAGGCCAATTCAACTGATTAATCCATACCTGTATTATTTACTTGTCAAAGCAATGACGAACAAAGGCAGCTGGAAGGAAATAAAAGATAGATTTGCTGCGCTTAGTGTGCCAAACATAGAAATTGTTAGTATTCCCAAAGTCAAAGGAGATACAGATAAATCACATTTGTCAGCATCTGTAAGTTCTTGGTGGGAGAATGTTGAACAAAGAAGTCTAGAGTTAGCATTATCATATAGATATATGTTTGTTACTGATATAACAAATTGCTATGGTGCTATATATACTCATACTATCGCATGGGCTTTAATGGGGAAAGAAAAGGCAAAAGAAAAGCGTGACAAACATGGACTGTTAGGCAACATGATTGACCACTATATACAAGGTATGCAATATGGTCAAACTAATGGTATTCCTCAAGGAAGTGTGTTGTCTGATTTTATTGCAGAGATGGTACTTGCCTATGCTGACAAGACTCTTAGTGAGAAATTAATTGCCAAAAACATATCCGACTATCATATCATAAGATACAGGGATGACTATCGTGTATTCTGCAATTCGAAAGAAGATATTGAGCGTATTGCCTTTTTCCTTCAAGAAGTACTATCTGAACTTAATTTTCAGTTGAATGCTAAAAAGACGTATTTGACTGAAGAAATAATAAGCGAATCAATAAAGGCTGACAAGAGGGCGTATATCTCAGAAGGACCAATTTACAGAAAATATAGAAAAAGGATTTATTCTACTTTGTCGAACCTTCAGCAAGAGGCCTTTTTTATTCATCAGTTTTCAAAGAAGTACCCCAACAGTGGTACTCTGATAAAGCTTTTAACAACATTTGCAGATAGATTAGATAAGAAATCTGCTGTTTGTGGCAACATCCATGTGCTAATATCAATTTTCACGGATATTGCACTATCAAGCCCGAAAGCATACAAGATTGTTCTTGCTATCATCAGCAAACTAATCAATAAAATACCGACAACAGACGAAAGAGAACAGATAGTCAATGATATTTACACGAAGTTTCTGAGATTCCCCAATATAGGAGAGATACAAATATGGATACAGCGTATTGCCTATAATTTGCCTCATCCTATCCCATATACAGAAGATATATGTAAAATTGTGAGCAACGAAAATGGAGTTGAATTATGGAATAATGATTGGGTAGATGATGCCTATAAAAATGCATTCCCACAAAATAAAATTTGTACCGAATGGTTAAGGGACAATTATACCCCTGTTATAGACATTGATGAAGTCAGTTTGTTCAATAACTATTAACAAAGTAGATTATAGGTATGGAGCCAAGACGTTGTTTAAATCAAGGCGTGCTAGAACGTATATCAAAGATTATAGGAGATACATCTGACGGACTTAAAGGTTCAGAAATTGCTTATTTTCTTGAACAATGCAACATCAAAGATGTCGCTCCCAATATAACAAAATGGAAGCGCCTATATAGTGCATTAGCATCAGTTCAAAATCATGAAAGGCAATCAAACAAAATCTTGAGATTCGTCCAAACCGTTTTGAATCCTGCCCGTTATACAGATCAAGATGCTTTTGAGACAAAAAGAAAGGCTATAAATGAATCCTTATCATATGTTGGATATAAATTACAACCAAATGGACGTTTTCGGGAAGTTCCCGCTACAACAACCATAAGTGAGGCCCAACTGCGAGCAAATGACCTTTTGGCTAATCTTCAAATTAGAAACGCTCACCATGAGATTTTCAGATATTGCCAAGCAGAATTGGTAGATAAGAATTACTTTCATGCGGTGTTTGAGGCGTGTAAAGGACTTTTTGCAAGGATACGTCAATTATCATTGGTTAATACATATGGGGTGCCGCTGGTACAATATGTGTTCAATCATCCTGTATTGGTCATTAATCCTTACCAATCCAAACAGGAGCAAGATGAGCAGAAAGGATTTGAGGCAATTCTTGAAGGCTTGTGTAATATGTTTAGAAATCCTGAGGCACATCAACCTAAAATTGAGTGGCCCGTGAGTGAACAAGATGCTTTGGAAATCTTATCATTGATTTCTTATTGCCATAGAAGATTGGATAAAGCACAGAGAGTTTAATGAAGAAAATAGAAACAAATAATTAAACCGCTCCCAAAACTCAAACTATAGGTTTTAACCGAATGTTCATGAAGTTTGCAGAAATAGTTGTACCTTTGCACAGACAAAAGGAATATATAAAAGGACAAGAAAGAATAGGAAGAGCATCACACGGATGCTTCTCGATATTTGTTGATTGATAACATTAAGGATGCTTATGGCGTTCCTTATTTGTACCAAAGCCTCTGTAAGTTGCTGATAATCAGTAGCAGCTAATTTTGAGGAGGTGAAGTAATTCGCTCGCAAATCAATAGGTGTATTAAATATAAAAATCCGTGTAGCTCATTGAGTTACACGGATTTTTTTGTGTGTATAAGTTCTCAAAAAGAGAGGGAGGCTATCTTGATTGGAATAGAACATGTGTTGTTAAACTAACACGAATTTAGTTAATAAATGATAGATTTGGGAGGGAATGGAGAAAAATGATTATATTAGCTGCGATAATAACTAAAAACAGAAATGTGTATGAGTAAATTTGAAGCAAAATTAATGGTTTTACCGTATTCTGAGGATGCGCTTGAACCTGTGATAAGTAGGCAGACTATAGGTTTTCATTATGGAAAACATTTATTGGCATATGTGAATAATTTGAACGGGTTGCTTGAGAATAGTTCGTTGGCTGGTTTTTCTTTAGAGGAAATTGTGCTGAATGCAACAGGTGGAATTCTTAATAATGCAGGGCAGATTCTAAATCATGAAATGTATTTTCAGCAGTTTGCAGCTCCCAAGGAAGATAACCAACCTAAAGGGTATGTTGCTGAGGCTATAGCTCGTGATTTCGGTTCGTTTGAAAGTTTTAAGGATGAATTCCAGAAGAAGGGCGTAACTCTTTTCGGTTCTGGTTGGGTATGGCTGTCTGCTGATAAAGATGGCAAATTAGTGATTACTCAGGAGGCTAATGCTTCTAATCCAATTCTGCATGGCTTGAAACCTCTGCTTACATTTGATGTGTGGGAACATGCGTATTATTTAGATTATCAGAATCGGCGTCCCGATCATCTTGCAGCCCTTTGGAAGATAGTTAATTGGGATGTTGTAGAAGAGCGCTATGTGAAATAGTTGATAAGTGTAGATGAATCCGTGTACCGAAAAAGGTTACACGGATTTTATATGAACAAGAATTCTGTTCAATTTTCGCAAGTTCCGTTTGCTTGCGAATATGAATGAATATAGAGAATATGAATGAAGATAGAAGCCAAATGTTTTGTTGCAATACACAATATAAAAAGAGTATTGGCTTCAATTCCTTAGCGAAGCGATTTCTTCTTTGACTTCTTGAATTCATCAAAAAGTTGAGCTACTATCGATTTTTGGTTGTTCAGTTTAGTATGTCAATAATTTTGTTTATTGGTGTTCTTCTATAAGCCTCCTATATTCCTCCTATAATCCTCCTATATGCCTTCTGAATGTGTTTTTAGAGGTTTTGTATAATATTTTCTGGAAGAATATATGTTAAAAGTTGTTAGTTTGGCATACAATTTATCACAAAAACACGTTGTTTATCACAAAAAATAGTGTTATTCTATCTTTTTTGTTTAGTTTTGCAAATGTTTAAGGCACGAAGCCTTTGCTTTTTGTATTATCAATTTGCTAAAAACATTATAAATGCGTTAAATATTAACAGCTAAAAATATAATAATGAAAAGAATTGTTGTTTTTATTGCCTTGGCAATGGCTTGCGTTATGGGCTATTCACAGCAGCATGTGAACAAGGCTAATATGGATTTGAGTGTTAAACCAGGTGACGATTTCTGGCAGTATGCTGTGGGTGGTTGGTTGAAGGCTAATCCGCTCGATAAGCAGCATCCTGAGAATGGTGCGTTTGTTGATCTTGCAGAGCTGAACAATAATCGCATCAATGAATTGATTAAGGAATATGCCAAGAAGCATATGCCACAGGGTACTGATGGACAGAAGATAGGTTCTTTATATCGTATGTATATGGATTCTGTTAGTCGTAATCAGTTGGGTTATCAGCCAATACTTCCTTATTTGAATAAGGTTCGTGCCATAAAAAGCCGTGAAGAATTGTTCAAGGTGATGTATGAATTGGATAACAAGGGCTTTAACACAGCTCCTTTTGGTATAGGTCTTTCTATGAATCCATTTAATTCGTCAGAGTTTATGATGGAGGCAAGCTATGGTGCTGTTACCCTTGCTCAGGAGTATTATGCTAATCCTAACGAAACTCAAAAGGTTGTTGTTGATGCATTAAAGAGTTTGCGTAAGGATTTCCTAAAGATGGTGGGTCATAGTGATGCTGAGGCAGAAAAGATGATGAAAGCAGCATGGCAGATTGAGTATAGGATAGGTGTAAAGACTCTTGATCAGGTTGCTCGTCGTGACCCTCATGCAACAATTCATATAATGCCTTGGGAGCAGTTGCTGAAGGATTTTAAGGGTATTGACTGGGTTACTTATCGTGATGTGATGGGGTATCCAAAGGATATTGATCAGATAAATGTTAGTCAGCTTGAGCCTTTGCACGAGGTAGAGAGTATTTTGGCAACAACTTCTTTGGAAGATTTGAAAGCTTATATGGAGCTAAAGATAGTTGATGCTTATTCTGATTATCTGTCTGACGATTTTACTGATCGCAGCTTTGAGGCACAAAAGATTATTTCAGGTGTAAAGGAACAGAAACCACGTTGGAAACGTGCTGTGCGTACAATCAGCTCGTGTCTGGGTGAAACTATTGGTAAGCTGTATGTGCAGAAGTATTTCCCAGAGAGCAGTAAGCAGCGTGTTGTGAAGTTGGTAAAGGACTTGCAGCAGGCTTTCGAGGATCGTTTGAAGGAAAATACATGGATGAGTGATGTAACCAAGCAGAAGGCTTGGGAGAAACTACACGCTATGCATATTAATATTGGTTATCCTGATACATGGGAAGACCTTGAAAAGTTTGTTGATATTCGAGAGAATGAGAATATGGTTGAAAACTTCATTCGCATCACTCAAGAAGCCCGTCGTGCAAGCTTGCGTAAGTATTGGCATAAGCCTGTTGACAAAACTATGATGCCTTGTTCTCCACAGACAGTAAATGCGTTCTATCATCCTCTATTCAATAGTTTGAACTTCCCAGCTGCAATTCTTCAGCCACCTTTCTTTGATCCCGAGGCTGACTATGTAACCAATTATGGTGCTATTGGTGTGGTTATAGGACATGAGATGACTCATGGATTTGATGATCAAGGTTGTCAGTTTGATAAGGATGGTAATTTGGCAAACTGGTGGACTCCAGATGATAAAGCCAATTACGACAAGCGTACAAAGGTTTTAGCTGATTGGTTTAGCGAGCAGGAGGCTATTCCTGGTTTAAAGGTTAATGGTGAGAAAACATTGGGTGAGAATGTGAGTGATAATGGTGGTTTGAAGGTGGCTTATCGTGCCTTTGAAAATCGTATGAAGAGCGAACCTCTGAAAACTATCGATGGTTTCACTCCAGCTCAGCGCTTCTATCTTGCTTATGCTCGTGTGTGGGCAAGTAACGCAACACCAGAATATATTGCTGATATAACCAATTCGGATGTTCATTCACCAAGTCGTATTCGTGTGTCGGCAGCTTTGCCTATGATTGATACATGGTATAATGCTTTTAATGTAAAGAAGACAGATAAGATGTTTGTTCCAAAGGAAAAACGAGCTCTTATTTGGTAAAGCGCTTCGCAATTTATCTTTCGATAATTCATAGTCTCCCACGCAGACCTTTTTGGTTTGCGTGGGAACTTTTTTTGTAGGGAAATGTATTAAAAACGCCAAATTAACCCAAAATGAGACAAAAAACAAAGTTTTTGTAACATATACAAAAGTCTTTTGGGCAAATAATTTCTACTTTTGTCACCAGCAAAAATATAAGGAATCTAAAACAATCAAAATAACTTCAAACCAATTAAATTTATCTATGCCTATGTAAACAAAGTAAAAAATGTAAAAACCAAATTATCTAACCTCTTTAAATAAAAATTTAAGAGTGAAAAAACCAAATCAAAAAAACGTCTTATCATTATTATAATGATTCAGACGGAATACCTTAATTTAAAACTTCATGAATTTAAAATTTAGAAAGACAACTTTTGTTGTTGGCGTATGCTCTATGTTAGGGCTTATGTACGCTCCACAGGCTAAGGCTGTTGACACCCAGAGTGTTTCTCCAGCCGTTCAGCAGTCAAAGAAAGTTACGGGTCGTGTAAACGATTCTCAGGGTCCGTTAATTGGTGCTACCGTTATGGTAAAAGGCACATCAAATGGTGTTGTTACCGATATTGATGGTAACTTCAACCTTAATGCCGCTCCAGGTTCAACCCTTGTTATTTCATACGTTGGCTACGTAACTCAAGAGATTACCGTTGGTAATCAGTCATTTATCAGTGTAAATCTTAAGGAAGAGGGTCGTGTACTTAACGATGTTGTTGTAATCGGTTATGGTACTCAGCGTAAGGAGGCTGTAACTGGTTCCGTAGCTTCAGTAAAGGGCGATATGCTTCGTGAGGTTCCTGCAGGCGATGTAACAAATGCTCTTCAGGGACGTGTTGCTGGTGTTCAGATGATGCAGACTTCATCAAAACCAGGTGCTTCAATGCAGATTCGTGTACGTGGTTCTCGTTCGTTGACAGCCAGCAACGACCCACTTATTGTTCTTGATGGTATTCCATTTGCAGGAACAATCAGCGATATTGATCCAAACAATATTAAGGCTATGGACATCCTTAAGGATGCTTCTGCAACAGCTATCTACGGTTCTCGTGGTGCCAATGGTGTTATCATGATTACTACCTACAAGGGAATGCAGGATCAAGAGCCTGTTGTGAAATATAATATGTATGTAGGCTTTAAGAAGAATTTTGCCCGCTACCCAATGATGAATGGCGATCAGTTGAAACGCCTTCGTGAGGTAAGTGGATTGTATCAGCCTGTTTACACCAATGGTGATGAAGAGGAAGGTATGAATACCGATTGGCAGGATATGCTCTTCAAGACAGCTTTCACCACAAATCAGGATCTATCTGTTTCAGGTGGTACTGCAAAGAGCGCATATAATGTAGGTATTTCTTATTTCAAGGATGAGGCTACTATTCCAACTCAGAACTTCAAGCGTTATGCTATGCATGCTGCTCTCGATCAGGAGATTGGTAAGTATTTGAAGGTTGGTTTCTCTACAAATACAAACTATAGCATAACCAACAATGCTAACCTTGGTATTTATAATACTCTGAGTTGTTCTCCACTTATCAATCCTTATAATGCCGACGGCACATTGAAGCCTGTTGTTCACATGGAAAAGGATAACCAGTGGACTTACACACGCGATCGTATTGAAAACCTTGGCGATTCATATAAGGATCAAACCACAGGACTTGGTACGTATAACAACTTCTATGGCGAAATCAAGTGTCCATGGGTTAGTGGTTTGAAGTATCGTGTTAATCTTGGTTTGAACTATCGTCACAATAAAAATGGCTCTTATACCGGTACAGGCGTATTCTCTGATTCTCCTTCTGCAAATTCAGGTGCAGGAAATGGTAATTCAACCATGTGGAACTGGGCAATTGAACACATGTTGACATATGACAAGACATTTGGTGATCATACCATTAATGCTGTTGCTTTGTATTCTGCAGAAAAGAATCACTATGAGTCAACTTATATGAGTGCTTCTCAGCTTTTTGATGACAGACTTCTTTGGTATAATCTTGGTTACTCTGAGTCAACATCTATTAATCCAGGTAACCAGAACTATAATGAGAGCGGACTTGTATCTATGATGGCTCGTGTTATGTATAGCTACAAGGACAGATACATGATTAGTGCAACGGTACGTCAGGATAAGTCATCACGTTTGGCTCCTGGTCATCGCGTACATACATATCCTGCTGTCAGCCTTGGTTGGAATATTGCTAAGGAAAGTTTTATGCAGAATGTTAAGTGGGTTGATAACTTGAAGCTCCGTGCCGGTTATGGTGAAACTTCTAACCAATCTGTAGATCCTTATAAGACACTTGGAAGACTTGCAAGTCGTCCTTATAACTTTGGTCCAACAGGTTATGCAACAGGTTTCTATGTATCAGAACTTCCTAATGAGGAACTTGGATGGGAGTATTCTCAGACCTATAACTTTGGTGTTGATTTCTCACTATTTAATGGTCGTTTGACTGGTACTGCAGAGTATTATACTCAGAAAACCAAGGATTTGTTGATGAGTGTTGGTCTTCCTTCAACCTCTGGTGTAGGTTCTTATATGGCTAATGTTGGTAAAACAGAGAATAAAGGTTTCGAGCTTTCTCTTAATGGTGTTATCATCGACAATCTTAATGGTTGGACATGGGAGGCTGGTATCAACTGGTACACCAACAAGAACAAAATCATAGAACTTGCCGATGGTTCTGAAAGAGATGAGGGTAACGGTTGGTTCGTTGGTCACTCAATCAATTGCGTTTACGATTATGAGAAGATTGGTATCTGGCAGAAGGACGAAGAGGAACTTCGTAAGATTATGGAACCAGGTGGTTCTGTTGGTATGATCAAGGTAAAGGGTGGATATAATGAGGATGGTACTCCTCGTGCTATCAACTCAAGCGACCGCCAGATTATCGAGCTTGACCCATCTTGGGAAGGTGGTTTCAACACTCGTGTAGCTTACAAGAACTGGGATCTCTCAGCAGTAGCAAGTTTCCGTCATGGTGGTAAGCTTATATCTACACTCTATGGTTCTTCAAGTTACTTGAACATGATGACAGGTCGTCGTAACAATGTTGATGTTGACTACTGGACAGAGGATAATCCAACAAACAAGTTCCCTAACCCAGCTGGTCCTATCAGTAACGATAACCCTAAGTATGGTACAACTCTTGGTTTCTTCTCAGGTTCTTATCTGAAGTTCCGCACTATCACTCTCGGTTACAATTTCAAGGGTGATTGGATGAAGAAGGCTGGTATCTCAGCTTTGCGTGCTTATGCAACAGTTACCAATCCATTTGTGCTCTTCTCACCTTATCATGATGAGAGCGGTATGGATCCAGAGACCAACTCTCGTGGTAATGAGAACCAGGCAGCAGCTGCATATGCTTCAAAGGTGCTTGTTGTAGGTTTCAACACTCCTACCACACGTAACTATCTCTTCGGTCTTAATGTAACATTCTAAATTGAGGAGATCGAAAACTATTTTCAATGTTTAATGAATAAGAATATGAAATCAAAGATATTTTTTGCTGGAGCAGCAATGGCGTTAATGGGACTCACCTTTACATCATGTGAGGATGTCCTTAACGAGACTCCACGTGCTTCTTTCACTCCAGAATATTTTAAGACAGAAGCAGGTGTAAAGGCAGGTATGACAGCTTTATACGCTAACCTTCGTAATGTTTATGGTCAGGCATACTATTGGAACTCATGTGAAACAGGTACAGATGAATACACCTATGGCGAATCTGGTCACGATGAGAACTTTATGGTGCTTGATATGACTCCAGAGTCAGCAATATTGAAATCAACAAACTGTCGTGCTGATGTTCTTTGGGGAAGTGCATTCCCAGATATTAACACAGCAAATGGTGTTATTGAAAATGGTGAGGCTGCAGGTATTGATGCCGCTTTGCTCGCTGAGGCTCATTTCTTCCGTGCTTTCGACTATTTTCAGTTGGTTCAAACATACGGTGGTGTACCATTGGATTTGGGTGCTGGTGAGTTGAAATTTAATACCTCTACCATTCGTGGTTCTGTACGTAACACAGTTGTTGATGTTTACGAGAAGGCTATCTTCCCAGATCTTGAAAAGGCAGTTGAGGAACTTCCTACAACTCCACGTCTCACAGGTACTGTAACAAAAACAACAGCTGCTCTTGTGCTTGCAAAGGCTTATCTCACATACGCTTGGTGGTTGCAGAATCCTAATAATATTCCAACCTATCCTGAGTGCCAGCGCGATGCGTCTAAGGCTGCTGGTTATTTCCAGAAGGCTTATAACACAGCTGTTAACGCAATTAAGAATCCTGGTCCTTACGGACTTTGTGAAACCTTTATGGATATTCACTATGGTCCTAACGATCGTAACAAGGAGATTCTTCTCTATGCTGATCACACAGCTCAAGATGAGTTGTTTAATGGTGGTGTAGGTTATGGCTATGGTAATGGTGGTGCTCCTGATAACTTTGTTAACTGGATTGCTCACTGGAACTATCCTACAATGAATGGCGGTGTTCTTGTTCGTGATGCACGCCAGAGCTATGGTCGTCCTTGGACTCGTATGGCTACTCCAATGGAAGTACCTTTGAAGTTTACCGATAAGAATATTGACTATCGTTATGAGGGTACTTTCGTAACTGCGTTCCGTGGTAACTGGCATCATGGTGGTGACAAGGCAGCTACAAAGACCAATGCAAACGGCTTGTCTGTTAAGCCTAATGATATCGTTTTGATGTTCCAGGGCGATAATCAAGCAGAAAATCTTCAAGATGAAAAGAAAAAAATTAAATACCCTGCTGAAAATCAGGGTGGTGGTAGCGGTCTTGGTGCAGGTACTATTGATGGTAAGTCTTATTATGTGATGACTCCAGATCATCTCAGCCGTCGTGTTTACTTGAACATTTGGAAGTGTGGTTACTATAATGAGAAGACTGTTGCTGATGAAACATCAGTTGGTATGCCTAATGGTGCTACTCCTCGTCCATTCAACATTCTTCGTTTTGCCGAACTCTACTTCGTAGCTGCTGAGGCTGCAGTCAAGGGCGCTACAACCGAGGCTGGTTATTCAGCTCGTGAATTGATGCAAGTTATTCGTGGTCGTGCTGGTAAGTGGCGTTTGGCTCCTTACGCTTACAAGGATTATGGAGTTGATTTGAGTGAGGGTAAGCTCTATGCTGATCATAGTCAGGAAATGAAAGATGCTACTCCTCAGAATATCACTATCAATTATATTCTTGATGAGCGTTTCCGTGAGTTCTATGGCGAGGGCCTCCGTTGGTTTGACCTTGTTCGCACTCAGGAGTGGGAAAAAATGGCTAAGACTTATCATATCTGTGGTGATGGCGTTGGTTCTGCTCAGCAGGCTAAGACTCGTACAATCGAGAAGCATCATTATCTCCGCCCAATTCCTGTAGGTCAGCTTGATGCTCTCCAGATGAGTAAGGAAGAGAAGCAAGCATATCAGAATCCTGGTTATCGTGAATAAGGAGAAAAGATTGTTTAAAATGTCGTAAAGACTAGGATAAAAACTTATATATGGGCTGCATCTGAATTGTTTCAGGTGTAGCCTTTTTTATGTGTATTTGGACGAAAAAAAGAAGTCACTCGTGGCGAGTGACTTCTTGGCTCATGCAATAGTATAATGTACTAAACTATTTTAATCTCTTTTTGCTGATTAATAGTTTTCAGCGTTTATTTCAAAGTAGCTTTGTGGGTGGTTGCATACGGGGCATACCTCTGGCGCTTTCTTGCCGATAACAATGTGTCCGCAGTTGCGACACTTCCAAATGCAATCGCCATCACGACTGAATACAATAGCGTCTTCGATGTTCTTCAAGAGCTTGCGATAGCGCTCTTCGTGGTGCTTCTCAATAGCAAGCACTCCACGGAACTTAGCTGCGATTTCAGAAAACCCTTCTTCTTCGGCTTCCTTTGCCATACGCTCATACATGTCAGTCCACTCGTAGTTCTCGCCGTTGGCTGCATCCTCAAGGTTTTTGAGTGTTTCTTTTATAGCGCCTCCTTCAAGATACTTGAACCACAGTTTAGCATGTTCTTTCTCGTTTTGGGCAGTCTCTTCAAATATGGCTGCAATCTGCTCAAAACCGTCTTTCTTAGCTTTGCTTGCATAGTATGTATATTTATTTCTTGCCATACTTTCTCCTGCAAATGCTTCGAGGAGATTTTTCTCGGTTTTTGTTCCTTTAAGTTCTTTCATAATCAGAAATGTTTTTGTTTAATACGTTAATAGTGATTTAATGTAGCAAATATAGTGCTTTCGTGGTAATCTGGTATAATTTTTTTTCTTAAAAATGATAAAAATAGGGAAGGTTGTAGGAAGTAAGAAGGTAAAAGGTAAAGAGTAAAGTAGATGGAATATTGATTTTGTTTGTGAGTTAGTGACTTTATGAGTTAGAACTAATAAACCTACTAACTCATAAACTTATTCTAATTAATCGATATATTTATATAGTACGCGCGCGCGATATATAATAATGTAACTATGTAAAAGGGTAGAACGTAAATGAGTAAGTATGTGTATGTGCAAAATCAGTTTCTATCGACTTTACTCTTTACCTTTACCTTTTTTACTTGTTTCTCTTTATTCATTAGGGTCTTTGTTGAATAAAAAGGGCTGTTGGCTGAAAGTTTGGATAATTGGACTTTACTTTTTTACTTGCTGTGCGTCAAAAGGATAAATGATTTGTTATTATAAACTTTAAAAAACAAGAGAATTATGAAGAAAATCGTTTTAACTATGGTAGCTTTGCTGATGATGTCAGCGGCTATGGCACAGAATGCAACTTGCGAGTGTAAGGATAATCACAAAGGGCATAAAGGTTTCTCACCTGAGAAGCGTGTGGAGATGTTGGCTAAGAAGCTTGGTCTTACAGATGAGCAGAAGGCTAAGATAATTGCTCTTGACAAGGAGATGATGGCAGATATGAAAGCAAATAAGGATGTTGAAGAGAAGAACAAGAAAGAGCGTTTTGAAAAACGCATGAAGAAGCAGAAGGAGATGGATAAGAAGATGAAGGAGATTCTTACTGCTGAGCAATATGCTGAATACCAGAATATGAAACCTAAGATGGGCAGACATCATGGTCATCGTCCAGGTGTGAAGCCTGGTTTCCCTCCTCATCAAGAATAAGTATGGTGTTTATTCCCATTTTGTGGGAAATGAGAATATAGGTAAAAGATTGTTTTTGGATTGTATGAAAGTAACGTGGGCTCTGGTAGGCTCACGTTATTTTTTGAAATTAGTTTACTTAATTCCGTTCCGTGAAAAAAGTGCATAGTTAGAGAAATTTTTTTTTCTGGTTAGGAAATTTTTTTTGTCTGCCTGGAAAGTTTAAATTTGCTGCTTTATACCTTTGGGGATTCTTTGCTCTTTAATAATCAAAAAAGATTACTAATGGATTTTTGGGCTATACTTAACCTATAAAATTATCAGGGAGTTAGGGACATTTTTTAGAATTTATGGTTGAAGGAAAAGATAACTTTTTGGTTAACTTTTTTGAGGTGAAAAATCTAAAAGTTTTCCAAAATTTTTTGTAACTTACTGATTATTAGTGAATTGACATTTGTTAACACGTAAAAAGTTGTCCAAAATGATATTTTGTTTGTGATATTGTGTATCTTTGCATTGTCAGTTCTAAGCAACAAAAATAATCATTTAATAATCAACTTTAATCATTAAACATTTATGATTCAGACAGTAGTAAAACGTGACGGACGAATAGTCGGTTTTAACGATTTGAAAATACAGGCAGCCATTAGAAAGGCCATGATGCACACCGAAAAAGGCGAGGACGAAGCTCTTATCAGTCGCATCACCGACCATATAGCTCAGAAGGGTAAGTCTCAGATGAGTGTTGAGGACATTCAAGATGCCGTGGAGATTGAGCTCATGAAGAGTGCTCGCAAGGATGTTGCACAGAAGTATATTCAGTATCGTAACCAGCGTTCTATAGCACGTAAGGCAAAGACCCGTGACGTGTTCATGGAGATTGTGAACATTCAGAACAATGAAGTTACACGCGAGAATGCCAACATGAATGCCGATACTCCTGCGGGTATGATGATGAAATTTGCATCTGAATCAACAAAGCCTTTTGTTGACGACTTCTTGCTGTCTGAAGATGTTCGTGATGCCGTGAAGCATAATTATCTGCACATTCACGATAAGGATTATTATCCTACCAAGTCGCTTACCTGTGTTCAGCATCCTCTCGATCATATTCTTCAGGGTGGTTTTCAGGCAGGTCATGGCTCAAGCCGTCCTGCAAAGCGCATAGAAACAGCAGCTGTGCTGGCTTGTATCAGTATGGAGACAGCTCAGAACGAGATGCATGGTGGTCAGGCAATCCCAGCTTTTGATTTCTATCTGGCTCCTTTCGTGCGTTCAAGCTACAAGGAGGAGATTCACAATCTTGAACAGCTTATAGGTAAGGATCTCACCCATTTGCTTGATGCCGAGATTGATGATTATTTAATAAAGGATCTTGATGCTTTTGAGGGCGATGAGCGCTTGAAGCAGCACGCAATCAACAAGACTGTGAATCGTGTTCACCAGTCAATGGAGGCATTTATTCATAATATGAACACCATTCACTCTCGTGGTGGAAATCAGGTAGTGTTCTCTTCAATCAACTATGGTACCGATACTTCTGCCGAGGGGCGTTGTGTGATGCGTGAACTTTTGAAATCAACCTACGAGGGTGTGGGCAATGGTGAAACAGCTATTTTCCCTATTCAGATTTGGAAGAAGAAGCGTGGTGTGAACTATCTGCCAGAGGATCGCAACTACGACCTTTATAAGTATGCCTGCAAGGTAACAGCACGTCGTTTCTTCCCTAACTTCCTTAATCTTGATGCCACATATAATGTTAACGACAAGTGGAAGGCTGACGATCCAGAGCGTTACAAGTGGGAGATTGCCACAATGGGTTGTCGTACACGTGTGTTTGAAAACCGCTTTGGCGATAAAACATCTGTTGGTCGTGGTAATCTTAGTTTCACAACAATAAATATTGTTCGCCTTGCCATTGAGTGCATGAGTATAGAGAACAAGGAAGAGCGTATTAATGCTTTCTTTGCTAAGCTCGACCACATGCTTGAACTTGCTGCAAAACAGCTCGATGAGCGTTTTCAGTTCCAAAAGACAGCTTATGCCAAGCAGTTCCCATTGTTGATGACAAAGCTATGGAATGGTTGTGAACAGCTTGATCCTTGCGACACTATTGAGAGTGTTATCAATCAGGGTACATTAGGAATAGGCTTCATCGGTTTGGCAGAATGTTTGAAAGCCCTTGTTGGTCATCATCATGGCGAGAGTGCCGAGGCTCAAGAACTTGGTATTCGTATTGTAACCTATATGCGTGATCGTGCAAACGATTTCTCTGAGAAATATCAGCATAACTATAGTATCTTGGCAACACCAGCCGAGGGACTTAGCGGACGTTTTACCAAGATTGACCGTAAGGAGTTTGGTGTTATCGAAGGTGTTACCGATCGCGACTACTATACAAACTCTAATCATGTGCCAGTATATTACAAATGTTCTGCCCGTCATAAGGCAGAGGTAGAGGCTCCTTATCACGACCTTACTCGTGGTGGTCACATCTTCTATGTAGAGATTGATGGCGATGCTACTCATAACCCACAGGTAATTATGAGTGTTGTTGACATGATGGATCAACTCAACATGGGATATGGTTCTGTTAATCACAATCGTAACCGTTGTATGGATTGTGGATATGAGAATGCTGATGCCCACCTTGAAGTGTGCCCAAAATGCGGTAGCAAGAATATCGACAAGCTACAGCGCATCACAGGTTATCTTGTTGGTACCACCGATCGTTGGAATAAGGGTAAACTTGCCGAACTCAACGACCGAGTAACACACATTGATTCTCCAAAGGCATAAAACAAAGAACATGATTTCAGTATTAGATATTGTTGAAGATACTATGGTGGATGGTCCAGGGTTCAGAACCTCCATCTATTGTGCAGGTTGTCCAAATGCCTGTCCTGGATGTCACAATCCACAGTCATGGGATATAAATAGCGGTCACATGATGACTACCGACGAAATCATGGCAGTTATTAAGGCCGATCCCTTTGCGAATGTTACCTTCTCAGGTGGCGATCCAATGTTTCAGGCAGAAGGGTTTACAGAACTTGCCGAGGCAATTCGCAAAGAGACAAACAAAACAATATGGTGCTGGAGCGGTTTTACTTTTGAAAACTTGTTGCGTAAGCCTGCTCAACGTCGTTTACTTGAACTTGTTGACGTGCTTGTTGATGGGCCTTATGTAGAAAAGCTTCGTGATACCGATTTGGTTTTTCGTGGTTCAAGCAATCAACGCATCATAGATGTGAAAGCTTCGTTGAAAAAAGGAGAAGTTGTTTTGTTTAAGCTTGATATAGCTGCATAAAAGTTAGTTGTAATCCATATAAAATCCACTCACTTGTTTGAGTGGATTTTTTTTATTATCTTTGTGGTCTAATTAATTGTTATGGGAAGAAATAAGTATTCGCAAGACGAAGTAAAAGAAATAGCTAAGTTGCTGAGGTTGAAGAATGCTGGTAATCGCTTGCAACAGAAGCAGGTGCGCCACACTTTGCGTACAGAGTTTGAGTTTAATATCTCAGACTTCAATGAGCCAGGTAAGGCTTTTGGCGATGCTGAACTGTATGCGGCTATTGATCGTGGCGCTATAGTTATTCTTGATGATGCCACTATTGCCAATATGAAGGCTAAACGTGCCCGCGATAAAGCCAAAGACGAAGCTCAACGCCAGCAGGAAGCAATAGAAAGTGGCGAGCAAACCGATTGGCAACAGGCTATGAAAGAATGGCAAGAGTGGGAGAGGGGTAAGGAAGATTGAAAGATTTAAAGATTGAAAAATTGAAAAATTGGAAGATTGAAAAATTTCCATTCTTCCATATTTCCATCTTCCATATTTCCATCTTTCCATATTTCCATCTTTCCATATTTCAATCTTCCATCTTCCTTATTTCCCTGCGTTTATAAACTTTGCAATGTCTTGAATAACGTTTTCTTCAACATGCTGATTTGGGCGAAGGGTGTCGTCGCTTGTTGCCATTCCTTCGTGGTTTATCTTGAAGAAGAGGTGGTTGAGTTTTGGATAGCTCTTGAAAATCACGTTCTTATGGTCTTTTAATGCCGTTTTCCAGTTGTTGAAATCTTCCATAGTTACATTATAGTCGCTCTCGCCTTGCATCACAAGCATAGGGATATTCAGTTTTCTGGCTGTTTCGGTTGGCGAATACTGATTGTCGAAATCAAGATAGCCGGCAGGTAGCAAACTTAATTGTGTGTTTGCCGTGTTTTCGATGTCTTTTTCGGCAATACCTAAGTATCTGATTTGCTCGTAAAGTGTGGTCTTTAGTTTTCGGGTGTTTCCAGCCCAAATAATAATTCCTTTAATCTTGTTACACTTTTCGGCAATTCGTGGAGCGAGTTGTCCGCCCAAGCTGTGTCCCAATACGTATATTCTGTTGCTGTCAATTTCGTGCATCTGTGCAGCAAGTTCTACAGCAGCAACAGCATCGTTCACAGTTTCAGAATCATAGTCCTTTACGCTTGTGGCATCAACAAGAGAACGTTTGTTGTAGCGTATTACGGCAATACCTTGTTTGCTCAATTCTTGTGTCAAATCCTTGAATGGCGCATTTTGACCTATTGTCTCGTTCATGTCGTTGGCACCAGAGCCGTGAACTAATATAACTACAGGCACTTTGTCTTTATGTTCTTTAGGTAGAGTGAGTAAGCCTGGCAACTGTGGTCCGTCGCTCTTGATGGTTATTTCCTTTTCGCCTTCTTCTGCAGTTACAGGAATTGGTTTTGGATTTGATGAAGTCATATACTCTATATAGCCTTCTGAATCAAGGGCGATAAGGAAAATATCAGTATGATGAGAATATGTTACGTCGCAACTATAAGACTTACCCATATATTCTTTTGTTTCCCACATGCTTTTTTTTATTGGTTTGCCAACTAATTTGTTATGAGCGTTCATCATTTCTTTTAGATATTCGGGTAAAATAGCTGTTTTCATGTCGGCTGTAAGATAAGCGTATATGCTGTCAGCCTGATTGTTGACATAGAAATTAAAGTATTTGTCGGGCAGTTCATACGTCTTGTTCACGTATTTCATTAAGTTTGTTTGTGCCTGTGTGGTAACAGCTGCAAATAGAGCTATGGCTAAGAAAAAAAGTTTCTTTTTCATGTTTTAAAATAGAATTTGGGTTAAAATTGTTACAAAGATAATGAAAAAACTGTAACTTTGCGGGAAAAGAACCAAAAATAGATGCGAATGAAAAGAATAATCATGTTGTCTCTGGCTGTTGCGGCTATGTCGGTAGCTCCGATTAGCAGCTTGGCTCAATGGAGACCTCAAAAGGATTTTGATGACAAGTATGCCACAGAGTTGGTGAAGACAGGTACTAAGGCTCCCGACTTCAAGCTAAAGACTTCTGAAGGCAAAACTCTCAAACTGTCAAGTTTCAAGGGCAAGTATGTTGTGCTCGACTTCTGGGCTTCGTGGTGTCCCGACTGTCGTAAGGACATTCCCGAGGTGCAGCGCATGTATAATAAGTTCCATGCCAAGGGTGTGGAGTTTGTCGGTGTGTCGTTTGACACAAATAAGGACGCTTGGGTTAATGCCTTGAAGAAATATGGTATTGTTTATCCCCAGGTGAGCGAGCTGAAGAAGATGCGTGAGTCGGCTGTTGCTCAAAGCTTTGGCGTGAAGTGGATTCCTTCTATGGTGCTTGTTAATCCTAAGGGTGAGGTGGAACTCTCAACCGTTCTCTCGTATAAGATGGAGAAGAAACTCACCGAGTTAACAGCGTCACAGAACAAGCCACTTGCCCGTGTGCGTCAGGACATAATAATTGAAGGCTCTAAGGGAAAACTTGCAGCTTATCTCGTTAAGCCAGAGGGGTTGAAAGAAGGCGAGAAAGCTCCTCTTGCAATACTTATGCATGGCTTCAGCGGTAACAAGGAAGGACAGATGGAAGCTCTTATGGCCGATTCTCTTCAGAAATATGGCATCGGTTCTATCCGTTTCGATTTCAATGGTCATGGCAAGAGTGAGGGTGCTTTCTCTGAGATGACCGTTCCTAATGAAATTGAAGACGCCAAGAAGGTTTACGAGTATGCTTGCTCTCTGCCTTGGGTTGACGCTTCACGCATAGCTATCGAGGGACATTCTCAGGGTGGAGTAGTAACCAGTATGCTTGCTGGTGAACTTGGAGCCGAGAAGATAAAGGCTGTTGTTCTTATGGCTCCTGCTGCTGTGTTGCGCGAAGATGCTATTCGTGGAAACACCATGGGTGCTCAGTATGATCCGCTTGATCCTCCAGCCGAGGGTGTGAAACTCTATGGCAATCTTGTTCTTGGCGCCAACTACATCCGTACCGCTTTCTCTTTACCAATATATGAGACAGCAGCAAAATACACAGGACCTGCATGTATTGTTCATGGTACAGCCGACAGAGTTGTTCCTTATACCTATGGCGAGCGCTATCACAAACTATGGGCAGGTAGCGAACTGCACATTCTTGACATGTATGATCATGGATTCTCTCAGAATGTTTATCATGCAGCCGAACTTGCTTCCGAGTTTATTATAAAGAAGTTGAAGTAGGATGCCTCTCCCCGCCATGCGCTTCGCTAATGAATATTGAATAATGAATATTGAATAATGAATGCCTTCGGCATAAAAAAATACCAGCCTGTTTGAATATTTGTTCAGACAGGCTTTTTTTTCTTGACAGTTTTTTTGCTGAAACATTTTTATTTACTATATTTGCAATCAAATTTAAATAACAATGTAAGTTTACTACTAACCTATAATGATATACATTGATTTACCGGAAAAACAAACACGACTCCTGCCGTTTTATCTGGCTATGGAGGAATATGTTGCACGCTATTTGCCAATAGAGAGCGCTTTATTTATGTGGCAGGTGGAGCCTACGGTTATCTTTGGGCGTAATCAGGTTGTGGAAAACGAGGTGAATCTTGAATACTGCCAACAGCACAACATAAGAACTTATCGCCGAAAGAGTGGTGGTGGCTGTGTGTATGCCGATATGTCGAACGTGATGCTTAGTGTTATCACTCGCGAGGGCAACATAAACGAGATTTTCGCCGAATATCTCAGCTTGCTTGCCAAGGCTCTACAAAGTCTTGGCATAGATGCAAGACAGAACGACCACAACGACATTATGCTCGACGGGCGCAAGATTTCGGGCAACGCCATCTATCATCTTCCCGGAAGAACAATAGCCCATGGCACCTTGCTCTATGATACAGATATGGAGAACATGCTCCATGCAATAACTCCACCTCAGGAAAAACTTGCCCGAAACGGAGTGAAAAGCGTGCGTCAGAGGGTTGCTTTGTTGAAAGACTACACTTCTTTGTCGTTAGATGAAATAAAAGCAGGATTAAGGAGAGGCATTTGCAATAAAACAGTTACTCTTTCGCCTGTCGATGTTGAGAAGATAGAGGAGATGGCCAAGGAATATGAAGCCTCAGAATTTATATTCTCAAAATAATACCCTGAAATTATATTCTCAAAGTAAAACTCTGAATATATCATTTCGAAATACCCTGAATTTATTACTCAAATAAAAATACTGACCTATGAACAAAAGAACCTGTCTATACGACAAACACGAAGCTCTTGGAGCCTTGATTTCGCCATTTGGCGGTTTCGACATGCCAATACAATATTCCTCTATCATGGAAGAGCATCAAGCCGTGCGCCAGCATTGTGGTGTGTTTGATGTTTCGCACATGGGCGAAGTATATGTCACTGGTGATGAGGCAGAGAGCTATGTTAATCACATTTTCACAAACGATATTAGAAACGCTCCAGTGGGAAAGATCTATTACGGCATGATGTGCTATCCCGATGGCGGAACCGTTGACGACCTGTTGGTTTACAAGATGGGCGAGAACGAATTCTTCATCGTTATCAATGCTGCTAATATAGACAAGGATGTGGAGTGGATGCGCCAGAATGCCGAAGGGTTCAAGGTGACGATAGACCATTGCTCAGACTACTACGGACAGTTGGCTGTGCAGGGCCCCGAGGCTGAGGCTGTTGTTGAGCAAGTGCTCGGATTGTCTTGCAAGGAATTGTTGTTCTATACCGTAAAGACTATTGATGTTGCTGGCGAAACAGTTATTGTGAGCCGCACGGGCTATACTGGTGAGGATGGCTTTGAGATTTATGGTTCGCACTCTTTCATTTGCGACCAATGGGATAAGCTTATGGCTTCGGGGCGTTGCAAGCCTTGCGGTCTTGGCTGTCGCGACACTCTGCGTTTCGAAGTAGGCTTGCCTCTCTATGGCGATGAACTCTCGGCCGATATCACTCCTGTTATGGCAGGCTTGAGCATGTTTGTAAAGTTTGACAAGCCTGAGTTTATCGGCAAAGACGCTTTGTTAAAACAGAAGAGCGAAGGACCATCCAAGTGCTTGCGTGGTATAGAACTTGCTGATAAGGCTGTGCCCCGTCATGGCTATGCTGTATTGCAAAACGGCATGCAGGTGGGCGAGGTCACCACGGGCTATCGCTTGCTTTCGGTTGATAAAAGCTGTGCCGTTGCCTTGGTTGACTCTTCACTAAAGCTTGGCGACAAGGTTGAAATACAGATAAGGAAGAAAACATTCCCTGGAACCATTGTGAAGAAGAAATTCTACGATAAGCATTACAAGAAGTAAGGAGAACTAACTTCTTTTATCTACATTTATAGAAAACAATTCCAATAACTAAAAACGAAAGAATATGAGTAAAGTAATTGAAGGACTCTATTATAGTGAGAGCCACGAGTATGTAAAGGTTGAAGGTGAGTATGGTTATGTTGGCATCACCGATTTTGCTCAGCACGAGTTGGGTAATGTGGTGTATGTTGATATGCCAGATGTTGACGACGATGTTACTGCCGGCGAGGATTTCGGAGCTGTTGAAAGCGTGAAGGCTGCCAGCGACCTCATCTCGCCTGTTAGCGGCGTTGTTGTCGAGGTTAATGAGGCTCTCGGCGACGAGCCTGAACTCATCAACAAGGATGCTTTTGCCAACTGGATTATCAAGGTGAAGCTATCTGATATGAGCGAACTTGATGAACTGATGGATGCTGCTGCCTACACAGCATTCATTGAGAGCAACAAATAATAACAATGCTTCCCCCTTGGCTTTGTTTTTTGCGAGGGGGAAGGAATAATCACTTTAACCTTTTGATCTATGTATAAGTATTTTCCCCATACCGAGGAAGAGATTGCCGAGATGCTTGGGAAAATAGGTGTGAAGAGTCTCGACGACCTTTATGCCGACATTCCAGAAAGCATGCGCTTTAAAGACGACTATGCTTTGCCCGATGCCATGAGCGAGCTCGAGATTCGCCGAGTGTTTGATGTGCTTGGCGAAATGAACGATCAGCTTGTGTGCTTTGCTGGAGCAGGCATCTACGATCACTACACTCCTTCGGTTGTTCCCAATTTAATTGAACGCTCTGAGTTTCTCACAAGCTACACGCCTTATCAGGCTGAGATTTCGCAGGGCACGTTGCACTATATCTTTGAGTATCAAAGCATGATGGCTGAGCTCACTGGCATGGACGTGTCTAACGCTTCCATGTATGATGGCGCTACTGCCACCGCCGAGGCAATGCTCATGGCTTACAACAACAATAAGAAAGCCGACAAGGTTCTCATCAGCGAAACTGTTGATCCTAAGGTGCGCCGTGTAGTTGAAACCTATGCCAAGTATCATGGTGTGAAGATTGTTGCTATTGCCGAGAAAGATGGCGTCACCGATAGCGACGACCTGCAGAAACTGCTCGTTCAGGGCGATGTGGCTGGAGTTATTGTTCAGTCGCCCAACTACTATGGTATAATTGAAGACTACACCGGCTTTGCCGATATGTGTCACGATGAGAAGTCGCTTTTCATCATCAATAGTGTTGCTGCCGACCTTGCCGTGCTCAAAACACCAAAGGAGTGGGGTGCTGACATCGCTGTTGGCGATGGTCAGTCGCTGGGCATTCCCATGTCGTTTGGCGGTCCTTCTATAGGCTATATGTGTGTAACCGAGAAACTCATGCGCAAGATGCCTGGTCGCATAGTGGGTATGACTCGTGATGCCGATGGCAAGCGTGCCTTTGTATTAACGCTTCAGGCTCGCGAACAGCATATACGCCGCCAGAAAGCCACATCCAACATCTGTTCCAACGAGAGTCTCATGGCATTGTTTGTAACCATCTATATGTCGCTCATGGGCAAGCGTGGCTTGAAGGAGGCAGCCGAGCAATCTTATGCCGGCGCTCACTATCTGCAGCAGCAGTTGATAGCCACGGGCTATTTCACGCCAACCTATAATCAGCCGTTCTTCAATGAGTTTTGCGTTGATTTCAAGGGCGATGTATCAGCCTTGCAGCAGGCTTGCATTGAGAAGGGATTCCATGCTGGCGTTAAGGTGGCAAGCAACACATTGATGTTTGCCGTTACCGAGAAGCGAACAATTATTGAAATCAACAAGCTTGTGGAAACCATTATAGATTTTGTTAAGCAGCAGAAAGGAGGCCGCCGATGAACAGCACACTATATGATAAACTGATTTTTGAATTATCACACAATGGACGTGTGGGCTATTCACTTCCCGAGAACGAATACGAGGGCTTTTCAACAGCCGATATCCCCAAGCATCTTCGCCGTGCCGAGGACGCTGCTCTTCCTGAGTGCGATGAGCTCACTGTGGTGCGCCACTACACCAATCACAGCGCCAACAATTTTGGTGTTAACAACGGGCTTTATCCTCTTGGTTCGTGCACCATGAAATATAATCCTGTTATCAACGAAGAGGTGGCTGCCTTGCGTTCCTTTGCCGAGTTGCATCCCTTGCAGCCTGTTGAAACCTGTCAGGGAGCATTAGAGGTGTATTACAATCTGCAGCTGTGGCTCTCAGCCATTACGGGCATGAGCGAGTTCACGCTCAATCCTTGTGCCGGTGCTCATGGCGAGCTCACGGGGTTGATGACCATTCGTGCCTATCACCGAAGTCGTCACGACTTTAAGCGCACCAAGGTAATCATTCCCGATTCGGCTCATGGCACCAATCCTGCTTCGGCTGCCGTGTGTGGTCTCGAGGTGGTTGAGGTGAAGTCAACTCCCGATGGTCTTGTTGATGTTAACGACTTGAAGCCTCTCCTTGGTGACGACATTGCAGCCATGATGATGACCAATCCAAACACGCTGGGCTTGTTTGAAAAAGATATTCCCGAGATAGCAAAGCTTGTTCATGAGTGTGGTGCATTGATGTATTACGATGGCGCCAACCTCAACCCTATGCTTGGTGAGTGTCGTCCCGGCGACATGGGTTTCGATGTTGTTCATGTTAATCTGCACAAAACATTTTCCACTCCTCATGGCGGTGGCGGTCCGGGTTGCGGTCCTGTAGGTGTGCGTCCTGGCTTGGAGCAGTTTCTGCCCACGCCTCGTGTTGTTCTCGATGAAGACAGCAACTGCCTCTTTGTTGAAACGGGCGATTTCGGCAAGTCGCTTGGTTCGGTGGGTGCTTTCTTTGGCAATTTCGGTGTTGCCCTGCGTGCCATCACCTACATTCTTTCGCTCGGTGGCGAGAACATTCGCAAGGTTGGTCCGCTTGCCACTCTTAATGCCAACTACATCAAGGAGTGTCTGAAAGACGATTATGAACTGCCTATTGCCGGATTGTGCAAGCACGAGTTTGTGTTCAACGGCTTGAAAGACAAGTCAACTGGCGTAACCACCATGGATGTGGCTAAGCGACTGCTCGACTATGGCTATCATGCTCCAACAATTTATTTCCCTCTGCTGTTTCACGAGGCTTTGATGATTGAGCCCACCGAGAACGAGAGCAAGGAAACGCTCGATGCCTTCATCAATGTGATGCACAAGATTGCCGACGAGGCTCGCACTAATCCTGAGTTGCTTAAGACTGCACCTCACAACACGCCTATCAAGCGAGTTGACGATGTGCTGGCAGCCAAGCATCCGGTATTGACGTATAGGAGCCTATCCCCTTCCCTTCCCGGTGGGGAAGGGAGTACCAACAGGCAAAATAAACTGTAACACACTTATCATCTTAAACAGATAGTTCTCCCTTCCCTTTTGGGGAGGGGCGGGGAGAGGCTTCTAATGTTATAATCTGTATGTATAAAGCTGATTTGATTATTATAGGCTCGGGACCTGGTGGCTACCGAGCCGCTGAATATGCTGCAGGCAAGGGCTTGCAGGTGGTGGTGTTCGAGGGCGGTGCTCTTGGCGGCACCTGTCTTAACGAGGGCTGCATCCCCACCAAAACGTTGGCACACAATGCCGAGGTGTTGCTCACTTTGGCTGAGGCTAACGAACTGGGTATCGAGAATTTGCAGTTTGGTTTCAGCTTCTCCAAGGTTCTTGCGCGCAAGCAGCAGGTTGTGGAAACTCTGGCTAACGGCGTTGCCACTCTGCTTTCGCAGCCGGGGATAACGCTTGTTAGGGAGCGGGCTTGCTTTGTTAGTGATAAGGTTGTTAAGGCTGAAGTCTCTGGCGAAGAATACGAGGCAGCCAATATTATTATTGCAACGGGTTCAGAATCAAAGCTGCCTCCTCATTGCAACATCGACGAGGGCGCTGTTATTGATGCTGCCAGCTTGCTCTCCATAGAGAGTTTGCCACAGCATCTGTGCATTGTTGGGGCTGGTGTCATCGGTATGGAGTTTGCCAGCATCTTCAATGCCTTTGGCTGCAAGGTAACGGTGGTGGAGTTTCTCAAGGAGTGTCTGCCTGCCGTTGACGATGATATTGCCAAGCGTTTGCGCAAGAGTGTTGAGAAACGAGGTGTGGAGTTTTTCATGCAGTCGGCTGTAAAGTCGGTTACCAACGCTGCCAACGGCATGAAATGCGTAACCTTCGAACGCAAGGGCAAGGAGGCTGTTGTTGAGGCTGATGTTGTTCTCATGGCTGTGGGGCGCAAGCCACGTGTGGCTGTTGTTGAGGGCACAGATATTGAGCGTGATGAGCGTAGGGGCATAGTTGTTGATGAGCATTTTGAAACCAGCGTGAAGGGCGTTTATGCCATTGGCGACTGCAACGGCATTCAGATGCTGGCTCATGCTGCAACCATGCAGGGCATTCATGTGGTGAACCGCATTCTCGGCATTGCCGACAGTATTCGTTTCGACATCATGCCGGCTGCCGTGTTCACCCATCCCGAAGTGGCATGCGTGGGTGCAACCGAGCAGCAGCTGAAGGATTCTGCCACGGCATACAAAGCGTTGAAGGGCTACTATCGTGCCAACGGTAAGGCTCTTGCCATGAACGCCTCTGAGGGTGTAGTGAAGCTTCTGGTTGACGATTCATCCGAGGGCAACATTCTTGGCTGCCATATCATGGGCGCACATGCTGCCGACCTTGTTCAAGAGGTTGCGGCATTGATGAACTGCCGTGCCACTCTTGCTGATATTCATGATATTATTCATATTCATCCCACGCTGGGTGAAGTGGTAGGCAGCCTATCCCCTACCCTTCCCAAAAGGAGTAGCCTATCCCCTTCCCAGTAGGGAAGGGAGTACCAACAGCCCAAAACTCGCTGAAAAAGTTTTTTATCTCGACGAGTTGATGAGAGCTTTGCTCGAATAATTAGAGACGAGTTACTGAGTGTTTTTTATTATCTCGAATTAGAGAATTTGAGACGGGTTGATGAGAACTTTGCTCGAATAATTGGCTGGCGCACAAATTGCAAACATATACAGCAAGGCGAAGCTAAAATTCTCTAATTCTCTAATTCGAGATAAAAACTGGGAAGGGCTGCGGGTTAGTTATTATTTAGAGTGTAATGTATGCTTAGATAAATCTCTGAAGTGTTTTTCCTTTTTGGAAAATCAACCAACTGGTTGTTCACATAAACCTGACGGGCATTGCCGTATATGTCGAATTCACTGATCCTATATCCCAATCCTAAACTCCATCTACCGCCATTAAGATAGCAAGTGAAATCAAGAAAAGGATATGCTTTGCGCGCGTCAATTTTGTTTCTCACAATTTCGCTGTGAGTGACTATTTGGCGTATGTCTTCTGTATTATAATAATCAACTTTTCCCTTTCCACCTTTGTCTATCGGAAGCAGATAGCCAGCACCGATAGAAAAATTGATGGTGGCATCATCGTTCTTAATCTTTATTATTGTCGGAGTATATATCTTTACTTCGGGTTGGAAGGCAAAGTGATAAGCATAGGTTGACTTGTCTTCAATCTCCCACGAATACCCACATTTTATATTATCGCTATTAATCTCATCAAAGAACCTTATTCCAGCACCAATACTTACATACGGTATTGGAAAATAATCAAATGATGGAGTCATGCACCAATTGTCGTATGTGTCTAATCCTCCAAGAAAAGAAAAATTTATCTTTTGCTTTCCATACACTTTAGAGAATGAGAAAAGACACAATAATATAGATATAAAAATTGTTTTACGCATTGTTATTTGTGGTCACTTTAAAAATTCACATGCAAAGGTAGAGTTTTTTTATCCATAATCTACAATAAAAATGTTTCAAAAACTTTTTCTTATGTATCTCTCCTGCCTTACATGGCATATTTTTTTTAATCAGAATAAATCAAAACGTTAACGAGGGAATAGAAAAAAGAGAAGTGTTCACCTTGCATACTTATTGCTAAAGAAACATTGAATAATGCTATATGAAATAAACAAATTTATACATTAGGGAAAATATTTGAAACATAAAGGAAAGTTCCTTTAAGGCATTCTCACTATCTTTGCACGATAAAACCAACTCAGAGATTTATCTAAGCATACATTACACTCTAAATAATAACTTTTAAATAAAACAGACTATGGCAAAAAAGATTTTAATGTGTTTGTTCCTAACCCTACTCATTGCAGCATGCAGCAGCGACAAGGAGGATAATAACATCTACGGCTACACCTTTCAGCAAAAAGACCTGAACAGAGATGATGACGTATTAAACAAATCAGCAACAAAACTTATTAACAGCGAGCAGGAATTCAAGGAGTTCACCCACTCGGAAACAGCCTCGGGCATTAACTTCTCTAAGAAAACATTGCTTGTTGTTTATGGCTGCCGTTCAACAGGAGTAGATAAAGTCACAGACAACATCAGTCGGGACGGCGACAAATACATGATAACTGTTAATGTGCGTTGCAATTTTACCGCGGTATTAGGTCCTTGGGCTGTGGCATACATCGTGCCCAAGTTGACAAACTTGAACAATGTAAAAGCAGTCGTGACATACAACTAACACGCAGCCCTTCCCTTTTGGGAAGGGTAGTGGATAGGCTGCTTTGTCAGTTGGTACTCCCTTCCCTTTTGGGAAGGGTAGGGGATAGGCTACTCCCTACCGGGAAGGGTAGGGGATAGGCTTCTTTTCAACGCCTCTCCAAAGATAATATACTGCGTGTTGCCGGCGATGGTGCCCTCGTTTTGTCCCCATAGGAAAGGCCAGTCGTCGAAGTTCTCAAAGTGGTCGGGCTTGCGGAACAGCAATCCGGGAGCAACGTTGCCTGTGATAGCTGAGAAGTCGGCACGGTTGTTGCCATAGAACACCTGCTTGGGACGGGCTGCACCCAGAGTGGCTACAAACGAATAGTTGTGATAAGGATGACATCCATAGAGCCAGTTGGCAGCACGGAACACCTCATCTTGCTTTATGATGTCGGGGAAGTAGAGATGCGCAAAGCACACCGTGGTGCCAAAGCTAAGCACTTGATTGCTTCCTGCCCAGTTGCCCAAAGAGATAGGCATTCCGTAAGGGTTATCCTTGTCGAAGTTCGCAATGTATTTGGCATATTCAGCCATGTAGGGGCGTAGTTTCTTACGGTATGCCTCATTCATGTAGGGAATAGCATCAAGGGCTGTCTGTATGTTCCATTCCACGTTTTGTTTCAGGTCGTTGAAAATCTCTTTCATGAAACTGTCGAGATATTTCTTTTCGCCCGTTGCAACATATAGCTGCAAGTAGCTGGCAGACATTCCAAAATACATTCGGTGACTATTGTCGGCTGTTGCCTTGTGTGCCTTTGTGTAGTTTTTTATCAAAACATCAAGCTCTGTTATCAGTCGTTTAGACTGTGTGAGGGCACGCTGGGCAAGACTGTCGTTATAGCCTCTAAGCGCATTGCTTGCTGCTGCAAACACGGTGGCTGCCTGAAGGTCGAGCATGGGATTGCGTGTGGTGAAAGCCCACATATCGTCGGGCATGCCGCTGCTCTTGCCATCGGCTGACACCTCGAAAGGCTTCAGCTTTGGATCATAATGCTTGCCATCGGTGATTGATGCAGCATCGCCAAGGTGATGATAGTTCCACAGCACCGAGTTAGAAAGCGTTGAAGCCATGTGACCAATCTGCTCAGCCTGAGCCACAAGGTTTAGCGTGCCGTGCTCAATGAATTGCAGAATGTCGGGAGTGCCGTCGGGGCGGTGAAGCTCCACATATCTTTGTTTCTCGCTCACGAAAGTGGCATCGCGCAGTGGCTTGAAAATGTTCCATGCCCTGATGAAGTTTTGCACCACGTTGATGTTAGATCCCGTTTCAATGTCGAAGTCGCCCGCATCAAAATATCCGCCAATGTTAAGTCCCGGGATAAGCTCCAATGGTTTGTATTTTGTGTCTGTTTCGCCCTGAGAGTGCATGTCGAAGTGATCGCTTGGTGGCGCTTGCAGGTAGCCCTCCTTGAATGGTTCGCCGTGCCACACTCGGTAGCCCTCCTTAACATACATGTGGTTCATGTGTATTGGCACCCACACATCGGTTGTGGCGTCGGTAATCTTGTTATACACATTCTCGTCGATGATGAAATTGTTAGTTTTCGTGGTGTCGTATTGTATGAAGTATATTCCCGGAGTTTTTACACTCGAGAAATCAAACTTGGTGTAGTTGTATTTGTAGTATTCGCCCCAGTTCTGCAGCTTTCCTTCGTATGCCTTGCTCACAGTGCCGTCGTTGTTTATGCGCATGAGCGAGGCAGTTTCCTTCATCTTTGCATTCTTGTCGAGCTCAATAACGCTCACCTTTTTCTGCGAGGGAGTGTAGCCCACCTGCGAGAAACCAATGTTGGGTTTGCGAATCCAGCCCTCAATGGCATGCGGTTCAACAGTCCAGCTCACCACCTTTCCCGTTTGGTTGGCAGGCAGAATGCTGCGCAACACATACCAGCCGTTCTGTGCCAGTATTCGTCCGTCGAAAAGTTGCAGTTCGGCATCGCTGCTTATGTTTATCATGCGCTCGGCATCATCAATAGCCATTGTTATGTTGTGCCCCTTTTCGAGTGGCATAGGGTCAACAAACTGTTGTGTTCCTCTATCGTTATATGTTTTGAAGCCCTTAAACTGCTTGGGCTTTTCGCTTTCGGGCAGAGCAACAGTGTTGCTTGCAGCATAGCGTGGAAAGCGGTTTAGTCTGCCGTCCATGCAGAATGTTTTGAGCCAATAGCGCGAAGGCAGAAACTCAAGGTTTAGTCCTGCTTTGCCTGCCAATGTCTTGGGCACAGGCTTGTCGAGCCACACAGCTATCTCTACGGCTTTTCCTTTGGCAGTAACAACAATTCTGCTGTCGAAGTCGTAGTCGTCATAACGCAGAGCCACTTCAATGCTCCCGTCTTTGCGGTTCACCTTTCTACTTGTCATCTTTGGCACAAGATCCCATTGCTCAGGCGTATTGTTCAGTCGGATAGCTCCTCCCTGAATAGCCCTCACGCCATGTTGAATGATTTCAATGCCCGAGTTTTTCTCGTCATTGAAAGCACCGTCATAGTTGTTGCTGAACACCATTACGTTCACGCCTTGACGCTCAAAGTAATCCTTGTCGTTCAGTTGTAGATTCTGTGCTTGTGCGTACATCGTTCCGCATAGTCCCAGCACGATTAAAAGTGTTTTCATATGGAATCAATTTGGTTATTAAAACGTATTTAATTACTATTTCTTTTGATGTATTATCGAGTGGGCAAGTATAATCTCTCGCTCCTTTTTTATAATTAATTAACTGACTTCACTTTGATATATACGAATTATAGACGGAATATAAAAGCGTGTATTGTTTTTTTTCTTATCTTTGCTTTTGCTAAATTAATAGAATATGCGAACAAATGCTTTTTTTTTTTATGCAATAATGTTCCATTAATTTCGGATGTAATTAGAATAAGAAAAAAATAAATTGAAAATATTATTGATTATGGGAAAGAATATAAGTTCAATTCTGTGTGGAATGCTACTGTTGTTTTCGGCTGTTGGTTTCCTATCTTGTGATGTAGGATACTGTCTGCCTGTAGAGAATAAGCCTGAGATGAGTAAAGGAATTGTTACGGAAACGGGGACAGTACGTATAGACGGAATGTATTTTCAGCGTTTTTATTATTTCAATTGTGACTTAAAAGGAAGTTACGTCATTAATATCGACTCTTTAAAATTGAACCTTAGTGATGATAATTTAATTTTGAGGCCAAATAATATATATATTTCTCGTGATATTAAATCTAAGAATAATGCCTCTGTTAAGAATATATTTATCCAAAAGCGGTTGATATTTGATCGCAAAGATAAGACAAAGGAAATTCAGAAGCCGTTGTTATTAACTGTACTTCCCTCTGATTTTATCATGTGTAATGGGAAACGAATAATTAATGATACCTTGATAATTGAGTTGAAAGATCCGAGAAGAGCTATAAAGTAGTGGAAAGAAATCTTTGCAACGAGGTTGCACTCTTTTCTTAATATCTTTGCAGCAGAAACAAAATGAGACAAAGATATGAAAAGAAAACTAATTAGAATTATTGTAACGGCATTGCTGCTGGTGGCAGCATGGGGAGTGAGTGAGCTGTGGCAGTTGGCTGTGTGGCAGCAGCTGATTGTTTTCCTTGTGCCTTATGTTGTTATAAGTTATGATGTACTTGGCGAAGCGTGGGAAGGCATTATGGAGCGCGACCCCTTTAATGAAGACTTCCTAATGAGCGTTGCAACGATAGGAGCATTGCTTATTGGATTTATTCCTGGTGCCGAGACTCAGTTTCCCGAAGCTGTGTTTGTGATGCTTTTCTTTCAGGTTGGCGAAGTATTTGAAGACTATGCCGAGGACAAGAGTCGTGACTCAATATCCGAGTTGATGAATATCCGTCCCGACAAAGCCAATCTTGAAACGAATGGAAATATAGAGGTTGTTGACCCTTCAATGGTTAGGGTAGGAGATATTATAATGGTGAAGCCTGGCGAGATAGTTCCTCTCGATGGTGTTGTTGTTGATGGTGTGTCGAGTTTGAACACCGTTGCTTTGACAGGCGAGAGCGTGCCTCGAGAGATTGCAGTAGGCGGAGAGGTTCTTTCTGGCTGTGTGAATATCTCGGGTGTGTTGAAAGTGAAGGTGAAGAAACTCTTTGGCGAGTCAACGGCTTCAAAGATAATAAACCTTGTAGAGCAGGCAGGCGAGCGCAAATCAAAGAGCGAGAACTTTATTCGCCGCTTTGCACACGTATATACTCCAATCGTTGTGTTTGCAGCCATTGCCCTTGCTGTTATCCCTTCACTTATCACTGGCGATGTTGCCCTGTGGGTGTATCGTGCTCTCACATTCCTTGTTGTCAGTTGTCCTTGTGCGCTTGTTATCTCTGTGCCTCTGACTTTCTTTGGAGGAATAGGCGGAGCAAGCCGTAATGGTATTCTTATCAAGGGGGCAAACTATATGGACACGCTTGCCAAGATTGGGACTGTGGTGTTTGACAAGACAGGCACTCTAACCAAAGGTGTGTTTGCCGTTGATGCTGTTCATCCAGAGGAATATGATGAGAAAAAACTTCTTAGCATAGCTGCTGCCGTGGAGCAATATTCAACTCATCCTATTGCTGTGGCTCTTCGTGAGGCTTCTGCTGTTGAGGCTGCCAATAGCAAGATTGAAAATGTTGAGGAGATAGCTGGGCATGGAGTGAAAGCTGTTGTTGATGGCAAACAGGTAAGCGTGGGAAACGAAAAACTTATGAATTCTCTTGGCATCACTCTGAACGCTTGTGAGGAATGTAAACACCATGCAGGAACAGTTGTTCATGTTGCCATAGATGATATGTACGCCGGACATATTGTAATCTCTGACCAGATAAAGTCTGATTCTAAGGAAGCTATCTCTGCTTTGAAGAAACTTGGCGTAGAAAAAACAGTTATGCTTACTGGCGACCAGCAGAGGGTTGCAGAGCATGTGGCTAAGCAGTTGCAGCTTGACGAATATTATGCTCAGCTGTTGCCTGCCGACAAGGTAAGCAAGGTAGAGCAAATGCTGAGTGCTAAGCCAAGTGGTACACATCTCGCTTTTGTTGGCGACGGTATTAATGATGCTCCGGTGCTTGCTCGTGCCGATGTAGGCATAGCTATGGGCGCTCTGGGAAGCGATGCTGCTATTGAGGCTGCCGATGTGGTGCTCATGGATGATAAACCGTCGAAGATAGCACAGGCAATACGTATTGCTCGCAAAACCATTCTTATTGCCAAAGAGAATGTGTGGTTTGCCATTATCGTTAAGGTTGCCATTCTTCTTTTCACGGCAGCAGGCTTGTTGGGCAGTTTGGCTATGGCTATAGCTGTGTTTGGCGATGTTGGTGTTATGGTGTTGTGTGTGCTTAATGCCACAAGAGCGTTGAAATATTGAAAAATGGAAATATTGAAAAATGGAAAAATTGAACCGAAGGTCACTGACTGAGCGTTTGCTGTCGACGAAGTCAGTGCAAACATTAAAGCGAAGGAAGTAAAGGTGAAAAAAATGTGCATCAGTCGTGATGCACATTTTTTTTATTTAATCATTCTGTTTCTCGCTAATAGCTTGCGTGATGAGAGATTCGAGTTCCTCGCAGAGTTCTGGATTGTCGCGAAGCAAAGCCTTAACAGCTTCGCGTCCTTGTCCCAGTTTGGTTTCGTTGTAGCTGAACCAGCTACCGCTCTTCTTGAGGATTCCGTATTCAACGCCAAGGTCGATGATTTCGCCTACCTTGCTGATGCCTTCGCCAAACATGATTTCGAATTCGGCTTTGCGGAAAGGAGGAGCAACCTTGTTTTTGATAACTTTTACACGGGTGAGGTTTCCTATAATCTCATCGCCATCCTTGATGGCACTTGCTTTGCGGATGTCGAGACGTACAGATGCGTAGAACTTCAGAGCATTTCCACCTGTGGTTGTTTCTGGATTTCCAAACATTACTCCAATCTTCTCGCGCAACTGGTTGATGAAGATGCAGCATGTGTTTGTTTTTGAGATTGTAGATGTGAGTTTGCGTAAAGCCTGGCTCATCAGGCGGGCGTGCAAACCTACTACGTTTTCACCCATGTCGCCTTCAATTTCTTTCTTTGGTGTGAGGGCTGCTACAGAGTCAACAACAATGAGGTCGATGGCGCTTGAACGAATAAGTTCGTCGGCAATCTGTAATGCCTGCTCACCATTGTCGGGCTGTGATATGAACAGGTTGTCGATATCTACTCCTAATTTTTCGGCATAGAAACGGTCGAAAGCATGCTCGGCATCTATGAATGCTGCAATACCGCCTGCTTTTTGACATTCGGCGATGGCGTGAATGGCCAGTGTTGTTTTACCTGATGATTCAGGACCGTAGATTTCTATGATACGTCCCTTAGGGTAACCGCCTACGCCGAGGGCTAAGTTTAAGGCGATACTACCGGTAGGGATAACGTCAACGTTCTCAACTTTGTTGTCGCCCATGCGCATGATAGAGCCTTTACCAAAGTCTTTTTCTATTTTTGCCAATGCTGCTTCGAGGGCTTTCTTCTTGCCATCTTTTGCAGCCTGTTCTTCTTCTTTTGCCATAATTTCAATTTTGATTTTGAATTACGAGTTTTTTAAACTCTTAAAGTTCCAAATCTCCGTCAAACTCTTCGTGCCAAGGCAATCCTTGCTCGTTGAGTACTTGCAGGAATGGATCTGGGTCGAAGTCTTCTACATTCCATACACCTGGTTTCTTCCAGATGCCTTTGAGGAACATCATGGCTCCTGCCATTGCTGGCACACCTGTGGTGTAGCTCACGCCTTGCATGCCTGTTTCGTTGTAGGCATCCTGGTGCTTGCAGTTGTTCCAGATGTAGTATGTGTGCTCTTTGCCGTCTTTGATACCACGAATGCGGCAACCGATACTTGTTTCGCCATCGTAGTTTGAGCCAAGGTCTTGTGGGTTAGGCAGTACAGCCTTGAGGAACTGAAGCGGAACGATATTTACCTTTACGGTCTTTGTAGGATCGTCGGCGAGTGGAGCTTCGTATTCAATAGGATCGATACGGCTCATGCCAAGGTTTTGTATGCAGTCGAGGTATGTGAGGTATTGTTTGCCGAAGGTCATCCAGAAGCGTCCGCGCTTGATTGTTGGATAGTTTTTAACAAGGCTCTCAAGTTCCTCGTGGTGCATGAGGTAGCTCTCGCGACCGCCGATGTTTGGATAGTTCAGTTCTTTGTGAATCTCCAATGGTTCGGTCTCTACCCATTTGCCGTCTTCCCAGTAGAGACCTTTCTGTGTGATCTCGCGGATGTTGATTTCTGGGTTGAAGTTTGTTGCAAATGCGTGGTGGTGGTTACCTGCATTGCAGTCAACGATGTCGAGATAGTGTATTTCGTCGAAATGATGCTTTGCTGCATAGGCGGTATATGCCTGAGAAACTCCTGGGTCGAAGCCGCAGCCAAGGATTGCTGTGAGGCCTGCTTTTTCAAACTTGTCTTTGTAGGCCCACTGCCATGAGTATTCAAAGTGTGCTTCATCCTTTGGCTCGTAGTTGGCTGTGTCCATGTAGTTACAGCCACATGCCAAGCACGCATCCATGATGGTGAGGTCTTGGTAAGGCAGAGCCAGATTGATGACCAGTTCGGGCTTGTAGCTGTTGAAGAGTTCTTTCAACTGGTCAACATCATCGGCATCAACCTCTGCTGTTTTGATGTCCATTTTGTAACCCTTGTCGTGAATGCTCTTAACAAGGCGGTCGCATTTCTCTTTGTGGTGACTTGCGATCATAAACTCTGTGAAGACGTCCTGATTCTGGACAATCTTGAATGCGCAAACGGTAGCCACGCCACCTGCGCCAATCATTAAAACTCTGCTCATATTATTTTAATTCGTCGGCTCTGATGCCTAATGCATTCATCAGGCTGTAGCCAAGTATTTCTTGTTTGAAGTTTCCGCCTTGCATAGGTTGCATGGCAAAAACGGTTATTCTTTGTTTCTCGTCGTCGGCATTTCTGAGTGCAGCTCGAACACGGTTGTAGCTTTCGCCTTCTTCGCCGTTGGGGATTACCATGATGCGTTTCACTTCGTCGTGCTGTGTGAGCATTAGAAGGAGGTCGGTCATTACATCGTCTTTCTGCGAGATTTCTTCGCCAGTAGCTATACTGTTGATGATGAATTCGCCGAGCTTTTCGTCTTTGAATGCTTGTGCGTTGAGTTCTTTCTCGTACTCTGCTGGAACGAAGTTCTGCAATGCTGTATTCTGTTGCTCGTGAAGCAGCACCACTTGTGTTTCGTGGTTGCCTTCGCGCATTCTGCCGTCGAGTGCTATGTTAACAATCCATTTGCTCAGGTCGGCTTTGGGAATGCGTCTTCCCAGCATGCGTTCAAATTGGATACTGAGTTGGAATGCTACATAATCAATGTAGTCGCCATCTGCAATAATCACATTTTCGCTCCAATGTATTTTATTCGCTTCCTGTTGATTCATACTGCAAATATAGACAAAATTATTTATCTGTGCAAGTTTACAGAGGTGTAGCGAAGATAAATGTGCGTATAACCCAATAGCTTAGAATACCTGCGAGGTAGCCTATGAAAGCTATCCAACTTACATGTTTCATGTACCAGCCGAAGGTTATCTTTTCTAATCCCATTACAACAACTCCGGCTGCACTACCGATGATGAGCATTGAACCGCCTACACCAGCACAGTATGCCAGCAGCTGCCAGAAGATGCCGTCAACAGCCATGTCGCCTGCTGCCTGAACAGGATACATACCCATGCAACCGGCTACCAATGGCACATTGTCAACAATGCTTGAAAGCACGCCGATGATGCCTGTTACCATGTAGTGGTTGCCGTTGAATGTGGTGTTGAGTCCCTGGCCAAGGGCTGTGAGTGCGCCTATTTCTTCAAGGCAGGCAACTGCCATGAGGATGCCAAGGAAGAAGAGGATGGTGCTCATGTCGATGCGACTAAGCAGATTGTTTACGCGCTTGCTGAAGGTGTGTTTTTTGCCAGTTTGCTTGTGTAGCTGGCGATAGAACACTTCGGTAACTATCCACAGAGTGCCCAGAACGAGCAAAATGCCTGTGAATGGAGGGAGATGTGTGATGCTCTTGAATACAGGAACCAAAATAAGTCCGCCAACGCCAATACAGAAGATAATCTTGCGCTTGGTGCTGTCGAACTCCAGTAATTCGGTGTCGGCATCACATTCGAGCACGTTGTTGCTCTGTTCGTTTTCGTTGAGCTCTCCCTTGAGCTGAGTGCTGAGGATGGCTGCAGGGATAACCATAGACACAACCGATGGAATGAGTATCTCGGAAATTACTCCGGCTGCCGTGATAAGTCCCTTGTTCCACAACATGATGGTGGTTACATCGCCGATAGGTGAGAAGGCGCCACCAGAGTTGGCTGATATAATCACAAGCGAAGCATATATTATTCTGTCATTATGGTCTTTAACGAGTTTGCGTAGAATCATAATCATCACAATACTTGTGGTGAGGTTGTCGAGAATGGCTGAGAGGATGAAAGTCATGACGGCAATCTTCCACAGCAGCGAGCGCTTGCTCTTGGTGCTCATAACGCGTCTCACCCAGTCGAAACCACCGTTCTGGTCAACTATTTCAACAATGGTCATAGCTCCCATGAGGAAGAAAAGTGTTGTTGACGTGCTTCCAAGGTGATGTTCAATAAGTCCGTTTACAAAATTGGCTATGCCATCGTGGCCTCCTGCGAAGTGGGGGTGCATAAGCTGAATGAACGGTGCTGGATCTATCATGTATAAAGTCCAGCAAATTACGAACATGAACAAAGCAATGGCTGCTTTGTTGATTTTTGTAATGCTTTCAAGGGCTATGAACAAATAGCCAAGAATGAAAGCGCTAATGATAGTGATTGTAAGTAATGACATTTGTCTTTTTCTTGTTTTTAGGTTATTTCTTGCAAAGATAATGTTTATTTTCCAAACAACTTAATTTTCACTCTAATTTGTGAAACTTAAATGAGATTATTAATTGCGTTCTGTAAATATCTTTTTTGTGTGTTGAAACTTCGAGATTCCTTCGAGATGGTTCCTAAATGCCTTTTAGATGATTTCTTGATAGAAAAGGCTTGTTTTGTTGTGATTTATGCAAGTAGTATAGTAGAATGTGTAGCAAAAAAGCGAGGCACAAATTCTTTTGAATCTGCACCTCGACCATGAATCTCTCTTATCTATTTTTTGTGTTGATGTTTTAAAATGGTGAGTTTGTGGATAGTAAGTTTATGAGTTTTTCCTGCTAGTTCTCCCTCTCCTTTGGAGAGGGGTGGGGTGAGGTTTCCTAAAGCGGATATTCTTCAAAGGCATATAGTACGGTAGAAAGGTATCTTTCGCCAGTATCGGGCAGAAGTGCAACGATATTCTTGTTCTCGTTTCCTGCTCGCTTTGCCACCTCGGTGGCTGCAAAAGCTGCGGCTCCAGATGAGATGCCCACGAGAATGCCATCGGTTTGGGCTATCTCGCGACCAGCACGGATGGCATCGTCGTTCTGGATGTCGAGCACCTCGTCAATATATTTTGCGTTGTAAGTGTCAGGAATGAAACCTGCGCCGATGCCCTGAATTTTGTGAGGACCGCTCTTGCCACCGTTCAATACAGGCGATGTTGCCGGTTCAACTGCAATTACCTGAATATTTGGGTTCTGCTCCTTTAAATAACGAGCAATACCCGATATTGTTCCGCCTGTGCCAACTCCGGCAACAAGAATGTCGATTTTTCCGTCGGTGTCGCGCCAAATCTCAGGACCTGTTGTTTCATAGTGTTTCTGAGGGTTGGCTGCGTTTACAAACTGACCGAGGATAATGGAACCAGGAATAGAGTTGCGAAGTTCCTCGGCAGCCTTTATGGCTCCTGGCATACCTTCTTTGCCGCTTGTGAGGCGAACTTCAGCACCATAAGCCTTTACAAGATTTCGGCGTTCCACACTCATAGTCTCAGGCATGGTGAGAATGAGATGATAGCCCTTTACGGCCGACACTAAAGCAAGTCCCACACCCGTGTTTCCACTTGTAGGTTCAATTATAGTAGCACCAGGTTTCAGCAATCCCTTCTTCTCGGCATCTTCAATCATAGCCAAGGCTATACGGTCTTTTACGCTACCTCCTGGATTAAAGAATTCCACTTTAGCCACAACAGGCTTTTTCAATCCTCTCTTTTCTGAATACTTACTTAGCTCAACCAATGGAGTGTTACCAATCAAGTCGGTAATCTTTTTAAATATCTTTGCCATAGTGATATAATTATGTTTTATTTAATTGTTTATTGACATTTGCAAAGGTACGGCGATTTTCTGAAATACCAAATCCCATACTTACGGCATTTTTTTATACCATAAATATGGTACATATTTTTTCTTAATCCTTGGCTTTGCCGAAGATATATTGTTTCGGCATAAAAAATAAACGAGTTTATTTTGTTCTGCTCTCAACTTTTTATATCTTTGTGTGTTGAACAGAAAAAGCACAGTCATGCAAAAGTACGCTGATTATATTAAACAGATAGAGATTGATTCCCTTTGGAGTGGCACAAAACACATAAAATGGAATCTTGATCGCAGGGTGAACATTCTTAGTGGCGTTAATGGAGTGGGTAAGTCAACCATCCTCAACAAGCTTGTAAAAAGCTTGAATGCAGGAGGCGAGTTCCCGAGTCATTTGTTGAAAGGAGTGCATGTAAACGTAGAGCCTTCTGATGCAAAATGGATTCGTGTAGATGTGATACGCTCGTTTGATCGCCCATTGATGAATGCCGACACATTAGCAAAAATGGATGCCTCGCTTGCCACCGAGCTCGACTGGCAACTGTTCAGTCTTCAGCGCAAATATCTTGACTATCAGGTGAACATAGGCAATCGTATCATCAAAGTGTTACAGAGTGGCAAAGTCGATGCAGCCCAGATGGCTGCCGAAATATCAAGACCAAAGCAACTCTTCCAAGATATTGTTGACGCACTCTTTGCCGACACAGGCAAAACCATTATTCGTGAAGAAAACGAGATACGCTTCTCGCAGATAGGTGAAACACTTGTGCCCTATCAACTATCAAGTGGAGAGAAACAGATACTATGCATACTTCTCACAGTATTGGTTGAAGATAATAATCCATACGTGCTCTTTATGGATGAACCAGAAGTGAGTCTGCATTTTGAATGGCAGAAACAGCTAATAGATCTTGTTCTTAAACTCAATCCCAATGTGCAATTGATAATGACAACTCATAGTCCAGCTGTAGTCATGGCTGGCTGGGCAGGGAATGTAACCGAAGTAACAGATATCACCGTTTAATATTAGTAATGTTTAATATATAGTACCATCTGCTTTGGCACAACGACTTATTGATAACATCAACTCTGCATATATTGAGGCAGCCAATAAGCTAACCTCGAAGAATGCCCCACATAAAATAGTTGCTTATGTGGAGAGTTATGACGACATCTTCTTTTGGCGTACGGTTCTTGCACCCTATGAAAACGAGAAACGATATTTTGAAATACTTCTTCCTTCAAAGGGAAAGCAATTGGAACGTGGCAAGAAAGCTGCTATATCCAACATCCTTGAACATGTAGGTCCAGATATGATAGCCTGTGTGGATGCCGATTACGACTATCTTACCCAAGGAGCCTCGCCAACTTCAAGAACTGTGTTGCTCAATCCCTATGTTTTTCACACCTATGCCTATGCCATAGAAAATTTGCAATGCTATGCACCATCACTTCACGGAGTGGTAGTAGCGTCAATCCTCAACGATAAGCGCACATTTGATTATGTTGAATTCCTCACTCAGTTCAGTCGTATCATCTGGCCGTTGTTCGTATGGAACGTGTGGTTTTATCGCAGCACTCATTATGGGCAGTTCACAATAACCGATTTCAATCAGATTATTGAACTCGGAAAGGTTTCAGCAACCCGAGACCACTCCGAAACCTTCTCACGACTTCAGCAGCATGTAAACAGAAAGATTCGACAGCTTGAAGCTAAATATCCTGATGCCAGCAAACATTTAAAATCATTAGCTGATGAATTGCATGATTTAGGGATTCATCCCGACAATACATATATGTATATTCAAGGGCACCACCTATTTAACCATGTTGTTGTTCCATTGCTAATCTCCATTTGTGACCGCCTGTATAACGAGCGTATTCGCGAACTCAAAGAGCAGTCACAACATATAGCCCAGTATCACACCGAATTGGCTTGCTACGAGAAAAGCACCGAAAATATTCCATCTATGCTAAAGAAAAATACCGGCTACATGATGTCGCCAGAATTTAAAAAGATACAACACGATATTGAAGAGTATCTGAACAATAATTTCTCTATATTGCCTCTATAATGCGTCTATATTGGCACACGCCATTGGCGTGCTAAATGATAAATGATAAATGACAAATGATAAATGTCGTTTGAAGCTTGCCTTCACTATAATTATACCAAATGCACCATAAAATCGGGGCACCCCAACATATTTTCGTCAACGTTCTTAGGAAAAGAGTAAACTAAATCAGGAGAAGGAATCAACTAAATCCGTATGACAAAGCATAACATAACAGCGTTACAATAAAAATATGCACATACATATTCTTGATGTTTGAGGATTATTATAGAGAGAACTTAGAGATTTAGCGTAACATAATTTATTGTTATGCTGTTATGTAACGCTGTTTTATAAATAACGTTATACATTTGAGTTGTGTGATATTGTTTAGATTTTTTACGACAGATAGGCGTTACATAACAGCATAACAGTAAAATATGCGCACGCATAGTAGTAATATTACTCTGCTAAACATCTTATTTCGGCAGGTAGTTGCACATTGTCGCAGGTAATGGTTGATAGTAGATCTTTGCCTTTATCGCTGATGCTGAATTTCATGCAGCGCAAGTCTTCTTTGCAGTAATGTCTGCAAATGAGTTTCTTTTTCTCAAGCGACGAGATAACCTTTGATGTGTTTGAGTTGGTTAACCCCATTTCTTCGGCAATCTCTCCACACGAAATATTATTTTTATCATTTACAACACAAAGCAGCATGGTCTCGTTGATGTTGAGGTTAAACTGCTTTTGTAAACTTTGTTCAAAAGCACCTATCGCTCGATAGATGCTTCTGATTTTGCATAAACATTCTTTTTTCATTTCAACAGAATAGTTTTAATGGCATTCTCAAGATCAGCACGTCCCATAGCACCAACCTGCATCTGTGGCTGTCCGTCCTTAGGTATAAACAAAAGTGAAGGTATAGAGCGAATGCCAAACATTGCAGCTAACTCTTCCTGTTTGTCAACGTCAACCTTGTAGAAGTCAACTATTCCGTCATATTCTGTTGCCAGAGAGTCGAGAATAGGAGCTGTTGCCTTGCAAGGTCCACACCATACTGCATAAAAATCGATTATTGCAGGTCGCTCGCCTTTGTATTTCCACTCTTTAGGATTAGCTTCGTAATCCATAATACTATTCTTGAACTCTTCTAATGTCAAATCTTTTACTTCCATTTTCTTTGTCTCCTTTTCAATTTTTGATTTACTTATTTCTTTTTTACTATCTTTTCTTGTGCTGCAACTAACAGTAAAAAGAACTGTTGACAACAGCAACGCAATTATGTATTTCCTCTTAACCATACTTTATATTTATAGAATTATATTCCAATGGAAAACATTTGCAAAGATAGATATAAATCCTTATCAAACAAATTTCCAATGGAAAATAAATCTATTTTTAAGTATAATTAACTAAATCTTGCGATAGTAACTGAAAAAATAAACTTGCTAAACTTAAATAAAAACAAAGCAAAACTTGAATTTATTTGCATAAAACGTAAATAAGTATTACCTTTGTGTCGAACAAACAAAAAATAATCAGAAATAGTACATTAACTTTATTAACATGAAAAAGCAATTCCTATTACTTGTGGCGTTATTTGCCTTTTTGCTAAATGTAAATGCTCAAAATAATGTAAGTAAAAACGATGAGTCAACCCGTTTGTATCAAGTTGTTGAGCAAATGCCAGAGTTTCCTGGTGGACAAAAGGCACTTTTAAAGTTTCTTGAAAATAATGTGAGATATCCTACTTTTGCTTCTGCAAACAAAATTCAGGGTAGAACGATTGTTTCTTTTGTTGTTGAACCTGATGGTAGTGTAGATAATGTTGAAGTAGCTAAAAGTTCATCAAGTGTTCTTGATGAAGAAGCTGTAAGAGTTGTGAAAAAATTTCCTAAATGGAAACCTGGCATGATAGATGGTAAACCTGTTAGAGTGAAATACTGTGTGCCAGTGAATTTTAAGTTGCAAGAAGTAAAGGAAGAAAGAAATAATATATTTTGGGGAAGAGAAAGATAGAGGACGATTGTCCTCTATCTCCCTTTATTTCTTTTTTAACTTCCTTTGACTCCTGAAAATTAGATATAAGTTTCAAGGAACTTCATTGTTCCGCTTGTCTTTATAGATTTTGTTGTTGCAGGGATGAGAACAGTTTCACCGGCAGCAAGAGTGAAAGTGTTGCCCTCGTTGTCTGTAATTGTTCCTTCGCCCTTCATACCAATGAGGATAACGAAACTGTCGAGTTCGCTGTAGTCTATAGTCATTGGTTCTGTGAGGTCATATAGTGACGTAGTGAAATAGTTACATTGAACAAGGCTTACACCACGGTCTTTTTCTGCGATGTAGTTTGTGCGGTAGTCGCTCTCAACATGGTAGTTGATACATTCTGCTGCCTCTTTTGTGTGCAGCTGACGCTCATTACCATCCTTGTCCTTACGCTTGAAGTCATAGATGCGATAGGTAACATCACTTGTCTGCTGAATCTCTGCAAGGAAACAGCCTGTGCCGATAGAGTGAATACGACCAGCTGGCAGGAAGAAACAATCACCTTCCTTTACATTGTATTCTGCCAAAGCATCGGTGATGGTGTCGTTTTCCACCATTTCTTTATATTCTTCTGGTGTAATCTCTTTCTTAAGACCGCTGCGAAGTTTTGCATCCTTGTCAGAATCCATGATGTACCACATTTCGGTCTTACCACGTTCCTTACCTCTTTTCTGTGCGAGTTCGTCAGTTGGGTGAACCTGAATAGAAAGTTGCTGACGTGCATCAATGAATTTAATGAGCAATGGGAATTCATTGCCAAATCGCTTGTAGTTTTCCTCTCCAAGCAATTTCTCCTTTAGTTCGGCAACTACTTCGTTGAGTTTCTTGCCAGCGTAAATACCATTCTTAACGACAGTTTCGTTGTCTTTTACACCTGATATTTCCCAGCTTTCACCTACATTCTCCTGATTAGAATCGAGGTGTTTGAAAGGAATAATCTTGTTGCCACCCCAGATGGTTGACTTGAGTAATGGTTGAAATTTTATTGGTTCCATATAATAAATGTTGATAATGTTATATTGTTGATAATACTGTTTCTTATTTTGTCCAAAATTGAGGGGTAAAGATGATGAGTACTGAAAATATTTCCAAACGTCCAACAAGCATAACGAATGAGCATATCCATTTCACAAATACCGGGAGGTCTGCCCAACTCATTGTTGGACCAATCTCAATACCGAGTGTAGGGCCTACATTGCCTATGCAACTGAGTATGATTGTTATTGAGTTGGTGCTGTCTATACCTGCGGCTATAAGAACAAACGACATTACAAGGCAGATGAGTAGATATACTGTAAGGAATGCCAAAAGGGTTACTCGTTTCTGTTGTTCCACATTCTGCCCGTCAATCTTGAGTGGTAGCACAGCGTTAGGGTGGAGTAGCTGTTTAAACTGATTACGCACCACTTTAATAAGCATTACGCCTCGGATACATTTAAAACCTCCGGCTGTGCTGCCTGCACAGCCACCAATGAACATACATACTGCCAGCAGCACCCATGTGATGTGTGGCCATTTGGCAGCATCATCGTTGAACAAACCTGTTGTTGATATAAATGACACCACTTGGAATAGTGCCACTCTAAATGCCTTCTCCAATTCATAATGATTGCGCATTATCAACTCTGCCATGATAAAGAGTGTGAAACTCGCAACTATTATCAAGAAGAACTTGAACTCGGTGCTTTTGAACAGATTTCCAGGACGCCTTTTTATTACCGCAAGGTATAGTAAGGTGAAATTGATACTTGAAAGGAAACAGAATAGAATACAGATATATTCTATGAACGGTGAATGGAAGAACTCTGCCGAATCGTTATGCGGTGAGAAACCACCTGTGGCGGTGGTACACATGGCATAGTTTACAGAGTCGAAAAAGTGAGCGCCTCCAACATAATAGCATGTTGCACATGCTACGGTGAGAAGGAGATATATGCTCCATATCCATTTGGCGTTAGTTGATAGGCGCGGGTGCAGACGACTTCGCATAGGACCTGTTGCCTCTGCAGCAAAGACCTTTACCGATCCTCCTACAAACGATGGAAGAATGGCTATAGTAAAGAACACTATTCCCAATCCGCCTATCCATTGTGTCATAGAACGCCAGAAAAGAAGTCCGTGAGGAAGTCGTTCAACGTCATTGAGAATGGTGGCACCTGTGGTGGTGAAACCACTCATGGTTTCAAAATAAGCATCGGTGATATTCGGGATGTAACCACTTATAAGAAAAGGAAGCATTCCGAAAAAACTGAATATTACCCATGTGAGCGATACTACAAGAAAAGAGTCCTTGCGCGACATAGAGTTATCAGACTTTCGCCCCTTGTATTCGAGTACTATTGCTGATAGCATTGTGAGTACAATGGTGATGACAAAGGCTATGGTGTCGTCTTCTCCGTAATAGAAGGCTACGGCAGCACATAGCATCATCAGCATTGTTTCTATTCCGAGCAATGCACCTATAATCTTGTGTATGGTTTTCCAGTTGATCATTAGTTAAACAGATTTTCTATCTTTTTCATCTCCACGTGATGGCAGAACACCATTACAGAGTCGCCTGCTTCTATCTGGGTGTTACCTGATATGAGGTAACCCTGTCCGTTTCTAACAAGACCGCCAAGGGTCATTCCTACAGGCAGTGACAAATCCTTAACTTTTTTTCTTGTTATCTTTGCACCTTCAACAGGAATAAACTCAGCGATATCAGCATCTGCTGTCATTAGGAATCGCACGTTGTGAACGTTTGCGTCAAGCATCATTTGGTAGATGTGACTTGCTGCAATCTCTTTCTTGTTGATTATGGTTCCTATGTCGAGATTGCCAGCCATGCTTACGTAATCCACGTTTTCTACCATTGCTACAGTTTTTCTAACTCCAAGTCGTTTGGCAGTGAGGCATGCAAGAATATTTGTCTCGGCATTGCCTGTGAGAGCAACGAAAGCCTGAGTGTTGCGGATGCCTTCTTCGATAAGTAGTGATATGTCACGTCCGTCGCCATTGATAACAAGGGCGTTTTCACCGTCAAGGAGTTCGTTAAGGCGTTCACAGCGCTGATCGTCTTTCTCTATGATTTTCACATCCATGTATTCGGGCATAGTCTTAACGGCTCTCACAGCAGTGCGTCCGCCTCCCATAACCATTACGTTCTTTACATCAACATAGTGCTCCTTACCTACTATTTTGCGTATGTAAGGAATATATTGACGGGTGGTCATGAAGTATGCCATATCGTAGAGTTTCAATATGTCGTTACCTCCAGGTATGATGGTGTCGGCTCCTCGCTTTATGGCAACAACGTGATATGGGTCATCCGGACCACTGATATCTTTGAGTGGTTTGTTTAGAATCTCGCAGGTTTCGCGAAGCTTTATTCCCAACATTACGAGTGCTCCGTTGTGAACATCCCATCGTTGACGCACCCACGACATCTTTAAACCGTTGTTGATATCTTTTGCAGCCAGCATCTCTGGATATATCATTGAATTGATGCCCAGTTTATCATGGAAAAATTCTTCCATCTCTGGTGTCACCATTTCGTAGTTGTCAACCTTGGCAACAGTTTTTTTAGAACCAAGAGCCTTTGCTAATGTGCAGGCTGCAAGGTTCTTGCTTTCATCTGGAGTTACGGCAATGAACAAATCAGCCTTATCGGCTCCTGCTTCCTTCAAACTTTTTGGACTTGTGCACGAGGCATTCATTGTCATGAGGTCATAGTCGGCTCCGATTTTTTCCAGATGTTCAATACTCTCGTCCATCAGCACAATGTTTTGATTGTTACGAGAGAGCAGTTTTGCCAAATATGTTCCTATGGCGTAAGCGCCAGCAATGATGATTTTCATTTTGTGTTTCCTTTCATCATTTTATCCAAGCTTCAATGGCTTGTTTTATAGAATTGTGATCAATACCTGAGATGGCTTTGAGCTCGTTGATAGCTCCGTGTTCCACAAAGTGGTCGGGCAAGCCCAGTCGTTTCACATGTGGATAGTAGTTGTGGTCGCTCATCCATTCCATAACTGCTGACCCCATGCCTCCATTTCGCACTCCGTCTTCAACAGTAATGATATGCGTGAAATTATTGGCAACTTCGGTGAGCAATTCGTTGTCGAGTGGCTTAAGGAATCGTATATCGTAGTGTGCATATCCCTTTGACCAATTGGTGGCTTCGGTGTTTAGCTCTTGTATGATGCTTTCAACATCGTTTCCTATTGGCCCAATTGTGAGGATGGCAACAGCACCGCCTGTATTGTCGTTGTTGAATTTGAAATCTTTGGATGTGCTAAGTCTGCGCCCTGTTCCAACTTTTATTTCTTCCAATGCACAACGCCAATCGCGTGTTACGCCTCTGCCTCGTGGGTAGCGTATAACGAATGTGCCTTTATCAGGCAGTTGAGCTGTGTACATAAGTTTGCGAAGCTCAGGTTCATTCATTGGTGATGCTATGGTGAGGTTAGGAATGGGACGTAGGGCTGCCATGTCGAACATACCGTGATGTGTTGGACCGTCTTGCCCCACAAGTCCTGCTCGGTCGAAGCATAGCACAACTGGGAGGTTGAGGATGGCTGCATCGTGGATGATATTGTCGTAGGCGCGTTGCGCGAAGGCACTATATATGTTGCAGAATGGCTGTAATCCGTCTTTTGCCATACCCCCAGAGAAGGTCACTGCATGTCCTTCGGCAATTCCCACATCGAATACTCTGTCAGGCATAGCTTTCTGCATGATATTCATAGAACAACCTGTTGGCATGGCAGGTGTTACACCCACTATGCGTGGATTTTGTTGTGCCAGTTCGAGCAGTGTTTCACCGAAAACGTCTTGATAGCGTGGTGGCAGATTTGAGGTATCTTCCATTATGCGCTCTCCTGTTTCGGGGTCGAACTTTCCTGGAGCGTGCCATATAGTAGCTTCTTTCTCTGCTGGCTCGTAACCTTTGCCTTTGGTTGTGTGCAGATGAAGCAACTTTGGACCTTTCATATCCTTTAGTTGTCGGAGTATTCTCACTACTTCTTTTACGTTGTGTCCGTCATAAGGACCGAAGTAGCGTATGTTCATTCCTTCGAAGATGTTCTGCTGATGGCTTAGTGCGCTTTTCAGGGCGTTATTTAGACGTATGATGCCTTTGCGACGTTCTTCGTTAAGGTAGCCTTTACTGTGTAGCCATGTGCTTGCCTTGAAGCGCAACTTGTTGTAGGTAGCATTGGTGTCAAGGTTTAATAGATACTGTTCCATACCGCCCACAGCTCTGTCTATAGACATGTCGTTGTCGTTGAGTATTATAAGCAGGTCGTTTGGTGTACTCGACACATTGTTGAGTCCTTCAAATGCCAATCCACCGCTCATGGCTCCATCGCCAATAACGGCTACAACATGACGTTGTTTGTTCTCTTTTTCGGCAGCTACAGCCATACCGAGTGCAGCTGATATAGAGTTAGAGGCATGTCCGCAGGTGAATGTGTCATACTGGCTTTCTAATGGTGATGGGAAAGGCATCACTCCATGTAATTTGCGGTTTGTGCAAAACTTGTCGCGTCGTCCTGTAAGTATCTTGTGCCCGTAAGCCTGGTGTCCCACATCCCAGACAATACGGTCTTCGGGTGTGTTATACACATAGTGTAAGGCTACGGTTATTTCGATTGCGCCAAGCGACGATGCAAAATGACCAGGGTTGACACTCACTTCATCAATGATGTCAGCTCTGAGTTCTTTGCACACTTCAGGAAGTTGTTCTTCCTTTAGTTTTCGCAGGTCGTCGGGATAGCGTATATTGCTTAATAATCCGAATTTATTCTTATCCATAATATTACAATAATGCAAAATTACAAAAAAGAATTCTAATACACAAATAAAAAGACCTCTCCCCCCGCCCTCCCTGCAGGAGAGGGCGGGGGGAGAGGTTTTTCAATGTCTTACTAATGTTATCTCATTTATCTCAGGCCATGCTCCTAATCGGAAAGGCATAGTACCACCTACACCAAGACTCACATGTAGTGTGCTACCATCTTCAACATATTTGCCACCCCATTCATGATACATCCATTTGGCAGGTGAAAAGTTGCCGAGCTTAAGTTGTGCGGCATGTGTGTGTCCACTTAATGTCAGCGCAATGTCGGTTTTTCCAAGCACCCCTCTACGCCAATGGCTTGGGTCATGGGTGAGGAGAATTTTGAAAGTACCAATCTTCATTCCTTCCATGGCTTTGTCCATGTTGCCATAGTCTTTGAAAGGTGGCTTTGAGATGTTTTCCACACCGATGATATGTATGCTTTCTTCTTTGCCGTGTTCGTTCTGACGAGTTATCTTCACGTTCTCATTCATGAGTAGCCGCCATCCCATTTGACGTTGCAAGAATTTCATTGCATGCTGGTTGCGAAGCGCCCAGCGTTGTCTTGTGAATTTATTGAAACTTTTGTCTGCAGGTATTCCATATTCGCAGTAGTCGTGGTTTCCCATTACACTGTATATGCCATCGGGAGCATTTAGTTTCTTTAGTATTTTTACAAAAGGTACAGCTTCGGTGGCTTTTATGTTTACAAGGTCACCAGTAAACACAATGACATCAGGGTGCAGAGAGTTTACTTTTTCAACAATCTTTCCCACAAAGTGTGGTGTTTCAAGGAAAGTGCCCACGTGAAGGTCACTTATCTGTAGTACTTTGTATCCTTCGAAACTTTTTGGCAGTAATAACGATTTGCAAGTGCATTTCTTTACTACTAAGTGTCTCCAGCCATAGAGCGTACCATATAGTTCTGCTGCTATTAACAACGTAGGGAATACGAAAGCCCATTTCCATCCCATGAATAGTGCACCAACTGCGTATATTAATCCTGGCATAACAACCAACATCATCAAAGCAGCACTGATTCTTATTTTCGTGTTATGTTTCATGTTGTGTTTTCTTTAGTCATTCTAGCATGAAAACATGCTGACATGCACATTAACAAATGCGAATATATAAATAAAGTGTGAAAGTGCAAGCGTTTGTGCGTGTTTTCTTACAAAGAATACATATAATTTTTTTACCTTTTTACTTTTTTACCATTTTACTTTTTCTACGCATTAAACTTTTTGCTAACTTTGCAGTCGAATTATTGAGAAAAAATAAAAACGTAAAGATATGAAGTTTACAAACATTTTAGCTGCAGCTGCAGTAGTCATCTTTATGGTAAGTGCAATGCCAGGTGACACGGTTATTAGTAAGGATAACGACACAATAATAGTGAATACCACTTCGCTGAGCAAAGGTGTGAGAGGTTTTAAGGGTGCTACTCCTGTGAAGATTTATATTAAAAAGAACAGAGTTGTTAAGATAGAAGCTCTCCGCAATCGTGAAACTCCTGCATACTTGAATAAGGCCAAGGCTCTGCTTGCAAAATATGAGGGTAAGACAGTAAAGAAAGCCTCAAGTATGGATGTTGATGGTGTTAGTGGTGCTACTTACACCAGCAAGGCTCTAAAGAAGAATGTTCAACTTGGACTTGAATATTATAAGAAGAACAAATAAAGTTCCCTCCAGAATGCGAAGAAAACTTCGTGTTCTGGAGATGGAAAGATGGAAATATTGAAAGATGGAAAATAAAATTTCAATATTTCTTTGATATGGACAGAAACAGCCTTAAAATCAATTTAACCTATAATTGCAATAACCATGAGATTGTTTTTCACTCCATTTATTCCTCTTACTATAGTTTTGATAGCAGGCATTATTCTTGGTGATGCATGTTGTAGATTTATGTCTGTATGGGGATGGCTTGTGCTTTTTGTTCTCTCATTGGGAGTATTTTTTGTTTGTCGCAATCTGTTGGTGAAAAGTGGTGTGTTGCTGTTGTGCTGTTGTCTTTTGGGGAGCTTGGTATATTCTGTTAACGAGCGGTGTTCAAGGGTTGCCTTACCGAAGGAGAAGGTGAAGTATGACGCTGTGGTTATGAGTAGGCCTGTTGACGGTGACAAGACTGTACATTTTGATGCTGTGATTACAGAGATTAATGGAAAACCGTTATCTCGTAATATTCATACCAAGGTAACGCTGCAAAAAGATGCCTATGACAAATTTGTGTTGAGGTTAGGTGATGGTTTTGAGGCTTATTCATTATTACAGTCTCCAAGAAACAGAAATAGCAATTTTGATAATGTTAGGTGGATGCGTGTTCATGGCTTTCATTCTACTACATTTATTGCTCACTCGGATATTAGAAGTAAATACGTAAGAGAAAAACTCTCTGTAGGTGAGAGTATAAGACTTAAAGCAATGAAAGTGCGCCAAGAGCTCCTTGATGGAATGAGCAGAGAAGTGACCGATTACAATAGTCTTTCTTTGCTTGCAGCTATGACGTTGGGTGATAAATCAATGCTTGACAGGCACACAAAGGAAGTTTTCTCTCAGTCGGGTGGTACGCACGTTTTGGCACTTTCAGGCTTGCATATGAGTATAATCTTTGCCTTGCTGCTATTGCTCTTTCGCGGTAGCTTGGTGGGAAAAGTGTTGAGCATTACTAGCCTTTGGTTATTTGTTATTTTGGTTGGTATGCCATCATCAGCAATAAGGGCTGCCACAATGCTTAGTATCTATGCTCTTGCAGATATTATTAATAAACATCGCACCGATAGTTTGCATACACTTACTTTGGCTGCTTTTGTTATATTGTTGGCAAGTCCTATGTCGTTATGGGATGTGGGATTTCAGATGTCGTTCATTGCAATAGTTTCAATCTTTGTATTTTTCAAACCACTATACAGAAAATTTAAGTTCCGTTTTATGCCTCTTAGATGGCTTTATGCTTCTGTTTGTCTATCGGTGGCTGCTCAGATAGGTACTGCTCCTTTGGTGGCATATTATTTCGGGCGTTTCTCTTGTTATTTTATTTTGACCAACATTTTTGTTGTTCCGTGCACCACGGCAATACTATATTTAATGCTGATGGCTTTTATGCTGTTGCCCATCAAGTCAGTTTCTGTATTCATGATACATGCAGCTGCTTTTGTGGCTATGCTGATGTATGAAGTGGTTAATTGGATAGCTCATCTTCCTGGAGCCTCTATTGAAGGTATTCATCTTAATACAGTTCAACTAGTGGCAATATATGTGATGATTGTAGCTATCTACCTCGTTAAACTGAACTTGATGCTTAATCCGAAATCCTGAGTTATTGTAGGATAACTGTTGCTTGCAAGCAATGGAGTGTTGCTCTGACGATCGTAGTAGAAACTCATTGTGAGCATCTTGCTCAATGTGTAGTCGGCAATGAAACTGTATTTTATAGCAGTGTTTCCACTACTTGCCATACTCTGTATCGTGGCAATGTCGCGGGTTATTGCTGCCTGTCGACGGTAGCTGATGTCAAGACGCATGTTGAGGGCATGGTTAACACCGTTCTTTTTGTTGTTTGAGGCAGCATAGCCGTTATCTTCATTGTTGCTCTTTCCTTTAGTTTTCACCTTGCGATGAGTGCCATAGCCAAAGAGGTTGAAGTTGTTGAGTTTGTAGGCAACTCCCACAACCCAGTCGCGACTCAAAGCCTCGTTTATTTGCACACTTGTCATACTTAGAATAGTAGAGCGTGTTGTGCGATATTCCACCTTAGCAGTGAGGTTGTTCTGAAAAGTCATGTCAACACCTAGTAATGGAGAGAAAGCTTCGTTGAGACTCACTGTTGACACATTATACATACTGCTTGGAGTAGGCATTCCTGAAACCGAATTGGTTATGAATCCTAAACCATTCATGAATTCCTGATAGGTGTTGTATGTGTTGTAGGCTCCTACGGCATAAATGCTCTTGTAAGCATGGTTTATGTTGAAACTTTTGAATACTTCTTCAAACCAAGGTAGTTTTCCAAGTCCGCTATAACGTATACTCCAGTTTGGTAGAATACGTGTGAGGGTAGGGAATATGTCGAGTGCGCCTCCGCTCATGTTAGTGTAGGCTTTAAGGAAAGCTGGCACCATCACATCGGCACTATACGGATCGACTCCTCCGTTGGCTGCATCAAATGTTTTTCCTGCAAGAGCTGTTCCTGCTGGGTATATGGCATTGGTGTATTGAGCTTCCACCTTCTGCTGATATTGTGGTAGTAATTGACAGAAGTTCTCAAAGATGCTGCTTTTGTATCCGTTGTTAGCATTGCCTATACCTTCGAAAGCACTCTTTAGTGAGATTGTAGTCATTGTGAAACTACCGCTCTCGGTAGTAGGATTGCCCACATACATATATTGCATGCTTCGTGCACGTGTTCTTGTTCTACTTGCGTTCAGGTCAATCTTCACGTCTTTCCATGGTTCAAGAGTCATACGAATTTGTAGATCTTCGGTGCTGTTTGTTGTTGCAGGAGTAGCAACAGAATCGTTGTTAAGCAGCCAACCATTGTTCTTGGCTTTGTCGATGTACGAATCGTCCACCAAAGCGAATGCGAAGTCGAGGCCAGGAGATAGAAGTCCTGCTTCTCGTTTCTGTCCAAAGGCATCACCAATAGTAGGCATGAATCCAGGTAGAGCCATAGAATACTGATTACGGTAGCTTATGCTCACATTGCGCACCATCATGGCAATACGTGCAGCCACCTGAGCAGTCTTATACCATTTTTGGTTGTCTAAAGGTTCCTTAGGCGTAACAGTAACCTTCAGTTTCATGGCAGAATCAACCTTGTTTTTTATGATAATGGTATTATCGTCTTTAGTGCTGTATTTCAGTTTAAAGAGTTTTCCTTCGGCTGTTCTTCCCGTAACCAGAAGTCGTTTGCTTTTTTTGCCATGGTTTACGGTTATAACAGTATCGGGCAAAAGTGTTATTTCTTTTTCAAAGCCTTTTTTATTCTTGGGAAGTTCCTTCTTTTTCTTTTCTTCTTGTTTCTGTTTTTTATTAGTGCTGTTCTTGCTAAGTGATGTGTTTTTGCGCACATTGCGCGCATTGCTTTTGTTGAACCTGTCGTTTGCTTTCTTTAGGAAAGGAATGTGATTGTATAGCTTTTCAAAATTTAATGTGCTTGAAATATTCAGATCACGATTGTTAGTGATGGTGTTTCCAAGTGAAGTACCATCATCAAGTTCTGTGCCACGTACCCAGTTGTAGGTGGCTGTGTAGTTGGCGTTTGCATTCACCCAGTCGAAAGCAGGAATAAGGTTTAGAGGAAGCTGATAGCTGAGTGTGAAGTTTTGCTGATAGTCGAGTGGAGTGCCCATGTGCTTGATGCTTGTCCACACCGAATCTTTCCAAGCCGAATAGCGGTCGGGGTACAAATCTTTGTTCACAGGTGTGTAAGGTTCTTCAATCTGAGCATTGGTAGCACTCTGGAAGTTCATGTGCAGATTCTTAGTGAGATCCCATCTAAGAGAGAACTGTCTGTTCCACAGAAACTGCTCTGAGAATGTGAGCGGAATACCAGTGTTCTCTAAACTTTCCATATCACGTTCCTGAAGTTCATAGTAGTTGCGTGTCATTTCAGAGTTGAATGCAACACTTTGTGGCAGCCAGTTCAGTCCAAACGTCTTGAATATGTCAAGCCATTTACTCTTGCTTTTTATTTTCTTAAAAGGTTCCCATGCTTTATATACAGGTGTCCAGTTGTAGTTCATTGAGCCACGCCAGTTGTCTTCGTTTTCATAAACCGTAGTTTCTCCCTGTGTGTGGTGGTGAGAATGACTATATGAGAATGAGAAGTTTGCTGGATCATAAGGCATAGGATGGCGTTTAGTTTGAATGCCCACACGTACATTTGATAAAGAGAAATTCTTGTCTATGGTCTGTGTTATGGCTATGCTCGAAATAGAGTCGCGTTCATGCTTGTTGGCTGCAGCATCCAAAGCATCTTTTAGTTCCATATCCGTGTCAAGAGGGTTGTAGCGAGGCTTTTTCTGCTCTTTTGTTACACTGTAATATAATGGTGCACTCACCTTTGCTTTTTCTGGGAAGAATTTACCCAGTTCCACACTTGCAGTGAAACTATAGTTGCTGTAGTCGTCTTTTGTTCGTTCAGCAACGCTACTCTCCAGTCCGCCAAAACCGTTTGACATGTATTTGCCTTGCGCATTTATTGTTCCAAGGTCGCTTAGTTGCATGTTAAGATTTCCTTGTGCAGCCCATCCACCTTTGTTGTTATAGTCTTTTAGTCGCAGTTCGTTAACCCACACTTCACCGCTCTTACTGTCGCCCGAGAGGTTGCGCACACCAATAATCATGGTTTTTATCTCGCCAAGAGTAGGATTTCCCATCACGGTAACCTTGTTGGCAGGGTGATTCTCATCGTAGTCAGAGAAAGCTCTTGAGAACGAAGCAATGCCTTGTGCTTTTGCCTGATTGCGTTTCTTTTTTATTTTAGTGAATATGTCGAGAGGAATATTTATCATGTTCTCTTCTGGCCACACAGCTTCACATCCTGCATGTGAATATCCATCGTAGTGTCCAGGAGGAGTAACCTTCAGCGGAATGAGATATTCATAGTAGTTGTTCTTGTAGTCGCTTCCCAGTCGCAGGAATACAGCCAGCTGTCCATCTTGCAGTGCAGTTTCGTTTGTCTCGGTTGCATTGGCATGAGTAAACATTTGCAGTTGCTTGTATTGGCGCATATCGATAGTGGTGTTTTTGTAAACACACTTTGCTTCGTTGTTGGCAAGATTAGTGACATCCATCTTCAGAGCCTGCTCGTTTTGTTCTGTAAGTTGAGGCTGACTTGGATCTTGCTCACGTGTGATGCCAGGAGGAAGGGTGTAGTTAACAGGAGTTTTGTCGCCATTCTCTTCAATGCTTACTGCACTAACTGCCATTTTACCGCCACCTGATGTTGTGTTGTCGAGATTCTGTTCATATACTCGCCACTCGCTTCTCACAAGGTCAAGACTACCGAAACGCATCACTATTGGGTGTTCAAAACCTGTTAGGAACATGCGCATGAAACGAATGCTCGACAAATCGGTTATTCCTCCCACATTCTTCTCATATTCATCTATAGGAATGCGGAATTGATACCATCTCACTTTTTCAGTTTTTCCGTTTCGCAGTTTTGGTTCAGCTTCGTGAACATCAACAATAAAGTTTTGTCCCACTTGCATATCTTTAGGACGTATGCTCACGTGATATTGGTAGTATTTTTCGTATTCATTGAGAGTGTAGTCCTGATTAATATCTTCTACATCAGGAGTGGTTTTGTATGATGTGTCGTAATTCTCTGGGCGATTCTCACTATCTGGTGAGTTGCCTTGAGGATTATTGATGTATTTGTAGCGTCGAAGAATACTTGCTTCTATTTGATCAAGGTCGCGTCCTCTGAAATAGTGATAGTCGTCGTTGGCAACATCCGCCATAATGCTGTCAAACACGGCGGGGTTAACCTTTCCTTGAATAGATGAAAGGAATCTCTGATATCCTTGGAATGTTTTTTCTTCTTCATCGGTCAATCCGTTGTAACCAACATCTTGAAGTGCTCTTGCTCCGCTTGATGTAGCAAAGGCATAGGTTACGTTTGATTGTGTTGGCACCTTTCCCCATTGTGTCCATGTGAAATTCTGACTGCCGTCAACAGGCATGCCACTTTCGTAGAATTTTTTACCGTCGCGTAGCACATCCTCGCTCACCTCACCAAGATTGATATAAAAGTCGCCGCCATAGCTGTCGGCATCATCTTTTTGATTTGAATATAGGAAAGGGTCGAGTAGCCAAAACTCAATGTATTGTATGTTGGCAGCCTCAAAGTCGTTAGTGTCGAGTTTGCGCATCATTCCTCCCCAATGCTGTTTTGGATTAGGTAGAGTACCATTAGCATTAAGGTCAGGGTTGAAATTATACGGACCTCTTTCGTTTGGATAATATGCAAGGTTCAAGATGCTTAGTGTGTTGCTTTGTCCCGAATAGTTGCTGTAGTCGCGGTTAGGGAATAGCTCACGCATATACACCTCTCTTACATAGTGGTTTGAGAGTTGTTCAAGGTCGCTCTTAATGTGTCCTGGGGTAAGACTGCTACTGCGTCTTGTGAACAGTGGGTCTATGGTGTACCATGAAAGTAGTGAGCGGTTGTAGCTACTTGTGAGTCCGGTTTTATCGGCACTCTCTCTAAATATTGACGGGGTGCTTGAAATAATCCAGTTAGTTGGTGTCATCACGTCAATAGCCGATTTGCTGTTTTCAAAGTCGTCAAGATACGATGCGTTGTCTTGTGTGTTGCGACTTTGCCCCGCAATGAGCTGTGCAAACTCTCCTGTGAATGAAATTTGTGATGGCTGAGACAGGTGCAGTAGTGGCAGTTTGTCGAGCATGTCGGTGAGCCATTGACTTTCTTTCTTCCAGTTGATATTTAATCCCCACAGAGTGTTGTTCAAAGGTTCTGCGCCCATAGTCACCTTTGTTGTCATGGCTTGTTCCTGCAGATGCTGAAGTGTACCGCTTATCTGGAAATTCTTATTGAAGTCGTATTCCCAGTTTACACCAAACATCGTTTTGCGCATTTGTCCATAGTCGCTATTGCTTTCAAGCGACACATTTACTTGTGTGCCTGCATCGATGATGCTTTGGTTAAGAATGGTAACCTCTCCAGCGCTATAGTCAACACTATAGTCAGAACCTTCTGTGAGTTTTACTCCACCTGCTGTAACAACAACACTTCCTTGCGGAACATTGTATGCTCCCAGGGAAATAACGTTGGCCGATGTACCACGGAACTGTCCCACAAGGTTGAATTTATCTTTTTCTGCAATCTGCTTTGCAACAGTCTTTGTAGAGTCATAAAGTTCGGTGAAGGCATATTTGTTTGCGTTTTCAGCACTTACACCTTTGCTCACCAAATAGTCGTATAGATATTTTCCGAAAGGTTCTGTTGCAGGGAAAAACACTCGGCCGTTGCTCACAGTGTAGCCTTCAACAAAGTCAAAATATCCGTTGCTGTGTGGTTTGTTGTTATTGTCAAGACGATCGGCTCCAAGTAGTTTGATAATAGTTTGGTCCTTTACTTGTGCTTCAGGAATATAGCTTAGATACACACCTGTTGTGTCGCTTTGGTATTTCACGTCGAGGCGGAATTTTTCTTTCTCTACAGATGACGCAAGATAATACACATTCTTCATCATCAAATCCCAGTTGCCTTGTTTAGGATTGTTGCTGGTGTTCTTCAGCGATTTCACGAACAGAGCTTTCTCTGTGTCGGTGATGTCAGAAGCAAATTCTCCCACTTGATATGTTTTACCGCCATAGGTGTATTCATAGGCAACAGCCAGCACCATGTCGGTTTGTATTCCTGCTTTCAGTGAAACATATCCGAGAGCATTGTTCACTGTGTATTCTGATGAATTTAGCAGTCGTGCGCTTTCAAGTTTTTCATAGTCGCTTCCTCCAACAAGGCCTGCACCGTCGAGCACTGATGATGTTTGGTCAATGAGTCGTGCATCGGCAAATAGTGTCGTCATTTGCTGATACTCGTCGTTAGCTGTGTTCTGTGGTATGGCAACGCCAGTTGAAGTCCATCTGTTGTTGCTTATTTTGTTTGCCTCACCAAGGTCGGTGAGTGCAACAATATCTCGTGTGTTAGTTGTTGTAGCGGTTTTGTTTGTAACCCATATTTCCACGCGATTAATGTTTACGCCAGTAGTGAGGTTAGGCAATGTTTTCATTGCAGCATCATAGTGATCGCGAAAATATTGTGATAAGAAAAAATGGCGGTTTTCCTCGTAGTTGGCAGCGTCAATCTCAAATGGGGTGAACTGTTTTCCTCCTTTGCTTGACACGCTTTTTGACGAACTTTTCTTTTGTGATGCAACAAGCTGCAGTTTCAGTTTACCAAACTGCATATCTGTTCTTACACCAAAGAGAGAACTTGCTCCCTGTATTAATGAGGAATTTGATGGGAAACTCACGTTTCCAGCCTCTACAAGTTTTATGATCTCATCTTCCTTACCTTCATATTTTAATTTTAGGTTTTGTGCATCAAAATCAAAGGTAGCATCTGTGTTGTAGTTAAGGTTCATGTTCACCTTGTCGCCCACCTTACCGTTAACATTAAGATTTATTTTCTCGTCAAAGTCCATAGTGGTTGTCTTACGGTGTCGCAGTGGTAGTGCAGGGTTGTCGATTTTTTTCACTGTACCGCCAAATTTCAGTTCGGCTGTACCCTGAGTGCGAATACGTACACCTCCAGGCCCGAATATTTTTTCGGCAGGTCCAAGGTCGAAGTGCATATCTGAGAAATCAAATTTCTCTTTACCTTTGTTTTGGAATATCTCACTGTTTTTTTGTCTGAAATATTTTCCCCATCCTTTTTTGTTCACCCATTCCATGTATTCCTTTGGAGTCATCATGATAGGTGCTTGAATATACACTCCGTCAATCTTATTGCCAATGATATACATGTCGAGTTTCTCATCGTATTCCACATTGTATGGCAGGTTCTCTGGATTTCTTAAGTCAATGGCAAATGTGTCAAGATCGCTATAGGTTATAGGCATTGTGTGTTGCACTCGCCATTTCAAAGGCTTGTCGTCTTGAGCCATAGCAAACATCCCCGCACTTATGATAAGCATGAGGAACAGTGAAATGTATTTGCTATAGTTCTTTCTGTTCAAAATAGTTTTAGTCTTTTACTTTATTCTCTTCAACGCTTCTTTTATCACCTGTTCTACTGGCATATCAGGCTGCTCAGTTAGTATGGCAACAACAATCTTCTGACTTGGAGCAGGAGCAAATCCCAACATAGTCATTGCTGCAACAGCCTCGTCGCGTGTGCTAGTGTTCACCATAGGAGCAGCGCCACTTGCTGTTCCCACATGTAGCTCGTCAGCAATGCCGCTTGCCATTATCTTGTCTTTCAAGTCAACAATCACGCGCTGAGCAGTTTTCAAGCCAATTCCCTTCACGCTCTTAATCATTCTTTCATCACCATTGGCAATAGCATTGCACAGTTCTGAGGGCGACATTGAAGAAAGCATCATACGGGCAGTGTTTGCTCCCACACCACTCACAGTGATAAGCATGCGATAGAGTTCGCGTTCTTTTTTGCTTTGAAATCCATAAAGGGTATATGAATCATCTCTGCCACCAGTTTGTATGGCTTCGTGAACATACAGTTTCGTTTCTTTTTTGCCCTGAATGGCAGTATATGTAGATAACGAAATGTTCATACCATAGCCCACTCCTGCAGCTTCAACCACTGCATAGGTTGGTGTGAGTTCTGTTAGTTCTCCTTTGATATATTCAATCATAATTTTCTTTCTTTTTCTGTGCACTTTGCAATGTGTATATGCGTGTGCATCTATTGTTATGCTGTTATGTTTGTTATGCTTTCACATTAAATAACGCACGCACGCGTATGTTTATTGCCTTATGTTGTTATTTTATGGTTTACCATACTTACAAATTGTTACTTTTTGCTATTTTTTAGATAAAAACAAAAGAAAAGTGTAAATGGTTTCGTGGAAAAAGTGTAAATTTGCGCCAAAGAAATAGATTTTATAAACCAATTACAGTATAAAAATGAAGAAGATTAGAGCTGCCGTAGTAGGCTACGGTAACATTGGACGTTACAGCATTGAGGCTCTCGATGCTGCTCCTGATTTTGAGATTGCAGGTATTGTAAGTCGCCACGCATCAGCTAACAAGCCAGCCGAATTGGCACAGTATGAGGTTGTTGACGATATCACTAAGCTCAATGATGTTGATGTAGCTATTCTTGCAACCGCTACTCGTCTTTGTCCAGAATATGCTGAGCAGATTACTAAGCTTGGTATTAACACTGTTGATAGCTTTGATATTCACGGACAGATTCGTGATTACCGTGCTTCACAGATGGAGAAGAACAAGGCAACTAACACAGTGAGTGTTATCTCTGCAGGTTGGGATCCAGGTTCAGATTCTGTTGTACGTGTGCTTCTCGAGGCTATTGCTCCAGAGGGTTTGAGCTACACAAACTTTGGTCCTGGTCGTTCTATGGGACACTCTGTTGTTGCTAAGAGCAAGAAGGGTGTTAAGGAAGCTTTGTCTATGACTATTCCATTAGGTGAGGGTATTCATCGTCGTATGGTATATGTTGAACTTGAGGATGGTGCTAATCTTGAGGATGTAACCAAGGAAATCAAGGCTGATGATTATTTTGCACACGATGAGCTTCATGTGTTTGCTGTTCCTTCTGTAGCTGCACTTAATGATGTTGGTCATGGTGTTCACATGGTACGTAAGGGTGTGAGCGGTAAGACTCACAACCAGCGTTTCTCTTTCGATATGAGCATCAATAATCCAGCTCTCACTGCACAGGTATTGGTATGTGTTGCTCGTGCTACATTCCGTTTGCAGCCAGGCTGCTACACAATGCCTGAAATCCCTGTTATCGATCTCCTACCAGGGGAACGTGAGGAATATGTAGGTACTTTGGTGTAAAGGCCTCCCCCATCCCCCTCCGATAGGAGGGGGCTAACAAACAGGCAAAATGATATTTAAAAAGCCTCTTGCAGTTTTGCAAGAGGCTTTTTATATTTTAAACTTCAAATTTCAAAGTTAAAACCTCAAAGTTAAAACAGTGGATCTTCAGGTGATAGTAGTGTAGGCTTTTGTTCTGCAGCCTTCTTCACTTTCTCTGAAGCATATTTCTTGTTCACAACAAGGCGGAACATATATTCCTCAAACCAGCGGTTGGTCATAATGATACAACCGTTCTGACCGCTATCTTCACCCCAGCTGTTTTCAACCTTCCATTTTACTGGGTTGCCATTTTTGTCGAGGTCAACAGCAGAAAGAGTCATGGCATGAGTAGAACCACTCTCAAATGTTGCTATGCGCTCAGCTTTAGTCATAGGGAACTCTGTGTCGAAAAGAGTTTCATATTTGAAGTTATCGGTGTCAAGATAGCCCAATTTTCTATCCAACTGCTTACCCACATCATAGCTTGAATACATTTTTCTACCATCCTTCAAGCTTGCAATAGCAAGTTTCTCAATTTCTTCAACAGGAAGGTTTAGATAAGTCCAGTTGTGACCATCATAGGTGTGGCGGTCGTATTCAATCTCGTATGTTTTCCAATATTCATGACGAGGATCGTTCATCACCATTACGAATGTGCCGTTGAGTTTGCCACCAACAGTTTCTTTGTAGAATTCCTGTGGAGTGTATTTCTTAGCTTCGCCCACAGCATTACCGTCTTTGTCGCGGAACTGATATGTAAACTCTTTTACAGGTTCACCTAATGTGAGTGCAAGAATGTTGTAAATCTTGCCAAGCATCTCGCTCTTGCGCTGTTGTACTTGTTGCTTGCTTTTGCCTTCATTAGTCATACGGCGCAGTTCCAAGCCATATTCTCTCAGTTTTGATTTCAAAACTTTTGCCATGCGACTTGTGTTCTCGCTTGAATATGTTTCGGGCTGTGCCGACTGAGGAACAAGACCATATTTCTCTGCCAAATCGGCAACGCCGCAGAATGTTCCACCATCGTTGATAGGGCTCTTGAAGAAGAACTGCAGGCGTGGATCGTTTAATGGCATTTTGGCATTGTCGATAACTCCCTGAAGCATAAGGTTTGCTTTCTCAAGCTGATCGTAGAAGAAAAGGTAATCCTGTGAGAATTCCACAATGCGCTTCTGCTTGTCGTTCAATGCAAAGTTTGAGCGTAGCACGTTTAATCCCGAGAACATCCAGCATCTGCCAGAACTCTTTTGATTGTGAATGCTCTGTTTTGGTGTTTCTACCGAAAAGCTCTGAAGGTCTTTTTTGTTCAATCCCTTTAGCTGAGGGTTACGCACCAAATTATCAATGTCGTTAGATGCTATAGCCAGTTGCAAAGCCTTGTTGGCTTTGTTTGCCTGCTGAGCTTCTATTTGTTGCAACTGCTGTTTAGAGATGCCGCCGTCTTTTATTTGTGCATTTGCAATTCCTGCTGTCATCATACACAATGCAAATAATACTGTTTTATTCATTTTCTTTATAAGAAGTTATAAGAAGATAAAAGAAGATATAAGAAGATAGAAGCCAAATGTTTTGTTGTTGAAATTCATAATTGAATAATTCTTAATTCTTCATCGCACGAAGTGCGACTAATTCTACATTCAACATTCCTAATTCCTAATTCTTTTTATCATAGGCGTGGTGTGGATAGTCAACAGTGTAGTGCAATCCACGACTCTCCTTGCGTTCAATAGCCATGCGAGTGATAAGATATCCCACATTTATCATGTTGCGGAGCTCACACAGGTCGCGACTCACCTTCACACGCTTGAACAGGCTCTCGGTCTCTTCGTATAGCAGGTCAAGGCGATCCCATGCACGTTTCAGGCGCAGGTCTGAACGCACAATGCCCACATAGTTTGCCATTATTTCGCCCACTTCCTTGTTGGCTTGAGTAATGAGCACATGTTCTTCGTTGGTGAGAGTACCCTCATCGTTCCAGCGTGGCACTTTTTCGTTGAAGTCATAGTCGTCAACATGTTCAATAGAGTGCTTTGCTGCAGCGTCGGCATATACCACTGCTTCAATGAGCGAGTTGCTTGCCAAACGGTTTCCTCCGTGCAATCCTGTGCACGAACATTCGCCAAGGGCATATAGTCGCTGAATGCTCGACTGACCATTCAAATCAACCTGAATACCACCACACATATAGTGTGCTGCAGGGCGCACAGGAATCATCTGCTTTGTGATGTCAATACCTATCGACAGGCACTTGGCATATATATTTGGGAAGTGTCTCTTTGTTTCTTCTGCGTTTTTGTGCGTAACATCGAGATACACATTGTCAAGACCGTTTTTCTTCATTTCCTTGTCTATGGCACGTGCCACAATGTCGCGAGGAGCCAAAGAGCCACGCTCGTCGTATTTCTCCATGAACGACTCACCGTTAGGCAGTTTTAAAATGCCGCCATATCCGCGCATAGCCTCGGTGATGAGGAATGCAGGGTGAGTTTCTCCAGCATGATAGAGTGATGTTGGGTGGAACTGCACAAACTCCATGTCTTTCACAGTTCCTTTAGCACGATATACCATAGCCTCGCCGTCGCCAGTTGCAATGGCAGGATTGGTTGTGTTGTTATAAACAGCTCCACAGCCACCTGTGCACATCACTGTAACCTTGCTTAGATATGTGTCAACCTTTTGTGTGTCGGGATTGAGAACATATGCACCATAGCAGTTTATGTATGGTGTGCGGCGTGTAACCCTTGCTCCAAGATGATGCTGGGTGATAATCTCTACAGCAAAATGATTTTCCTTGATGTCAATATTGGGATTTGCACGAACAGCAGCCATCAATGCACGCTGAATCTCAGCACCAGTGTCATCGGCATGGTGAAGAATTCTAAATTCAGAGTGTCCGCCTTCGCGATGAAGATCAAAGCGACCATCCTGCATCTTGTCGAAATTAGTTCCCCAGTCCACAAGTTCTTTGATTTGTTCGGGGGCTTTTTCAACAACCTGCTTTACGGCTTTGTAATCGCTGATGTAGTCACCTGCGATCATGGTGTCCTGAATGTGTTTGTCGAAATTGTCAACCTCAAGATTTGTTACTGACGCAACACCTCCTTGTGCAAACGACGTGTTAGCCTCGTCCAAGGAAGTTTTGCAAATCATACATATCTTTCCCTTATTTGCTCTTGCAACCTTAAGAGCATAGCTCATACCGGCAATACCTGAACCGATGATGAGAAAATCATATTTATATACCATGTGTATATTTGTAAACTGATTGCAAATTTACTAAAAAGAAATCATAATGCTCAGTATTATACGATTTTTTTTGTAATTTTGCTGGCATTATGAGAACTTTTCACCAACGTTTCACTCTTGCTGCCAAGATAGCTATTTTGTTGGCTGTATCATTGTCATTCTATTTGTTTTGGAATAAAATGATATTGGGAGGGTTGATTGTAGCCTTCGCTGTTGTAATGATGATAGAACGGGTGAGCCATTCTTCTTATTCGTTTGTGGAGCGCAATGGCGAACAATGGTTGCTGGTGAACCATGGACGGTTTTCAAAAACAAAGTCAGTTCGTGTGGCTGAGATAGTGAAGCTCACACCAATGAAAACATCATTTGGCATGAGCCATTATTTGCTCTTGCTCTATGGTAACAATCATATAATGAGCCTTCAGCCTGCCGACGAACAGTCTTTCTGCAAAGAGCTAAAGTGCAGAATGGAAAAAGTTGAGAAAGAATAAAAGATGAAAGAATACATTTTAAAGAGTAGATTACTAACTTTATTGATACTATTGCTGAGCACAGCCCCTTTGGCTGCTCAGAATGATGATGTTATCGACGATGACGATGATAGTGTTGCCGATTCATCATTGATTGATTCTATTGCCCCCGACTCGCTAACCCTTCCTTGGCCGCAGGGATTGCAGCACAAACTAACCAAACTGCTTGAGAGCGACATGTTTAAAACGTCACAGGTGGGTTTGATGGTGTACGACCTTGATGCCGATTCATGCTTGTTTGCACACAACGAGCGACAGCTCATGCGCCCAGCAAGCACCATGAAAATGATAACAGCTGTTACTGCTCTCGACTGTTTGGGAGGCGACTATAAGTTTAAAACCGAACTATGCTACACTGGCACGATAGAGAACAACACTCTTGAAGGCGGCATATATCTCGTGGGAGGTTTCGATCCACGTTTCAACAGCGATGACCTTAGTGCATTTGTAGAGGGACTTCGCAAGATGAATGTTGACACCATACGTGGTCGTATATGTGCTGATAAAAATATGAAAGACGATAAGAGTTATGGTGAAGGCTGGTGTTGGGACGATGACAACCCTATACTCTCACCTTTGCTCATAAGTCGCAAGAATAATTTTGTTGATCGTTTTCATCGTGCTTTGCGCGACAAAGGAGTTGTTGTTGAAGCCACACTCATGGAAGGACGTAAACCCTCTGACGCCTATTGCATCGTTGACCGTTTTCACACCATCGACCAAATTCTTATGCGAATGATGAAGGAGAGCGACAACCTATATGCCGAGGCAATGTATTATCAGATAGCTGCTTCAACAGGCAATCGCCCTGCTTCAGCCAAAAATGCCCGTGCTGTTGAAAAGCGACTTGTTCAGAAACTGGGGCTCAATCCTTCGCGCTATCGCTTTGCCGATGGTTCTGGTCTTTCGCTCTATAACTATGTTAGTGCCGAGCTCGAAGTGAAATACCTTCGTTATGCTTTTGAAAACGACAATATCTACAACCACCTCATCCAGGCAATGCCAGTGGCTGGTGTTGACGGCACATTAAAAAGTCGCATGCGTGGCGCCTTTACAAAGGGTAATGTAAGAGCCAAAACAGGAACTGTTACTGGTGTGAGTGCCCTGGCAGGATATTGCACAGCTGCCAACGGACACCGACTTGCATTCTCAATCATTAACAACGGATTGATGCACGTGGGCAACGGCAGAGCATTCCAAGATAAAGTGTGTACAATTTTGTGCCAACCGTAAGCATTGCGGAGCAATGCAATGAGTAATGAGTAATGTGTAATGTGTAATGAGTAATGTGTAATGAGCCGATGAAAAAATTACCATTTCTTTTCCTTCTTGTTCTTGCAACCACAGGCTGTAAGTACAAGACAACCGACTTGATAGCGCCTGAAGGCGACACTGTTGCACAGGCGGCATTTCTGCCACCCGATACAGCAGCCATCAATGCCCGCAAGCGTGCTCTTCAGGCAAAGCGCGACAGCCTGCTTGCCGACAGTCTTATGCGCGATAGCGCTGATAAGAGCCCCCTCCATCTCCCCCTCAAGAGGTGAGAGAACTATAAACAATAAGGCTCATTTTGAATATTGAATTTTGAAATTTGAACATTGAGTTTTATGATATCATAAAAAGTTCAAAAATCAATCTTCAAAATTCAAAGACAAAAATTTGTAGAAAAAGTTGTTTATTCCTTTCTTTCTACAAAAGTTCTTCGCGCATATCCTTTATTGCTGATTTTAGAGGTTGCAATTCTTTATCTATAATCCACCATATTTGCTCTGCATCAATTTCAAAATAGTGGTGGGCAATTATATCTCTAAGGCCTTTTACTCTCTTCCATGGTATTTCAGGATGACTTAAGAAAATTTCTCCAGCAGTAATTTTATCAAGTCCCTTTATACTTTCACCTATTGCTATGAAAAGCATACATATAGAGTCAAGAATAGTGACGCCTGTTGGGCTAACAAGAAAGTCATCAGCACAATGATAAGGTGTTGCTCTTTCTTCTATAGTTTCTATAGAATGTAGAACCTTGGTTAATATGTCTATAGCAATTTCTTTATCGTATGGCATATTGTCCTTCTTTATCTATTCTGCGCCTAAGCAACTGGTTCATATTTTTGTGAACACGGATTACATCCACCGGACAAGTAAGCAGATTTTCAAGATATTCTTTTAAATCTGCGAGTAAAAATGGATTTGGGGTAGTCGTTTCAACACAAACATCAAGATCACTATTGGCAGTTTGCTCATTGCGAGATACTGAGCCAAAAATACGCAAAGTCTTTACTCCAAAATCTTTCATTATTTTGGGGCTATTCGTATTAATTATATCAATATATTCTTGTAGTGTTCTCATATCGTTATCATCTCGTGACAATGGCAAAGATACATTATGTTTTGCAAAGTTGCAAGAAAAAAGGTAAAAAATAGGAGGTGCTTTCACAAGTACCTCCATATTACTTAGCAATGCTGTACACTAAGAATAGTTATAGTATTATTCAAGTTCCCAACTCCCATTTCTAATTCAAAGGTGCGTGTGCATCTATTGTTATGCTGTTATGTTTGTTATGCTCTATTAATGTATTCCTGTGTTTTCAGATACACATCGGGCACACAATCGCGCTCAATATATCCTCGATAAATCCATTGTCTTATCATTTGCCCACAGCCCCCTTCGGGTAAGCCTTCTGTTTGCCTTAGTTCGTTGGCGTCTTTTGTTGTGAATGGATTAGGAAGCAGGTCGAGCAGATTTTTTCTTCCACGTAGCCCCTTCACATTCTCTTTTTCTTTATCCTCAGCAATCTTGCTGCCAAAGAAGTGCATCTTGCACCAAAGGTCGTATTTCAGGCTCCATTCGGTGAACTCCTCAATCTCTTTGCTCCATGTCATATCGTTGGCAATGTAGAGCACCATTGCTTTCAGATAGGCTATGGTTACAGCGCGATATGATAGCTCCTGATATATCTCATCGTCGCTGAGTGCAGCCTCTTCGGCACATTGGTTTGATAGTCGCTGAGCCAATTCCAGAGCCTGTTTGCACTCAATGTGTCCTGTGGCAAGGTTCAGGTTGGCAATGTAGGGTTTCAGCTTTTCGGCATATTTCTCATCATATTTGCCATACACAAAGGGTTTGCTCTTGTCTTTTATTATTGTGCAGAAGTTTATGCGCGAGAGTGTGCCGTCAACGAGTCGTCCTTTGAAGAAGTTGATGCCTTTCTGAATGGTGCTGCTGGCGTTCCAGTTCCACCGCAGGTTCACACGTGCTGTTACGCTCTGAGTGCCCACACGCTCTTGTCCGTATTTTCCGTTGTCAAAGCACAGACAGATTATCTTGCCCACATCTTTTGTGCCGTTGGTCTGTAGCTGTTTCAGCAGGTCGAGCTCTTCAAGGTTGGTGTATAGATAGTGCTCACCAGCGTCTTTCATGCGTTGCACAAAGGCAGCGTTGGTCATGTCAGAAACAAGCACCTGCACGCAAAGGTCGTCGGGACGCTTAGGCTTTTCTTTGTTGGCGCCTTTTGTTTGTGTAGAGTCTTTCCATTCCTGTTCGCGCTTGCGGTTTATCTCATCGCGTTCCACAATGTCGGCAAGAATATATTCAATGGGCTTGTTCACAGCCGATTTTCCACTTGATTGTGCAGCCATGTTCACGCACATGAATGTGGCTTCTTTTTCAGTGCCGTCGATAAGCCAGAATTTCACGCCGTGCAGATGAGCAGCAAGAGCAGGAAAAACACCGTTTGCCACTGCTGGACGACACACCTCAGGCACATTCTTTGTAAGGTGTTGTATGAGAAACGGCAGTTTCTTAGGCATTTCAGGGGGGAGCGTGTTTTGATTTTCATCTTCGTTTTCGTTTTCTTGTTTGTGGCGTGCCATGGCAATGGCGTCTTTCACTACATTTGGCATCACCTTATATTGTGCTCTTTGGCATGCTGAGTCGATGGTGCGACGCCATTTGTCGTGGGCTTCGCCATAGGTGGGCAGTATCTGTGCAATCCAGTTAGGATCGTCGTCGCATATATAGCGCAGATAGGCAGCCATAGAGAAGATGAAGTTGTTTCGGCTGCCGTGTGCCGGTTTGCCGCCCAACCGTTCTTCAAGGCATGAAACGATTGTGGAGTAGGGGATGCCGTTGAAGGAAACGTCGCGGCCTCCCCCATCCCCCTCCGGTAGGAGGGGGCTAACCAACTTGCTGGCAACCTCACCCCGACCCTCTCCAAGAGGAGAGGGAGAATTAACTGCTGGCGCCTGTTTGCTTTCAATTTCGCTTGCGGCACTCTCCCTGCAGGGGAGAGCGGGGAGAGAGGTAAATAAGTCTTCATTAATAAACAGCCAGTAGTCTTCGGGCACAGCAAATGATAGGCGTGCCAGGTCTTTGGTGCATGCATCTACTTGCAGGTTCAGGGCGTGTGCATAATACGATTGTGCCTTAACAATGTCCATGCCCTGAGGCACAGGAAAGACCAGGCGTAGGCCTTTTGTTGATGGTGTTACGTGAGCCACGAGCAAGCCCATTTCTTTAGCCTTCTTCTCAATAGAAGCATACAGCTGTCGAGGCTCCTCCACGTGGTCAACATCAATCATTATCAGTCCGCTTGGGTGAGCACAGTAGTTTTTGCGCTTGCCCTCGTCAAACCATGCGTGCCAGCAGAATGCAGGCAGTTTGCGTTTCAACTCTATCTTGCCTTCGGCAATGAGTTTGCACTTCTCTTTTATATCCTTGCGAGAAATAATCTCGTAGAACAGCTGGCGGCTCACTTCCTGAGCCTTGCCAGCAACACTTTCGGTAAAGGAAAATTGGTACATGATTTCATACCTCTCTCCCCGCTCTCCCCTGCAGGGAGAGTGCCTCGCTTCGCTCATTAGCTGCTGACGGAATTAGTTAGTATTAACGAACTTAGCAAGTGGTTAGAGAGGATTTTGTTTAGTTAAACAATTAATTTGAACGTTAGTGAGGCTCCCTCCCTGCAGGGGAGGGCGGGGGGAGAGGTCAGTCCATCAACTGTTTTCTATCTGATATTATTTCGCCCACAACTTTTGAAACAATTCCCTGCATAGTGGTTTCTGTTTCTGTTCTGCACTCCACCACAGGCACTTTTATCTGTATGATGTAGTGTCGGCTGGTGCGCTTTATTTTGTAGTTCTCTCCATCAGAAATTCTTGTTACCAGCGGTGGCAGATACACATAGTTTCTGTTTTTGAACTCAGCGCAGCCGTTCTTGCTCACTTTCATAGTGCCTCGCATGTTCTGTTCCGTCACGAGTGTTTCTTCACTTGGCAGTCCGCTGTTAAAGCTGAAACCATTCTTGCTAAAAGTAGCAATACCTTCGATTTTAATTGTTTCCATAATTGTGTATATTTGAGAATTCTAATTTTGTCATTGCCTTTTCGTAAATTTGATGCACACAAGCCGATTTCATGCCGAGTGTCTGTGCTACTTGCTTAAAATCTTTCACTTCGCACTCAATGCCATACAACATTCTTATCACCTTGCGCTCCTTGCCGTTGAGCACAGCAATCATGCGATCTATTCTCATGAATTTCTCTTCGCGCACGGCAAGCATCCTCTCCGTGTTTTCTTCATCCTCAACAGGCATGCTTATTGCCTGTGTTTCGTCTTTATACACGTCGATGTCTTTGTTGGCAGTCTCTTCCTGTCTGATGGCACGCTGTACCATGTAGCGGCAGCAATCCTCGGCATGTTTTCTGAACTCAGCTGCACTTTTGCCTTTGAATTCTGCTGCAACCTTGCAAAGACCCAAGCAGGCTTCTTGTATAAGGTCGTCGGTAGTGAGTCCCTTTTTTCTGCCTAATGGAGCCCATTTCTTACCCATAATTATGGCAATATTCAGGCTGTTTTCTACCAGTTTTTGTTGTTCGCAGTTCAAACCCTTTTGTTTTTTTGCTGCGTTATTATTTTTCTTAGTCATAATTCTAAAATTTAATGTTCTTCATTCTATATATCGAAAAAAGTCGTTTTTGAGGTTTACCCGATGTTTACTCTGTGATTACTTTTCTGTTGTATCAAACAGATTATCAATGAGTTCAGAATAATCAGGAATCGCCTGTAATGTTCTTTTCTGTCTTAGTTGTTTCAGGGCATTCACCCCGAAAAGCTCACAGAGGTTTTTATCAGGAAAAGTTCTATTGCCCTTTACCCACACTTTTGCTTTCTTTCTTTTGCAAAATTTTCCATAGTCGCCGCAGAGCAAGCGCCCCATGAAATATGCCAGCAGAGTTTGGCTACCCAGCGTCCATTTCAAATGGCCGTCGTCTTGTGGTTGAATATAACCATTGCTTATAGCCTTGTTAAAGGCTTCTGAGTTGCGCATTTTTAAGCGCAGCAAATTGTTTACTTCCATGTGAAACTAAGTTTTGTGAGCGAGGCTAAAGGATTGTTGCATGCTTTACCCTGGGAATATCCTCCTCACGACTCAGCTCGGATTAAAGACCCCTCCACCTCCCCGTAGAAAGATTGAAAAATTGAAAGATTGAAAAATTGAAAGAATGAAAATTATCAGCTTGCTGATATAATATTTCCATATTTACATATCTCCATATTTCCATCTCCTGAGGGGAGAGATTTTATTTGTTTGCGTTTGTTAGTTTGAACTCCTGCCCTCTGGAGGGAAGGGTGAAAAGGGGCTAAAAAAAACACCCGCAACCATTTCTGATTACGAGTGCAAAGATATACGGTGCTTTATTTCTGCGCCGTTTAATACAAGTTTTACAAGTTCTTGTACAAGCTTGTACAAGCAATTACAAGTGAACTACAAGTATAATACAAAAGAAATACAAGTCCTTGTACAAGGAGTTCAATCTGTAGAGAGGCTTTTATACCTGCATATTCCAATTAGACTCCGATGGAGCGTAAAGTCCCATATCGTGTAGTGCTTTCCAAAGAGGGCGATGGCAGTTTTCCTTAGAAATCTTTTTCTCACTTACGTACCTATGAACAAGAGCTGTTTTCTGAGTGTTTTTCATGCCCCTGATAGCAAGCATAAACTCTTCGGCATATTGTCTGTCGTTAAAGCACATTACAAATGCAGTGGGCAATGCCAGTTCCTTGTTTTCTTCAGGCAAACACGCTGGCGTGGGGCTTGTGTTCACGTTTAACTCCTTCTTCAACGATTGACGCAACACCAGAGCAGACAGCAATTCCTTTTGCTTTACTCTGTTAATGTTTTTATAGAAAGCCATGTGCATTAGCTTGGCTGGAGAATCAATATATAGCGATAGGGTAAAAGGCATGTTCAGCAGCTGCAGATATATCTGATTAAGGTCGCTATTCATCTGTTCATTACTTACACTTGACGAATGCTGTTTCCTGCATATTTCGTTTAGATATAATTTCAGCTGTTTCCTTGCAAGAGCGCCAGAAACAAGTTTATTAAACCATTCTTCATATTCCTTTTCTCCTACACGCGAACGGCGGTGAGTAGATGCCCTTTCAAGATGTTCCTGCAAGCGCACCATATTTTTGTTCCCCTGTATTTCCAATTCAAAACAACAATCGTTGATAAGTTGTGTAGTCTCTGTGCTCATGTCATACTTGCAATTATCGCATATCAGTTGAACGCAATCTGCAGGCTGCATAACCCCATCATCGTTGCCCTTAATAATAGAAAGAAGTTCGTTAAAAGCATAGTTCAGAGTGTCAATCTCAGCCACATCATCAATAAGTGGATAAGTGTAGCTGAAATCATCCCAGCACAGCGAAGGTTGCAAGGGCGCAACATCAGTTGGTTCCACCTCAATAGCATATTTCAACAAGGCAGAACCCTCATCATTTGCCCTCACCACATGGTCAAACTCGATAAGACATCCTCGATTGCTGTTTTTAATGGCAGGCATAAGCCAGCGTTTATCATCAGCATTGATATATCCCACCTTTCCCCTACCTTTCATAACAAGCAGAGCCTCATGATCAGCAGGATTATTGCTTTCAGGTATAACCAGCAAATTAGGCTTTTCCTTTTCAAAAGCCATCAGCTGAGCCTCTTCACTCATACCTTCTGGGCGGAATTTCCACAAAGTCCCCACACGTACCTGTTTCTTGATTTTCATCCCCTTTTAGCAGTTTTTATTTTATTTTTCACGGTCTTAGCAACCTGAGTTAATTTATTAGCGCTACGAAATTACAAAAAATTGAGGTAAGTACCAAATGTGGAGTGGGGAAAGAAATGTGAAAAATGTTTAATGCTTCGTGCCTCTTAGTTTATAAACAATAACCCCACTGACTATCAGCATTAGGGCTGAAAATCAGTGGGGAGATGTTGTATTACAATACAAATATCGTTTCGTCGCCGCAGATATTGCGAACTTTCATTCGCAATGGCTTCTGGTCGCACTTTATGGTTGCATCCCAAAAGTCTTTTGTTTTATTACCGTTAAGAACAACGTAGCCCAAACGGTCAATCTTCACTTCTGCATCGCTGTGCCAAGTGGCTTGCTTGTTGGCTGTAGAGCTGTCGAGGCTGAGCCATTCAATTGTTTCAAGTCCTTCGTCGCTAATCTCTATAGGTTTAAAGGCTTTGTTTTTGGCTAATGCTTGCTGTTCTCCCTTCATGTTCACTTCCTGTATCTTGCGCAGTACACGGTCGCTGTGGAAACTCTTCATTTCAACCTTCCATCCTTTAAACAGGTTGTCTTGTGTTTCTGTTACTTCCCATTCTGCTTCATCTTCCACAACCACATCATCAAGAACCTGTTTCAAGTCACGCAGTTCAATTTCGATGGTAGTCTGATTGTTCTGCTCCTTAATAAACTGTTCAATCTCAGCTCGGTCTGTAATATCAATGTAATACACTATGACACGTTTGGTGTTGTCGGGAAGGTCGGGCAAAGCCTCGCGAATAATGCGATTCATCAGCGGTTTGTCGAGCAGACGTGTGCTGCTATCCATCAAGTTGGGCAGATAAACAGGCATCATGCCGTGTTTTGTATCTACTATGCTTCCTTCCCAGAACTTATCCAATGCATCTTCATTGCGCAGGCCCTTAATCAGACTCTTTAGCTTATCCATTGTCTGAACAGGATTGCGATAGAGCGAAACGCCATCTTTTATCTCAAGTACTTTGAACTCTGCTTTATCTGCCAATAGTCGGTCGCGTGCAGTTTGAATGCTATTGATGCCAATATCACAATGGATGAAGTTTCGCCCTAATTTATTGGCTACTGCAGAGGTTACACCGCTGCCACCAAAGAAATCGGCTACAAGCATGCCCTCATTTGAACTGGCCTTGATGATACGCTCTAATAGGGCTTCTGGTTTTTGAGTTGCGTAGTCAACACGTTGCGAATCAGTTGAAGCAATATAAGGTATTTCCCATACATCTTTTACCTTTTTCTCTGTTGATATTTCATAGATGATATTACCTTCTTCGTCACGAGCTCGCATGTTTTTACCATCTACTTTTACTCGCTTACTCTGTTTCACTGGCTCATCTCTTTCCTCTGTAACTACATTATACAAATACTCAGAATTCTTAGTGTAGCGGAAAATAGTATCATGTTCACACACAAAATCATGGGGGCTTGTAGTTCCACTCATTTTGTTTGTGTAGTGCCAAACTATCTCGTTCCTAAAGTTATCTTCCCCAAAGATTTCATCCATTAATATTTTTACATAATGCCCAATATGCCAATCCAGATGCACATAGATGCTTGCCTCGTCGCTCATGATGCTCTTTATTGCCATGAGGTTTTCGTACATCCAATTAAGGTAGCGTTCTTTGTCCCATACATCACCATACATTTTTTCTTCGAAGGCTTTCAACTCTTCAATATCAAGTTCGCTTTCAGCCTGAGCAATAGCTGCTGCCACCTTTGGATTGCGGCGGATATACACTTTCTTGGCATAGTCGGCACCACTGGCAAAAGGTGGGTCAATATACACCAAGTCAACTTGTATATCGTTGTCTTTCAGGTAGGCGCAAGCCGACAGACATTCACCACGAATAATCATGTTGTTGGGATTCTGGCCTATCTGCTCCTTTAGCTCCATCTCATAGAGGGGCATGCCACGTTGCACTCGTTCAACAATTTGGTCGTTGTCACGATAGCGCAACATTCGCTTTGTGCGCACAAAGTTGTTTAATACCGCCTGACCTTCAAGCGTATTTGGAAAATAGGGTATGTATTTAATTGCCATAATAATCTGTTAAGTTCTTTAATCTTGTATAAAACCAATTAGCCACAAAAACACGCATGATGTTGATATTAACATTAATGGCTATGTCGCTATTCAGAATGCCTGAGAGCATGGCCAGTCCTTGCTCCGTAAAGGCATAGGGGAGATACTTAGTGTGTTGTCCGCGTCCGTTCTTTAAGATTCCAATTTGGAATTTTAGAAGTTCCCATTCTTCTGTTGTCAACTGAAACATGAAGTCTGATGGAAATCTTTTTATGTTTCTTTTTACGGCTTTGTTCAAGTTACCTGTAGTAACTTGATACAATTCAGCCAAGTCGCGATCGAGCATCACGCGTTGGCCTCGTATCTCGTAAATCCTGCTTTGTATGGTCTGTATATCGTTCATTGCCTATAGGAATTTACACGTTAAAGAAATTTTTGATAGCAGCAAGTGTTTTCTGACGTCGCTGCTCTGCGGTAATGGTGTCCTCTAAGTAGAGAAAGTCGAAACGCTGGTAACCAAACTTGTCGTTGTTCTTCTTAACGAACTCTGACATGAAGTTGAGTTTATCCTTGAACTTGGCTGCAAAGCCCTCGCCCTTAGTCTCGATGATGATAACCTTGTCTATTTGCTTGTGTTCATTTCGGCTGAGCAAAAGGAAATCTGGTACGTATCTGCCTATATATCGCCAATTGTTTCCAACACGTTTGTAGCAATCAATCTTAAAATCGGTGAGTGTGTCATCGCCGTTGAAATATATTTCCAACGCCTTTTCATTAATGAGCGGAAGAATCTCCTGAGACAAGAAGCGTTTCTCCAACCCACTATCAAAGCGGTAGGGCAAATAGTGGTAGGTTTGACTACGCTCAGGATGCGGATCTGCTTTTGGATTGCGTAGCGATGAAACATCTATGCCCATAGCCTCAAGTTCTGCAATCTTAGCTTTCTGTTCTGCTGTCAACTCTTGCTGAGGAGGCTTTTCATCCCACTCCATAATCTCGTGAACGGCTTGTTGGTCGGGGTAAAAACTCTCGCTATCCTCAATAGGTGATGTTAAGCGCTCAATCTGTAGTAAACTGGCATGTTCGGGCAAAATTTCCTCTTTCGTAGTAAAGTCTCGCTGAGGTGCAAAAGCTTGGCGGATAAGCGAGCGTATGCGCTGATGGTCGTATTTTCTGTTCTCTATCAGCATGCCATCTTTCTCGGTGGTAATCTTTGCGAAGATGGATTGCAACTCTGGTTCACACTTTTTTAAGTCGGCTACTGTTACCATGCCGAAACTCTCTTTAGCAATTTGGTGAACCCACCAACGGAATGATGTGTGAATCTCCACTGTGTTTTCTTGCTCTACAGAAGAAATTATATTGCCTTCCATATCCTGCTGATGAATCAGAGAAATATCCGCCAAGGCCAGAATGTCCTTGCTTTGCAATCGCAGGGCAGGGTTGTTTGCCTCGTCAATGATGAGGTTTTCATAGCTCACTTTTAGTTGGTAGAAGTCTATTGCTGGCACCATCAAACGTTCCATTCGCGAGAAGCGGTCTATTGGTTTATGCTCCCAATTAGTCTTTTCAGAAAACTCTTTCAGTGTGATATTCTGCTGTTGCTGCAACTGGCGGTTTAGTTTGTCGGCATTGAACTCATTGAGCCATATTAAGGCTGTTTCCTGCTCGTTCTTTGTTACCTGACGCAGACAGCGGCAAGAGGTTTGAAGCACCATATTAGTGGGACAAACTCCCTTTTGTGGCAGAATAACGCCAGTAAGACTCTTGCAGTCCCAGCCCTCTTTGCCAATCTGCACGAGGAGCACTATCTTGTATTTTGAGATTGATGTGTCGAGCGATGCAAAAGCCGTCTCTGCACCTTCGTGCTGCGGATACTGTTTATTGCCACCATGATAAGCCAGAATAGTGTCTGTGGGGTTCAGCCCATATGATGTCACAATCTCGGCTACTAATGGATAGATGCTTTCTTCGAGCGTTTCTATCTTGCCACAATATATAGCCAATTTAGCACAAGTGCCGTTGGCATATATTGTGTCACGATATTTGTCGAGAAATTCGCGAACACCATTGGCCACAATCGTATGGGTATCATTGTCCTCAAACTTGACAACAGGATTTTTCAGGAAGTTGCCAATGCCCTCAACCAACGGGTAGTAATACACAACGTTGGCAAGGTCGGTATTCTTTATCGTCAGTGCATTAGATAATTTCAAGGGTTCAGCTTTATCCAAATAAGGTGTTCCTGAAAAACCAAGCACAGAATTGAACGAATGTTTCTCTGTCCACTTGTTCACTACCTGACGGAGTTTTATTTCACCGTCGGCAGCATGATGCACCTCGTCGATATAGATAGCAAGGTGGGGGATAGAGCCGATAATCTCTCGCAACTCGTTTGACAATTCCATACGTTTCATTTCTTTTTCTGAGTAGAGCGATGGGGCTTGGTCGTTTTGAATGCGGTCGAGGATAACCTTTTCGGCATTGGTTATAGCTACCAGTCCCTTCAAGTCTTCAAGAGGCTGGTGGTTGTTGATTTTCTGTGCATTGGGGTTCTTGATGATGTTGCTATTTTTGCTTGTTTTCTGTTCATCAAGAATCTCGAATTTGATAAGGCGGCGCAATTCTGTAGCCGATGGCTCAGGGATAATCCATGAAGGATCGAATTCTTTGATGTGTTTCAAACTGGGAACAATAGATGACTTCAATCCCGATGGTGCCATCACCATAAAATTGTGGGCAAAGGCAGGATTGTCGGGTTCGTTCTGGGCGAAGTAGAGGTCAAGATATATGAATGCCGCCATGAGGTAAGTTTTACCAGCTCCCATAGGCAGACTAAAGAGGTAGTCGGTGTAAGTAACACCGTAGAATATCTTCTGGAATGTAGTCTCGTAGTCGATTTCGTTGGCATGTTGCTTTATGTATTGTTCCAACTCAGGAGCCAGCTGTTTGCCTTTTTTATCTTTCAGGCGAGAATACTGGAACAAAGCCACTGCTGCCTTGTTGGTTTTGAAGATTTCACGAGCAGTCTCTGTTAGTTCTACCTGTCCTATGTTGGTATCGTTGAACATACCATCTACAAAGAGCCGCCATAGTGGTTGGTTCTTACAGGCAATTTTCAGAAACAAATATGTTTTGATGGCCTCTAACTGAGCATCACGCATCATGCCTCGCTGCACAATATATTGTAGCAGTTCCTTTATGGTGCAATCATCAGATTTCAGCCATTCGTTACGTTTTCTTTCTATGAGTTTATAAAACATGTTTTGAGTTTTGTAAGTCGTTCTCCCTGTGATATACCATTGTGACGGTGGTATAGTAATGGAGGTTGACTTCTAATTGTGGCGAATTCGCTATAATTCGTATTAAGATAAAATTTCTCCAAAGGTAATAAAAATCTATGAAAGTTGTGATGAATGTATGTGCAAATTTTATTGTTATGCTGTTATGTTATGCTTGGCATTAATTAGGGTGTTATTGTATAACTAATTGAATATCAGCGGTTTGTGTTCTTGTGCTTCGCTTTGAGGCATAACATAACATAACAGCATAACAATTAAAATGGACACGCTATACAGAGAGTGAACAGAGTTCTATTTATATATATATTTATAAATATATATATAAATAGTATCTTATGTTAAACTGCTCATTACTCAAAAGGTGTGTGCGCATATTTAATTGTTATGTTTGTTATGTTATGCCAATTGCTTTCTCAAGCATACTGATTTAGTTTGCTTTTACCAAGGATAGTTTTTACTGTTTCACCCGACTTAGTTGACGCTTTATCTGGAAAAGTTGAGCTTATCCTTCTACTCATAAAAGCGATTTTATGAAAAAAACAATGCAAAAAAACTTTTTGTAACTGGTTGTGTATCTGTAAGTTGTGAGGATTGAGTAAACATCGGGTAAACCCTAAAAACAGCATTTTTGAGTATATATAGTGAAGAGCGATTGATTTTAATCTTTGAAGTTTGAACTTTGATGTTTGATCATTATGATTACTTTTTGTTTGAACGGCTCAAAAGTAGTAAATCAAATCATAAACTTCAAAATTCAATGTTCAAATCTCAATGATATAGACTCAATATAGACGCAATATAGAGAAAATAACTTGATGTTTAACAATTAAAACTTAACATTTATGGCAACAGTTGACACAATCGATGTAGTAACCGGACTTCATGGCAAGTATGGTTCTAACCGCAAAGACTACTTTGCAACAAACACAAGTAGCAAGAAGATTCGTCTGGCACGACTCAACAACCCTTACAAGGGTCCTGCTACCGAGAAGCAGTTGGCTCACATGGAGTCGTTCAAGAGTAAGGCTCTCAAGGCTTCGGCATGGCTCAATGCCAACAAGCCATCAGAGGCTAACGGCGAAAAGGGTACCGAGGCATACCAGCTCGCACAGCGCATTAAGCGACAGTTGGCACTGAGCAACGTGCGTCAGGTGGTGTGCAAGTATATGGATGAGGAGGGAAATGTGAAGCTGCCAACCTCACCCCAGCCCTCTCCAGAAGGAGAGGGAGAGCAAACTGGCGGCGGTGGCAGCACCAACCCAACTCCAAACCCATCAACCGGAGGCGAGGACAACGGAGGCGAGGAAGGTCCTTCCCTCTAAAGACCCTACCCATCCTTCAATGGTCTTTACACCCCCTTCGATTACTTCCCTTTGGTCAGTGGGTCTTCGACAAATCTCCCCCGTTCCCGGGGGACAGGAACCTCGTGAGGGGAGGAGTCGTTTAAGCTCAAATTAATTGTTTAACTTTAAAAAAAAATCCTCTCTAACCACTTGCTAAGTTCATTAATACTAACTAATTCTGTCAGCAGCTAATGAGCGAAGCGAGGCACTCTCCCAGAAGGGGAGAGCGGGGAGAGAGGTAAGTAACTTTATGAAAAAAGAAACTTGGAAAATGATTATTCAGCTGGTGATATCTGTTCTCACCGCTGTAGCCACAACGCTTGGTGTTACAAGCTGTATGTAATCTCCCTTCCCTTATGAAGGGAAGGGTTGGTGAAGAGTTGGATTTCTCCCTTCCCTTATGAAGGGAAGGGTTGGGGAAGAGTTGGAAAATGAAGCGTACTCATTAAGGGTGCCCAACTCCACCCGTCCTCCCCTTCATAAGGGGAGGCGTACTCATTTTTAGTTGACAAGTAGTATCCTTTATTATTTTGCAATGCGAATGAAAATATTTCTTGGTTTACATTTTTTTTGTATTTTTGCTTGTAAAATAATAATCGATGGCATGAAAGAAACAAAAACCACAGATAATCCGTTTGCTCTGCCAAAGAATCCTTCTATGAAACGCAGGGCTAAGTTCAACGACTATCATGACCGTAGAATGTATATGATTACTATGGTTACTGAAGGACGGAGAAAACTTTTTGGTGAGGTTATTGGCGATCCCAATGTTGAAATTGGAAAGCCCAACAGCCCACATATAGAGCTGACGGAATGCGGAAAAATGGTGGAGAAATGTTGGCGGGAGATTACTCTTCATGAACCAGCTGTGAGTGCAGGCTATATTCAGCTTATGCCCGATCATTTTCATGGCATTCTCTTTGTGAGAAAAGACATGAAAAAACATTTGGGCGATGTGCTTCGTAGCTTTAAAATAGGCTGCAACAAGGGCTTTAGGGCGTTGGGTTCTTTGCCGTTGGGTTCTTTGTCAAGTTCTTTGTCGTATTACGACAAAGCACTAAACAAAGCACTAAACAAAGCACTAAACAAAGCACTTAACAAAGAACTTGACAGGAAGCACGGGCTGCTTTTTGAGCGTGGCTACAACGATAAAATTCTTTATGGTGAGGGGCAACTGGCACGCTGGGAAAACTACCTGCGTGATAATCCTCGTCGTCTTTTAGTTAAGCGCATGAATCCTGATCTTTTCAGGGTGCGACGTGGAATAAATGTGGCTGGTATGCGCTTGGATGCTTTAGGTAATTTGTTTTTGCTTTCAAGGCCAGAGATAAACCAAGTGCAAGTGAGCAGAAAAGCTACTGAAGAACAGCTGGCTCAATATAAAACTTTTTTTCTGGAAGCTGCACAAAGGGGAGCTGTTGCTGTTTCTCCAGGTATTAGTAAGGGAGAGAAGGCTATTCTCAGAATGTTATATGATATGAAGTCTCCTGTTATAGTGTTATTACAGAATGGCTTTGGACAGTTTGCTAAGCCTGGCGGTGCATTCTTTGATGCTTGTGCAGATGGCAGATTGCTTTTGCTTGCACCTTGGGAATATGACAGTGAACATGAAAAAATTACACGTCAACAGTGTTTGCTACTAAATGAAATTGCGAGGCGCATAGCGCTTCGCAATGTTTGATGCGTATGTAAACTAAACTCGTCTTTTACGCCTTGTGCTGCTCTTTGTTTTGCCCACAGAAAGGCTCTCGAGCATGGCTTTCTGCTTTAGGCGCTGATAGTTTTCGGATGTGAAGCCTTGCTTGGCGATGTCGCTAAGCAGCTGCATCTTGAAGTCGTAAGATTGCATGAGATCGGGCACGAGGGTGTTGAGGCGTTTGGCAACAGCCTTGTTTTCAGTTTTCACCTGACGTGTGCGGTCGATGGTGTCTTTGAGGTAGCGTTTCAGCGTGGAGCGGAAATAGTCGCAGCTCTTTTGTACACGTTCAAGGAATGGTGCTTCGTGCAGCTGTTCATCGGTCATTTTCTGAATGAGCATTGTCCACTTGTATGCCACAAGGTTTAGCTGTTCCTGCAGACTCTTTAGTGTTGCCTTGTGAAAGAGTGTGAGTTGTGGAAACTGGTGGGAGAAGTTTTCGATGAACAGTCGCATTAGGCGGTCTTCATTCTGCATCACCTCGGTGAAGTTGAACAGTTCCAGCAGTTGGTGGCGCATGAAATTGCGCTTTAGCTGTGGCAGTTGGTTGATGCTCTCGGCTGCTGCTATGTGCTGGTGACTGATGTAGCTTTCCACACGCACATCGTTTATGATGGCGTGTTGCGATAGTTTTGAGGCAAGAACAAGTCCTTCGAGGGTTCTGCAGCGCGAGAGTGCCACATACACCTGTCCTGGTGCAAAGGAGCGCCCTGCATCTATTATGGCGTGTTCGAAGGTGAGTCCCTGACTCTTGTGAATGGTTATTGCCCATGCCAGTCGCAGTGGAAATTGTGAGAAGGTGCCTTGTATTTCGGTTTCTATCTCGTTGGTGGTGGGGTTGACAACGTATTTTGCGTTTTCCCACACTTGTGGCGTCACCTCAATCACATTTCCGTCGTCGGGGCAGCGCACGTATATTTTCTTGGCGTCGAGCGATGTAACGACGCCTATCTTGCCGTTGTAGTATTCGCCCTTGGGGTCGTTCTTAATGAACATCACCTGTGCGCCCTTGCGCAGGGTGAGCTGTTTGTCGGTGGGGTAGGAGTATTCGGGAAAGTTGCCATCAACATTGGCATTGTATTTAAATTCGGGCTTGTCGAGACGTGCCAGTTCGTTGTCGTTGTATCTGTCGGCAGTGGCGTTGTGTGTGGTTAGGCGTATGTAGTGTTGCTCGGCAGTGGGGCGAAACTCTGGCTGATAGCGCTCATTGAGCTTTGCAAGGTCGTCGGCTGATGGGTTGCCCACGCGAATGTGGTTGAGCAGTGTGAGAAATTCGGCGTTCTGCTGTCGATACACCTTGTTGAGTTCTATTGTTACGTAGCTTATCTGGCGTAGTGCCTTAGAGCCAAAGAAATAGGGTGTGTCGTAATAAGCTTCGAGCATTGCTGCCTCCTCGTTGGTTACAACAGGAGTGAGCTGCTGAAGGTCGCCAATCATAAGTAGCTGCACACCGCCAAAGGGTTTGGTGTGGTCGCGAAAGCGTCGCAGAACAGAGTCGATGGCATCAAGCAGATCGCTTCGCACCATTGAAATCTCGTCGATGATGAGAAGGTCGAGCGAGCGAATAATCTTGCGCTTGTCGTTGCTAAAATCAAACTTGTTCTTGATAATGGTGTTGGGGATGAATGGCGATAGTGGCAATTGGAAGAAAGAATGTATTGTTACTCCACCTGCATTGATTGCTGCAACGCCTGTTGGTGCAACCACAACCTTGCATTTTGATGTGTTTTCAACAATGCGTTTCAGAAATGTAGTCTTGCCTGTTCCTGCCTTTCCTGTTAGGAATATGCTGGTGTTGGTGTGTTCAACAAATTGCCAGGCGAGTTCTATTTCTTTGTTTTCTTCTTCCATTTCGTTTATTTCTTTATTTTCTGTGTTTTGAACGTGTAATGACCGTTAATTGAGCATTAATTGGAATTAATTATATCATAAAATTATACGATAAATTAACGGAAAATTATACGGAAACTCTATTTGAGATAAAGCTATTTGAATAAACAATGCCCCGGCAAAAACTGCCAGGGCATTGTGAAATATAGATAGAGTGATTGTTTACTCTGCAGCTGCTTCTGGCTCAACAGCAACGAAGTCCTTAAGGTCTTCAGCGTTGAATGCCATGATGTAAGCGTGCTGACCGATAACATTCTCCTCAGCCATGCGCACGAATACGTTAGCGCTCTTCTTGAAGAGTTCAGGAGCCTTAGAAGCATCGTCGAGGATGAGAAGTGCCTCGATGATTTCGGCTGTCATGTTGTAGAGACGACGACCAAGGAAGTCGTGTTCGTCCTGATTAGCATCAGCCTTAACTTTCTCAACAGCCTCTTCGTAGAGAGCAACGAGTTTCTCAACACGTGCCTTCAATGGCTTCATGCTGTCAGAAACCTCAGCCTCAAGCATTTCCTTCATGATCTGGAGGTATGTGCCGTTAGTGATGTAGCGGATAGCTGCAACAACCTGAAGCTGTGTGGTACCCTCGTAGATAGAGAAGATACGTGCATCGCGGAACAAACGCTGACTCTTGTATTCCATGATGAAACCGCTACCACCGTGGATAGAGATTGCATCGTAGGCATTCTGGTTAGCATACTCTGAGTTTGTACCCTTAGAGATTGGAGTGAACGCATCAGCAAGACGAGTGTACTTCTTCATCTCGGCACGCTCCTCAGCGGTGAGCTTGCGCTCGCGAGCAATATCCTCAAGAGCTTTGTAGATATCAACGTAGCGAGCTGTCTGATAGAGTAGTGAACGACCTGCATCGAGCTTAGCCTTCATGCGAGAAAGCATGTCGTAAACAGCAGGGAAGTTTACAATCTTCTGACCGAACTGTGCACGCTCCTTAGCATAAGCAAGACCCTCGTTGTAAGCTTCCTGCTCAACACCTACTGACTGTGCTGCAATACCCAAACGAGCACCGTTCATAAGAGCCATAACATACTTGATAAGACCCATACGAGTAGAACCGCAGAGCTCACACTTTGCATTCTTGTAAACAAGCTCACAGGTTGGTGAACCGTGAATACCAAGTTTGTGCTCAATGTGGCGAACGGTTACACCGCCGTCGCGCTTGTCGTAGATGAACATTGAAAGACCACGACCGTCTTTTGTACCAGCCTCTGAACGAGCAAGTACAAGGTGAATATCAGAGTCACCATTAGTGATGAAACGCTTAACACCATTCAAGCGCCATGTGCCATCCTCGTCTTGTGTAGCCTTGAGCATTACACGCTGAAGGTCGGAACCTGCATCAGGCTCTGTAAGGTCCATTGACATTGTTTCACCAGCAGAGATACGTGGAATATACTTTGCACGCTGCTCCTCAGAACCGAACTCATAGAGAGTGTCGATACAACTCTGCAGTGACCATACGTTTTGGAAACCTGCATCGGCAGCAGCAATGATTTCTGATGCCATAGAGAACACTACGTTTGGCAAGTTCAAACCGCCATACTGACGTGGCATAGAGATACCCCAAAGACCTGCCTTGCGGGTAGCGTCGAGGTTTTCGTATGTTTTGCTGGCATAAATCATGCGACCATTCTCAAGATGTGGACCCTCAAGGTCAACACTCTCAGAGTTTGGCTCAATGATGTTGGCAGCAACATCGCCTGTGATTTCAAGCAGGCGCTTATAGTTTTCGATGGCATCCTCGTAGTTTACAGGAGCATCTTCAAATTTATCCTTGTCGGCATAGTTACGCTCTTTGAGCTCAACAATGCGCTTCATCAGAGGGTGGTTCAGGTGGAACTCAATCTCTGGATGGTCTGTATAATAGTTGGCCATAATAATTAATGAATGTTGAATTATGAATGTTGAATGTTGAATGTTGAATTATTTAATGAAATCATTTTTCATTCTACAATGCAATGCTTGCATTGCACTAATTCCACATTCCACACTCCACACTCCACATTTATTTTGTATTCTGTTTGTAATACTTGATGAGTTTTGGAAGTACTTCCTCAACTGTGCCTGTGATAACGTAGTCGGCAATTGCATTGATTGGTGCATCAGGATCGTTATTCACAGAGATGATGATACCTGAATCCTGCATACCTGCAATGTGCTGAATCTGACCAGAGATACCGAAGGCAAAGTAAACCTTTGGATGCACGGTAACACCAGTCTGACCAACCTGACGGTCGTGGTCAACCCAACCTGCGTCAACAGCAGCACGCGAAGCACCTACCTCACCGTGAAGAAGGTGAGCAAGCTCAAAGAGCTGGTCGAAGTTCTCTTTTGAACCAACACCATAACCACCTGCAACAACAATTGGAGCACCCTTCAAATTGTGCTTAGCTGCCTCTACGTGGTGATCAAGAACCTTAACAGCATAAGAAAGAGCGTCAACATACTTGCTAACCTCTGGGAATACAACCTCGCCCTTAGCTTTGCCATCATAAACAGCCTTCTGCATTACACCTGAGCGAACTGTTGCCATCTGTGGTTGATGATCTGGGTTGATGATGGTTGCTACGATGTTACCACCGAAAGCAGGACGAATAGCGTGCAGCTTATTGTCATAGTGCTTGCCACTCTTCTTATCGTCGAACTCACCAATCTCAAGCTGAGTACAGTCGGCTGTAAGACCAGAACCAAGAGCTGCTGAAACGCGAGGACCAAGGTCGCGACCAATAACTGTTGCACCAAGAAGGGCAATCTGTGGCTGCTCTTCCTTGAAAAGGTTTACTACGATATCTGTGTGAGGAGCCGATGTGTAAGGGAACAAGCCCTCGCCATCAAAAACATAAAGTTTATCTACACCATAAGGGAGGATCTGATCCTCTACCTTGCCTTTGATGCCTGTACCGGCAACAATAGCTTCGAGGTCGACACCAAGTTTGTTGGCCAATTTACGACCTTTGGTAAGAAGTTCCTGAGATACTTCCTGAACGGTAGTACCCTCAACTTCACAATATACAAAAACGTTGTTCATAAATCTTCGATCTATAAATTAGCCAATAATGTTCTTATCCAACAATTCTGTTACAAGACCCTCGATGTCGGCATCTGATGCTGTGAGAGTCTGGCTTTCCTTAGCTTGGAAAACAATGCTCTTTACTGAGCTTACCTTAGTAGGTGAACCTGCAAGACCGCACTGCTCATAGTCGGCATTACAATCGGCAATGCTCCACTGACCCAATGTGAGGTAAGGACGTGTCTCATAAAGCTCTGTCCAAGGCTCATCACCCTTACGCTCCATAGGACATGTAGCATACTTGTACTTCATCACTCTCTTGGCATTGCAAGGACGTGCTGGAGCTGCAGAACCATTTACGGTGATAACAACAGGAAGAGGAGCCTCTACTGTTTCTACACCACCATCGATGTGACGAAGAATAGTTGCCTTGCCATCTTCTATCTTCTGCACTTCCTCAGCGTATGTTACCTGGTTCAAACCAAGCTTCTGAGCTACCTGAGGACCTACCTGAGCAGTATCACCATCAATAGCCTGACGACCACCGAGAACGATATCTACATGGCCTATCTCCTTGTCAATCTTTTCAATAGCCTTAGCGAGGAAATATGATGTAGCAAGTGTATCAGCACCTGCACTCTTGCGGTCGGTGAGAAGAATACCATCGTCGGCACCACGATACAATCCCTGGCGAATAATCTCACCAGCACGTGGAGGACCCATAGTCAACATTGTTACGGTAGAACCTGGATTCTGGTCCTTGATACGAAGGGCCTGCTCCAGAGCATTCAAATCTTCAGGGTTGAAGATTGCAGGCAGAGCTGCACGATTGACGGTGCCTTCTGCTGTCATCGCATCTTTGCCCACATTTCTTGTGTCTGGTACCTGCTTAGCAAGTACAACAATTTTCAACTTCATATTAAAATATTTATAATATAATTTTCGCTTCGAAGAATACAAGTCTGTCACCCGTCGATAACAAACCGGTCGCAAAAATACGTAAATTTTGCTACTTACACAAATAAAATGCACAAAAAGAAACATTATGTGCACATTTTGCACCTTTTGTGCATTTACTAATTTGGAATTACGAGTTACGAATTATTTTAATTACGAATTATGAATTTGGAATTACGAATTTTGAGTTATGAGTTACGAATTATGAATTAGTCGGCTTTGCCGATTTTGAATGTATAATTTGGCTGCAAAGCACAGGTAGCGATGTCGGCATTCCGCACGAAAAGGCAGAAAAGCATGCAAGTTTTTTTGATTATATCGAGTCTCAACCTTTGGTTGAGCAACGAGATACGAAATGCTGTATGAGCGAAGCGAGTTCATTGAGTAATTGAAAAAACTTGTGTGCGTGCCTTTGAGCTCAGGACGCCGACG
>OCVV011358518.1_pt1 | contig 91180 bp, 74 predicted proteins | sample 1539721 | NCBI WGS metagenome assembly OCVV01 (sample SAMN02144230, study PRJEB22623) | gut metagenome | biome: sheep rumen | host: Ovis aries | place: New Zealand
ATCGTGGATGGGAAGAATGGAGAACTGAAAGTTACAAGCACAAAGTATGATGTGAGTAAGGACAGTCTGACAGTCACCAATACCTACAGCACAACAGGATCAACGATACTTAGCGCGAAGAAAATGCTGGAAAACCGTGACCTGAAGGAGGCTGAGTTTAGCTTCACGCTCAGAAACGATGGTGATGAGACACCAGCGGTGAATGAAACCGTGAAGAATGCCGCACCAGGTACAGACAAATCTGCGGCTGTGACGTTCTCACCGATCAAGTATGAAAAGGCAGGAACGTACAAGTACACGATAACCGAGGCAGTAGGAGATGATGGTGGCGTGATTTATGACTCTAAGATCAGTCATGTGACGGTGAACGTAGTCGATGATGGCAAAGGACATCTGACCGCAACACCGGAATATGATGGCTCTGATGAGGTACCAACCTTCACCAACACCGCAACGCTTGTCAAAGTCTCCAAGGTGGATGCAACTAACTCCAAGGAGCTTGCAGGAGCGACAATCCAGATCCTTGATGAGAGCGGCAAGGTGGTTGCGGAGTGGGTATCCACGACGCAGGCGCATGAGGTTGTCGGTCTGGAAGCTGGAAAGACATACAGGCTGCATGAGACGGTTGCGCCGGACGGCTATGATCTGGCGGAGCAGGATACGACGTTCAGCATCAATAAGGACGGTACGGTGAATGCCGGAACCACAAAGAGCGTGAACGGTGTTCTGCTTGTGGAGGATCAGGCGAAGAAGAATGCGCTTGCATTCGACAAGGTCAGCATGTTCGGCATGAGCATGGTCGGTGCGAAGATGGCAGTGATCAGGCTTGATGCTGGCGGAGAATCAGTAAAAGACACCTGGACGACGAATGGAAAAGCGCATCAGGTCGAGGGCATCAGTGATGGTTCCTATGTACTCAGAGAGCTGGCGGCGCCGAATGGATTCACGCTGGCGCCGGATGTGGCATTTGCCGTCAGGGACGGCAAGGCTTCACTGAAGCAGGCAGGAAATGGACGTCTGTCGACGGCTGGAGCGGTTCAGGTTGTTGTGATGACGGATGCGGCACAGCTTGGTGTCCGTGATCAGAGATTCGCGAAGGTCGACGAGCAGGGCAAGTTCCTCCCGGGCGCAACGCTTCAGATCAAGACAGAGGAAGGCAACGTCATCGCCGAATGGACGACGGACGGTTCAGAGCATACGGAGCGCCTGATTGGCGGAACGTATGTCCTGACAGAGACCGAAGCACCATCCGGGTACCAGGTGGCGGATCCGATCAGTTTCATCGTCAATGAGAAGGGCTTCATCATCTCGATTGGCGGAAAGGCAGTGAGCGGCTCCACCGATGTTGTTGTCACGATGACAGATAAGAAGATTGCAGCTGTGACAAAGCCGGAGAATGAGAAGAAGCAGGAAGGAAAGGGCGTCAAGACAGGGGATGATACACCGATCCTGCCGATGACGATGACACTGGCCATCTCGGCACTGGCCGTTCTTCTGATTCTGAACAAGAGAAAGAAGGAGACCGGGGAGCAATAAGCTGGCCAAAGATAATCTGACGTGATGAGAACCCGGCTGTTTCATACAGAAGCAGCCGGGTTTTCGTAAGGATACGCGATGAAAAGGCGGCGGTATGCAGGACGTGTAATATTTCACAGATACAAAAGGCAGAATTTGTATATTATGCACTGTTGCATCCATTGGCGGATGGTGTTACAGTAGGATCGTAAGAAAGAACGAGGTACAGAAAATTCAGAGCTGTACCCCAATAACTTCATACTATGTGCAAAGCAAGTGAAAGCTTGCGACGCAAAGCTATAGGGCCTTTCTTAAGTGTCTTGCTTAGGAGTGGCAGCCAGTTGCGATATTTTGGATATCGGCTTAGACGGTTCGATATTCTTTTCTTCCAGGCGGGATGTGCAGGGAATGAAAAAGGTGCGCCCAGACTTCGTTCTGAGGCGCCTTTTTTTATGAACAAAGCGCATGAAACAGGGAATGAAAATTAGAAAGCGTTGCCCATGTTTGATGCAGCGCTTTTTTCTTGCTCCTGACGGAGCAAAAGCCCATACGAAGTGAGGTTTTCGTCTTAGAGATTGGAGGGATTGATCATGAAGACGAACACATTTCGTAGAGTCCTGATGGCATTGGTTCTTGCACTTGCAACACTTCTTGCGGTAAGCAGTATGAGTGAGCCGGTTCTTGCAGCCAGCAAAAAGGTCACCTGCGTGAAGAAGTCCAGGAAGAAAGCAAAGAAGAACAAGAAAGTCAGAAAGACCAAGAAGGCTAAGAAGACCAAGAAGACAGCAAAAAAAGCTAAGAAGTCAGCCAGGAAAACCAGGAAGAGCACCAAAAAGGCAAAGAAGACCACCGCAAAGAAGCAGGCAGTCAAGGTCCTGAGTGCTGAGAATCCGGCAGCAGAGGCAAGCTCCTATGCGAATGAGAATGTCGCAGGTCTGTACGGAAATGGACAGGACATCACCTTCTCCATCAACGGACAGCAGGTAACGGGTCACTTTGATGCGCAGATGAGCATGCAGCTCGTCCAGATGCTTAACAGCTATCGCGCAAGCCACGGTCTTGGGACACTTGCAACAACCACCGCCCTGGCCAATGCAGCGATGACAAGAAGCAAAGAGATCACGGTTGTATTCGATCACGTGAGACCGAATGGAAGCATCTGCTTCACCGTCAGCTCCGCAGTTTCCGGTGAGAATATTGCAGCCGGATATGAGAATGCACAGAGCTTCATGAACGGATGGATGAACAGCCCGAGCCACAACGCAAACATGCTGAACGGTTCCTTCAAGGCAATCGGCATCAGCGTATTCGCAGCAAAGACAGCATACGGTTATACCTATTTCGCAGTACAGAACTTCGGAAGATAAAAAGTTCCCATGAATCATAAAGTTATGCTCGAAGAAAGCCGCTCCTGAAAAGGGGTGGCTTTCTTTTTGGAGAGAAAACGGACAGGTGTGGTATCATAGATATGACACAGACAATCCTGACGCATGACGGCAATTCAAAATAGCCGAAGAAGGGTTGCCGGAGAGATGAGAGACACCGACTCTGCACGGGAGGGGACCGGGTATGTTATTGGAAACAGAACGAAGAGAACTTGTCATCTATGGAAAACGGATGCTGGCGGACAGACTGGTGACACTCACCAGCGGGAACATCAGCATCTATGATCCGGAGACCGGATACATGGCGGTCACGCCGTCCGGAATTCCGTATGATGAGACAGCGCCGCAGGACATCGTGGTCATGACGCTGGATGGGAAGATTGTCGATGGAAGCCGGAAGCCCTCTAGTGAGAACCGGCTGCACGCAGCCGTGTACAAGGCAAGACCACACGCCCGCGCGGTTGTCCATACGCACTCGATGTTTGCGACAACCCTCGGCATCGCAGGGGAAGAAGTGAAAGCCGTTCATTTCCTTCTGCCGGATCTGATGGGGCGGGGGAATGTGCCGCTCGTTCCTTATGTGACCTACGGAACGGAGGCCCTTGCGGAGCGTGTGAGGGAGGCGATGAAGGATTCTCCTGCGTGCCTGCTGCAGAATCACGGGATGGTGGCGTCGGGAACATCGCTTGCGGATGCGTATGCCAGGGCATCGGCAGTCGAGACAACCGCCGAGATGCAGTGGAGAGCAGAATGCATCGGGAAGATGAGAATACTGACCGGGCAGGAAGTGGAGGAAACCTTCGAATCCTTCCGGACCAGCTACGGCCAGAAAACCTGATGCATATTTAACAGGCTCATCAGCCGAGTTTTTTGTAGATATCATAGATGAGCTTCTCGGATTCTTCCCACCCCAGGCAGGCGTCTGTGATGGACTGGCCGTACACGTGGCCGGGCCCGCCGAGGTTGTCCTGTCTTCCTGAGACGAGGTAGCTTTCGATCATCAGCCCCTTGACCAGCGTCTTCAGCTCCGGGTTGTAGGAGCGGCTGTGCATGATCTCGGACGCGATGCGGATCTGCTCGAAGCACTGCTTGTTCGAGTTGGAGTGGTTGCAGTCGACGATGACTGCCGGGTTCTTCAGATCCTTCTTGCCGTACAGTTCGTTGATCCGGACCAGATCCTCATAGTGGTAGTTCGGCACGCAGACACCGTTGTGGTTCACGGCGCCGCGGAGAACCACGTGGGCGAGGTCATTTCCATCGGTCGTGACATCCCACCCTCTGTAAATGAAGTTGTGTCCGCTCTGGGCGGCGACGATGGAATTGAACATGACGGACAGGTCGCCGGAGGTCGGGTTCTTCATACCGGCCGGGACATCCATGCCGGAGACGGTCATCCGGTGCTGCTGGTCCTCGACGGAGCGCGCACCGACCGCGACATAGCCGAGCAGGTCGTCGAGGTAGCGGAAGTTTTCGGGGTAAAGCATCTCATCGGCTGCCGTGAAGCCGGTCTCCTCGATAGAGCGCATGTGAAGCTCGCGGATGGCGATGATGCCTGCGAGCAGGTCGGGCTTCTTGGTCGGGTCCGGCTGATGGAGCAGTCCCTTGTAGCCCTTCCCGGTCGTGCGCGGCTTGTTCGTGTAGATGCGCGGAATGATCAGGATGCGGTCGGAAACCTGCTCCTGCACCTTCTTCAGGCGGCAGATGTAGTCCATGACAGCATCCTCGTTGTCCGCGCTGCAGGGGCCGATGATCAGGATGAAACGGTCGTCCTTTCCGGTGAAGATGTCGCGGATCTCCTTGTCGCGCTGCTCCTTTGCGGCGCGGACCTTGCCCGAGAGCGGGTAGCGCTGTTTGATCTCGGATGGGATCGGAAGCTTCTTTTCAAAATGCATGGACATAGCGGTTGTTTCCTCCTGATTGACTTGAGAATTCGGACAGAATCCGGATCTGTTTTCCTTGTTTGGCAGGCCCTTTCAGCACCTTTTCATAAAAGTCCGGCATGAAGAATGAACTTTCACTTAGACACCGGGGTCCTCGATCAGATGTCCTGAGTCGGCGGCGCTGGTCGCGAGCTGGTCGCAGCGCTCATTCTGTGGATGACCGTTGTGGCCGCGGACCCATTTCCAGGTCATCTGGTGAGGGGCGGCAGCCTGAAGAAGCCGTTTCCACAGATCAACATTCTTGACGGGCTCTGTCTTGGTGCGCATCCAGTTCTTTTTGATCCAGCCCTCGATCCAGTGCTGGGTGAAGGCATTGATCAGGTACTGCGAGTCGGACCAGAGCTCCACCTCGCAGGGCATCTTCAGCGCCTCGAGCGCGGCGATCGCACCCATCAGCTCCATCCGGTTGTTGGTGGTCCTGACGTAGCCCTGGCTCAGCTCCCGCGTGTGGAGTGTGCCGGAGGCGTCCGTCACCTCCAGGATGGCGCCGTAGCCGCCCGGCCCGGCCGGATTCTTGCGGGCGGATCCATCCGTGTAGATCGTTACATGTGTCATTCAGTATCCTTTCTGTCAGACCGATGTCCGCCGGATCGATGCCTGCTGGATCGAGCAGTCTGTGAGGAGATCTGTATCCAGCATGAAATCAGATTTGTCCGGCCGGCTGGCTGTGTACAGGGTGATGCCCATTGTCCGGCAGATGGCAGAGACGTCGCGAATGAGCGCCTCTGAGCCGGATACGTTAAAGACGACATCCATCCCGTAGAGCGCCTCACGGCTGTACAGCTGCTTCAGCAGAGAGATACGTCCTTCATCCGCCATCGCCTGCAGTGATTCAGAGCCCTTCTCACATAACACACTCAGATGTTTCGTACAGGCTGCCAGAAGCCTCGCGTATCGCTCAGCCTCCGGAGCGGCTCCGATGACGCAGACATGTTTTTCGCTCAGGTCAATCAGAACCGGAAGCAGGCGGCAGGGAGCCTGGAATCCTTTTTTTATATCCATCTCCATACGGTCAAAGCCCCCTGTTCCTGTGAAAATCGCATTCCATACGATCAATCCTCCTCTTGTCCTGCAGCAATAACCTTCCCAGATCATTCCGAAGCTGCAGTCCGCGTACACCCGGCAGCAGAGCAGCCGATTAGCCCTTATTGTACATAGGAAGCGGAAAAAAAGCGAGAGCTTTCTGCGGCTTGATTTTTAAGGTGTTCATTTGTATACTAAACCTTATGCGATTCCCGGGAATTTTGGCGGATTCCCGAGGAGAAAGAGCCAGTAGATGCCTGCTCCGTGCACTCTTTCCGGGGCAGGCGGGAAAGGATATTCTGATGGGTGTATATGAGGAACTTCAGGCTCGCGGACTGCTCGCGCAGCTCACGGATGCGGACCGGATCAGAGACATGATCAATGCCGGCAAGGCAACGTTCTACATCGGGTTCGACCCGACCGCGGACAGCCTGCATGTCGGGCATTTTATGGCGCTGTGCCTGATGAAGAGACTGCAGATGGCGGGGAACAAGCCGATCGCTCTGCTCGGCGGCGGAACCGGCATGGTCGGCGATCCGTCCGGAAGGACCGATTCCAGGCCGATGATGACGCCGGAGGTCATCCAGCACAACTGTGACTGCTTCCAGAAGCAGATGTCGCGGTTCATCGAGTTCGGAGAGGGGAAGGCCAGGATTGTCAACAACGCAGACTGGCTGCTGGATCTGAACTATGTGAACCTGCTGCGTGAGGTCGGAACCTGTTTCTCGGTCAACGAGATGCTGCGTGCGGAGTGCTACAAGCAGAGATGGGAGAAGGGGCTGACCTTCTTTGAGTTCAACTACATGATCATGCAGGCGTACGATTTCTACCAGTTGTACCAGCGGTTCGGCTGCCAGATGGAATTCGGCGGTGATGACCAGTGGTCGAATATGCTGGCCGGCCGCGAGCTGATCCGCCGCAAGCTGGGAAGGGATGACTCTGAGGCGATGACCATCACGCTTCTGACGAACTCGGAAGGCAAGAAGATGGGCAAGACGGCGAAGGGGGCGGTCTGGCTCGATCCGGACAAGACCTCCCCGTATGACTTCTATCAGTACTGGAGGAATGTCGGCGATGCCGATGTCATCAAGTGCATGAAGCTCCTCACCTTCATTCCGCTTGAGCAGATCGATGAATACGCGAAGAAGGAAGGACAGGAGCTGAACGCGGTCAAGGAAGTCCTTGCGTATGAGCTGACGAAGATGGTGCACGGCGAGGAGGAGGCAAAGCATGCCCAGGAGGGCGCGCGGAAGCTGTTTGCTGCAGGCGGAGCGGATACAGAGCATCTGGAAGCCGTGAAGCTCGATCCTTCGTCCTTCCGGGATTCGAAGATTGATCTGATCGGCGCACTGGTGGCGGCAAAGCTTGTCACGAATCGCTCGGAAGGCAGAAGAGCCATCGAGCAGGGCGGTGTGACGGTGGACGAGGAGAAGGTCACCGATGTCCATGCCGTGCTGGATGACGAGAAGCTGAAGAAGGACGGTATTGTGCTCAGACGCGGCAAGAAGAAGTTCGCGAAGGTCGCCCTGTAAGAAGAGGCCGGCGGGCGCTTTTGCACAGGCCGGCAGGATGCAGGCATGACAGCGCAGCCGGCGGCTCTGGGCGGCGGCCTGACAGGCGGGAACCTGTGGGCAGGCTGCATGAGAGATGACAGATATGGAAAGGTCGTAACAGATTATGGAAAAGTATGGCGTGAATGATTTGCGCAGGATGTACCTGAAGTTCTTCGAGAGTAAGGGACACCTGATCCTGCCGAGTTTTTCGCTTGTGCCGCACAATGACAACAGCCTTCTGCTGATCAACGCAGGAATGGCGCCGCTGAAACCGTATTTCACCGGCGCGGAGATCCCGCCAAGACGCAGGGTGACAACCTGCCAGAAGTGCATCCGTACCGGCGATATCGAGAACGTCGGCAAGACGGCCAGACACGGCACCTTCTTTGAGATGCTCGGGAATTTCTCATTTGGCGACTACTTCAAGAGGGAGGCGCTCCACTGGTCCTGGGAGTTTCTGACCGAGGTGGTCGGCCTCGATCCGGACAGGCTTTATCCGTCTGTCTACCTTGACGATGACGAGGCATTCCAGATCTGGCATGACGAGATCGGGATCCCGGAGAGCCGCATCTCCAAGTTCGGCAAGGAGGACAATTTCTGGGAGCATGGGGCAGGCCCGTGCGGTCCGTGCTCGGAGATCTACTATGACCGCGGACCGAAGTACGGCTTCGAGGGTTGTGGGACGAAGGACACCTGCAAGCCGGGCTGCGACTGCGACCGCTTCATGGAGATCTGGAACGATGTCTTCACTCAGTTCGAAAATGACGGTGAGGGGCATTACACGACGCTGAAGCAGAAGAACATCGATACCGGCATGGGTCTGGAGCGTCTGGCGGTTGTCTGCCAGGAAGTGGATTCGATGTTTGATGTCGATACGCTTGTTGCGCTGCGCGATCATGTCTGCTCGATGGCAGGTGTGAAGTACCACGAGGTGGAGAAGCAGGATGTCTCTATCCGCCGCATCGTCGACCACATCCGCTCGGCGACGTTCATGATTTCAGACGGCATCATGCCGTCCAATGAAGGACGCGGCTACGTGCTGCGCAGACTGACGAGAGGGGCGGCCCGCCACGGCAGGCTGCTCGGCATCGATCATGCATTTCTGGCAGACCTGTCCGGAACCGTCATCGAGACCTCGAAGAGCGGCTATCCGGAGCTGGAGGAGAAGAAGGAATTCATCTTCAACGTGCTGCAGCAGGAGGAGGACAACTTTGACCGCACCATCGACCAGGGCCTGTCCATTCTGAACGGTCTGCAGGAGGATCTCCAGAAGGAAGGAAAGAAGGAGCTGGACGGCAGAGAAGCGTTCACGCTGTACGATACCTATGGCTTCCCGCTTGATCTGACCAAGGAGATTCTGGAGGAGAAGGGCTGCACCGTTGATCAGAAGGCGTTCGATGCCTGCATGCAGGAGCAAAGGGAGCGTGCGAGAAATGCGCGTGCCAAGACGAACTACATGGGCGAGGATGCGACGGTCTATGACCAGATTCCGGTCGAGATCACGTCTGTCTTTGATGGATACGACCATCTGGAGGATATTTCGAAGATCTCTGTCATCGCGGGCGAGAGCAAGCTGACGGAGGCGCTGACGGACGGCGACAAGGGAACAATCGTCGTCGACCGGACACCGTTCTACGGGACGATGGGCGGCCAGTGCGGCGATGTCGGAACGATCACGGGACCGGACGGTGAATTCAAGGTTGAGGATACCATCCATCTGCGCGGCGGCAGGATCGGCCATGTCGGCCATGTGACACGCGGCATGCTGAAGACCGGAGACGAGGTGACGCTGAAGGTGGATGAGGCAGCCAGAAGGGCGACGGCGCGCAGCCATTCGGCGACGCATTTGCTCCAGAAGGCGCTGAAGCTGGAGCTCGGCGCGCACATCGAGCAGAAGGGTTCTTACGTCGATCCGCACAGACTGAGATTTGACTTCTCTCATTTCCAGCCGATGACGAAGGAGCAGCTGCAGCAGGTCGAGAACCTTGTCAATCAGGAGATTGAGGCGGCGCTCCCAGTCCGCACGGATGTCATGTCCCTGAGCGAGGCCAAGAAGACCGGCGCGATGGCACTGTTTGGCGAGAAGTATGGAGAGAAGGTCCGTGTCGTCTCGATGGGTGACTTCTCGAAGGAGCTGTGCGGCGGTACGCATGTGAAGAACACGGCAGACATCCGGCTGTTCAAGATCCTTTCGGAGTCCGGTGTTGCGGCAGGTGTCCGCAGAATCGAGGCGCTGACCGGCGATAATGTCATAACCTATTACAGGGAGAAGGAGGCGGAGGTCGCCGAGGCGGCAGAGCTTCTGAAGACAACGCCGGCGGATGTCCTTGACAAGATTGCAGCGCTCCAGAAGGAGCTGAAGGAAGCGCATTCCGAGATCGAATCGCTGAAGAGCGAGGCGGCCAAGAACGCGCTGGGGGATGTGTCCGACCAGGTGCAGGAGATCGGCGGCGTGAAGTTCGTCGCAACCCGCGTAGAGAATGTCGATGCAGACGGCCTGAGAGAGCTGGGCGATTCCCTGAAGGCAAAGGTCGGAGAGGGTGTTGTTGTCCTGGCTTCCGTCACGGACGGCAAGGTGCAGCTGATGGCGACCGCGACCGACGGCGCGGTGAAGAAGGGTGCCCATGCGGGGAACCTGATCCGCGCGATCGCGAAGACGGTCGGAGGCGGCGGTGGCGGAAGACCGTCCATGGCCATGGCTGGCGGCAAGAATCCGGCTGGCGTTGATGAGGCACTGAAGCTGGCGGCGGAGACCCTGAAGAATCAGCTTGGAGTCTGAGCAGTCCGCTCCGGGCGTGCGGCGGCCGACTGACGTTCAAAAACTGTCGGGCTGGCAGCCTGAGCAGTGGTTTGAGAGCGCGTCCGGCCAGTGATCTGAAGGCGGTCCACCAAAGTGATCTGTGAAAGAGGTCTGAAGAAGTGGTCTGCAGGGCGACCGGAAAAGGCGGCCGGCGGCGGACACCCGGCCAGTCAGGTGCCGTGAAAAAGGGATTGACGTCTTCGAAACTGAGGTGCTATAATGCATGAAGTGCAGAATTTCACCTACAGTTGGAATGCACAATTTACAACTGGAGGGAGGTAGGGTTGAGGAATGTCTAACATAATCGTTCGCGAGAATGAGTCTCTGGACAGCGCGCTTCGCCGTTTCAAGAGAAGCTGTGCAAAGGCGGGTATTCAGCAGGAGATTCGCAAGAGAGAGCATTATGAGAAGCCGTCCGTCAGACGCAAGAAGAAGTCTGAGGCAGCACGCAAGCGCAAGTACAACTAATTCGGTAAACAGTCAGGCCCCCGGCTTATCCAGCCGGGGGTTTTGTCGTATAAACGCTGAGCGGAAGTCCGGCGGGGGGAGCATGATGCATCCCAATGCTGCGCATGTGCAATGTGTGCAGCGGAAGCCCAGCGCGGGGGCATGTAGTTGCCTGAAGCTGCCTGAAATGGGCTGAAGTTGCCTGATCCTGGTTTCTGCCCTATACTAAAGGCATTCTACAGGTGCCTGAAGACAGAAGGGGGATGCAGCGGTGAAAAGGCTTCTGAAAACGATTTTTGGCAGACTGACGGTTGTGCTGGCTGCGATTTTTCTTCAAGTCTGGCTGTTTGTCTACATTATCTTTGAACTGGGAGCAGAGTACAGATACGTCGATCTCGGGATCAAGCTGCTCGCAGTGATTTTTGTATTCTGGATTCTGAACAATTGGATGAATCCTGCCTACAAGCTTCTGTGGTCCATCCTGATTCTGGCGGTTCCCGTTGTAGGCGTTGTACTGTACTACATCATGGGACAGTCCCGCGTGACCAGGCAGGTCCGCAGACGCTATGAAAGCGCAGTCGAACTCTGCAAACCGCTGATGCAGCAGAAGGAAGCGGTGGCGGTGAGTCTCCGGAAGGCGGACGAGGACGCGTACCGGCAGAGCAGCTATCTCAGCGGAGACAGCGGCTTTCCGGCCTATCACAACACGAAGACGGTCTTCTTTCCGACGGGTGAGGAGATGTACGCGCGGATGAAGGAGGAGCTTGAGAAGGCAAAGCACTTTATCTTCATCGAGTACTTCATCGTCGCAGAAGGCGAGATGTGGGACGGCATTCTGGAGATTCTGGAAAAGAAGGTTCGGGAGGGCGTGGATGTCCGCCTCATATACGACGACATCGGTTCGATCGGCACCCTTCCGATGGGCTACTTCAAAAAAATGCGCGCCCTTGGGATCAAGTGTGTCGTGTTCAACCGGTTTGTCCCGGCGGCGTCGATCTTCCTGAATAACCGCGATCACCGGAAGATTCTTGTGATCGACGGGCATACAGCCTTCACGGGCGGGATCAACTTCGCGGACGAATACATCAACCGGATCGTCCGGTTCGGATACTGGAAAGACAACGGCATCATGCTGCACGGCGAAGGTGCATTTTCATTCACTGTGATGTTCCTTCAGATGTGGAGCGTCATCACAAAATCCGACCGGGAGCTGAAGGATCTGGCGCGGTTTGCGGGCGGCCGGGACAGTCTGATGGAGAAGCGGGCACCGTTCAGCTCCAGGTTGTACCACAAGGAGCAGTTTGAGGACGATGGCTATGTGCAGCCGTACTGTGATACGCCGCTCGACAATGAGACGGTCGGTGAGAATGTTTACCTGAACATTGTCTCGCAGGCACACGACTATGTCTGGATCTACACGCCGTACTTGATTATTGACAATGAAATGATGACGGCGCTGACACTTGCGGCGAAGTCGGGTGTCGATGTGCGGATCGTGACGCCCGGGATCCCGGACAAGCGGATTGCCTATCTTCTGACGCGTTCCTGCTACAGGCAGCTGATTGAGTCCGGAGTCCGCATCTATGAATACACGCCGGGCTTCATCCATGCCAAGACTGTCGTGTCGGATGACAAGATCGCGACGGTCGGCAGCGTCAATTTTGACTACAGGTCGCTGTATCTGCACTTTGAGTGCGGCGTCTGGATGTACGGGACGTCCGCCGTCATGCAGATCAGGAAGGACTGCGAGGAGACCTTCAGCAAGTGCAGGAAGATCACGGATGACTGGCTGAAACATCAGAACATTCTTGTGAGGATGATGGCGGCAGTCATCAAGCCGCTGGCGCCGCTGCTGTAATCCTGGCGCCGGAGGCGGAATGCAGCGAGGGGTGCAGGCGGCTGGCGGAGAGCACTGCCGCAGCAGTGGCAGCAGGCACCGTGCGCCCAGAAGGCGGAGTGCAGCCGGGGCTTTGCAGGCGGCTGGCCTGGCGGAACACAGATAAGACGGGGTGAGGGAATATGGGAAAGATTCTGGTAACACACTACAAGGTGCGGATCAACGATCCAGAGAACGCCCCGGAAAAGCCATTTTCGGTGGCTGTGCTGTCTGACATGCACAATGAGGTCTATCGCTCAGGTGTTGCGCAGCTGATGGAGGCGATCAGAAATGAGCAGGTTTCGGCTGTCTTCTCGGTCGGCGATCTGCTGGTCGCAAAGGGAGAGCGGTGCGCCTGCGATGTCGCGCTTGATGTGCTGGGCCGGCTGACGGAGCTGTATCCGGTCTATGCGGTCAATGGCAACCACGAGGTCCGGATGCGGAATGTGCCGCAGTTCCGGGAGCAGTTTCTGGAATATGACCGCAGGGTTCGGGCGCTCGGCGTCACGATGGTCGACAATCTCCGCGTTCCGCTCCGGATAGGCGGCAGCCGGATCGGGCTTTACGGCCTGGAGATCGACAACGGCTATTACCGCAGAAATCTCCGGGAAGGGGAGCGCGAGCAGCCCTCGAAGGGAAGAAAACCTGCGCGGAAGCATTTCCTGACCGTGCAGGATATGGAAAAGCTGGTTGGAAAGCCGGAGCCGGGAGAGTATCACATCCTGCTAGCGCACTTTCCAAGATATTTTCCAACGTACGCAGCCTGGGGCGCGGACCTGACGCTCTCCGGGCACAACCATGGCGGAATCATCAGGCTGCCGGGCATCGGCGGCCTGATCGGGCCGGACCCCGGGCTGCTCCCGAAATATGACCACGGGGAGTTTGCCATCGATGGCCGGAAAATGATCGTCAGCGCAGGCCTCGGCACGCATACGATCGATCTGAGGATCAACAATCCGGCGGAGCTGGTGATTCTTGACTTTGTGGGAGCGTAAAACGATGACTGAGAACAGGTCTGAGATCAACAGACCGGCGGGGCAGGGAATCCTCGGCTTTGTGGGAGCACAGAATGGCGATTGAGATCAAACTGCAGGCGTATGAGGGCCCGATGGACCTTCTGCTCCACCTGATCGATAAGAATAAAGTCAATATCTACGACATTCCGATTGCGCTGATCACGGAGCAGTATATGGCGTACTTGTCGACGATGCAGGCGCTGGAGCCGGAGCTGGACCGGATGAGCGAATTTCTCGTGATGGCGGCGGAGCTGCTCGACATCAAGTCACGGATGCTGCTGCCGGCAGAGAAAAATGAGGAAGGCGAGGAGATCGACCCGAGAGACGAGCTGGTCCGACAGCTGATCGCCTACAAGACCTACAAATACATGTCGCAGGAGCTGCGCGAGCGGGAGAAGGAAGCGGAGGGCACCTTCTTTCGGAAGAAGCAGATTCCGAGGGAAGTCGCGGCCTACCGTCCGCCCGTCAGCGCAGACAAGATTCTGGATGATGCGAAGGTGACGCTGCCGGCCCTCTACAAGGTCTTTCAGGACGTCATGAAGCGGCGAGAGGACCTGCGGGATCCGATCCGCGCGGGGTTCGGCCGTATCGAAAAAGAGGAATTCAACACAAAAGAGACGATGCAGTACGTCGAGCATTTTATTGAAAACCGCCGGCACTGCACGTTCAGAAATCTCCTGATGCTCAGACCCGGAAAGACATATGTGGTGGTCTCCTTTCTGACAATCCTGGAGCTGATGAAGCGCGGACACATCTACGTCCGGCAGGATGAGAATTTCGGTGAGATTTACATTGAGGCAAATGACCGTTCCCAGTGGGCAGATCTGGACGCGGACGGGGAAGACGACGACTGGATAGAGGAGAAACCGGCAGATGAAGGAGCTTGAGAAACCTGGCAAGGCAGATGATTCACAGGCAGAGGAGAGCATGACGGCAGCCCCGGAGGGGGAAAAGGCCGGACCGGAGGAGACCGGCATGCCGTCGGAAGCCGGGGAGGTCAGATCCGATGTGGGAAGCACAGCCCCGGAAGACAGGAAGGATGAGCCCTCTGTGGAAACCCTCCGGGCGGAGATTGAGGCGATTCTCTTCTCGCTGGGAGAAAGTGTGGACATTGCCGTGATCGCGGAGGCGGTAGGACTGAGCCGGGCTGAGACGGAGAAGGTCCTGAAGGATATGCAGCAGCGCTATGAGACTGCAGAACGGGGTATCCGTCTGATCCGGCTCGAGGATCGTTATCAGCTCAGCACGAAGAAGGAGCTGTATCCGACGCTGATCAAGGTTGTCCGGCAGCCTCAGAAGACGACGCTGACCGATGTCCTGATGGAGACGCTGTCCATCGTTGCGTACAGGCAGCCGGTGACGAGAACGGAGATTGAGAAGATCAGGGGCGTCAAATGCGACCACGCCATCAACAAGCTTGTCGAGTACAATCTGATTCAGGAGGTCGGACGGCTGGATGCGCCCGGAAGGCCGATCCTGTTCGGAACGACAGAGGAATTTCTGCGGCACTTCGGAACCGATTCGGTCGACGATCTTCCGGCCATGAACCCTGTGAAGGTGGAAGATTTCAAGGCAGAAGCCGAGGAAGAGGCCAACGTAAGACTTGGAGTCTAGCGGACTTCAGGCGGAACGGATCGGCACCTGACCGGCCCGGTTAAGGAAATTTGTGGAAAGAGTGGAAACATGACGGCGAGAGAATTCTACGACATCCTTTCGGAGCTGCGCACAGACCGGGATCAGGAGCTGGTGACGGTCACCGGCGGAGAGAGGACCGGCTGGAAGCTGCTTCTGACAGACGGAAAGCCCGCGGTTGTTTTTGCCGCAGATGGCAGCGGCGCGGCGAACGGAGCAGTTGAGCATGCCGCAGACAGCGGTGCGGCGAACGGGGCAGTTGAGCATGCTGCGGATATCCTTGCGATGCCGCCGCAGATGCTCTTTTGGGAAAAGCTCGGGCATCCGAAGCATCTTGTGGTCTGCGGGGCCGGATATGTCGGACAGGGCGTTATCCGGCTCGGCAGGTTTCTCGGATGGAAGGTGACGGCCATCGATGACCGGATTGATTTCTGCCGGCTGGCAGAGAAGGCCGGGGCGGATGAGACGATCGCGGACGATTTTACAGCGGCGCTCCGGACCGAGGCCATTTCATATGATCTGGATACTTACTTCGTGGTCGTGACGCGAGGTCACCGGTTTGACAGGGAATGCCTTCTGGAAATCATGAAGCATGAGACCGGATATGTGGGCATGATGGGGTCCCGCGCCAGGTCTGCCCGGATGAAACAGACGCTCCTTGAGGAAGGCATCCCGGAGGAAATGCAGCAGCGGCTTCACGCGCCGATTGGTCTGAGGATCGGGGCTCAGACACCGGAGGAGATTGCCATCTCGATTGTCTCGGAGATCCTGGCGGTCAGGCCGGACACGGCGAGAAACCAGATACCGGAGGATGTTCTGGAAGGGATCTCTTCAGGCGGTGAGGGGAGACAGGTGCTTGCAACCATTGTCTCCAGACGGGGCTCAACGCCCAGGCAGGCCGGCACCCGGATGCTGATCCGGAGAGATCGGACGACAGCCGGAACGATCGGCGGGGGCTGCATGGAGGCGGAGGTCATCCGCGAGGCACTGCAGCTGATGGCAGAGTCAAGGCTTGAGCGCAGCACTGCGGACAGGTGCCCTTACAAGGCAGAGATCTTCCAGGTCGACCTGACCGGACGGACCGGCGCACAGGCAGACATGCTCTGCGGAGGCGCGATGGACGTTCTGCTCGAGGTTCTGTGACACCCGGGAAAGCGGCAGGCCGACATGCCGCTGGCGATGGGCACTGGCGATGGACGAACGGACTGAGATGCTGCATCGCAGCCCGAAGGGTGTCCAGTCCCTCGCAGACCGAAGGTGTCCAGTGCCTCACGCGTCAAAGGTGTCAAGGCGTTATTCTTGTAAAAATAGAACGGAGATGTTATGGATCTTTTTCCGCTTTGGAACAGCCTGAGGATTGCAGCCTGCGCAAGTGTGCTGGTTTTCTTTGCAGGAATCTGGGCAGCCTACGGGATTTCCCGCCTGCCGTCCGCTCTGCGCGGACTTCTGGACACGCTGCTCACGCTGCCGCTTGTCCTGCCGCCGACCGTCTGCGGCTTCTTTATCCTCCAGGTATTCGGCATCCGGCATCCGCTGGGCCACTTGCTGGACGAAATGGGCGTCCGGCTTGTCATGAGCTGGCCGGGGGGCGTCCTGGCAGCCTTTGTGGTCTCATTTCCCCTGATGTACAGGACGGCGCGGGGGGCTTTTCAGAGCTTCGATAAAACCTGCCAGTGGAGCGCCCAGACGCTCGGCCTGTCTGACACGTACATCTTCTGGCATATCCGGATGCCGGTCTGCAGACAGGGGATCATCGCAGGAGCCGTCCTTTCCTTCGCAAGAGCGCTCGGCGAGTACGGGGCAACCTCCATGGTGATCGGCTACACGCCCGGTAAAACGGCCACCATCGCGACGACGGTCTACCAGCTCTGGCGGACGGGCGACAACGCAGGGGCGGCGGCCTGGGTGGCGATCAATCTTGTCCTGTCTGCCTGTGTGCTGATTGTGCTGAACCTGACGGAAGGCAGAAGACGGCAGTGAACGGCGGTGAACGGCAGGCGGACTGCCCGGAGACAAAACTTTTCATGGAAAACGTGTCATGGAAGCGGAAGGAGTACCGTTTTGGACTTTCTGATTGAGATCGAGAAAAAGCTGAATACATTTCCACTGGATGTGAGGCTTGACGCATCGGAAATGAACCCGGGCGGCGTGATCGGTCTTCTGGGGGCTTCGGGCAGCGGAAAGACGATGACCCTGCGCTGCATTGCAGGGACGGCCGTGCCGGACAGGGGAAGAATTGTCATAAACGGGACAACTTTCTTTGACAGTGACCGAAAGATCAATCTCAGGCCGCAGATTCGGAGAGTGGGCTATCTCTTCCAGAATTATGCCTTGTTTCCGAACATGACGGTTCGCCAGAACATCCGGTGCGGGATCCTTGGCGCGGAAGAGCAGGAGCGGCGGACCGGAGCGGAATATTGGGAGAAACGCCTGCATCGGGAAAACATGCATCTCATGCAGAACAAGGAATTTACACGACGCGAGCGATGCACACTATACACATCCGGCCGTCAGAAGGAGAATCGAATCTCCGAGATGATTGAGCGCATGCACCTGGAGGGACTGGAAGACCGTAGACCCTCCGAGCTGTCAGGGGGACAGCAGCAGCGATGTGCGCTGGCAAGGATCCTGGTGGGAAATCCGCAGATCGTCCTGCTGGATGAGCCGTTTTCAGCGCTCGACGAATACCTTCGGGATGAGCTTCTGGAGGAGACGATGTCGGTGCTTTCAGAACGCCAAATTCCGGTTTTCTTTGTCACGCACAGCAGGCAGGAGGCGAGGGCTGCCTGTACGGATATCGCGATTATTCACGATGGGATGGTCCAGGAGACGGGCAGGGTTGGAGACATTTTCAGGCATCCGAAGACGGCGTGGGGGCGGATTCTGACTGGGACGGAGGGCAGGAAAGACCTTGATTTTCAGAGCTTAATCAAGTAATATGAGATTCGGCAGATTTTTGTGATGAGGGGGCAAAACTGCGCCTTCTGCGTCGCAGGAATTGATGAATAAAACGTTTTGTAACCAGTTGTATTTAGATGGAGGTCTTAGCATGAGCAATACAGCACAGAGCAGTGCGGCGAAAAGAATCGAAGCCCTGCTTGACGAAAACAGTTTCGTTGAAATCGGAAAGAGTGTGACTGCCCGCAGCACTGATTTCAACCTGACGGAAGACAAGACTCCTTCGGATGGTGTCATCACCGGTTATGGCCTGATTGACGATAACCTGGTCTATGTCTACAGCCAGGACGCGTCTGTCCTTGGCGGAACAATCGGTGAGATGCATGCGAAGAAGATCTGCCGCCTCTATGATCTTGCCATGAAGATGGGCGCACCGGTGATTGGTCTGATCGACTGCGCAGGTGTCCGGCTGCAGGAGTCAACGGATGCGCTGAATGCATTCGGCGAGCTGTACCGGAAGATGTCCCTGGCGAGCGGTGTAATCCCGCAGATTTCTGCTGTCCTCGGACAGTGCGGCGGCGGACTGGCTGTGGCAGCGGGCCTGAGCGACTTTGTGTTCATGGACGGCAAGGCTGGAAAGCTTTTTGTGAACGCACCGAATGCGCTTGCAGGAAACAAGACAGAGGATACCGCATGCGCTGCGTTCCAGAGTGAGCATACCGGTCTGGTTGATTTTGTCGGCACACCGGACGAGATCTTTGCGCAGATTCGTGCACTGGTTCCGATGCTTCCGGCGAACAACTCCGATGAAGCGCCGCTCTCCGATGTTGCGGACGACCTGAACAGGGAGTGCACCGATATCGCGGGCGCTGCAGCGGATCCTGCAGTTGCGCTTTCACAGATTTCTGACGGCGGTGTCTTCTGCGAGGTCAAGGCTGCAGAGGCGAAGGAGATGGTCACCGGCTTCATCAAGCTGAACGGAACGACCGTTGGCGCGGTTGCAAACCGCACGGCAGCATACGATGCGGATGGAAAGCAGACGGCTGAGTTCAAGCCGGTTCTGACCGCGAAGGGCTGCGAGAAGGCAGCTTCCTTTGTGAACTTCTGCGATGCATACGACATCCCGGTCCTGACGCTGACGAATGCAGAGGGCTTCCTTGCAGACAAGCATAACGAGTACAGAATCGGCAAGGCGGCGGCAGCTCTCGTGACAGCATTTGCTTCCGCTACAACACCGAAGGTCAACGTGATTGTGGGCAATGCCTATGGCTCCGGCTTCACGATCATGAACAGTCAGGCGCTTGGCGCGGATGTCACCTATGCATGGGACAGCGCGAAGATCGGCACCATGGATGCAAAGCTTGCAGCAGGCATCATGTACGATGGCAGCGATGCGGCTACCATCAATGAGAAGGCGGCAGAGTACGAGAAGAAGCAGAACAGCGTGGATGCGGCGGCTTCGCGCGGATACATCGATACCATCATCAGACCGGAAGATACCAGAAAGATGGCGATTGGTGCGTTCGAGATGCTCTATACAAAGAGAGAAGATCTTCCGGCAAGAAAACACGCAACTGTATAAGGAAGGGGCATGCAGATGAAGAAAAGATTAAGCGCGATTCTGCTTGCATGCGGACTTTCCGTCTCCATGCTTGGCGGAACCGCTTTTGCAGCGTCAGCCACAGCGAGCACCGAGACGGCGCTTGAGCAGGCGGCGACGGAAGCCGAGGCAGTGGAGAGCGAGCTTGCCAAAGATACCGGGGAGACCCAGCAGGAGACAACAGCGGTTGCTCAGCCTTCCGAGGTGACCGGGGACCGCAAGTATGAACAGCTTTACACAGCCATTGAACAGTCCATCGAACAGACACTGGCGCAGGTTTCGTCACTTTCTGATGACCAGATCGCACAGCTCAAGGATTCCGGCGATGAGTCGACCACACGTCTGATCGCTTCCTGGGATCAGGTAAGAGAGCAATGCGGCGCCTACCAGGGTGTTGATTCCTACACCGTCGCAGAGGATGGAACGAATGTTACGTTCACGGATCTTGTGAATTACGAGAAGGCAGCAGCTGACAAGTCGAAGGTAACTGTCACAGTTACAGTCGATATGAAAGCGCAGACGACGACCTACAACTGGAATGTCCAGGAGACCGTCGGGAAAGCCATCGAGAAGGCCGGGGAGAACACCGCTGTCGGACTAGTGAACGTCATGCTCATCCTCGTTCTCCTGACCCTTGTTATCGGCCTGTTCCGCTTTATTCCAAGCGGAAGCAGGAAGAAGAAGGAGCTGGAGGCTGCTGAGGCAGCTGCGCCGGTTGGGACGGAGACTGCACAGGAGCCTGAGGAAGAAGAGGGCGCTGACGACGGTGAGATTGCCGCAGTCATTGCAGCGGCGGTTGCAGCGTATGAGAGCGAGAATGGAAAGGCACCTGCAGATGGATTTGTCGTCCGCTCCATCAGAAGAAGGGGCAGAAAAAGCAACTGGCAGAATGCCTGAGATGCAGCATCAATCACAATCTACAATCATTCAATAGGAGAAATTGAGATGAAGAACTATACCATCACCGTTAATGGCAATGTATATGATGTCACTGTTGAGGAGAACGGCGCTTCTGCAGCAGCACCGGCAGCAGCACCGAAGGCAGCACCGGCAGCAGCACCGAAGGCGGCTCCGAAGGCAGCAGCACCGAAGGCTGCTTCTGCAGGCGCAGGCTCCGTGAAGGTCAACGCTTCTGTTCCGGGCAAGGTGACAAAGGTCAATGCTTCCGTCGGACAGTCTGTCAAGCCTGGTGACGCGATCGTCACACTTGAGGCTATGAAGATGGAGATCCCGGTTGTCGCTCCGCAGGCAGGCACAGTCGCTTCCATCGAAGTAGGTGTCGGAGATGCAGTTGAGAATGGCCAGCTCCTTGCGACCATGAACTGAGTTTTCCGCTACCTGTGTCCTGAACGTTAGGAGGTTTACCTGATGGGTTCAATTATTTCAAATCTTCTGCATCAGACTGCGTTCTTCAATCTGACGTGGGGAAACTATGTGATGATTGGCGTGGCACTGGTTTTTCTGTACCTCGCAATCAAGCATGATTTTGAACCGCTCCTGCTGATCCCGATCGCCTTCGGTATGCTGCTTGTCAACATCTATCCGGATGTCATTGCGGCTCCGAGTGTCGATTCTCTCGGGATTGAACACGCAGGAGGGCTGTTCTACTATTTCTACCAGCTCGACGAATGGTCCATTCTTCCGTCCCTGATCTTCATGGGCGTCGGAGCGATGACCGACTTCGGTCCGCTGATCGCAAACCCGATTTCCTTCCTGATGGGTGCGGCAGCACAGCTGGGTATCTATGTTGCGTACTTCCTCGCAATCGCGATGGGATTCAACGGAAAGGCAGCAGCGGCGATCTCCATCATCGGCGGCGCTGACGGCCCGACTTCCATCTTCCTTGCAGGAAAGCTCGGACAGACAACACTGATGGGACCGATCGCGGTCGCGGCATATTCCTATATGTCACTTGTCCCGATCATCCAGCCGCCAGTCATGAAGCTGTTCACAACGGAGAAGGATCGCAAGATCAAGATGGAGCAGCTTCGTCCGGTCAGCAAGCTGGAAAAGATCCTGTTCCCGATCGTCATCACGATCGTTGTCTGCCTGCTCCTTCCGACAACCGCTCCGCTGGTTGGTATGCTGATGCTCGGAAACCTCTTCCGTGAGTGCGGCGTTGTCAAGCAGCTGACGGAGACCGCTTCCAATGCAATGATGTATATCGTTGTCATTCTTCTTGGAACGTCTGTCGGTGCTTCCACCTCCGCTGAGGCATTCCTGAATTCCAACACGCTGAAGATCGTTGTTCTTGGTCTGATCGCATTCATCTTCGGTACGGCCGGCGGTGTCTGGCTCGGTCAGCTTCTGAAGGTTGTCACGCACGGGAAGATCAATCCGCTGATCGGTTCGGCAGGTGTATCCGCTGTTCCGATGGCTGCCCGTGTTTCACAGAAGGTCGGCGCGCAGGCTGATCCGACGAACTTCCTTCTGATGCACGCGATGGGACCGAACGTGGCAGGTGTCATCGGCACCGCTGTCGCGGCCGGTACCTTCATGGCGATCTACGGCGTCTGATGTTCGCCATTCAGCAAGCGAAATATTCTTTGAAAGGATAAAACAATGGCAGATAAAACAGTGAAGAAGCCAATCAAGATTACTGAGACTGTCCTGCGCGATGCGCATCAGTCTCTGATTGCAACCCGTATGCCGACCGAGGAAATGCTCCCGATCATCGAAAAGATGGACAAGGTCGGATACCACTCTGTGGAGTGCTGGGGCGGTGCGACATTTGACGCTTCCCTTCGTTTCCTCCACGAGGATCCGTGGGACAGACTGAGAAAGCTTCGCGCAGGATTCAAGAATACGAAGCTGCAGATGCTGTTCCGTGGGCAGAACATCCTGGGATACAGCCCGTACTCGGATGATGTGGTTGAGTACTTTGTTCAGAAGTCCATCGCTAATGGGATCGATATCATCCGTATCTTCGACTGCCTGAATGATCTCCGCAATCTGAAGACAGCAGTCAAGGCAGCGAACAAGGAGAAGGGACATGCGCAGATCGCTCTGTCCTACACGCTTGGCGATTCCTACACGATCGACTACTGGGTAGATCTTGCAAAGAGAATCGAGGATCTTGGCGCGGATTCCATCTGCATCAAGGATATGGCGGGACTTCTTCTTCCGTACAAGGCAGTCGAGCTTGTCGGCGCCCTGAAGGAAGCGGTCGATATCCCGATTCAGCTGCACAGCCACTATACATCCGGTGAAGCTTCCATGACCTATATGAAGGCAGTTGAGGCAGGCGTCGATGTTATCGATACCGCTATGTCGCCGTTCGCACTTGGAACCTCCCAGCCGGCAACCGAGGTTATGGTTGAGGCCTTCAGAGGAACGCCGTATGATTCCGGACTTGACCTGAAGCTTCTGTGCGAGATCGCAGATTACTTCCGTCCGTATCGTGAGAAGTGCCTGAAGGATGGCCTGATGAACCCGAAGAACCTGGGTGTCAACATCAAGACACTGCAGTACCAGGTACCGGGCGGCATGCTTTCCAACCTGACCTCCCAGCTCTCGAAGATGGGGCAGGAGGACAAGTTCTATCAGGTACTCGAGGAAGTGCCGCGTGTCAGAAAAGACTTCGGCGAGCCGCCGCTGGTTACCCCGTCCTCTCAGATCGTGGGAACCCAGGCTGTCATGAACGTCATCTCCGTTTCCAACGGCGGACAGCGCTACGACATGGTTCCGCAGCAGTCCAAGGATCTTCTGTGCGGCAAGTACGGCAAGACCGTCAAGCCGTTTAACAAGGAAGTCCAGAAGAAGTGCATCGGCGACGCGAAGGTAATCGACTATCGCCCGGCGGACGACCTTGAGCCGTCCCTTCCGAAGTACGAGAAGGAAGTCGCACAGTGGAAGCAGCAGGATGAGGATGTCCTCACCTATGCACTGTTCCCGCAGGTTGCAGTTGACTTCTTCAAGTATCGTCAGGCGCAGCAGACCGGCGTCGATCCGGCAGCCAGCGACAAGAAAGACAAAGCATACCCATTGTGATATAAGGACCCAGTCGCAGAAAAAAAGCCAGGCGGCGTGCTCTGCACGCCGGACTGGCTTTTTTCTGGCGACGTTAGAAATCGTGAGCATGGAAGGATATTTGTTTCATGGCGAAGGAGCGTTTCAGGGCGGTTGACCTTGCGAAGGGAATCGGTATCATTCTTGTCGTGCTTGGCCATTCCCTCAAGCAGACAGAAGCCGATGCAAAGTGGATCAGGGTGCTTGTGTGCCTGATCTACAGCTTTCACATGCCTCTTTTCTTTATGCTGTCCGGATTTCTTGCCCGGAAAATTCTGCGCATGCGAACCTACAGAGAACGGCTTCTCTACATCAGGGACAGAGCTGTACGTTTGCTTATTCCGTATTTTGTAATCGGTCTTTTCTATATTCCGGTCAAACTGAAGCTGAGTGCCTATGCGGTCAAGCCCTTCACGCTGAGAGACAGCCTGAAGCTTCTCATCGGGCAGAACCCGGATGTATCGCTTTGGTTTCTGTATGTTCTGTTTGTCATCTCCGCTATCTGCGCGCTGTGTGTGAATGAATCCAGCTTCCGGGACATTCTCTATGGCTCGGCAGCACTCTGCGCCGCGTCCTGGTGGGTGAATATCCCGGTCAACACACCCAAATACCTGTTCTTTTTCCTGGCTGGCATCTGGCTCAGACTGAAATATGAGGATCTTCAGAAGGAGGGAAGCCGATATCTCTTTGAAGGGCAGGGGCTTCCGGCATTCTTGGCGCTGATCCTGTTTCTTATATTCAATCGAATCTATTTTCACAATGGTGTCAACATCTTCAGGCTTGGAAGCAGCATCTGCGGAATCTACGTGACGCTGTGGCTCTGTGAGGATATGCTGAAGCGGGCTTATGGCAGCAGACTTGTACACATCCTTGAAATGACCGGGCTGATGAGCATGGACATCTATATTCTGCACGAACCGCTCATGACAGCTGCAAAGATTCTGTTCTGGAATAAGCTTGCCCTGCCCTATCCGGCGGCGACGCTGTTCATCTTTCTGTTTGCAATGCTTCTGCCCTGTCCGATTTCAAAGGGGATTGTGCGGAGGGTTCCGCTGCTGAAATTTCTGTTTTTTGGCGAGAAGAATTCTGACAGGAGGGCTCTGGATTGAGACCGTACAGAAGAAAGATGACATCGCGTGAGAAAATTGCACTGATTACATTCCTGGCGAGTCTGGTGACCGGTCTGTGCGCTGTCTTTCTGCTGGTCAGGTCTGTTCGGCCGAGCGCCGGGAAACCTTACGAGATGCTGGAAGTGACGGATGCCAGAAAGTTCATGAGCTATGAGAAAAATTACATGGTGATCGATGTCAGAGAACCGGAACTGTATTCGGCCGGACATCTTCAGAGAGCGGTGAATATCCCGTATTCAGAGCTGGTGAAGAAGGCACCGGCGATCCTGCGAGACAGCAATCAGTCCGTCTATGTCTATGGAAATACGTCTGAGGAGAGCTGTGCAGCCGCGCAGAAGCTTTCTGACATGGGATACAGCGGCGTCGCAGAGATCGGAAGCTATGCAGACTGGCAGAAACATTTAAGAGGGATGGAGACAGAGAGCCTGATGGGCGCGACAATCGAGTGAGCTGCCATATTTCAAGAGGGGAGAGCACTATGGTGATGAAAAAGGCTTACAAATTGCTGAGCAGAAACAGAAAGAAGGTCTGGTTTTCCGCCGCCTTGAACATGCTGTTCCTTTTGCTGCTGCTGGTTGTGACAAGACCGTATTTCGAGACCAACGATGACATCACGCTGGCAGGCTTTTTCAATCTGTCCAGAGGCACGCAGGATGCTTGGACAAATATATCAAACGGGCTGTTTGGCGTGATCGTCGGTGCATGCTACAGGCTGACGGCTCAGATTCCTTGGTATATTCTGTTTCTATACGGAGCGACTTTCTTCTCCCTGACGACGGTTACCTATGTTCTCCTGAACCGCTTCGAGGGGTGGCCGGGACTGATGCTGTCAGGCGTCCTTCTTGCATATTTCGGGTATGAATGCTACACAGCTGTGAATTTCACCAAGATCGCTGCCTGTGCGGGTGCGGCAGGAATTTTCCTGATCTATGACAGTGTCCGGGATGGACGCGCAAAGATTCCGGGAATCGTGATCGGAAGTCTGGTGATCCTGATGGGGTACCTGATCCGGCCTGAGGAGGCGCTCGCCGCAGCGATTTCGACCGCAGCCGGCGCATTTTTCCTGATTTTGCGGATCCGCAGGGAGGAACCAAAGGGAAGACGGCTTCGCCGCCTGGGGATGTATGTGCTTTCGATTATCCCGGCAGTCCTGCTGATTGCAGCAGCGAAGGAATACGACACCTTCCAGGTGAAGAGCAGTGCCGGGCGGACAGCATACCAGGAATACACCACCGCACGTTCCAACCTGCTCGATTATGATTTTCCGCCGTACAACGGGCATGAGACGGAATATGAGAAGCTTGGTATCAATCAGAATGCCTGGACGCTGTACAAGGGGTGGAATTTCTATGACCCTGATAAAATGTCTGTCCAGGTGATGCAGGAGATCGCGAAGTTTCAGCAGGAGCGAAAGATCGACAAAAAGCTGGTGAAGGATTTTCTCACTCTGTATCCGGACAGGTTTTTCAGAAACCAGATGTTTCTGATCTACCTCTTTGTCCTGATACTTGTGATTCTGTACGGAAGTCACAGTGCAGAGGGTGTTGCGAGTGTATTGCTGCAGATCTTCCTGCTGGGAGGCTTGTTCTTCTATCTGTTCTATGCCGGCAGATACGGGGTCAGACGCGTCGATGTCGGAATCTGGTGGGGCGGCACGCTGGGACTTCTGGTGGTACTGGACCAGAAGAATATACATTTCAACCCGAAGGCCGCAGCTGCAGTTATGCTGTTTGCACTGATTATGAATCAGATGACGTGGGCGCCGCATTACCGCAGACAGACGGTGAATGCCCGTCTGGAGGATCTGAACAAGCAGAATTACGTCAGCCAGATGTCCAATGATCCAGATCATCTGTATATCTGCCTTTCGAACTGCTATTATCCCGCAGGCGCGTATGGACCCTTTGACCGCGTCCCGGTCGGTGCGACGGCCAATATTATCACGCTTGGCGGATGGGCGACAAAGAGTATCCCGTATATGACGGTTTTTCAGCGCTATGGAATTGAAAATCCTTACAGAGATATGATTGACAACGAAAGGGTCCGGCTCGTCGCAGACAGCCCGGAACGGGTGCTGACCTATCTGCATGATTATTACGACGCGGACTGCACGGCAGAGAAAATCGGGACAATTGGGGATCACAATCTTTACGTCTTTCACTCATGAGTCTTAAGAAACTCTTAAGAGATAACTCAGAGGATCAACCTTGAATGAACACAATTTGAAATGGTACGATTGTACTGGCTCCAGAAAGAGATGAGGGGTGTCTGGAGCTGAAAGAGAAAACACAGGAGATGAGAGGGTGGGAGAGATGAAAAAGCTTCGGAAGCTGCTTCTGATGGCAGTGTTCTCAGTTATGATGCTGATCCCCGCGGATCTGGCCTATGCGGAGGTGAGAATTCCGGCAATCCAACCGGGCGAGCCGATTCAGAGGGTTGATACGCTTGCGTGGCAGGCAACCTTGAAAAGAGCCGTCAGAACCAAATACGGGCGGTTTAAGGCAGGCACTTTTGTGACTGTCATAAAGGGCGGTTCGAAGTGTACCATCAGGCTGAAAGGTCATAATTACAAGATTGCAAGCAGATATCTGAACTTTAAGAAGGATCTGGCAAGCATTGTCGGCGGTTCCGACTATAACACGTCGACCAAGATCGCGTTTGCCAACCAGAAGACGCGCAAGAGTAAGACAAGTTATCTGATCTGGGTATCGCTCGATAAACAGCGGCTGAATCTTTACAGAGGGTCCAACCGGAGATGGGAGCTGGTCAAGGTGTTCAAATGCACAACCGGTATGATGAACATGACACCAGTCGGAAACTTTACCATCGGATGGAAGAAACACAGCTATACCGGTCAGTATGGATCGCCGCTGTATTTTTACATGGAATTTTCAGGAAGCGGATTCCACAGATGGCCGGGGAAGGGTGTCGGGACAATCGGTACGCATCCGCAGTCACATGGATGCATTCGTCTGAGAGAGAAGGACGCAGTCTGGCTGTACAAGAATGTACCGACGAAGACGAAGGTCGTTATCTACTGAGAAAACAAAAATCGGCCTGGCAGGTATTGATAAAGAAGGTGCAAGATGAAAAAGCTTCACAGACTGTTACTGATTATAATGACTGCTTTTCTGCTTCTGGTTCCGGCTGATGCAGCCTTTGCGGCGAAGAAGTCTTCTGTCATCCGGCCGGGAGAGTCTCTCCAGCAGGTACGGACACTCTCCTGGAAAGCGACGCTGCTGAGAAACGTGCGGACAAAGTACGGGAGATTCCGGGCTGGCACGGTTGTTACGGTCGTCAGAGGCGGCGCAAAGTGCATCATCAGGCTGAAGGGCCACAACTACAGCATTTCAAGGCAGTATCTGAGCTTCGGCCAGGACCTGGCGAGTGTTGTCACAAAGGGTGATTATAACAAGCTGACAAAGACGACATACATCAACAGCACGGCACACAAGAGCAAGTCCAGGTATCTGGTCTGGGTATCACTTGATAAACAGCGCGTCAATATTTTCCGGGGCAAGAACAAGAAGTGGAAGCTCGTGAAGGTGTTCAAGTGCACGACTGGCCGGGAGAATTCAACGCCAATCGGAAACTTCGTTATCAAGGCAAAGTATCCGAGTTATGGCAATCTTGCCTACTACATGGAGTTCTCCGGCAGCGGATTTCACAGATGGCCGGGCGTGGGTGTGGAGTCCATCGGAACGCATACGCAGTCACACGGCTGCATCCGGATGACGCAGAGCGATATAATCTGGATGTATAACAACCTTCCGGTGGGAACGAGAGTCTGGATCTATTAATGTAAGGTTCAGGAGAGTGTCCTGTCTGAAGAGCGGGAGATGAGAAGGGCAGAGGCCAGTGCAATACAGGCAGCTGCCCTGTTTCTTTATCCAGACTTTGAATCCTGACGGTTTGTCTGAGAACCCTGCCGTACAGGTTCATCTGGAAAATACGTCTGGCAGCATGGAACAATCAGCTGTGAACAATCAGCTGCAGACAATCAGCTGCAGACAATCAGCTGCAAACCTCGTATAGATTGCAATTCCTGTGAAATAACGGTAAAATTGAGCAATCATGAGGTTCAATTTTGATATGGAGCTGTGTGTGAAGAAGCATTCCAAAAAGAGATACATCGGCATCTATACAATTCTTTTTCTGATCGTCAGCCTGGCGGTCTTTTTTTCGTTCATTCTGCAGAAACGCAGTCTTGTCTGCACAGTCGACGGAGAGTCTCAGTACATTGTCTACCTCCGCTATATGGGGCAGTACATTCGGGATACCGTTTCAGGCTTTCTGCATGGCAATTTTCATCTCAGACAGTTCGATTTTTCCATTGGAATCGGAGATGACATCGGAGCGATTGTCCGGTTTCATCCGCTTGATTTTCTGGCGGCGCTGGTTCCGGCATCTTTCGCGGAGGAGATCTACGCAGTGATCCTGCTGCTGCGTTTCTATCTTGCAGGACTTGCGTTCTCCGCGTATGCGTATGCCTCTCCTTCGTTCATACATGCGGACCAGGAAAAGGCAGGTGTCCTTCCAGCCTGGCAGAATGTCCTGTCCGGAAGCCTGGTCTATGTCTTTGGCGGGTACATGCTGATCCGGGTGACGAACCACCCGACTTACGCAGCGCCTTTCATTGTGCTGCCGCTTCTGCTGCTTGGCTTGGAGAGGGTGGCGGCTGAAAAAGGGAGCCTCCTGTTTATCCTGTCCGTCTTCCTCGGCTTCTGGAGCAATTACTATTTCATGTACATCTGCTCCATTGCATTGCTGGTTTATGCCCTTCTTCGGTATCCCGAGATCGTGAAGGAGCACCGTCTAAGAGCATTTCCGCGCTATGCCGGCAGGCTGATTCTGCTGTACCTGGTCGGCCTTATGATGTCGATGGCGACATTCCTTCCGGCGATGCTGCGGTACCGCGGCTCCTACCGGCTCAGCCAGACAAGCGAGATGCAGAGCCTCTGGCTGTATGCGGACAAGAGACGGTATGTGGCATGGTTCCTGAACCTGATCAGCCCGTTCCAGAGCTCCGGCAATGGGCTGGACCTCAACTTTGCGGTGGTTGTTCTGCCTGCGCTTGCTGTGCTGTTCACAAAGCGTCATCGAACACACCGTACGCTGAGGGCGTCCCTCCTGCTTGAGCTGATGGCTCTGCTGGTGCCGGTTTTCGGCTACATCTTTGCCGGCATGAACAATGAAAACAACCGCTGGATGTTCCTGATTGCGCTTTCGCTTGGCATGTGCTGCGTGACCGTCATCGACGACTTTGCGGATCTGAAGGGGGCCTCTCTCCGATCTGTCCTTCTGGTCAGCCTTCTGTTTCTGGCCGGGACGGCGGCGGAGCGGGTGCTGAAGAGGCCGAACCGCTATAATGAAGCCGGGGCGGCGGAGCTTCTTGCATTTCTGCTTCTGCTGCTGGTTTTGAGGAGGATGAAGGCCTCAAAAGAAGCTGTCCGGACGGCTGTGCTTGCGGCGGTCATCATTTCCACAGGAATCAACGGATTTCTGACGTATGCGCCGGAAGGAGGAAACCGCGCTGCGGCCTTCCAGCCTGCAGGGGATACCACGCAGAAATACGAGAAGCTGGACAGAAGAGCGGCCGCCTTGATTCCGGACAATCGTTTTTACCGGGTGGATGCCGCAGACGTACGGCACGGACTGGAGAATTCCGCAGAGTATTTCGGCTATAACAGCATCGGGATGTACAACAGCATCCTGAATACCCAGCTGATCCGGACGCTCCTGGATGAGAACAATGCAGGGCTGGACGCGGTCACGCAGGTACATGACCTGGATGGCAGGCCGGTCGCCGGAAACCTTGCCCATGTGAAGTATTATATTGCGGGGGCCGGAAATGAGGGCAAGGTACCATACGGCTTTGAGAAGAGAGAAGACCTTTCAGACCTGAGTGCGGGCACGGCGGTGTATGAAAACCAGAACCTTCTGTCTGCAGGTTTTACATCTGACAGCTTCATTACCTGGGCGAATTACCAAAAGCTCAGCGACATCGAGAAGGAATGGGTGAAGCTGGATGCCGTGGTGCTCCCGGAGGATGCTTCGGATCTTGCGGATAAGCTCGGAGCGGAAGGACTCAGGGAAGTGGAGAAGCCTTCGGCTTCAATCAAAACGGAGTCCCTCCAGAGCCCGGACCTCACAGGCGGACAGGGACAGCTGTCGTTCCGGGCTGGAAAGGATACTTGCAGTTTCCTGAGGCTGAAGGGGCTGACGGGAGCCGGGACCTCGGAGGAGCTGACCATTACGTCGGAAGGCATCCGGACGACCGTACGAATTCGCAGCAGCCGGGATGTCTATACCCTCGGGAGGAAGGATTACCTGATCAACCTTGGACACAATGCAGAAGACCGGTCGAGAACGGTAACGCTGACCTTCAGCGGGCATGGCGCTCGGTCCCTTGAGGCAGCAGAGCTTGTATCGGTTTCCATGGATGGGTACGAGAGCAGAATCAAGGCGCTCAATGAGGAAGCTCTTCAGAATGAACAGATCGAGGACGGCCTTCTGACCGGCACCATCACGAACAAAGAGACGAAGCTTGCGGTTTTCACAATTGCGGCTCAGCGCGGATGGACCCTGTATGTGGATGGAAAGAAGACAGATCCGGACATTTATGACGGTATGTATCTTGGGACACTGCTGCGTCCGGGGACGTATGAGATCCGGCTTCAATATCACACACCGGGTCTTCGGGCAGGCGCTGTCTGCGCGCTTTTCGGCCTGATTGGTTTTATGCTTGCGGCTCTGAGACAGAAAAAAAGGAATATGAGAAAGAGATGAGGTCCGGCCTATGAGTGATCGAAAAAAATATGGAAAATATCTGCTGATTTATACAGCCCTGTTTTCCATCATTTTTCTCCTTGTCTTTTCTCCCTTTCTGCTGGAGGGGAAGAACCTGATCGGGAAGGGGGACGGACAGTCTCAGTATATTCTCCAGCTTCGCTATATGGGGGAATGGCTCAGAAAGACGGCCGGAGGCTTTCTTCACGGCGACTTTCATCCGGACCGCTTTGACTATACGATCGGGATGGGGGATGACATCGATGCGGTCGTCCGGTTTCATCCGCTGGATTTTCTTTCCATCTTTGTTCCGGCATCCGGGACAGAGGCACTTTATTGTGTCCTGACGGTTCTGCGCTGTTTTCTGGCAGGACTCAGCCTCTCGGCATTCGTGTTTCATTTCCGGAAAAGCTGGACGGCGGCGCTTTCAGGGGCACTTCTCTATGTGTTCTGCGGTTTTACCTTCGGACTTGGGATTGTGCATCCGACGTATCTTTCGCACATGATTCTTTTCCCACTAATGCTGCTTGGCGCGGAGCGGATGATGGACCCGGAACGAAAAAAATCCTTTGCCCTATTTACAGCCTGCGTTGCGCTGGGTTTCATCAGCAACTATTACTTTATGTACATCAGCTCCTTCGGCCTTCTTGGATATGTGCTGATCCGTTTCTTTGACCTCTACCGGACAGACCGGCTGAAACAGTTCGGACGGCTGCTGATCAGCCTGTCTCTTGCCTATCTTCTGGGACTGGCGCTCTCCGGCATCTTTCTGTTCCCGGCGCTGGCGCGCTACAAATCCAGTCTCCGGGCTGTTCATGAGGCGGAGCGCAACAGCCTTCTTGTCTATGAGGATAAAAGGAGATACCTGGCGTGGTTCCTGAACCTGATCACCCCGTATCAGGCTTCCGGTAATGGAACACACCTTAACTTTGCGGTGACGTTGATGCCGGCGGCTGCGCTGATTTTTTCGTCGGCAAAACGAAAATCATCCTTCCGCCAGATTCGCACCGGCCTGATTGTCCTTCTTTTCTGTCTGCTCATTCCGGGCGCCGGCTATGTGCTGGCAGCGATGAACAATGAAAACAACCGGTGGGTGTACCTGATTGCATTTGCAGCAGCGGTCGCTGTCAGCTTTACAGCGGATTCAGTCTCTGCGCTTCAAAGACGCGACAGACGATTCCTCCTTCTTGTGACGGCTGTCTTCGATCTGGGATGCGCAGTCTGGTTCTGTATGACGCGGGAGGCTGTCTTTCATCTGGCAGCGGCGGCGGAGCTGACGCTCTACACGGCCGTTCTTCTGTATCTGAGCTGCAGGACAGAAAAAAAGAAAAAGAAAACAGACGGCTATGCCGGATATAGCCATGCCGGACACAGCCATGGCGAACGGATCGTCCTGCTGTTTACGGCGGGCTCTGCCGCACTGGCCGGATGGATGACGTTCTCACCGAAATTCGGCAATCTCGCGGCGTATTATCAGGAGCAGGGGACGGCTTTCAGCCGGTATGAGGAATCCTCCTATGCGGTCTATACGGACACGCCGCTTTACACAGGGGAGAATGGAGCCGCCGCGTTTTCCGATGGATTCTACCGGGTGGACAGTGTGCGGAGCGCTTACTGGGAGGACAATTCTTCTCTTGTCCTGAGACAGCCGGGTGTGCAGATCTACAACAGCATTGTCAATGCCAGCCAGCTTCAGGCCATGATTGAGCAGAGAAGCACCGGAATGACATCGATCCTGCACATCCAGTCGCTTGACGGCAGGACAGCGCTTGAAGCGCTGGCAGGTGTCCGCTATTTTGCTGTTGATGCGGACAATGCGGCTTCCGTGCCGTATGGCTATGCAAAACAGCCGCTTGGATCCCGCAGAAAGCTGACGCTTTATGAGAACCAGTATCCGCTTCCGTTCGGGTTTACGACGGACACTGTGATCTCCAGGGAAGACTATGAGGCCCTCAGCCCGGCAGCAAGGGACCTTGTCATGCTGCGGGCGGCAGTGGCCGAAGACAGCGGCAAGACAGCTGAATCCGTACAGGAGAAGAGAAGCAGCGCCCGGGCGGATGAAACAAAGCAGGGGCGGACGGCTGTCAGCGTTCAGACCGGTGAGACCGGACCGGCACAGAGCGCTGGCCTGAGAACCACGGATGGGAAAGAGGAGGAGGACTCCGTCCTCCGGGAGGAGATCTCCTTCGAGACCGGGGACGGTGTGACCAGGAAGGGCAGCAGACTTGTGACCGGAAAGAAGGGGGGAAGTCTGTCCGTTTCCTACGAGAAGAAGGTGGGGTATGAGTGCTATCTAAGCCTGGAGGGTCTCAGGCTTCTGGGAGGCCGCAGTCTTTCCGCAGCTGCGTATGTGAAGGCGGACGGCATCAGCAAGGGGATCCTGCTGTCGGCTGCAAACAGTGCCTACACCCGGGGGGATGACGCGTACATTGTGAATCTGGGAACGGCGTCAGGGGACGGAACAGGGACTCTGCAGCTTCTTCTTCCAGAGGGGATTTGTGTATCGCTGGAGAAAAGTGAACTCTTGTACCTTCCGATGGCAAACTATGAGGAGAAGGTTAAAAGGCTCAGCGAGGTCAGTCTGCAGCATGTGACATTTGACGGCGACTCGGTCAGCGGGGAGATCAGCCTGGACAGCCCGCGCTATATGATCTTCCAGATTCCATACAGCAGCGGCTGGACCATCGAGGTGAACGGAAAACAAAAGCGTCCGGAACGGGCAGATCTGTGCTATCTGGGCGTGCGCCTTGAGGAGGGAACCTCGCAGATCCGCCTTGTCTACCATTCGCCCGGACTTCGGGCGGGCATTCTGTGCTCATCCGCAGGGCTGGTGCTGTTTGCCGCTGCCTTCGCGCTGTCGGCCAGGAGAAGGCGTCTTCGCAAAACTGGGAACGATCGTACACATGTGGTATAATCTGGTAGACTTCAGGCTGGTTTTCAGCCGGATATAGAGGTTTTTTCATGTTATATACAGTTGTGATTCCCTGCTACAAATCGTCCGGGACAATCCGGAAGGTTGTCGAGGAGACGATGGAACAGTTTGAAAAGATGAAGGCCGGAGAGCTGGAGTTTGTCCTGGTGGACGACTGCAGCCCGGATGGCGGGGCGACGGTGCGCACACTTCGCGGACTGGTCCAGGATTATGACAATGTCAGGGTGGTGGAGCTTGCCAAGAACGCCGGACAGCATAACGCGACCATGGCCGGGCTGAATTATGCCTCGGGCGATTATATCATATCCATGGATGACGACGGGCAGACCAGTCCGACGCAGCTGCCAAAGCTCCTGGCAGAGATCAACAAGGGATATGACATTGTGTACGGCTATTACCCGCACAAGCAGCATTCCAAATTCCGCAACTGGGGAAGCCGTTTCAATCAGTGGACGACACGCGTTCTTCTGGACAAGCCTAAAAATATGAAGACCAGTTCTTTCTGGATTATCCGCCGGTTTGTCAGGGACTATGCGGTGCAGTACAGGAGTGCGTACACGCACCTTCAGGGGGTATTTCTGAGAGTGACGCGGAACATCAGCTGCATTCCGATCGAGCATTTCCGGAGGCGGGAGGGGCAGTCAGGCTATACCTTCAGGAAACTTGTGCAGCTCTGGAGCAATATCATCGGGTTTTCAATCGTACCGCTCCGGATGGCGACGGTGCTTGGGAATATCTTTGCAGCAGTGGGGCTGGTCGGCATCATTGCCGTGATTGTCCGGAAACTGGTCAGGCCGGTGACGGCAATCGGCTGGCCATCGATTATGGTTTCGATCTTCTTCTTTTCCGGACTGATTCTGATGTTTATGGGGCTGATCGGCGAGTATATCGGCCGTATCTTCCTTGGCTTGTGCAACAATCCGCAGTATGTTGTCCGGCAGATTGATGAGCAGGGGAAGAGGCCTTATCTGGTCAATGAAGACGGACAGCAGTTTGAGTTGAAAAAGGGTGTGGATTGGAGAAAGGAGCGTGAGACATAGTGAAAAAGCTGATGGTCATGGGTGCAGGAATCTATCAGGTTCCGCTGATCAAGGCAGCCAGGGAGATGGGAATTTACACGATTGCCGTCTCTATTCCGGGAAATTACCCGGGATTCGGATATGCCGACGAGGTGCTCCATATCAACACGGTCGACTCTGAGGCAGTCCTGAAGGCGGCACAGGAGCGGCAGATCGACGGGATCTGCACGGCCGGAACCGATGTTGCCGTGATGACAATCGGACGTGTCAACGATGCCATGGGACTTTCGGGCATCTCCTACGAGGCGGCGAAGATTGCCTGCGACAAGGTTCTGATGAAGCAGGCCTATGAGGCAAATGGCGTCCGGACAGCAAAGTACCGCAAGGTCTATTTCAACGAGGACGTCAATGAGAAAATCAGAGGGCTGGAATATCCGCTGATTGTGAAGATCGTGGATTCCTCCGGAAGCCGCGGGATCACAAGAGTCGACAGCCCGGACAGGCTGCAGGCGGCGATCCTGAATGCGCAGTCCTTCACAAGAAAGGATTACTACATCGTGGAGGAGTTCATCACTGGCCGGGAGTTTGGAGCCCAGGCCTTTGTGATGGACGGGAAGGTACAGTTTGTTCTTCCGCACGGTGATTATATCTTCCTGGGGAGCACGGGGGTGCCGGCCGGACATTTCGCACCCTATGCGCTTTCCGAGGAAGGCGAGCGGGACTGCATCGAGACGACGGAGAAGGCGATCCGCGCGATGAAGCTCGACAATTGTGCAGTGAATTGTGACTTCATCATGAGGGACGGCAGGACGTATGTTCTGGAGATCGGGGGAAGATCGGGCGCGACCTGTCTGGCAGAACTTGTCTCCATCTACTATGGCTATGATTATTACCGGAAGATCATCCAGGTTGCGCTGGGACAGAAGCCGGATTTCCCGACAGACAAGGCGGTTCCGAACGCGTCCAAGCTTCTGATGAGCGACCGGGACGGCACGATCTTCTCGCTGGCAAACCGGAACCCGAAGGACAGCGAGAAGATCGTCGAGGTCAAGTTTGACTATACGGTCGGCGATACGGTGAAAAAATTCCATGTCGGTCCGAACCGCATCGGTCATGTGATCACGAAGGGCGGCACGCTCGCGGAGGCGACAGCCGCGCTTGACAAGGCGCTGGAGCATATTGAGATAGGGGTCAGCTGATGGACGCAGCAGGAGAGAAGAAATGGATGAACCTGTACCTGTTCTCCGATCTGCCGAAGATGGTACATCGGATACCGAAGGACTTCACCCATGTGATGAAGCTTCAGAACGAGCGGGTGCAGGCGCTTGCAAGGCGGGCATATGAGATCCCGTTTTATAAGGAACGGTTTGACCGGGCAGGAGTCAGTCCAGAGGATATCCGGACCGGGGACGATCTGACGAAGCTTCCGGTTCTGACGAAGGATGAGCTCAGAACGTGGATGGGCGGCCTGAAGGATCAGCCGCAGTACAAGGACTGGATCTGTGATACAACCTCCGGATCGACCGGGAAGCCGGTCTCGGTTCTGTTTTCACCCAGAGAGAAGGCCTACATGAAGGCAAACTGGTACCGGGTCATGCTGGTGGCGGGCTACAACCCGCTGACCGGCAAGACGATGAGCCGGATCAATGCCCACGATGAGAATGCAGGCGGGAGAGATACATTTCTTCAGCGGTTTGGTATCTTCAGACACAGGTTTGTCAATCAGTACGCCTCCGAGCAGGAGATCATAGATGCCATCAATGCGTATAGACCGGACTGGCTGTACATGAACAAGACGGAAATGATGCGCTTTGTTCTGTACGCGCACCGGACGGGGAAGAAGGTCTGGCATCCGAGGTTCTATGACGCGATCTCGGAGAAGGTGACGGAGAATGACCGGAAGCTGTTCAGGGAAGTGCTGGGCCCGGGGATCATCGATTCCTACGGGACAGCGGAGACAGGTGCGGCGATGATCCGGCTGCCTGACAAGGACTACTACGTGGTTCACAACGATTCGTTTGTCGTGAACGTGGTGGACGATGCGGGAAAGCTCTGCCAGCGGGGAAGGGTTGTCATCACACCGCTGTACAAGACCGATCTGCCGCTGATCAACTACGAGGTCGGAGACCGGGCGGTCATGAAGGTAAAAGGGGGCGTTCATTTCATCACAGAGGTCGAGGGCCGGCTGAATGATTATTTCCGCTACGAGGATGGCCGGGTGACCAGTTTCTTCGAGGTGACTCCGGTCATCGCACACTGTGCGGATATCCTTCAGATCCGGTTCATCCAGAAAAGCTACGACCTGATCCATGTACAGATCGTCCGGGACGAGAAGGCCAGGATGACGGAGAAGGAGCTTGAGACGTACCTTGAGACGAATCTGAACCAGATCTTCAAGAAACCGTTCCGGTTTGAGTTTGAATGGATGAAGGTGATTCCGCCGGACAAGAACGGGAAGCTCCGGATGATTGTCTGCGAGGTGTAAAGCTCCGCTCAGAGAAATATGCAGGCGGCCGGATGAAAGGATGACATCGGAGCTGTCTCTATGGTAAACTTGTGTGAATGAACAAAAGTCGGAGGCAAGATCATGAAACGCGTACTTTTAAAGCTGAGCGGGGAAGCCCTCGCCGGCAGCAGAAAAACAGGGTTTGACGAGGAGACAGTCGCAGGCATCGCCAGGCAGGTGAAAACCCTGCATGACGAGGGCATTCAGATCGGAATTGTGACCGGCGGCGGAAACTTCTGGAGAGGAAGATCCAGCGAGCATATGGACCGGACGAAGGCGGATGAGATTGGCATGCTGGCAACGGTCATGAACTGTCTTTACGTATCGGAAATTTTCCGGTCTGAGGGGCTTCAGACGCATGTGATGACACCCTTCCAGGTCGGTGCATTCACGGAGCTGTTTTCGAAGGATGCTGCCGTTTCGGCGCTGGAGAAGGGAGAGATTGTCTTCTTTGCAGGCGGAATCGGACATCCGTACTTCTCGACAGATACGGGGACGCTGCTGCGCGCAATCGAGATCGAGGCGGACGTGATTCTGCTGGCGAAGTCGGTTGACGGGGTTTATGACTCCGACCCGAAGAAGAATCCGAATGCGAAAAAGTATCGGGAAATTTCGATCGACGAGGTGATCAGAAAGGACCTGGGCGTCGTGGATATGACGGCCTCGATTCTGGCAAGGGAGAACCATATGCCGATGCTGGTGTTCGGGCTGAATGAGGAGGACAGCATCCTGAAGGCGGCCAGAGGGCAGTCCGACGGGACCTGTGTCACAGTCTGAAAAAACGGCGTTGGGGCAAAAGAAGGAAGCTGCAGGAGCTAGAGACTCCTGGGGCTGAAGAAGGATCGTTTGGATAGCCAGAGGGAGTCGAAGACTCCTGCAGCAGAATATGAGCGCTTCAGGGGCGCTGCATGAAGGAGGAAACAGGTATGGACAGCAGAATACAGCCTTTCGCAGAGAAGATGAGAAAGACCTATGAGTCAATGGAGGAGGATTTCAAGACCGTGCGTGCCGGACGCGCGAATCCGGCCGTTCTGAGCCGTGTCCGTGTCGAGTACTATGGTTCTGAGGTTCCGGTTTCCCAGGTGGGAAATATCACGGTGCCGGAGGCACGGATTCTTCAGATCGCACCCTGGGAACCGTCGATGGTGAAGGCCATCATCAAGGCTATCAACATGTCCGATATCGGAATCAACCCGACGACGGATGGAAAGGTGATCCGTCTGATCTTCCCGGAGCTGACAGAGGAGAGAAGAAAAGAGCTTTCCAAGGAGGTCAAGAAAAAGGGCGAGGCGGCGAAGGTTGCCATCCGGAACATCCGCAGGGACGCCGACAAGGCTTTCAAGAAGCTGAAGGATGAGATCTCGGAGGATGAGCTGGCGGATCTGCAGGATGATCTTCAGAAAGAGACAGACAAGAAGATCAAGGAGATCGACAAGGCGATCGAGGCAAAGACGAAGGAAGTCATGACCGTCTGACCGTGCAGGACCGTACGGCCTGACTTGCGCAGAACCGCGTGGACTGACTGCGGACTGGAGGAGCTGTCAGGAAAGGGTGCGGAGAAGGTCACCGTTCAGGCGGCTGAATGGATGCCGGGACTGCCTGAGTATGGTTCTGACATCGGATGCAGGGGAGGAATCAGCATGGATGTACCGCGTCATGTAGCAATCATCCTCGATGGAAACGGGCGCTGGGCAAAGTCCAGAAGAATGCCAAGAAATTACGGACATGTCCGCGGAGCGGCGAATGTCGAGACCATCTGCCGCGCGGCAGATGACATGGGAATTCAGTATCTGACTGTCTACCTGTTCTCCACGGAGAACTGGAGGCGGAATCCGGAGGAGGTCACGTCCCTGATGAAGCTGTTTCACAGCTACACACGGACCTGCATCCGTCAGGCAAGGGAAAACAACATGAGATGCCGGGTGATCGGGGATCCCACGGCGCTTGACGCACAGCTTCAGGCAAGCCTTAGGGAGCTGGTCGAGTCATCCAAAAACAACACGGGGCTGAATTTCCAGCTGGCCCTCAACTATGGCAGCAGGGATGAGATCGTCCGGGCTGTGCGCCGTACGGCGCAGGCATACAGGGATGGCTCCATCCACTCTCTGGACGAGATTACGGAGGAGTCATTTTCAGCGATGCTCGATACGGCCGATATTCCGGATCCGGACCTTCTGATCCGGACAGCGGGGGAGCAGCGGCTGAGCAACTATCTGCTGTGGCAGCTGGCCTATGCGGAGCTTTACTTTACCGATGTTCCATGGCCGGACTTTTCCAAAAAGGATCTGGAGAAGGCAGTGGAAGTTTATCAGCAGAGAACCCGCCGTTTCGGCGGGCTGAACGCAGGGGAGGAGGACAGCCCGCAGGAAGCAAGGCTCCATAAGGGCTGAAAAGGAAAGAACAATGTTTATAACACGGCTCATAAGCGGAATTGTGCTGGTTGCGATTGCGCTTCTGGTGAATCATGTGGGGGGACCGCTGCTTCTCCTGACAATGCTTGCCATCTCGCTGATCGGGATGTTCGAGCTGTTTCGCGCGGTAAAGATCAGAGAGAAGGGGACGAACAGTCTGACCACCGCAGCCTATGCCGGGGCGATGCTCTGGTATGTGGCGGTCTGGCTCGGACATGTGGACGGTGAGCGCTTTGATCATTTTTACGTCTCCTTTCTGGCGGCGGGCCTGATCATCCTGCTCTTTGTATATGTATTTACCTATCCGAAGTATCATGCAGATCAGGTGATGGCTGCGTTCTTCGGCATCGTGTATGTGGCTGTCTGCCTGAGCTTCATCTATCAGACGAGGGAGCTTCCGGACGGAAGATGGCATGTATGGCTGATCCTGCTGTGCTCCTGGGGATGTGACACATCGGCGTACTGTGTCGGCCGGCTGTTTGGAAGACACAAGATGGCACCGGTACTCAGCCCGAAGAAATCGATCGAGGGCGCAGTCGGCGGTGTCATCGGGGCGGCGCTTTTCGGCGGAATCTACGGGGCCTGCATCAGAGGAAAGGTCAGCGCGGATATCAATGTTGTCCTTGTGTATATCGTGGTGTGTGCAATCGGCGCGCTGATTTCCATGGTCGGTGACCTGGCGGCGTCGGCGATCAAGCGCAACATGGAGATCAAGGATTACGGTCACCTGATTCCGGGTCATGGCGGAATTCTGGACCGTTTTGATTCCGTGATCATCACAGCGCCGATCATTTACTTTCTCTGCAGTGTCCTGCGGTTCTGATCCGGGAATCCGAGATTCCGGAGCAGAAGGCGGCAGACTGACAGCCCGGAAGGCTCTTCCGGGCTGTTTTTGATAAGGCGATCGTTCATCATCGGGTGCGAAGCACAAGATGACGGCAGATTTTTTGTGGCAGAGCCGTTTTGGGAGGAAGAGAGATGAAAACGATATCGATCCTTGGAAGTACGGGCTCCATCGGAACCCAGACGCTGGATGTGGTCAGACACCAGAACGATGTGAAGGTGGCGGCCCTGGCAGCAGGAAGAAACATCCTGAAACTGGAGGAACAAATCCGGGAGTTCCATCCGCGCATCGCGGCGGTCTGGGACGAGGCGGACGCGCGTGAGCTCAGACAGAAAGTGGCAGATACATCCGTCCGGGTTGTCTCCGGGATGGAGGGGCTGATCGAGGCCGCAACCGTTCAGGAGGCAGACCTTGTGTTCGGCGCGATCGTCGGCATGATCGGGATCGTTCCGACCATCGCGGCAATCCGGGAGGGCAAGGACATCGCCCTTGCAAACAAGGAGACACTGGTCTGCGCCGGCCATCTGATCATGCCACTGATTCGTCAGTACCATGTGCATCTGTATCCGGTCGACTCGGAGCATTCCGCCATCTTCCAGTGTCTGAATGGCGAAAATCCCGGGCGGATCGAGAAGATTCTCCTGACCTGCTCGGGAGGACCATTTTACGGATACAGTCCGGAAAAGCTCGAAACGGTTACCGTTTCGGACGCCCTGAAGAATCCGAACTGGAATATGGGGAGAAAGATCACGATTGACTCAGCCACGCTGGTGAACAAGGGGCTCGAGGTCATGGAGGCAGGCTGGCTGTTCTCCGTCACGGCAGACCAGGTCGAGGTCGTGATCCAGAGACAGAGCATCGTTCACTCCGCCGTTCAGTTTGTGGACGGGGCGGTGATTGCTCAGATGGGAATGCCGGACATGCGCCTTCCGATTCAGTATGCGATGTTTTATCCGGACAGGCGGCCGATGGAGACGGAGCGCCTGGATCTCTTTAAGCTCGGGAGCGTCAGCTTTGCCCGCCCGGACATGGAAACCTTCAGAGGGCTTCCGCTTGCATATGACGCGATGAAGAAGGGCGGCTCGATGCCGACGGTTTTCAACGCTGCCAATGAGGCAGCTGTCGCGCGGTTCCTGGACAGAAGGATTTCCTTCCTTCAGATTTATGAAATGATCGAGGAATGCTGCAGCATGCATAAGGTTATCCCGAACCCAACGGTACAGGAGATCCTGGATGTACAGAAGAGTGTGATGGAGCACATCAGAACCGTCTGGGACAAGGATTGAGGAAGGATTGAGAGAACCGGATGAATATCCTCATTGCGATCATTGTATTCAGTGTCCTGATTCTGTTCCATGAATTCGGGCACTTTCTCCTTGCAAGGCTCTGCAGGGTTCGTGTCATTGAATTTTCGCTCGGGATGGGACCCCGCCTCCTTTCACATGTATCACGCAGGTCCGGAACAAGATACTCTCTGAAGCTTTTTCCGTTTGGCGGAAGCTGCGAGATGAAGGGAGAGTTTTCAGAGGAAGAAGAGAAGAAAGACAAAAAGGAGGGCGGGCCGGACGATGGTGAGGCTGGAGACGGAACCGGCGACTCGTTTGAGAGCAAACGGGTCTGGCAGCGGATGCTGATTGTGGCGGCGGGACCGATCTTCAACTTCCTTCTGGCTTTTCTCTTTGCACTTTTCCTGATCGGGCAGGCAGGATATGACCCGCCGGTCGTTCTTGAGGTCGAGGATGGATCGCCGGCTGCGCAGGCCGGTATCGAGGCAGGGGACTGGATCACGAAGATCGGACGGTCTGCGATCTCCCTCCAAAGAGATATTTCGGTCTATACCATGCTGCACAGCACGGCGTTTTCATCCGGTCATCCGGTCACTGTCCACTGGACACATGAGGGAGAAGAACGGTCGGCTCAGATCGTTCCGGAAGAGAGTGCTGACGGCCGGTACCTGCTTGGAATCTCAACATCCTCCCAGTACAGACTTCATGGCGGGGTTCTGACAACGGTCCGCTACAGTTTCCTTGAGACAGGATATTGGATCCGGATCACCTTCGACAGTCTCGTTATGCTCTTGAGAGGGCAGGTTTCCGCAGATGACGTCTCAGGACCGGTCCGGATTGTCAAGACAATCAGTGATACGGTGGAGGAATCGAGGGAGGACGGGGTCCTGTATGTATGGCTGAATGTGCTCCAAGTCGCAATCCTGCTGTCGGCAAATCTCGGTGTCATGAACCTGCTGCCGCTTCCGGCGCTGGACGGCGGGAGACTTCTGTTTCTGGTGGTGGAAGCGGTGACCCGGCGGAAGCCTGACAGAAGGTTCGAGCAGGCGGTTAATTATGCCGGATTTATGGTGCTGATGGGGCTGGCACTCCTTCTGGTGTTCCATGATCTTCAGACAATTTTTCGATAATTTAAAATAAATATCGAATTTCATCCACTTCCGGAATTGACGGATGAAGTCTGATTTGAGACGAAAGCATGCAATTATTTCTCTGAAAGCCAGGATCACGAAAAATAATTGGAACAATAATCCAAAGAAACAAATTATTGTTGTGCATTCTAACCTAAAACAAATCGAAATATTTTTCAAAAACAGCACATTGTACCCTTGAAAGCAGTGTGACAGCGGTGATACAATACGCTCAACTCATAAAGGAGGACATGATTATGAAAAAATTTGTATGTGTTGCGATGTCCGGCGTACTGGCTGCTTCCTTCGCAGTCAGCGCTTCTGCTGCTGATCAGATCAAGGTCGGCGGAATCGGGCCTACGACCGGGCCGGCTGCCATCTACGGCACAGCTGCCATGTATGGTGAGCAGATTGCTGTGGACGAGGTGAACAAGGCAGGAGGAGCCGTCCAGTTTGACTGGAAGTTCGAGGATGACACGCATGATGCCGAGACCTCTGTCAATGCCTACAACAGCCTGAAGGACTGGGGCATGCAGATTCTGGCTGGAACCGTCACCACGAACCCGTGCCTGGCTGTCGGCGCAGAGGCGGTCAATGACAACATGTTCATGATGACACCGTCCGCTTCCTCACAGGATGTCATCGATACAGGTGACAATGTCTTCCAGATTTGCTTTACAGACCCGAACCAGGGAACTGCTTCGGCAGACTATATCTCCAGCAAGAAGCTCGGAACAAAGATCGGTGTGATCTACAATTCTTCCGATGCGTACTCAAGCGGAATTAACACCAACTTCCAGGCTGAGGCATCAAAGGTCGGCCTTCAGGTTGTCGCGAATGAAGCCTTCACGGATGATAACTCTACGGACCTGACCACGCAGGTTCAGGCCTGCAAGGATGCCGGCGCAGATCTTGTCTTCCTTCCGATTTACTACACACCGGCCAGCCAGATTCTGAAGGCTGCAAACGACATGGGCTACAAGCCGAAGTTCTTCGGCTGCGATGGGCTTGACGGAATCCTCGGTGTCGAGGGCTTTGATACTTCCCTTGCTGAGGGTGTCATGCTGCTGACTCCGTTCGTCGCAACCTCCGCTGACAAGGCTACGCAGGATTTCGTTGCCAAGTACAAGGAAGTCTCAAAGGGTGATACACCGAACCAGTTCGCTGCAGATGCCTATGATGTCATCAAGGTTCTTGCCAAGGCCGGAGAGAAGGCAGGGATCACGGCCGATATGAGTGCTTCCGATATCTGCGATGCACTCAAGGCGACGATCACGGATCCGAGCTTCACCTATGACGGCCTGACCGGTACCGGGATGACCTGGGATGCTTCCGGCGCCGTCAGCAAGGAGCCGAAGGGCATGATCATCGAGAATGGTGAGTATCAGCCGATCGACGGCGAAAGCGTCAGCGCTTCCACCGAAGCTGAGACAGAGTCAGAGTAATCGATTAGCTTTCCAGGAAAGGGGGCTGGCGGTATGCAGCCCCCTTCTTCCTGCCTGATGAATGACGTTTGAGCCGCAGGAGGATTGAGATGCAGTTTTTATCTTATCTGGTCAGAGGCATATCACTGGGAAGCGTGTATGCGCTGATCGCCCTGGGATACACGATGGTGTACGGCATCGCCAAGATGCTGAACTTCGCCCATGGCGATATCATCATGGTCGGTGGATATGTTGTGTTCTTCACGTTTTGCCAGGGCGGTATGAATCCCTGGCTTTCAATGATTCTTGCGATTGTCGTCTGTACTCTTCTGGGCATTACGATTGAACGGATCGCATACAGACCGCTGAGAGGGGCAGCATCTCTGGCTGTGCTGATCACAGCCATCGGCGTGAGCTATTTCCTTGAGAATGGAGCGATGCTTCTGTGGTCGTCTGAGCCGAAGTCCTTCACGTCCATCGTCAGTCTTCCGGCCTTGAATCTGTTTGGCGGCAGTCTGCAGATCTCCGCGGAGACAATTGTGACGATTGTGACTTCGCTCGTAATCATGTTTGTGCTGATCTGGTTTGTCAACAATACCCGGCCAGGCCATGCCATGCAGGCGGTTTCAGAGGACAGAGGAGCGGCGCAGCTGATGGGAATCAATGTCAATGCCATCATCTCCCTGACTTTTGCAATCGGATCCGGACTGGCGGCCATTGCAGGGGCGCTTCTTCTTTCCTCGTATCCGACGCTGGTTCCGACAACCGGTGCAATGCCGGGCATCAAGGCATTCGTAGCAGCTGTCTTCGGAGGGATCGGATCCATCCCCGGCGCTTTCGTCGGCGGAATCCTTCTTGGCATTATCGAGAACCTTTCCAAAGCCTATATTTCAACGCAGCTGTCTGATGCAATTGTGTTCCTGGTTCTGATCGTTGTCCTTCTTGTCAAGCCATCAGGCCTTCTCGGGAAGAAAGCAACTGTGAAAGTGTGAGGTGAACATATGGCGAAACAGAAAAAAATAAGCAAGGCAGCCAGAACCTATCTCACATCCTTCATCCTGGTCGGAGGGTTCTGGGGCGCAATCGAGGCTGTGAAGCTCTCCGGTGGTCTTTCATCGAAGGCAGCCGGGCTGTTGATCCCGGTCTGCGCGTATATCATGATGGCAATTTCCCTGAACCTGGTTGTCGGTTTCCTCGGGGAACTTTCCCTGGGACATGCCGCATTCATGAGTGCAGGGGCATTTGCAGGCGTCTTTTTCTACAACACAGCCGGGGCGGGGATGCCGGAAGGGGCGGCGATTGTGCTTGCTTTCCTGATTGGCGGACTTGCAGCCGGAATTTTCGGTGTGATCGTCGGCGTGCCTGTTCTGAGACTCTCCGGAGACTATCTGGCCATCGTCACGCTGGCATTCGGTGAGATTCTGAAGAATGTCCTGAATTCTCTTTATATCGGAGCAGACAGCGCCGGGCTTCATTTCTCCCTGAAGGATCAGTTTTCTCTGAATATGGAGCCGACCGGAAAGGTACTGATGAAGGGTGCAATGGGCATCACAGGGATCAGGAAGTTTTCCGTTTTCTCGGTTGGGATTCTGCTGATTGCGCTGACGCTTCTTTTTGTTCTGAATCTGATGAATTCCAGGGCCGGACGGGCGATCACCGCGATCCGGGATGATGACATTGCGGCAAGGTCAATCGGAATCAATCTCACAAAGTACAAGCTGATGGCGTTTGTATCGTCCGCTGTGATTGCGGGATTTGCCGGTGTCCTCTATGCGCTGAATTTTGCTTCTCTTGTTGCCAAGAAGTTCGACTACAACCTATCCATCAACATTCTGGTCATGGTTGTCCTCGGCGGGATGGGAAGTATCCCCGGGGCCATCATTGCGGCTGTCGTGCTGACGGTGCTGCCGGAGCTTCTGAGAGGGTTCAGTCAGTACAGGATGTTCATTTATTCGATTGTGCTGATTATCATGATGCTGTTTAACCGTGCACCTGCCTTCGTGATGTGGAGGCAGAGGATGGCGCTGAAGTTCCGCTCCGGGAAAGCGGGCTCAGAGAAGGAAGACGCCGGAAAGAAGAAGGGGTGATCGGGGATGGCATTGCTTGAAGTAAAGAATCTCGGTATCTCCTTCGGCGGCCTTCAGGCTGTCCAGGGGCTGAATATGAGCATAGAAAGCGGTCATCTGTACGGACTGATCGGTCCGAACGGAGCCGGAAAAACGACGGCCTTCAACATGCTGACCGGCATGTATACGCCGACCGAGGGGATCATCACCTTCGACGGCGTCAACATAACCGGGAAGGGACCGGAATATATCTCGAAGGCCGGAATTGCGAGAACCTTCCAGAATATCAGGCTGTTCAACGCCATGTCGGTGCTGGATAACGTCAAGGTCGGCATGCACAACCGGGTTACGTACAGCATGCTCGATGGCGTGCTGCGGACGAAAAAGTACAGGAACAAGGAAGCGGAGATGAATGAGAAGGCGCAAAGGCTTCTGGATGTCTTCGGAATCGGAGACAAGGCGGATTATGCGGCGTCCCAGCTCCCTTATGGACAGCAGAGAAAGCTTGAAATCTGCCGTGCCCTCGCTTCAGATCCGAAGCTGCTGCTTCTCGATGAGCCTGCCGCCGGCATGAACCCGAACGAAACGCAGGAGCTTATGGAGACGGTTCGGAAGGTCCGTGACGACTTCGGAATCGCCATTCTCCTGATCGAACATGATATGAAGTTTGTCATGGGAATCTGCGAGGAGATCACGGTGCTGGAGTATGGCAAGACGATTGCCCACGGCGATCCGCAGACAGTATCCAACGATCCTGAAGTGATCGCGGCTTATCTGGGAGGAGATGACGAAGACTGATGGGTGAACTGCTGAAGGTAGAAGATATCAACGTATACTATGGGTCCATCCATGCCATCAAGGATGTCTCCTTTCATGTGGATGAGGGCGAGATCGTCACCATGATCGGGGCAAATGGAGCCGGCAAGACAACCACGATGCACACGATCTCCGGACTTCTGCGGTCGGAAACCGGCAAGATCGTTTACGATGGAAAAACCATATCGAAGATGGAGCCGCACAAGATCGTGTCACTGGGACTCGCGCAGTGCCCGGAGGGGCGGCGTGTCTTCTCAGGTCTGAGCGTGTCTGAAAACCTGGAGATGGGAGCGTATTCAAGAAAAGATGGAAAAGATGCCGTCGCAAAGGACTTTGACATGGTATACGGCTTGTTTCCAAGGCTGAAGGAACGGAAGCATCAGCCGGCGGGCACGCTGTCTGGCGGCGAACAGCAGATGCTGGCAATCGCCCGCGCGCTGATGGGGAAGCCGAAGATGCTCCTGCTCGATGAGCCTTCCATGGGACTGTCGCCGCTTCTGGTAAAGGAGATCTTCCGGATCATTGAGACGATCAACAAGGATCAGGGCGTCACGGTCCTTCTGGTTGAGCAGAACGCCAGGATGGCACTGAACATTGCCGACAGAGGGTATGTCCTTGAAACCGGACATGTCACGATGGAAGGGAAGGCTTCTGACCTTGCGGATGACCCGGCGGTGAAGAGTGCGTATCTGGGCGGGGCAAAATAAACAGTCAATACAGATTTTTATGTGTAAGCGCCAGGCGGTATGCCTGGCGTTTTTGTGTCAATACCTGTCTGTGTCAGGTGCTTCTGTTGCGGAGGTACGCGGCTGGTATTATACTGTTTCACAGGCATGAAGAATATAGAATGATAAGTCCTGACACCACTTGCATGCAAGTATGCGTGGTGGAGGGCTTTTACACTGTAATCAATAGAATGAACGGAGCAACTCGGATCATGACGAAGAGCCAGAAAAAACTGATGGTACTGGGAGCCAGTTATTCCCAGATTCCTTTGATGAAGGCTGCCAGAAGGCTTGGCCTGCATGTGACGGCGGTCTCGATCAAGGGACCTTACCGGGGATTTGATTATGCAGATGACATTGTATACGCCGATATCACGAGTCCGGAGGAAGTGCTGAGAGCAGCGGAGGAAGCACAGGTCGACGGTGTGACAACCTGTTGCATGGATCTCGGAGTTGAGGCGATGGGAGTTGTGAATGAGCGCCTGCATCTTTCGGGCCCGGGAATATTTGCCGCAAAGGCGGCCAGAAACAAGGCGGTCGAGAAGCAGGCATACCGGGAGCATGGTGTTCCGACGGCGGCGTTTTGCTTTGTACATTCTCAGGAAGAATTGAAAAAGGCACTCACGGTCATGCAGTATCCGGTTATCCTGAAGGCAGCAGACCAGATGGGGAGCCGCGGAATCCGGAGGGCGGACAACGAAGCAGAGGCGACTCTGGCATATGAATATGCGATGGCAGCGACAAAGGAGAATTTCTGCATTCTGGAGGAGTTCCTGGAGGGAACGATGTTCGGCGTGGAGGCCATGATGTCGAACGGAAAGCTGGCTTATGTTCTGCCGCTCGGCAATGATCTTCTGGATGGCAATCCGCCGTTCCCGATCGGGCATTATGTCCCCTGGGCTCAGGGAGAAGCGATCCGGGAGAAGATCGAGGATCTCGTGAGAGCAGTTGCGGAGGCGCTTCATTTCGATAACTGTGCGATGGACCTGGACTGTATGTACAAGGATGGGAAAGTCTATGTGATAGAAGCCACAGCACGGGCCGGCGCCACCTGCATCACGGACACAGTCGGCATCTATTACGGGATTGATTATTATGAGGCGATCGTGAAGGCTGCGATGGGAATCGATGTCTCGGAGATGTTCCGGGTTCCTGCAAAACAGCATACCCCGAATGTGAGCAGGCTGCTGTTTGCCGACAGGGAGGGGGTTGTGAGCCGTATCGACGCGCCGGCACCCGGCCAGCTGCCGGATGGTGTCGTGGATCTTTCCTTTAACATCTCAGAGGGAAGCCGTGTGCAGAAGGTCACAAACGGAAGGGACAGGATCGGCCAGCTGATTGTGAGAGGGGAAAGTGTCGAAGCCTGCAGAAAGATGGAAAGAGAAGTGCTGAGCCAGATTCATCTTGAGTATAGGGAGTAAGGATAATTATGAAGCTATCGATCGTTGTCCCATGCTACAATTCCGAGCATACAATCGGAAAGCTTGTGGATCTTTGTATGCAGGAGTTCAACAACAAAGACGGCTGGGAGCTGGAGATGGTTCTCGTCAATGATTTTTCAAGGGACGGGACGTTCAATGCCATACAGGGGATCTGTGAAAAGTACCCGAATGTCAAGGGAATTAACCTTGCAAAGAACTTCGGCCAGCATGGCGCACTGATGTGTGCGTTCCAGTATGTGACAGGGGATGTGGTCTGCGGGATTGATGATGACCTGCAGAGCCATCCGGCTCAGATCCATCAGCTGCTCGACAAGCTCCTGGAAGGGGATGGTTATGATGTCGTCTTCGGAAAGTACAGGAAAAGGCAGTTTGGCTGGTTCAAGAATCTGACCGGAAAGATCAGTCAGTGGCTGCTGTTCCGTCTGACAGACCGTCCCAAGGGGGTCGAGATGAGCGCGTTCTGGGCAGCCAGAAGGTATGTCATCGATGAAGTGAGAAAGTACCGGGGAACGGACGCCTTCATCCAGCTTCTGTTTGCCAGGACAACCAGACGAATGGCGGATGTGGAGGTCGACCACTATGCGCGGGAGGTCGGAAGCTCCAACTACACATTCAGAAAAGAAATGAAGCTGTTCATGACGTTCATGAGCTTTTCTGTCATCCCGCTTCACCTGGCAACCTGGCTCGGCGCCTTGTTCTCGGTGACAGGCTTTATCTGGGCGATTGTCATTCTGATTCAGAAGCTGATGAACCAGGATCTTCAGATCGGCTGGCCGTCCCTGATGGTCGTGATCTTAATTACAGGTGGCTTCCTGTTTCTGATGCTCGGGATTATCGGAAGCTATATCGGAAAGATCATCATGACAGAAAACCATTCGCCGCTCTATGTCGTCAGAGATGAGCTGAACACAGACGGTGCACAAAAGAGAGAACGTCAGACTTAACCGGCAGACGGCCAGAAAGGCGGACTTCAGACCGAAAAAACAAGTTGAAAGAGCTCACAGGGCATCGGGCTGAGGGAGATAGGGAAGGAGTGCTTCCCTGTCTTCGGCCTTGAACAGGAAGTAGCCGAACCGGGAGGCGCTGTCTGTCACAGCTTCCGATGTCACAGGATGAATTTCGTATGACAGGAGGTATTCCGGGTGTTCATTTCTTAGCCGCTCGAATACCGCAATATCCTTCTGATTGAAGATGAAGCGGACAGCGGCAGCTTCCTTCTTCCTGGAAGGCACAAGATTTGGTTCTTCTCCCAGCGCAATTCGGATCACCTGTTCAATAAAGTCGATCCCTGTGGAGATATTGACAAGCGAACTTCCGATAAAGTCTCCGCCCATCCTTCCACCGATCTCAATCAGGCGGATCACACCGTCCGCATTGATCTTCAGTTCGCTGTGAGAGGCTCCATTCTGAATCTTCAGAGAATCCAGTGCATGTGTGACAATTTGAATGACCCGTTTTTCTGTTTCCGGGTCTACGAAAGCTGGCTCAAGATGTCCGGTTTCGATGAAGTGCGGCGCGCCTGTCGTATATTTCTGGGTCATTGCAAGAAAGTGATGGTTACCGCGGAAGGACAGAAATTCGACGCTGTACTCCTGCCCAGTCACAAATTCCTCAACCAGCGCCTTCTTCTCAAAACTCTCCGCTTTTGCCTCTTCGATGGCACTTTCCAGCCCCTGCGCTGAGAAGAGCTCCGTGATTCCACGGCTCCCGGACCGGTCGGTTGGCTTGACGATGACCGGATAGCAGAGTTTTAAGTCCTCCAGATCGGATATGGACGAGACGAGAATACTTCTGGGAGAGGGATCTCCATTCGTTTCAAAGGCCTTCCGCATCAGATGTTTGTTTGTGGAAAGCTCCGTTGATTCCATAGAGTTACCCGGAAGCCCCATCCTTTCAGCAACATAGTTTACAGTAACGACTGCAAGGTCGGATGCAATCGTACAGATGCCATCGATCCCGATCTCTCTGCATCTTTCCAGAATCTTCTCTTTTTCGACAATTGAAAGCGGATAAAAGAAATCAGCTGTCCGTTCGCCGATGTCACCGGTCTTCCATGCAAACACATGGGTCTGGCAACCAAGCGCCCTGGCCTTTTCGATCAGAGGCTCCTGAAGATAGGAAGCTCCGATAATCGCAAGTTTTTTCATAGTTATTATCCTCTACTGATGGCAGATTTTTCGGTTATCTGCACTGAACGATAAACCATCGGATGATCTTTTTTCCAGCATTTTTTCTGCTGCCATGCTCCGGATGATACTGAAATGCATAGATTGGAAGGGTTTCGTGCTGGATGGCCTCGATGCATCTCTTTTTGTCAGTCGAGTACTGTGTGGCGATCAAACCATTGCCGAGCCGTTTGATAGACTGATGGTGCGCATGGAGCAGTGTGGCAGTGGGACCGAGCGTGTGGTACAGCGCGCTGGTGGGGGTCACAGAAACCTTCATCTGTTTCATCCGGTGACTCCTTCCGATGTTTTGGTACAGGGTCCCTCCGAAGTAGACATTGAGAAGCTGAAGTCCCCGGCAGACACCCAGAATGGGTTTTCGTGCACGGACAAACTGGCTGATGGCGTAAAGCTGAAGACTGTCCCGGGCAGAAGAGACATTTCTCGATCCTCTGTTTTTTTCATGGTATAGGGCAGGGTTGACATCGCCGCCACCAGGAAGCGCAAGCCCGTCGTAGGAGGCTGCGCGAATCTTCTTTTTCGTGGTGACGAGTACAGGGGTTCCGCCGTTTTTTCTGATGGACGACATGAGGGAGGCAGCATCGCTGCTGCGCCGTGTATCGACAACACAGATTCGGGGAACACTCATCGCATTTGCATGCAATGGGAACAATGGGAAGGATAATAGAAACAGAAAGCAGAACAGCACCATCAGGTGCCAGGCTCTTTTCATGGTGTGGGATAACATAGCTGAACTCCGTTTCTATGATTACAGTGTGTCAAAAGTCCTCCACCACACATGCTTGCATGCAAGTGGTGGCAGGACTTATTGACACGCCCCACATGAGGCATGAAGTGGCGCGCAGGCGGCACGAGAATGCCGAATGTGGCAGCGTGGTGGGAGTTGCGGAGCAACGAAACCACACGTAATCATAAATGAGTGGCAAAAGGTACTTTTGACACTCATATCTTTCTATGAATTTCAAACATCAAAGATTCTACTACTGTTTTCCGGATATTTCTATGGCTGAAAATGACGGAAGTTATGTATTGGAATATTGATTAAACAAGTCCCCTTCAAGTCCGACTCATCTTGTGTTATGATGGCTTCAGAACTTTTATTCCTGAGAGGAGGAAATGTACATGAGCAGAGAACTGTGCGCAGCTGCTTCAGCTTCTGAGGCGGTCGTCATGAGGGATGCCTCATCCGCATATCTGGCCGGTGGCACAGAGCTTCTGCGCTCCGGAACAGAGCGAAGCGCAGACCGGCTGATCATGCTGAAAAACATCCCGGAGCTGAAGGGAGTCTCTGGAGAGACACCAGAGGCTGTCCGTATCGGGAGCATGACAACATTCCAGGAGGCTTTGGGATCGGACCTGGTGCCGGCGTATCTAAAGGAAGCTCTCCGGTACATGGCATCCAGAACAAAGCGGGACATGGCAACCATCGGCGGGAATGTGGCGCTCATGCGGGATGATTCTTATCTGGCGGCAACGCTGATCGCCGCGCATGGGAAGCTGGAGCTTTTGCACTGGGTAAAACCGGATTCCGGTGAATTAATACAGGATCAGTCCGGATATCCTGACAAGAACAGCCTGGATCTGGAGGAGGCTTCACAGGCCAGAGGCGACCAGCCGGTACGGGAGACCATCTGCATCCGGCGCTATCTGCAGCACCGGAAGGAATACCAGAAAGATCTGATCACGGCGATTATGGTCAGAACAGATATCTGCGTTGTCTCGAAGCGGTATGCAAACACAGCAGAGAGCCACTCTTATCTGACGGCAGCGATGGGATATGTGGACGGCCGTTTCAGAGTAGGCGTCTCTGTAAAGAATGCCGGGGTATTCTTCCCGAAGGAATTCTCTGACAGCCTTGGAGAGGATGAGAATGCAGAGGCATTTGCGCACTTTGCCAAAAGCTGGGAAGGTCTGGACATCCCGGATGATCTGTACGGGAGCACGGCTTACAAGCGGTATTTGCTTGGGGTTACCCTTGAGAACCTGTACCGCCTTCTGAAAGAGAGAATATCATCCGGCCAAAGGACGGATGTCAGAAAGGGGGAAACGGAAGCATGAAGATATCCTGTGTGATCAACCATGTACCGAGAACCTTTGATGTAGATCCGATGATGAGTCTGCGTGAGCTGCTGGTTTCTGCGGGGCATGTCTGCGTCCGCGACTCGGACGACTCCGAGGGGTTCTGCGGAAGTGATACAGTTCTGGTTGACGGGACACCTGTCTATTCGAATCTGTATCTTGCAGGGGAGGCTGATGGCTGCGACATCCTGACACCGGACGGGCTTGGTGACGCCGAACATCTGTCGGACGTACAGCAGGCTATGATCGATGCAGGGGTTGTGCAGAGCGCATACAACGCACCGGCGGCGGCTTTGCTTTTGACTTGGCTGCTGGAGAACAACCCGGATCCGACAAAGGAAGAGATCGAGGATGCGCTTTCAGGAATTTTTATCCGGGATGCATCATACGAGCATTACTTCCTTGCAGTTCAGCTGGTACGAGAGAGAAGAAAGCTTGGTCACTATGAGACCAAAACGGCGCCGATCTTCCGCGAGCAGCTCAGAGAGATCGGGACACCGGACGGCAAGGTGGACGGTCCGGCGCTCGTCAGCGGTCAGCGGGCGTATGTCGAGGACTATGTCTCGCCGGATGCCTGTGTCCTGGTTGTCCTGCGGTCCCCTTATGCCAGTGCCTACATCAAATCGATTGACACAGCTGAAGCGGAAAAGGTTCCGGGCGTCGTGAAGATCATCACGGCGGCTAACTGTCCGGACATCTACTATATGCAGGCGGGGCAGGGGAATCCGGAGCCGTCTCCACATGACAGGAGGCTGTTTAACTGGAAGGTCCGCCACGTCGGAGACCGGGTCGCGGGGATTGTCGCGGAGACAAAGGAAGCCGCCGAGCAGGCGAAGAATCTGATTCATGTCGAGTATGAAGTGCTGAAACCGGTGCTGACGGTTGAGGAAGCCATGGCGGAAGGCGCACCGGCCGTGCACAATGGTCCGGTGGAATACCGTGCCGGCGCACCGGCAGATCTGGATTCCTACAACGATCAGGCATCGAAGGATCCACGGGAAGGCAAGGTGGTCTATCAGTTCCCGCTCGGCGCAGATATTCATCACAACATTGCAGCGTCCAACAAGGGCGGCATCGGGGATGTGGAGAAAGCGTTCGCAGAGGCGGACGCTGTTGTGGAGCGAACTTACCAGACCAGCCAGATCCAGCATACGCCGCTGGAGCCGCATGTCTGCTTCGCGAGAATGGAGGGCGGCCGTCTGACCGTCTATGCGTCCACACAGGTGCCGTATCACGTGCGCAGGATTGTGGGCTGGGTCACGGGCCTGCCCGAGAACCGGATTCATGTTGTCAAGACAAGAGTCGGCGGCGGCTATGGCTCGAAGCAGGATATCCTGGTCGAGGATCTGACCGCGTATGCGGCTTATGTGACCGGGCGGCCGGTTTACTGCAGAAATACCAGGGAAGAGGAATTCATTGCCTGCTCAACCCGTCATCCGATGAGGATGCGCGTGAAGATGGCCGGCATGAAGGACGGACGGATCACCGGTATCTTCATGGAAGTGCGCGCGAATACCGGTCCATACGGCAACCATTGCCTGACCGTCCCGATGAACAGCTGTTCCAAGACACTGCCGCTGTTCAAGTGCCCGAATATGGCATACGACCTGAAGGTTTACTACACCAACACCCCTCCGGCCGGCGCCTATCAGGGGTACGGGACGCCGAAGGGCAACTATGCGCTGATGATGGCGATGGCGGAGCTTGCAGACAAGCTCGGCTGCGATTACAAGGACATGGTTCTGAAGAACCATGTCGAGACAGGATACCGGCTGGATATCCTGAAGGGACTTGGTGAAGGCCGGGAGGGCAATGTGGTTCCGGTCGGCTCCTGCGGCCTCAGGGAGGCAATTCTGAAAGGCTGCGATATGATTCACTGGGGCGTCAAAGAGCAGTCTGACGATCCGGACGTCAGGATTGGAAAAGGCTTTGCCATGATCATGCAGGGCAGCGGTCTTCCGGGGCTGGATCATGCCGAGGCGATTGCCAAGATGGAGACAGACGGGACAGTGATTCTTAACAGTGGGTGTGCCGACATCGGGACAGGGCTGGACACTGTCTGCGCCAAGATTGTCAGCGAGGTTATGTGCATGCCGATGGAGCATGTGACGGTTCTGTCAGGGGACACCGACGCAGCCGCATTTGACACCGGTTCCTATGCGTCCTCCGGTACGTTCTTCAGCGGAAATGCGGCACTGGATGCGGCAAAGAAGCTGAAGGAGGGGGTGTTGAAAGAGGCAGCGCTTCAGCTCGGGGAGGAGGAGACCGACCTTGATCTCCGGATGCCGGGCGAGGTGTTCTCGAGGAAGACCGGTGCAGTACTCAGCTATGGGGAGCTCTCCCACACGGCCTGCAGCGGAAGCGGCAGAGGGATGGTTGTCGCGCATGGCTCGTATGTGACAACGGCATCCTCCGTGCCGTACGGCGCTCACTTTGCAGAGGTGGCTGTCAACGTCCGTACCGGGGAAATCAAAGTCCGGAAGTTCTACGCACTTCAGGATGCCGGAACACCGATCAATCCGGAGCTGGCGCTCTGCCAGATGTACGGTGCAGCGCTCAAGTCAATCGGTCATACTCTCTATGAGGGGATGATTCTTGACAAGAACGGCGTCTGTCTGAATGCCAATATGACGGATTACGGCGTACCGATGGTCTGGGAACAGCCGGATGATTTCAAGGCAGTGCTGATCGATGTGAATGATGAATACGGACCGTTCGGCGCCAAGTCGATCTCCGAGATCGCCTGCAACGGCGCGGCGCCGGCCATCGGGATTGCTATCCATGACGCCTGCGGCGTCTGGATGGACAGCTGGCCGATGACACCGGAGAAGATTCTCAGAAAACTTGGAAAAATCTGAAACAAACCAAAACCCTGTGAAAGAGGCTTCCTGTGCAGCGGGAAGCCTCCTTGGGTTGCGGGAAGTATGGCATGGTTTTGCAGAACCGTGGCCTCGCAAATCATTGAAAAATGCAAAACGTACATCGTAAAACATGGTCGTAAAACATAACAAAAAAGTACTTGCAAATTTTGGGGAGAGCCGATATAATGGCAACGTTGCTGAGGAGTGAGAACAATTCGTGACGGACTCTGTTCCGAGGCGGCGTTTATACTAAGCCGGATTAGCTCAGTTGGTAGAGCGACGCATTCGTAATGCGTAGGTCCCCGGTTCAAGCCCGGGTTCCGGCTCGAAGTGAGAGGCTGCATGTGCAAGTGTTTATTTTGCATATGCAGCCTTTTCTGGTTTCTGTAAGACACCCTGAAAATAATTTTGCCGCACATTTTGCCGCAAAAATTTTAGACACATTTTATTCACAATTGTATAAAAATGCGTATCATGATGAGAGTGTGATTTTTCTATATTTTTTCAAACACCGAATCTAACTTTTTGTTAGGATTCTTACCTGGGAGACAACTGCTGCATCGGGGACGATCGGTACCGGCTGAGGTAAGGAGGAATCGATTTGCAGAATAGACGGAAAAGGGCGATAGCGATCCGCATGGGCTGCATGCTGGTGGAAACACTTCTGGATAAGAGCAGAAGAGTGTGGAGAAGCAGGACAGCCGGGATGATCCTGGGGCTGGCAGCGGCTGGAACAGATCCGGCAGCAGGCGGAAGAGGGCACAAAAACAGTGGTTCTGCACCCGCTCGAGCATGAGGAATATGTTCATGACATCAGCGCAGTCGAAAAAAAGAACGTGAGAGGATATAAGAGTTTTTACGGTCTGCCGAAGGATCTGGAGATTCTTCCAGATGAAAGTGACTAAAAAGACGGATCAAATTACTGAACCAAGGGAGGTTTCACACTGATGAAGTATACTGCTATTGAAAAGGAACTTCCGGCTCATGAGCTGGAAGCAGATTTTGAACGTGCACAGAAAATTGAAAAGTGGAGGATTGGAGAAAAGGCGCTGTTTCAGACAAACGGCTTGTTTTCAATGAAATATCTTCCATTATCATCCATCATAAAGGCGTATCCGCACGATTTTCAGATCAAGGGAGGATGCAGCTGCGCTGGAACATACCCGTCGAGGGGAGTCGTCGTAGCATATGAAGGTGGTGGGATCCTGAAGCTCATTCCGAACCGGGAAAGGGAGGCTGATGAATTGATCGCGGCGATCAAGGACAGGATTCCCGGCCTGGATACGGAGATCCCGGAGCGTTACCGGAGTGAGACAAGAGAGAAGTATTGATAAGGGACTCTCTGGATGTAACGAAACATCCACAATAATATTACGAATAAATTAAGAAACATAATAGTTGATTTACAAAATGTAATAGTTTATCATATTTGACGAAATGGATTTCCGGGGGAGGATATGGATATGAGGCCAGTGTTCAAAAAGATTGCCTGTTTCTTTCTCGCTGGATTGCTTACATGCTCTGGGGTGCAGTCTGCTTTTGCGGCTGACATAGATAGACAGGGAGTTGTTCAGGAGCAACAGACATTACCTGCAGACGAAGCGGAAAATTCAGATAATCGTGTGGCAGACACCTTGACTCAGGGAACGGCCGCATCATCGATGACCGATCTGCAGCTGCCGGCAAAGGTCAGGCGGCTTGCACTGCAATACTCGAGAGAGCAAAAAAAAGCGCTGCATTTCAGGCAGCCTCTTATTCAGGTGGTTCGAAACCGGAAGGTTGCTCTGTCTTTCAATAAAAAAGTATCTGGTATCGTCTACAAATCCTCAAATCCGAAGACCGTTACAGTTAATAAAAGAGGAATCATTACATCACGGAAAAAAGGATATGCTGTCATAACGGCAAAATATAAAAAGAATGTTTGTCATACCGTGATTTATGTATTTCCACGGCGAAACACGCTTGCCGGGAAGGTGAATGCCCGGAATGCCTCTGCGCTTGCTGCTTTGAATGCCGGAAGAGCATCGGCCAGGAATTACAGAAAAAAGACGATTGTGATTGCCGGGAGTTCTTCCGCTGACCGCTGGTCTTCCGTTTCTGAGGCGCTCCCAGGCTTCAATGTTGTGAACACAGCAATCGGGGGCTCCACCGCAGAAGAGTGGGGACAGCTTTATACGAAGCTGATCCTTCCGTATCACCCGGATGCGGTTATTCTGCTTGTCGGCAGCAACGATATTGGAAAGTATGGCGCAATCAGTGGTGAGGAGTGCGCTGCGAGGATTCAGAACATTATCAAAGAGCTGAGACAATCACTTGGCGATGAGATACCGATCTTCTACATTTCAATTCTGATCAACTGGAATCGGAAGGCGGCCTGGAAACAGGAAAAGATGTCGAATAAACTGATGAAACAATACTGCAGTACGGCAGCGAATACCTATTATATCGATGTCGCTTCCAAATTTCTGAAGAAGGGGAAACCGAACAAAGCATTGTTTGCTTCTGATAAGCTTCATCCCAATAAGAAAGGGTATCAGATTTTCAAAAAGGTGATTGGAAAAAAGGTAAAACAGGTCATGGGAAGCTGATCCGTCTCAGGTGGCTGACAGGGAGAACAAATTGTGAGTACAAAGAAAAGAACAGCAGCTCTGATATTTGGGCCTGTTCTGATGGTTTTATGCATTTTATTTCTGCCAAGGGCAATCTTCCCGGGCTTTCAGAGCAGAGCGGCAATTGGAACAGTCGCATTCATGGCGTTCTGGTGGGTGACGGGACCAGTTGATTATGCGATTACAGGTTTTCTTCCGATTGTTCTGAATGCGCTATTGCAGATCACCGATATGTCAAAGGTTATTGCCAATTATGCGGATGAGACAATCATGCTGCTTCTTGGAGCCTCGATTCTGACCGTATCCTGGGAATTGACCGGATTGGACCGCCGGATTGCAGCGGCACTGCTGAGTCTGATTGGCGATAATCTCAGGCATCAGATTATCTTCTGGTATCTGTTCGCTGCGGCAATGTCATCCGTCCTTCCGAATGCGGTTGTGGTAGCAACGATTACCCCGATCGCGGTCTCAATGCTGAAATATGTTGGGGAAGGAGACATCGGAAAAAGTGAAAAGGGCAGCAAGCTTCTGCTCACTCTGGTATATGCGGCAGGCGTCGGAGGACTTGCGACTCCGCTCGGAGGGGCAATGAATCTCGTGACAGTCGATTATCTGCAGAAAGTAAGCGGGAAAGAATATATGTATACTTCCTGGGTTCTGCATTTTCTGCCGATTGTTGCAGTCATCATTGTCAGCAATCTGTTATTCCTGTTATGGGGAGTCGGCAAAAAGGACAGCCTCGGTGGTTCGAGGGAATACTTTCTCGCAAACTACAGAAAGATGGGGAAGATGACAAGCGAGCAGAAGTGGTCGCTTGCGCTGTTCATGATGGCGTCCGGGCTCTCATTCACCCGGCAGTTTTACAAGAGCTATCTTCCGGGCATGAAGCCTGCTTATGTATTCATGACTTGTGCAGTCGTTTCATTCCTGCTGCGAAAACCGGACGGAAAAAGACTGCTTACGTGGAAAACAGTCCAGACGAAAGTGATCTGGGAGATGATTTATATTTTTGCCGGTGGCCTGGCAGTCGGGACTCTGATTAATGAGTCAGGAGCTGCGCAGGATATAGGAGATGCGATCTCAAAGCAGGGGCTGAAGGGCGGTCTTCTGACGATCTTTGTAATCGTTGCGTTTACGCTGCTTCTGTCCGATGTTACATCCAATACCGCTACCGCAGCTGTATCACTGCCAATCATTGTCTCAATTACAAAGGGAGCCGGACTGGATCCCGTCCCATATATCTATATTGCAACCATTGGTGTGAACCTTTCTTTTATGCTGCCGACTTCGATCAGGGCGATTCCGGTTGGTTATGGATTGTCACCAGGTTATCTTCTGCGCTCCGGTTGGAAGATCACAATTATCATGATATTATTGATGACCGGGGTCAGTTATCTGCTGTTAAACATCTGGCCGTATTTCCGGATACTGGGATGAACGAATACAGCAGGGGCATATTTTATTTATAGGAATAGAGATTCAATAACCGCTGGAAATAGAACACTTGAATCATGAGGAGGAGAAACAAGATGAAAGAGAAGATTCTGGACATATTAAAGAGCATGGATGATTCGATTGATTATCTGTCAGAGACAAAGCTCATAGACGACAAGATTATCGATTCTCTTACACTGACAGCTCTGATTTCTGAGCTGGAGAGCGAATTCAACATTGAGATCGATATGGATGACATCATTCCTGAGAATTTTAATTCAATCGATGCAATCGCGGATCTGGTGACAAGACTTCAGGACGAGCAGTGAGACCTTTGTGATGACATTTGTATCTTTTTATTTTCTGCTTTTTCTGGCTGCAACCGCAGTCATCTACTTTATAGTGCCGGTGAGGACAAGGTGGGTTGTGCTCCTTGCGGCAAGTCTTTTGTTTTATGCAAAGGCAGGCTTGACATACCTGCCTTTTATGTTGGGAACGGCACTTCTTACATACGCAGGAGCACGTGCGATTTCTGGAATACATGAGAAAGCTGCGGCTGCCATGGCGTCAGCTTCATCAAAGGAAGAAAAGAAGACTGTGCGAAGACAGGACAAGCGGGCTTCAAGAAGGATTATGTGGGTTGTTGTCCTTCTTGTAATCGCTTATCTGTTCTATACCAAGTTCGCGAAAAAAATTCTTGCGCTGGTTCAGACGTCAGCAGCGGGAGAGAATCCGGCGCTGATGATCATTGTACCCCTCGGGATATCCTATTATACTTTTTCGACAGTCGGGTATGTCCTGGATGTGTACTGGAAGAGATATCCTGCAGAGAAAAATTTCTTTCGCTATCTGCTTTACGTCTGCTATTTCCCGCATATTCTGCAGGGACCGATCGCCAGATATGATAAATTGGGTGTCCAGTTTCGAGAGCCTCATTATTTCGATTACCGGCGGGTTTGCTTTGGCGTTCAGCTGATTTTATGGGGATTCTTCAAGAAGCTTGTGATTGCGGACCGGTTCAGCCCATTTATAACAAATGTGCTGGCAGACTATCAGAATGCTTCGGGGATGCTGCTGTTCTTTACGATGGTCATGTATGCCATTCAACTCTATGCTGATTTTTCTGGATGTGTGGACATGGCCAGGGGCATGTCTCAGATCTTCGGCATTGAGATTGAGCAGAACTTTGCACAGCCATATTTTGCAATCAGCGTAGAAGACTTCTGGAGAAGATGGCATATTACACTTGGCGCATGGTTTCGTGATTATCTATGTATGCCTGTTTCTGTCAGCGGGTTTGTAAAAAAGCTTTCACGCAGTTTCCGGAAGAAATTTGGCCCTGTTGCAGGGCAGAATGCGACAACAATCTGTGCGCTGATCGCTGTGTGGCTGGCAACCGGGTTATGGCATGGAACCGGGTGGAACTATATGCTCTGGGCGTTATGGCAGGGTGGGATCATTACCTTGAGCGTGATCCTGAAGCCGGTGTATCCGAAGATGCTGCGTTTTCTGCATTTTGATTCAAGTTCTCCGGAGTTTCATCTCTTTCGGATCCTGAGGACATTCTTACTTTGCGGAATCGTCCCCAGGACAATCGTAAAGGCACCGACACTGGGAGCTGCAGCTGTAATATTTAAGAAAATGATTACCAGCCCTTCGCCTGGAGCATTCCGGCATACGGTGTTTCAATATGGTGTAGGTAAGATGGAGTTCTTCCTGGGCTTTTCAGGAATCTTTCTGTTATTCCTCACATCGGTGATGAAGGAGAGGGGCTGGAGTATTCGGGAGCATATAGCAGGACGAAATATCATTTTCAGATGGAGCATTTATCTTTTCCTGTTTTTCTTTGTGGTTCTGTTTGGAAAATATGGTCCGGGTTATAATGCAGCGTCCTTTATTTACATGGGATTCTGAATGGACGTGCTGGAGGTGTAACGTGTTTACTTCGATCTTGTCGTTATTCATGAAGCAGGCGGAGCAGTATCCGGATGCCCTTTGCGTGGTAGACGGAGATGGAGAGCATTCTTATCAGGATATGATGCAGGATGCGAAGGCCATGGCGTTTTCGCTGAAAGAGAGAGGGGCGGCGTATGGAAGCCGTGTCCTCGTTTCCTGTGATGGAAAGGCCCATTATCTTTCTATGGAAATTGCCTGCTGGCTTCTGGGAGCAATTTTCGTCCCTGTTGAGGAAAATGCATCGGATGACCGGATTACAGGCATATATAAAGAGACAGATCCGGTCTTGTTCGTTTCAAATCGGAGATTGGAATCGGATGCACTTTGCAGAATCACGGTTTCCTATGAAAAGATTCTTAGTGCCGATCCGGAAAACGGGATGTCTTATTACAGCCCCAAAGCCGATGACACTGCGGAAATCTTATTCACAACCGGAACAACTGGAAAGTCCAAGGGTGTTGAGCTGACGCATGCCAATGATGTTGCGCTCGCTGAGAATGTTGCAGAGGGTGTTCACATGAGGGAAGGAAACAGGGAACTGATTCCTCTTCCAATCAGTCATGCGCATGCGATCCGGACAATATATGCTTTGTATTTGAGACATGGATGTGCGCTGTTAATAGATGGGGTGTCCCAGATACGCCGGGCATATGAGCTTGTCAGGGATTATCGCGCAACGGCGATTGATTTGTCTCCGACAGCAGCATCTGTTTTAATGAAGCTGTCAAGAGGCAAGTTCAGCGTATTCACAGAGCAGCTTGATTATGTCGAGATCGGCACAGCCTATCTGAGTGATGAAATCAAGGATAATCTCCGAAAAACTTTTCCGGGGATTCATCTGTATAATTTTTACGGTTCTACAGAGTCGGGAAGAAGCTGTGTTCTTGATTTTTCGGGAGAAGAGGACAGAAAGCATTGTATTGGACATCCGGCGCTGAACGCGGAGTTTATCGTAACGGACGAGATGCACAAGAAGATTCAGTCAGATGAAAACCATACCGGGTTGATTGCAAGCCGCGGAGCTATGAACATGAAGGGCTACTGGAGGCAGAAGGAGCTGACGGAAAGCGTCATGACAGATGGCTTTGTCTTTTCCAAGGATGAAGGGTATATTGATGAACGCGGGTATGTTTATGTCCTTGGAAGAGCGGATGATGTGATCAATTTCAGGGGAATTAAAATTGCTCCTGACGAGATTGAGGAGGCAGCGTCTGATTATCAGGGAATTCAGGATTGTGCGTGTATTCCAAAGAAGGATAAGGTATCAGGCGAGGTTCCGATCCTGGTTGTGGATGCGGATGAGGAGACATTCGACCACAAGGCAATGATGCAGTATCTGCGCGCGCATGTGGATCCGGACAAGATGCCTCAGAAGATTGTGATCTGTCATCAGATACCGCGGTCATTCAACGGAAAGCTTCAGAGGAAGAAGCTCGCGGCAGAACTGCTTGAGGGAGATAAGGTCATTTGAGAATGAAAGAAGTGACACAAAACAGAAGAAAACCGGTCACGGCGCCGCAGCTGGTGAAGATTGTTGTTTTTCTGGTTGTGACGTCTCTGATCTTTCAGTTTCTGACGCTGCTTTATGACCGGCCGAAGTCCTATCGTCTGTATGATTACGAGAACCTCCCGGAGAATACGGTTGACGCGGTTGTGATCGGTGCAAGCACGGTATACCGCTATTATGATCCGATGGAAGCATGGGAAAAGCATGGCATTTCTTCCTATGCATACGGGATTGCCGGGGCTGTCGGGGAGAATACCATCTTCTCGCTGAAGGATCTTCTCAAACACCAGAAACCAAAGGTTGCCCTGATCGAGGTGAGAGGATTTCTTGGTTCACGATCCATGAACGGTATGACGACGAACATGTATCGTTATATCAAGAACTATGCGAATCCGTTCAAGAGATGGGAAATCCTGAATCATTATAATAAGATGACAGGAATCCGCTTTTCATCCGATCAGCTGCCGTATTATCTGACATTGATCATGAATCATGAGAATTACTGGCGGCTTTTTGACAGTTCTAACTGGAAGCGAGTGATCAAGGGTGGCAAGAGAGATTTTTCCGCTGTCGATGCCAGTCAGTTTATGGGATATGGGATAGGAGACCGGGTTGTGCCTCAGAGTGCGATCCCGTATGACGAGCACTATCAGACAAAACTGGCACAAGGGGGAGAGAATGCGCTCCGGGAGGTGCTCGACTATTGCAGGAAGATTGGGCAGGAGGTTATCCTTGTTGCGTCACCGTACGCCTATACACAGGATGATATGGGAGAACTGAATGCAGTTACAGCAATCGCGCAGGAGTATAATGTTCCGTTCCTGAATGCAAATAAGGATCAGGAAAAGCTCGGAATTGATTTTTCTACGGATTATTATGATGCGCATCATACCAATCTGCTTGGGGCCGTGAAGTATACAGATTATCTGCTGGATTATCTGACGCAGAATTACCATTTTACAGATCACCGCGGGGATGAAGCTTATGCGGTCTGGGAACGGGAAGATGCCCAGTATCGGCCGGCAAAGGAGGCAGCGCTTGCTTCTCTGGATACCCAGATCCAGGCGGCCGCTGCCGGACAGGAAACAGGGGGAGAAGCTGCCGGCACCTCTGCATCTGATGAAACAAATTCCGGGAATCAGACAGTAACGTCTGCAGAGGGGAATTCGTCCGATGACGAGGAAGACTGATCTTTTTTGAGATTGACATACTTTGTGATATTCGATATAAACGGAGATGACAGTTCTGTTATCTCCGTTTCTGTTTTCAGCTCTATATATGATTCTTTCGAAATCAATCGACTTTCAGGATTCATGGAAACTTCAGGACACTGATATTACGACTTGACAGGGATGACGTTTCTCTGTAATATTAGGATCGAACATTAGTTCGAAAAAACAAAACTGACTGAGTACAGGAGAAAGATATGGCAAAGGCAACGAAGAATACTGCATCGATGGCTGAAGCGGGCGATGTGAACGCAGAGAAGATGAAAGCGCTGGACGCAGCGCTGTCCCAGATTGAGAAAGCATACGGAAAGGGCTCCGTCATGCGGCTGGGGGACAGCGGCACGAATATGAATGTTGAAACCATCCCGACAGGATCCCTGAGTCTGGATATAGCGCTGGGGCATGGCGGGATTCCGAGAGGAAGAATTGTTGAGATTTACGGGCCGGAGTCATCCGGAAAGACAACAGTCGCGCTCCATATGGTGGCAGAAGTGCAGAAGAGAGGCGGTATTGCCGGTTTTATTGATGCCGAACATGCACTGGATCCGGTCTATGCGAAGAACATTGGGGTGGATATTGACAATCTGTATATTTCTCAGCCGGATAACGGGGAGCAGGCGCTTGAGATCTGTGAGACGATGGTCCGCAGCGGAGCCGTCGACATTATTATTGTTGACTCGGTTGCAGCGCTTGTTCCGAAGGCGGAGATCGATGGAGATATGGGGGACTCCCATGTCGGACTTCAGGCCAGACTGATGAGCCAGGCGCTTCGTAAGCTGACAGGTGTGATCAGCAAGTCCAACTGCATTGTGATCTTTATCAACCAGCTTCGGGAGAAGGTTGGCGTGATGTTCGGGAATCCGGAAACGACGACAGGCGGCCGGGCGCTGAAGTTCTACTCTTCCATACGGCTTGATGTCAGACGGATCGAGGCCATTCGCCAGCAGGGGGATGTGATTGGAAACCGCACCAGGATCAAGGTTGTGAAGAACAAGATTGCTCCGCCGTTCAAGGAAGCGGAGTTTGATATCATGTTTGGAAAGGGTATATCCAGAGAAGGAGATGTTCTGGATCTTGCCGCGAATGTCGGGATCGTGGCCAAGAGCGGTGCCTGGTATGCCTATGAAGGAAACAAAATCGGGCAGGGACGTGAGAACGCAAAGCAGTTCCTTGCAGATCATCCGGAGCTGATGGAAGAGATATCTCATAAAGTTCGCGTCCATTATGGAATCGATCCGGACGGCGAAGAACAGGGCGAACAGAAGACACAGAGCGATACACAACCTTCGTTACCTTCGGAAGAGCCGGAGGCGTTCCGAATGGAAGAGGGATCAGCTGACAGAGAGTGAGAAACTGAACATTTCCGGAGAGATGCCATCGTGAATAGGATGAGCCGGAGATGCAGGAAAAAGCGTGCGGGGAGTGGAGAAGGCGGATGATTGCAGCGGAAATCCTCAGGGTGACAGATCGAAAAAGAAAGATTGTGCTTGAGGACGAAAGTTCATTTGTACTCTATGCGGGCGAGCTCAGGAAATACCATATCCGTGAGGGAGAAGAGATTCCGGAAGAAGTTCTGGAAGAGATCCATGACGATGTGCTCGTCAAAAGGGCAAAGCTCAGGTGCATGAATCTTCTGAAAACCTCTGACAGAACGGTCCGTCAGCTTCGCGACAGGCTCAGACATGACGGATACCCGGAAGAGATCGCAGAAAAAGCGCTTGATTATGTGGCTTCCTATCACTATACGGATGACGAGCGGTATGCAGAGAATTACATTCGCCAGCAGTCAGGAAGAAAAAGCAGAAAAGTGATTCTGCTGGAGCTCGAGAAAAAAGGGGTGGACTCAGATGTGATCCGTGAGGCATTTTCTGCTGTCGGACAAGAGAATCAAGCAAACGCCCCTTTTCTACAGGAATCAGCAGACGTTGGAGCAATCCGAAAGCTGATTCGGAAAAGGGGATATGATGCCGCGCATGCATCCTGGGATGAGCAGCAGAAGCTGACAGGCTACCTGATGCGGAAGGGATTTGAATCTGCGGACATAAGGAGTGTGCTGCGGGAGTTTCAGGGACAGGATTGAACCTGACCGGGACTGGCTGTCAGGAAACAGTGATTTGTGCATGATTACTGGTTACATGGTGACCAGACCGAAAATTTCCGCCAGCTTGACACAGCCTGTGAAAAAAAGTACAATAATAAAAGTTGTAGTTACATGACAACTAAATATTGTAAGGAGGTGCTCCTGTGCCGATTGCGTTAGCTGTTTTAATCGCTGTTGCAATCACACTGGCAATCGCAGTCCCTCTGACTTCTAAAACCGTAATCCGTCGCCGCGAAGAAGCAGACAAAGCGACCATTGGCAATGCGGAGGAGAAGGCAAGGAAGATTGTTGATGATGCGCTGAAGCTCTCAGAGACGAAGAAACGTGAAGCCCTTGTTGAGGCGAAGGAAGAGTCTCTCCGGATTAAGAATGAGTCCGAGAGAGAGGCAAGAGATCGCCGCGCAGAGGTGCAGCGTCTTGAAAAGCGGGTCATGGCGAAAGATGAGGCCGCTGACAAGAAGACAGAAGCTCTGGAGCGCCGCGAGAGCAGTGTGGCAGCAAGAGAGGAAGAGCTGAAGAAGAAGCAGTCCGCAGCAGACAAGCTGCTCGGGCAGAGACAGCAGGAACTCGAGCGAATTTCGGGTTTGACCTCCGACCAGGCAAAAGAATATCTTTTAAAATCTGTTGAAGAAGAAGCAAAGACAGACGCTGCAAAGCTTTACAAGGAGCTGATTAACCAGACGAAAGAGGACGCGGCCAGAAAGGCCAAGGAGTACGTCGTCCAGGCGATTCAGCGCTGTGCAGCGGACACGGTCGCGGAGGCAGCTATCTCGGTTGTACAGCTGCCGAACGATGAGATGAAGGGCCGTATTATCGGCCGGGAAGGCCGCAATATCCGGGCAATTGAGACGTTGACCGGTGTGGACCTGATTATTGACGATACTCCGGAGGCTGTCGTTCTTTCAAGCTTTGATCCGATCCGCCGTGAGGTGGCTCGTATTGCACTTGAAAAACTGATTGTGGACGGACGGATTCATCCGGCCAGAATCGAGGAGACAGTCGAGAAGGCGAAGAAGGAAGTAGAGAACGAGATCCGTGAAGCCGGTGATGAGGCTTGCCTTGAGGTGGGTGTACACGGCATTCATCCGGAGCTGGTAAAGCTGCTGGGAAGAATGAAGTTCAGAACCAGCTACGGTCAGAACGCGCTGAAACATTCCATTGAGGTGGCACATCTTTCGGGATTGCTCGCTTCTGAGATCGGAGTCGATGTCCGGCTGTCGAAGAGGGCCGGGCTTCTGCATGACATTGGGAAGTCCATCGATCACGAAGTGGAAGGAACACATGTGCAGATCGGTGCTGATCTCTGCCGAAAGTACAAGGAGAATCAGATCGTCATCAACGCTGTGGAGTCTCACCATGGCGACGTAGAACCGGAATCTCTGATTGCCTGTATTGTGCAGGCTGCAGATACAATTTCTGCGGCTCGTCCAGGGGCAAGAAGAGAAACCCTTGAAACATACACCAACAGACTAAAGCAACTGGAAGATATTGCGAACGGCTTCAAGGGAGTTGAGAAGTCATTTGCCATTCAGGCCGGAAGAGAAATTCGTATCATGGTTGTTCCGGATCAGGTCAGCGATGCAGATATGACGTTCCTCGCGAGGGACATTGCAAAGCAGATCGAATCCGAATTGGAGTATCCGGGACAGGTGAAGGTCAGTCTTATTCGCGAATCCCGTGTTGTGGATTATGCAAAGTAAGTGAGATCTCCTGCTGATCAGATTTTTCAGTCATTCAGGAAACAGACCGCCGCAGAGATGCGGCGGTTTTCCTTTCAAAAATATTTTCAAAATATCAATCTGTTCGGAAAATGTTCTTTTATATTCCCAATATTACGATACATATTTGAAAAAATCATCTGTTGTGCTATAATCCGCTCAATACCGGGGCTCATATTTTGCTGTGGTAATCTGATAAAGCGGCAGCGTAAGAAAGCGTATGAGCCAGTGAATACAGAGCGCTGGACAGCCAGCAGGGAGAGAGGATGTATGGGTTCAATATCATCGCAGGTCGGAATCATCATTGCAATCATCGCCTATCTGGTTGGGATGCTGCTGATCGGGTTTATTACTTCGAAAAAGAACAGCAGTGTCGGGGATTTTTACCTGGGCGGCAGACAGCTTGGACCGTTGGTCACAGCGATGAGCGCAGAAGCGTCGGATATGTCAAGCTGGCTGCTGATGGGGCTGCCGGGACTCGCCTACCTGTCGGGGTTGGCGGAACCTTTCTGGACTGCGATTGGCCTTGCTGCGGGAACCTACCTTAACTGGCTGTTTGTTGCAAGGAGATTTCGCAATTACACAGTTGAAGCAGGGGATGCGATCACGGTTCCGGAATATTTTTCCAACCGGTATGGGGACAGGAAGAAGATTCTGACGCTGATAGCGGCCCTCATCATCGTGATCTTCTTTATTCCATACACGGCATCCGGGTTTGCTGCGATCGGGAAACTGTTTGCTTCCTTGTTCTCTCTGGACTACCATGTCAGCATGATTGTCGGGGCCCTGATTGTCATCGGATATACGATGACGGGCGGCTTTCTGGCGGCCAGCCTGACGGATCTCATACAGAGCATCATTATGACCATTGCGCTGATTGTCGTCCTTGTATTTGGAATCAGCCAGGCAGGAGGATGGGCTGCAGTCGTATCCAACGCTCAACAGCTGAGAGGGCATCTGTCCCTCTTCAGAAGTCATATTCCGGATGCCCATAACTTCTGGGCACTGGGAACCTCAGGACCATACTCTGCTCTTACGATTGTTTCCACGCTGGCGTGGGGACTTGGATATTTTGGAATGCCGCATATCCTTCTGCGGTTTATGGCGATCAGGGATGAGAAGAAGCTGAAGCTGTCACGAAGAATTGCAAGCGTGTGGGTTGTCATTGCGATGGGGACAGCGATCCTGATTGGAATCATCGGCCTGGGAATGAGCAGGGCAGGCACAATCGAGGTACTTCCGGATTCCAGTGCAGCTGAGACCGTCATTGTACGGATTGCTCACAGACTCAGCGAATTTGGATTCGGACCGGCACTCATTGCAGGTGTGATTTTGTCCGGAATCATCGCATCGACCATGTCTACTTCTGATTCGCAGCTTCTGGCGGCTTCCTCTTCTGTATCGAAAGATATCGTCAGCGGTTTTCTGAATCGGAAGATGAACGCGAAGGGGGAGATGCTGATCGCAAGGCTGACGCTTGGTATCATAGCCGCTATTGGAATTGTTCTGGCATGGAATCCAAACAACTCGGTTTTCAGGATTGTCAGTTTTGCATGGGCGGGATTCGGTGCAGCATTCGGACCTGCTGTCCTGTTGTCTCTGTACTGGAGACGATCCAACAGGCAGGGCACGCTTTGCGGGATGGCAGCGGGAGGAGCCATGGTTTTTGTCTGGAAATTCCTTGTACGTCCGCTGGGCGGCGGATTTGATATCTACGAGCTTCTCCCGGCATTTCTGATTTCCTGCCTTGTCAATGTGGTTGTTAGTCTTCTGACACCTGCGCCCGATCAGACCATCACGGATGTTTTTGACAAGGTTGCCCATATGTGATAGAAAGAGGGGCGTATATCAGGGAAGATATAAAAGGAGAATTTATGAAGAAGCATATTGCATTGGGGATTATTGCCGGAACGGCGGCTGCGGCCATGATGCTTTCCGGATTCGACTCTGCCATGACCGTGCAGGAGCTGCACAGAAAGAGTCAGGAGGCACAGGCAGCGAAAAACAGTGCGACGGTATCGATGCAGATGGAAGCGGATGCTGCCCTTCAGATTGGGGCGGATTCGTCGACTGCCACGAAGGCATCCTTAAACGGCAACGCAGATCTGACGATTTCATATACACTGGATCCTTTCCAGATGAAGATGGAAGGGAATATGAAGGGAACCGCACTGGGGAATACTGTCAACGCAAAGCTGTCAGAGTATTTTGTAACGGATGATGACGGAAGTGGTATCATCTATGCGAATCTCGATACGGGGAATGGCGGAAGCTGGGAAGCGTCAAGAGTTGGAAAAGATCAGATGCGGACGGTTCAGGAAGCTCTGGCAGCATCAAAGTCAGGCGATTACAGTAAGCTTAAGGAGCAGGGATTCGATGCGCAGGCACTGCTCGATCAGGTTGAGAAGGTAACAACTCTGGCCCCTGAGGCGGTCAAGGCCGGTAATCAGGAGTGCTACGAGATGACGTCCACGGTCAGCGGCAGTCTTTTATCCGGGATGTTTACAGATGTCATGAATTCCAGCCTTTCAAATGCATCCGGTGATGGTCTGGACGACCAGAAACGCCAGATTGCGGAGAGCATCCTGAAGTCGTTGTCTGTCGTCACGAAGGAGGACTACAATACAGAGACGTTCCTTCCGGCACATATGGAGATGGATCTGAGCGGGAGTGATTTTTCTGAACTGGTCAGCAGGATAGAGGCCCTCATCAAGGCAGGATATACAGGCTCCACATCAGAGCCGCCCCAGCTTTCTGTCACGGTGAATACATTGAAAGCGTCAGCGGATTACGATTTTGACACGCCGGTTTCCATTGAGGTGCCGGAGGATGCCAGGAACACGCCGGTCAGCGAGTCCGGGCTGTCTGCAGATGCAGTCAATGGCAAAGCAGCCGGGACCGACGCCGACCAGCTGACACCCGGCACGGACAATCAGCAGGAAACCTGAATCGGGGGCTGAAACCGGACAAAAGGCAGAGATGCCCCGGGGATCAGTCAGCCGGGGTGCGGCATTCAGGGCTGAGAGAGCAGTACACATCAGGCGGGGACAAAGAAGTTCTCCGCCTGATTTTTATTCCCAGAACGAACTTTGGCTCGGCGGTGGAATGCAGAAAGGAAAGCTGATCGAAAGACTGAACAGGATAGACAGATAGATAACGGATAGATAACAGATAGATAATAGAAGGGCAGAGCAGGGAAGATGAAGTCGATGACAATCGAACAGGCAGAGAAACTGATCACTCCAGGTGGGAAGTGGGTGATGCTGGACATAAGGAGCGAAGAGGAGTATCTGAGGAGCAGTTATCCGGAGGCACTCTCGATTCCACAGAGGCAGTTTGAAGAGGACCCGGAAGGCAGTATATCGAGACTTGACAGGAAAAAGAGCTATCTGGTCATGTGCCATACGGGAGACCACAGCAGGGACATTGTCAGCCTGCTTCAGGATCATGGCATTGATGCGGCAAACCTGGATGGCGGCTGGAGAGCTTATCTTCGTCTGAGTCTCCAGCGGTTCATGGAGGAGGAACAGGACGAGAAGCGCTCGGAGAAAACTGCTGCAATTGAGAGAAGCATCATAAAAAGGTTCAGAAAAACGGTGTGGTCGCCCTTTACAAAGGCGGTTAAGGATTATCAGATGATACAGGAGGGAGACCGGATTGCCTGCTGTATATCCGGCGGGAAGGATTCCTTTCTGATGGCAAAGCTGCTGCAGGAACTGCAGAAACATGGGCCTGTCCGGTTTGAGCTGGTATTTCTGTGCATGAACCCCGGGTACAATGAAGACAACTGGCAGATAATAAAAGACAATGCGAAAATACTGGGTATTGATCTGACCGTTTTCAATACGGAGATTTTCGATACGGTTGCGGAGATCGATAAAAATCCATGCTATCTCTGTGCGAGAATGAGACGCGGATACCTCTACAGTCATGCAAAGGAGCTTGGCTGCAACAAGATCGCGCTGGGTCATCATTATGATGACGTGATTGAGACGATTCTGATGGGCATGCTGTACGCCGGAAAAGTTGAGACAATGATGCCGAGACTGAAGAGCCAGCATTTCGAAGGGATGGAGCTGATCCGCCCTCTGTATCTCATCAGGGAGAAGGACATCAAGGCCTGGAGAGATGCCAATGAACTGAGCTTCATTCAGTGTGCCTGCCGCTTCACGGAAAACTGCCTGAGCTGCGGCGGCGCGCGCGGATCCAAGCGGGATGATGTCAAGCAGCTGATTGCAGACCTGGCCAGACAGGATCCGGTGATTGAGGCGAATCTGTTCAGAAGCGTTGAGAATGTCAGCCTGAATGCAGTGATTGGCTATAAGGACAGAAATGGCGTCAGACACTCGTTTCTGGAGCAATTCTGATAAAATCTATAAAACATACTTGACATATATATTATCCGATTTATAATGCAGTCAATGAAACAAAAACAACAGCAGATGACATAGACTTGCAGCAAATAAGGAGGATTCAGAGATGGGAAAGGTTTACCAGGGAACACTGGAGCTGATCGGGAACACACCGCTTGTGGAGTTTGCCAATATCGAGAAGGAGCTTGGACTTGAGGCAAAGATTCTGGCAAAGCTTGAGTATTTTAACCCGGCAGGTTCTGTCAAGGATCGTATCGCAAAGGCGATGATTGAGGATGCCGAGAAGAAGGGGCTGCTGAAGGAGGGCTCTGTCATCATCGAGCCGACATCCGGGAATACCGGGATCGGACTGGCTTCGATCGCGGCGGCAAAGGGGTACAGAATCATCCTCACGATGCCGGAGACGATGAGTGTTGAGAGAAGAAATATTCTGAAGGCTTATGGCGCAGAGATTGTCCTGACAGAAGGCTCAAAAGGAATGAAGGGTGCCATTGCAAAGGCGGATGAGCTGGCAAAGGAGATTCCGGGAAGCTATATTCCGGGGCAGTTCACCAACCCGGCCAACCCGGCCGCACACAGGGCAACAACAGGTCCGGAGATCTGGAATGACACGGATGGACAGGTCGACTTCTTTGTGGCCGGAATCGGCACAGGCGGAACCCTGACAGGCGTCGGCGAGTATCTCAAGAGTCAGAAGCCGGAGGTCAAGGTGATTGCTGTGGAGCCGGCAGGTTCCCCGGTGCTTTCTCAGGGGAAAGGCGGACCGCACAAAATTCAGGGCATCGGAGCCGGCTTTGTACCGGACACGCTGAACACGAAGATCTATGACGAAATTCTGACGGTCGAGAATGATGCAGCATTTGAGCGCAGCAAGCTTGTCGCAAGAAAGGAAGGCGTTCTGGTCGGAATTTCTTCCGGTGCAGCGCTGGACGCAGCCATCAGACTTGCGCAGCGTCCGGAGAACAAGGGAAAGACGATTGTGGCGCTCCTTCCTGATTCGGGAGACCGCTATTATTCGACCCCGCTTTTTCAGCAGTAATTGAGAAGTAATCTGATAATCGTTGTTTATAAGTCCCTGATCATGGCGTATACTATGAGCAGGGACTTTTGTTTAACTATGAGGGCAGAAACGTGATTTTATCCAGGAAAAGCAGGTACGGGCTCAGGGCACTGATTGATCTGGGCATGAATTCTGAGAATGGACGGATCTCGCTGTCCAGCATCGCTGAGAGAAATCGGATTTCCTCCCAGTATCTGGAGCAGATTTTCGCAAGTCTCAGAAGAGCCGGCATCATCCAGAGCGTCAAAGGATCACAGGGCGGATACTATCTTGCAAAGGATCCGTCAGAGATCACCGTTGCGGAAATATTACACGCGCTTGATGGCGCGTACCATATTGAACCGGAGAAGTCTCTGGACGACGGGATTGCGCAGACGGTTCAGGTCTGTGTAATTGAAAGACTGAATGAAGCATTTGACAACATTCTGGAGGAGGAGACACTGGCAGATCTGATTGCCTACTACAGTGAGCATCATGTAAATGCAGATGACATGTACTATATCTGAGAAGCCAGAGGCGTATCGACGGAGAAAATATATTGAACTGATTGTGCATATCTGATAAGATTGGAAGCATATTGAAACATGTTCTTGTGAATTATATGAGAGAGGCCCATCTCAAACCGGATGTCATATAGGCACAGTGCAGGAGAATCAGATATGGGGGAAGTCAGAAAACAGAAAGACCCGGCTGTTGAAAAGAGAAAGGAGACTCTTCGCAAAAGAGCAAAGGAACTGATTTCTGCGGCAAAGAACGAAGATGACGCGCTGGAGTATTCGGAGGTACAGAATTTTTTCTCAGATCTCAAGCCGTCTGAAGTGGAATTATCAGCTGTCGTGGAATATTTGTCCGGGAAGGGAGTCGACGTCCTTCTTCCGGCGACTGACGACATCGATTCATTTGATGATGAAGACGGGACGGCAGATGCAGATGATGAAGATGGATTTTCTTCAGGCGGGGAGGAAAGAGATCTGGACGTTTCTCCGGATGCTTCGGGTTCTGGGGTGTCCGACCCGATTCACATGTATCTGAAGGAAATCGGGAAGGTCCCGCTCCTGAGTCCGGACCAGGAGACAGAACTCGCAAAAAGGGTAGAGCAAGGCGATGAATCTGCCAAAAGAGAACTTGAGGAAGCAAACCTGCGGCTTGTTGTCTCGATTGCCAAGCATTATACCGGACATGGGATGTCTCTGATGGATCTGATTCAGGAGGGTAATCTGGGACTGATCCGGGCAGTTGAGAAGTACGATTACCGCAAGGGATTCCGGTTCTCAACCTACGCAACCTGGTGGATCAGGCAGTCGATTTCGAGAGCCATCGCGGATCAGGGAAGAACCATCCGGATTCCTGTGCATATGGTCGAGAACATCAATAAGGTGAACCGTGCATCCAGGGAACTGGTCCAGAAACTGGGGAGGGACCCGACGACAGACGAGATCGCGGAGGAGATCCATATGACTCCGGACAGGGTACGCGAGATCCAGAAAATTTCACGTGAGCCGGTCTCCATGGAGTCGCCGGTCGGGGATGAGGATGATTCGAGTCTGGGAGATTTCATCAGGGACGATTCCACCCCTGTCCCGGCGGATGAAGCCGCCCAGTCGATGATGAATGAACAGATCCGGAAGATTCTGGCGGAGCTTTCACCCCGTGAGCAGGAGGTACTGGAATATCGGTACGGACTCAAGGGGGATCATCCCTGCACGCTTGAGGAAGTCGGGAAAAAGATGAATGTTACAAGAGAGCGGATCCGTCAGATTGAGGCAAAGGCGCTCAGAAAGCTGAAACAGAAAAACCGCCCGATGCGGGAATATCTGGATTAAGCTGCTGCACGCAGAATGGTGGATGGAGGCTGAGAATGTCGAAGGTGAACAGAAGCTCACTGGCCAGGAGCTTCGGATATGCATTTCAGGGGATTGGAACCTGTATCCGGGAGGAAAGGAACATCAAGATTCATCTGACATTCACCGGGCTGGTCATTTTCTTCGGCGTATTCTTGAAAATCAGCCCGATAGAGTGGTGCATATGTCTGACGCTCTTTGGTCTTGTGCTTGCCCTGGAGCTGGTCAACACGGCTGTCGAGGCTGTCGTTGATCTGGTGACGGAGGAGCGGAAGCCTCTTGCAAAAAAGGCAAAGGATACAGCAGCCGGAGCGGTTCTGATTGCCGCGATCTGTGCTGCTGCGGCGGGACTTGTCATATTTCTGCCGAAGGGACTGAGATGGATTGGAGTGCTGCACTGAGGGAAAACCCGGAAAGGAGTACAGAATGACGGATATTGTTGATCTGATGAAAAAGGCATTTCTTGCCGGCGTCGGAGCGGCGGCGGAGGGAACAGAGAAGGCTGACCAGCTGCTGAAGGACATGATCAAAAAGGGTGAAATCACGGTGGAACAGGGGAAGACACTCAATGAGGAGCTGAAGCATAACCTGGACCAGAAGCTTCATCAAAGGGATCAGAAGGATGCCGGCGCGGATATTTCCTCCATCCTGAAGAATCTTTCAGAAGATGACCTGAAAGAGCTGAAAAAGAGGCTTGCCGAGGTCGATGCCGATGACAAGCAGCAGGATGAGAATCTGTAAGAATACTGCCCCGTCAGCTGTCTGACGGGGTTTTGTTTTTCAGGGAAAGCGGCGGATACAGGAGAAAGCCAGTGAGTGCAGGACCAGGGAAAAAACAGCAGCAGTTTCATACAGAACGGATTGCGTCCTACCAGGAGAAGGAATCAGAGCGGCACAGGACGGTGTATGCCGATGGAAGCATCAATGAAGATGCAATCGGGAAAAATCCGCAGTCTGATTCGGGAAGTGAGAGTTACGCGGGCAGGCTTCGTGAGATTACAAGGGTTCTTCATGCACACAGCATTTCCAGGGGCGTGACACCTGTCAAGCTGAGGGAAATTCTTGAGGACCTGGGCCCGACCTTTATCAAGCTGGGGCAGCTGATGAGCATGCGCTCGGATATCCTGCCACGGGAATACTGTGATGAGCTGATGAAGCTCACATCGGATGTGCCGGCGATGCCGTTCGACGAAGTGATCCGTGTGATCGAGGAATCGTATGGCCGTCCTGTCGGAGAAGTGTTCAAAAAAGTAGAGAAGGTACCGCTGGGCTCTGCATCCATTGCGCAGGTTCACCGGGCGGTGCTCGCAACGGGCGAAGAGGTTGTCGTCAAGGTGCAGCGGGAGGGAATATACAGTACGATGAAGCGGGATATCGGGCTTCTTCACCGTGCTGTGAAGTTTGTCCCGAATGTCATCGTGAAGGGAACGGTCGATCTGGACGATGTTCTGGATGAGCTGTGGAAGGTCACACAGGAGGAAATGGATTTCCAGGCAGAGGCTTCCAATATGGAGGAGTTTGCCCGCCTGAACGAGGATGTCCGGTTTGTAGCTGTCCCGAAGCTCTATCGCGAGTATACGACGGAAAAGGTTCTCGTCATGGAGTACATCCGGGGCTGCGACATCACGGATAAGAAAAGCCTTGAGGCGCTGGGCTATGATCTGAATGAGATCGGTGAGAAGCTGATCGACAACTGGATCCGGCAGGTCATGGCGGACGGCTTTTTCCACGCTGATCCGCATCCGGGCAACATCCTGATCAGGGACGGGAAGATTGTATGGATTGATATGGGGCTGATGGGACGCCTGACGGAGCATGACCGCTCGGCAATCCAGCTCGCCATTGAGGGGATCGCGGAAGACGACAACGGCAAGATCGAAGATGCAGTTTTGTCCATTGGAAAGTTTTCTGGCAAGACCGACAAACAGAAGCTCCATACAGGGATCTCCAGCCTGATGCGTTCTTACGGCAGGAAGGGGCTGGGGGATATCAATATTGTAGCCTTCCTGGGGGACATGATGGATGTCATGAAGCAGAACGGGGTCCAGATGCCGCATGGCCTGACGCTGCTTGCAAGAGGACTCAATAATATCGAAGGGGTTCTTTCACAGGTGAGTCCGGATGTCAATATGGTGAAGATTGCACAGGCAAGACTCCGGCAGGAGGTGTTTGACCATATCAACTGGAAAGAGGAGCTGCGCAGCGGCTCTGTGAATCTCTTAAGGTCCGCGAAGAACCTCGCAGACTTTCCGACGCTGCTCGGGAAGCTCCTGAGGGAATATTCGAGCGGGCAGACCCGGATCAACCTGGATCTGCACACCTCGGAGGAACTGACAGAGCTTCTGGGAAGGCTGTCACGTCATTTTAATCTTGGTATCTGGGTGATGGCGCTGCTGGTTTCTTCCAGCATCCTGTGCACGACCGATATGAAACCGAAGCTGTTCGGCATCCCGGCGCTCGGATTTGTGGGCTATGTGCTGGCGATCCTCCTGGTAATCTACATTGCGGTCAGTTATCTGATCCATCGAAAGAAAAAGTAATGATAGAAAGCGTATGTTCATGAGAGACAATGAGATCATCGTCATCTACGGCGAACAGATTCAGAATATGGCATACGAGATCTGCAGGCAGGCAGGTCTCAAGGAAATGATTCTGGGAAAGTGTTCGTCCTATGAAGCAAAGATCATCCTCAAGCCCAATCTTCTCGGGCCGGTTCCTGCCAGTGAGGGCGCGACGACACACCCGGAGATTGTGGAGGGTGTGATCCGTTACCTTCAGGAGGCAGGATTCAGGAATCTTTCCGTCTGTGAGGGATCCTGGGTAGGGGACAGAACGGACGATGCACTTCTTGTCTGCGGGTATGATACGATGTTGAAACGTCTGGGGGTTCCATTTGCTGACCTTCAGAAGGATAAAAGCAGACTTGTGGACTGTGCCGGCATGAAGATCCGGATTTGTGAAGAGCCGCTCTCTGCGGACTTTTTGATCAACCTTCCGGTTATGAAGGGGCACTGCCAGACAAGGATGACCTGTGCACTGAAAAATATGAAGGGGTGTATACCGAACCCGGAGAAGCGCCGGTTCCATCAGATCGGGCTGTTTGAGCCAATCGGACATCTTTCTGCAGGTTTACACCAGGATTTCATCCTGACGGACAGCATCTGCTCCGACCTGACATTCGAGGATGGCGGAAATCCCGTGGTTCAGAACCGTATTTTTGCGGCGGTGGATCCTGTGCTCAATGATGCATACTGTCTGAAGCTGATGCATCTGAACGAGACGGAAGTCCCATACATCCGGATTGCGGAGCAGTGCGGAGCGGGAACGGCTGATCTTTCACGCGCGTCTGTCCGGATTCTGAAAGAAGGGGTGGGAGAGGATGGAAAGGTATGCTATGAGAATACAGAGTTTTCCCCGGAGGAGCTGACGCACAGGCAGACGAAGGAAAAAACCGCAGGATTGATACGCGTCAGCGAACTTGTCCATGAGGTAGACTCTTGTTCGGCCTGCTATGGCAGACTTGTACCCGTATTAAGAGAACTGGAGGATGAAGGAGTGCCGGTAGAAAGGCTCAGGGGAATCTGCATCGGACAAGGATTCCGGGGAAGAGGAGGACGCTTCGGAATTGGCAGCTGTACATCCGGCTTTGAAAAGAGCCTTCCGGGATGTCCGCCGGATGAGAAAAAGATGAAAGAGTGGCTGCGTCAGCTTGTGGAAAAACTGGCGGATGAGGGGAAGAAAGACGGCAGCAGAGGGGAGGAATCGTTACAGACTTGACGGAACAGGGACGGGTGCATATAATGGCTGTAACAGTTTTGTCATAATTTGTAATGAAATGGTTTCAAAGTTCCATCCGTTTAGAAGAATGGAGGACGGAGAACCAGACAATTCCCGGAGGAGATTATGAAAAGGGTCCGTTTCAGAAGGCTGCCGGCGGCAGCGATACTTGTGCTGCTGCTGACTTTTTTAATGGCGTTCAGTGCACTGGCTGCTGACGGATGGCACCGGAGAGGCAGCAGAATCTGGTATACATCTGAAAGTGCAGAGACTGGCCAGAAAGTCAGGGCCGCAGGGCTGACCCAGATCAACGGACATACCTACTACTTCAACAAAAGCGGATACCTCAGGACCGGGTGGATCCGCATCCATGGTAAGTATCATTATTTCCGGACAACGGGAAAAATCGGCGTAAGAGGACGCATGTATACAGCCGGTCTGAGGAAGGTTCTCAAGGCCGGGCTGTACGGTTTTTCAGAAGATGGATCCGTAATGAGCGGGCTCTGCCAGGTAGGAGACAGCTGGTATTACTTTTCGACCTCCAGGAGGTCTGGAGTCAGCGGCCTGATGATAAAGCGGACCTTTGCTGATACAGCAGATGGAAGACATATTTATCTCCTGAAAAACGGGAAGATGGCGGTTAACAGATGGGTTAAGTACAAGAAAAAGTATTATTTCTTCGGCGCTGACGGCAATATGTACAGGAGCACGGTAACACCGGACGGCTGGAAAGTGAATGCACGCGGCATAAGGACAAAGAGGGCGAGCGCGGCGGAGGTGGCCGGAGCAGCCGGAAGTGCCTCTACTTCTGTATCGAACCTCAGGAAAGCCGGAACGAAGGCATCGACAGGAAGAGCGAGTATCCTGATCATCTGCGGGCATGGGCAGGGAGATTCCGGTGCGCTTGGAAAGTGGGGTGGCAGCTGGATTCAGGAGCAGGCCTTTACGCGGGATTTCGGATCGAGAATCTACAGAGCGCTGTCAGCAAGCGGAAGAGTGAAAGTAGATATGCTGGATACCAGTCTGGATGGTTATTCGCAGGTCAAGAATACGCTCAATGCAGTGATTGTCGGCGGGAAGACGCTTCAGTCCCAGATCGAAGGGAAGGGAACCTATGGAGCACAGGCGTACAATGCGCTCCGCAGCAATGGAAGACTGCCTGACCTTCTGCAATATGATTATGTGCTGGAAGTCCATTTTGACGCTTCGGCAGCATCCGGAAAGGATTACAACGGCGACGGCAAGATGAAGGGCACCTTCATGTACGTCAATTCGAGAAAGAGCGCAACTTCCATCGATTCCAGCATCATCGGGGCACTCAACGGGCTTGGCCTTCCGATCTGCGGTCCGGCAGTCTGGCGGTCGTCCGGTCTTCTGAACGCAAGGGTTTTTCAGGAGATGGGCATCAGCTATGGTCTGCTTGAGACCTGCTTCATCGATGACAAGGATGACATGACATTCTATAATCGGCGCTGTGATGATATGGCGCAGGCAGTCAGTCAGGCGATTGTCAATCAGTTCGGCTGAAACCGAAAATAATTTCGAGTAATCACGGAACTTCACAAAGAATCTGCGAAACTGCAGATTTTTTGTGAAGTTTCTTCTTTTATCCGCCGCTTCTGCATTGACAACCGGAATGGAACTTGTTATCATGCAGGAAATTGTCAGAATTCAGGAGGATGACAGAGGTGAAGAAAAGGGTCATTTCCCTTCTTGTGGACAACACAGCCGGTGTCACGCAGCGTGTCTCAGGACTGTTTTCCAGGAGAGGCTATAACATAGAGAGCATCACTGGCGGGGAGACGGCAGATCCAAGATATTCAAGAATTACTGTTGTGGCTGAGGGGGACGATGATGTCCTGGAGCAGATTACCAAGCAGCTCAGAAAACTGGTTGATGTCGTCGATCTGAAGGTACTGGATCCGGACAATTCTGTGACGCGGGAACTCGTGCTGGTGAAGATACGGGTCAGCCCGGAGCAGCGTCAGAGTGTTGTCACACTGTCTGACGTATTCAGAGGGAAGATTGTCGATGTCGGGCAGGATTCTCTGATTGTCGAGCTGACAGGGAATCATGACAAGCTGGAAGCATTTCTGCGGCTTCTGAGCGGATATGAGATTCTGGAGCTGGCCAGAACCGGTTTTACCGGGCTCTCAAGAGGCTCGGATGATGTCAGGTTTTTTTAACTGGTTTATTCATACGGTTTCATGACAGACAGCTGTCTTGAAATATATATCCATTTTCCGGGCAAACCGGAAGATATTTAAAGAGGAAAAGAGGAGCGATTATCATGGCAGAAAGAGCGAAGATTTTCTATCAGGAAGACTGCAATCTGTCCCTGCTTGACGGGAAGACAATTGCAATTATCGGCTATGGAAGCCAGGGACATGCACATGCACTGAACCTGAGAGACTCCGGGTGCAAGGTCATCATCGGACTCTATGAGGGTTCCAAGTCCTGGAAGAAGGCAGAGGAGCAGGGATTTGAGGTCTACACGACTGCGGAGGCAGCAAAGCGTGCAGATATCATCATGATCCTGATCAATGATGAGAAACAGGCAGCCATGTACAAGAAGGACATCGCACCGAACCTGAAGGAAGGCGATATGCTGATGTTTGCGCACGGATTCAATATCCACTATGGCTGTATCGTCCCGCCGGCAAACGTCGATGTGACCATGATCGCGCCGAAGGCTCCGGGACACACGGTCCGGTCTGAATATCAGGCTGGAAGAGGAACCCCATGCCTGATCGCTGTCCAGCAGGATTATACCGGAAAGGCGCAGGACCTGGCGCTTGCCTATGGCCTTGCAATCGGCGGAGCAAGAGCTGGTCTTCTTGAGACGACTTTCAAGACCGAGACGGAAACCGACCTGTTCGGTGAGCAGGCTGTTCTGTGCGGCGGTGTCACTGCCCTCATGCAGGCAGGATTCGAGACCCTTGTGGAAGCAGGGTATGACCCGAGAAATGCATATTTTGAGTGCATCCATGAGATGAAGCTTATCGTCGATCTGATCTACCAGTCCGGATTCGGCGGTATGTGGTATTCGGTCTCCAATACGGCCGAGTACGGCGGGTATATGGTTGGCCCGAAGATCGTGACGGACGAGACGAAGAAGGCTATGAAGGAGGTTTTGAAGAATATCCAGGATGGTTCCTTTGCCAAGGACTTCCTGCTTGATATGAGTGAAGCCGGCAGTCAGGTTCACTTCAAGGCGCTCCGCAGACATCACCAGGAGATGGAGTGCGAGAAGGTCGGCGAGGAAATCCGCAAGCTTTACAGCTGGAAGGACGAGGACAAGCTGATCAACAACTGATCAGAGGCCGGAACCGGCTCATACCGACAGCATGATGATGAAAACGGAGATTTCCCTGTCCGGGCATCCGGACGGGAGATCCCCGTTTTTTTATGAAGGCGACCGCTCATCGCCGAGTGTGGAGCACGAGATGAAGGCGGAGACGCCGGATCGGGCAGGGCAGAGTAAATCTGTCCTGTCCGATTACAGATGCGCAGGCAGGGAGCGGCTTGTATTCTTGCCACAATTTGATTAAAATGGGAATGTTCTTCGGGCAATTCGTATAGCAGCCGTATGGAGGATCAATATGGGAATGACAATGACTCAGAAGATACTCGCGCAGGCAGCCGGCCTTCCGGAGGTCCACGCGGGACAGCTGATCGAGGCAAAGCTCGATCTTGTACTTGGCAATGATATTACGTCTCCGGTTGCAATCGGGGAGATGGATCGTTTGAAGGACGACCGTGTATTTGACAAGGATAAAATTGCGCTTGTCATGGACCACTTTATTCCGAACAAGGATATAAAGTCTGCAGAGCACTGCAAGTGTGTCCGGGAGTTTGCCATCAGACACGAGATCAGTCACTATTATGATGTTGGAAAGATGGGGATCGAGCATGCGCTCCTGCCGGAGCAGGGACTTGTCACAGCCGGAGATGTTGTGATCGGAGCAGACTCTCATACCTGCACATACGGTGCGCTTGGCGCATTTTCGACAGGCGTGGGGTCGACAGACATGGCAGCCGGCATGGCATCCGGAAAGGCCTGGTTCAAGGTTCCGTCTGCGCTTCGGTTCAATCTGACCGGAAAGCTTCCGAAGTATGTGTCCGGGAAGGACGTCATCCTGCATATTATCGGTATGATCGGTGTCGACGGAGCACGCTACAAGTCGATGGAGTTTGTCGGAGACGGTGTCGCGAACCTCTCGATGGATGACCGTTTTACGATCTGCAACATGGCCATCGAGGCAGGCGGAAAGAACGGGATCTTCCCGGTTGATGACAAGACGCTCGCATATATCAGAGAACATTCCAGCAAGCCCTATCAGGTGTATGAGGCGGATCCGGATGCAGTGTATGATGAGGAATACACGATCGATCTGTCATCCCTCCGGCCGACGGTAGCTTTCCCGCATCTGCCATCCAATACAAAGACCATCGACGAAGTCGGGGACATCCGGATCGACCAGGCTGTCATCGGCTCGTGTACCAATGGCAGACTGTCAGACCTGAGGGCTGCGGCAGCGATCATGAAGGGAAGAAAGGTTGCAGACCATGTGCGATGCATCGTCATTCCTGCTACGCAGCAGATTTACCTGGACGCTTTGAGAGAAGGATTGATCGAGACCTTCATAGAGTCAGGAGCAGTTGTGTCGACACCGACCTGCGGACCGTGCCTGGGGGGCTATATGGGTATCCTGGCTTCAGAGGAGCGCTGCATATCGACAACAAACCGGAACTTTGTCGGCAGGATGGGGGCTGTGGATTCGGAAATCTATCTGGCGAGCCCTGCTGTTGCGGCAGCGAGTGCACTGACAGGGAAAATCAGTTCTCCGGAGGAGGTGGAAGGATGAAGGCAGAAGGCAGAGTATTTAAATATGGAGATAATGTTGATACCGATGTCATCATTCCGGCCCGGTACCTGAACTCGTCAGATCCAAAGGAGCTTGCGGCGCATTGTATGGAGGATATCGACAAGACATTTGTCAGCCGCGTCAAGCCGGGGGACATCATCGTTGCAAACAAGAACTTCGGCTGCGGATCCTCCAGGGAACACGCGCCGATCGCGATCAAAGCAGCAGGGGTTTCCTGCGTCATCGCCGAGACATTTGCGAGGATTTTCTACCGCAATGCCATCAACATCGGTCTTCCGATCATGGAATGCCCGGAAGCGGCAAGAGCGATCGAGGCAGGAGATGATGTGACGGTCGACTTTGACAGCGGTACCATCACGGATCATACGAAAAACGAGTCCTGGAAGGGAGAGGCGTTTCCTCCTTTCATGCAGAAAATCATCGAAGCAGGCGGACTGATCCCTTACATGAATGCCAGAGACTGAAAGATCGGGGAAACTGAGAAAGCACCATGAACCAATGCGTGCGGCAGATTCAGCTGCCCGGGAGGAAGAATGACACATAGACAAGAAAACGTGAGGGCGGCCCGGGGGCGGTTTCACCTGCTGAGAGGCAGCCGGAAAGATGAAGCGGCAGGGGCGGATTATTTTGACTACAACCTGCTGGCTGTTGTCATTCTTCTGACAGCGTTCGGCCTTGTCATGCAGTATTCTGTGACTGCGTACAGTATGCTGCAAGTAAAAGGACACCCCTTCATGAAGCAAATTCTGATTTGCGCCGGCGGTATGGTGATTCTGATTGTGGCCAGCAGAATTGATTATCATGGACTTGCAAAAGGTTCAGGCCTGTTGTTTGCCGGATCGATCCTGCTTGTCATAGCGACAAGATTCATCGGGAAGAACGTGAATGGTGCGACCAGATGGATTGACCTTGGCTTTATTCAGTTCCAGCCATCTGAGGTTGCGAAGCTGGCAGTGATTTTGTATATCCCTGTGCTGATTACCATGATGGGAACAAAATTCGGAAAGTACAAACGGGCGCCGGCAAGAATCCTCGGACTGGGACTTCTGACAGCATTCCTTGTCTACAGATTTACGGATAATCTGTCAACAGCTATCATTATCTTTGGAATCTGTTTTGTGATGGTAATTGTCGCGCACCCGCACCCAAGGGGACTTGTCGCACTGTTCTTTGCAATGCTTGCAGCCGTATACCCGGTCTACCTGGTTCTGAAAAGTGTTTTTCAGACAGCGTCGTCGACAAGTTTCCGCTATAGACGGATTCTGACCTGGCTCAACCCTGAGAAATATCAGAAGGAAGGCGGCTATCAGGTCATGCAGGGACTGTATGCGATCGGTTCCGGCGGCCTTTTCGGAAAGGGTCTTGGAAATAGTGCGCAGAAGCTTGGCGTTCTTCCGGAAGCGGAGAATGACATGATCTTTGCGATTGTCTGTGAGGAGCTCGGTCTTGTCGGAGCGTTCATCCTGACAGGGTTGTTTATATACCTGCTTTACAGACTCTTTTTTATCGCGCTGAACGCACCGGACCGCCTGGGCTCTCTGATTGTGGTCGGTATTTTTGCGCACGTGGCGATTCAGGTTGTACTGAATATCGCGGTCGTGCTGAGCATCATCCCGACAACCGGCATTACACTTCCATTTGTCAGCTCGGGCGGTACCTCACTCTGGTTCCTGATGGCGGAAATGGGGATCGCTCTGAATATATCCGGTCAGATTATTGAACGGAAAAAATCGTAAACATTGGCATCGAAGAAAGGCAGCAATCATGAGTAACGTGAAGACAAGATTTGCACCCAGCCCGACCGGAAGGATGCATGTTGGCAACCTGAGAACGGCGCTTTATTCCTATCTGATCGCAAAACACGCCGGAGGAACATTCATGCTCCGGATCGAGGATACGGATCAGAACAGAGAAATGGAAGGCGCAGTTGACATCATCAAACGGACGATGCTGGAGACGGGACTCATTCCGGATGAAGGACCAGATAATCCCGGCACTGTCGGCCCGTATGTTCAGAGCGAGCGCGTCAAGGCTGGCATCTACATGAAATATGCGAAGATGCTGATTGAGAAAGGGGAGGCCTATTACTGCTTCTGTACGCAGGAACGTCTGGATTCCCTCCGCAGGGAAGTGGACGGCAAGGAAATCATGATGTATGACAAACACTGCCTGCATCTGTCAAAAGAGGAAATTGAAGCCAATCTGAAGGCGGGCAAGCCATTTGTCATCAGACAGAATGTACCGAATGAAGGTACCACGAAATTTGAGGACGAAATATATGGAACCATCGAGGTCCCGAATGAGGAACTCGATGACATGGTTCTGATCAAGTCCGACGGATATCCGACTTATAACTTTGCCAACGTTGTGGATGATCATCTGATGGGGATCACGCATGTTGTCAGAGGAAACGAGTACCTCTCCTCCGCGCCCAAATACAACAGACTCTACAAAGCTTTCGGCTGGGAAGTGCCGACGTATGTCCACTGTCCGCTGATTACCGATGAGGAACATCACAAGCTTTCCAAGAGAAGCGGCCATTCTTCCTTTGAGGACCTGCTTGACGCGGGCTTTGTCAGTGAGGCGATTGTCAATTATGTGGCGCTCCTGGGATGGTCTCCGGAAGATGACCGGGAGATTTTCTCTCTGCAGGAGCTGGTTGAGAACTTTGACTATCACAGGATGAGCAAGTCGCCGGCGGTCTTCGACATGAAGAAGATGAGATGGATGAACGGTGAGTATATCAAGGCGATGGATCCGGAATCCTTTTATGAGCGTGCACTTCCGGAAATCCGCAAGGTCGTCACAAGGAACCTGGATCTGAAGAAGATCGCGGATATGGTCAAGACCAGAATTGAAGTTTTTCCGGATATCGACGATATGGTCGCGTTTTTTGAGACATTGCCTGATTATGATGTCTCCCTGTTTCAGAATAAAAAATGGAAGGTGACGCCTGAGAAAGCAAAGAAGGTTCTCTCAGACCTTCTTCCGCTTCTGGAAACTCAGCAGGACTGGTCAAACGATGCACTCTATGAGGTTTTGAAAGCTTATTCTCAGCGTGAGGAAGTGAAGCCAGGCTTTACAATCTGGCCGGTCCGGATTGCGGTTTCCGGAAAGCAGGTGACACCTGCAGGGGCAACGGAGATCATGGAGGTTCTCGGGAAGGACGAATCTCTTCTCAGAATCCATGTGGCACTAGACAGGTACCTGTCAAATATCTAACACCATATGTCTTTAAGTCTGTCACAGAAAAAAGCTGTTAATCTGAAGGACGGTCCTGCGATGATTCTCGCAGGACCGGGTGCGGGGAAAACCATGGTGATTACCCACCGGATCAGACAGCTGATCGAGACCGGAGTACGGCCGGAACAGATTCTTGTCATCACATTTACGAGAGCTGCCGCGCAGCAAATGCGGACACGGTTCGAACAGCTCTCTCCGGAAAAGGGTCGTCATGTTACATTCGGTACCTTCCATTCTGTATTCTTTCAGATTCTGAAATATGCCTATCACTATACATCAGAAAACATTCTTCGCGAGGAAGAACGGTTTCGCCTCCTGTCGGGAATGGCGGAAGGCCTTCATCTCGACATGGATGATCTCAAAACCTGGGTGGAGGATGTGTCGGCAGAGATTTCCCAGGTGAAAACGGAACGTATCAATCTGGATTACTTTTATTCGGCAACATGTCCGGAAGAGGTTTTTCGGAAAATCTGCCGGAATTATGAAAGGCAGAAGCAGCTTCTCCGAAAAATCGACTTTGATGATATGTGCTGCTATACGGCAGATTTGTTCCATGCGCGGCCTGATATCCTGGCAAACTGGCAGAAGCGGTTTACCTATATTCTTGTGGATGAGTTTCAGGATATCAATGGGCTGCAATACGAAATTGTGCGGGAGCTTGCAGCACCGGAGAACAACCTGTTCATTGTTGGGGATGATGATCAGTCAATCTACAGATTCAGAGGATCGAAACCGGAGATCATGCTTCATTTTCCGAAGGATTATCCGGATGCCCGGATTATCACGCTCCGGGAAAATTACCGGTCTACCCAATGTATTGTAGATGCATCGCTCTCAGTGATCAGGCAGAACAGGCATCGATTTCAAAAAGACCTCAGGAGCGTATCGGAAAAGGGAGACCCGGTGGAAGTGCTGGAGTGCAGAGATCCGGGAGAGGAGTATATTTATCTGGTCGCAGCGATCAGAAAGAACATGAAAGACGGAATCCGTCCGGGAGAGATCGCGATTTTGACCCGTACGAACCTACAGGCAAGAGGACCGGCAGAGAAGCTGATGGAATTTACGATTCCGGTTAATCTGCGCGACCACATGCCGCTGTTATATGATCATTTTACAGCTCTTGATTTCCTTGCCTACCTGCGGCTTGCAGGCGGAGACAGGGAGCTTGGGACATTTCTGAGAGTCTGCAACCGACCTAACAGATATATCAGCCGCGAGGCAGCGGAAGCCTCATCCAGACGTACAGATGGAAGGGCTGTTCTGTCCATAGAAGCCCTGAGAGCCTATTATTCAGATAAGCCATGGATGACAGACCGGATTGATGCATTGGAACGGGATCTTGAGAGAATTTCAGGTATGAAAGTATATGCAGCCCTCAACTATATTCGCCTTGGTATCGGATATGATCGCTTTCTGAAAGAATATGCGGAGAAAAGGAAACTGAACCTGGAGGAACTGACAGAGACTGAAAATGAAATCCAGGAGAATTCAAAGCCTTTTTCGACAGGAGAAGCCTGGGAGGCACATATTGAAGCCTACAGGAAGCAGATGCAGGATCTGCAGGCTCAGGGAAGCCAGAGGAATAAAAAGCAGCAGGATGCCGTGACACTGTCAACTTTTCACTCTGCTAAGGGACTGGAGTTTCAGGAGGTTTATCTGGTGGATGTCAATGAAGGCATGATTCCTTATAAGAAGGCCTCCCTGGAATCGGAGATCGAAGAGGAGCGAAGGCTTTTTTATGTCGGGATGACAAGAGCCAGAAAAAAACTCCACATTCTGTATGTCAGGGAACGATACAACAAGGTGCAGAAACCTTCCCGGTTTCTGGATGCATTCAAAAATGACAGCGGATCTCAGACATCAAAAAGGAACTGAAAACAGGACATAAAAATCAACATAAAAAAATTTTAAAAAAATGAAAAAATGTGTTGACATCCGTATTGCCGGATGGTATTATATTCAAGTCGCCGATGAGAAGCGAACTTCATTAAACAAGTAAGCCTGATCGGTGTTATGAGCACCTTGATAACTGAACAGTGAAACAACCTTGAAAGTTCTGAAAAGTTTTATTTAAGGAACTGACCTTTAAACAGTAAAAGGGATA